>Ga0233423_10001364_pt1 | contig 12319 bp, 8 predicted proteins | sample Watercolumn_Mata_FD_180713 | JGI IMG/M metagenome (GOLD analysis project Ga0233423, IMG submission 180713) | Freshwater microbial communities from Lake Matano, South Sulawesi, Indonesia - Watercolumn_Matano_2014_112_MG | ecosystem: Environmental > Aquatic > Freshwater > Lake | place: Indonesia... | reverse complement strand
GGCACTCCACCTCCTCAACGTAGCCAGGACCAGAAAGCCCAGGAGGATACCCAAATAGCTGCCCGTGCAGCGAACGCAGAGCGGAAGCTGTCTCCCGCCGATAATCAGAGAGTGGCTGGGTATCTGCCCGCAGACGCCTCCGCCGAATAAGCTAAGGATGTCTAGAAAACTGTGAATCTCCAAGTTCCTCCTCGTTGACTCGTCACTCGTTGCCCATCACTTGATTATACAAGCGAATGGGACCTGGGTCAAACTTCAAACCTTAAAATTTATCCAGACAGCCCTTTTTCACCCCTCCTGAGCTACGCTAAAAACGATTTTTCTAGTATAATAATTGGTAGATTGGTAAACTGGTAAATCGGTAGACTGGTAAATCGTGAAACCAGTCTACCAATTTACCGATTTACCAATGTACCAATTTACCAGTTGGTAGGAGCATTTCATGCGTCCTTTTGTTCACCTCCACGTACACAGCGAATACTCCCTGCTCGATGGCTTGGGGCGGATAGGGGATTTGGTTGCCAGGGCCAAAGAGCTAGCCATGCCTGCTCTGGCCCTCACCGACCACGGGGCTATGTATGGAGCCGTCGAGTTCTATCAGGCGGCCAAGAAGCGTGGGATAAAGCCCATCATCGGCATCGAGATGAACATCGCTCCCCGGGGCATGAATCAGAGGGACGCTCAGAAAGATAGAAGCCCTCACCACATCACCCTCCTGGCCAAGGACAACGTCGGGTATCACAACCTGCTCCAAATCGCCACCGCCGGAGAGCTTGAAGGATTCTACTACAAACCCCGCGTGGACAAAAAATACCTGGCTCAGCACACCCAGGGGTTAATTGCCCTCTCAGGCTGTGGCTCAGGGGAGATCCCCCGACTGATCCTGAAGGGCCAATTAGACAAAGCTCGCGAAGTTGCTGCCTGGTATCGCCATGCCTTTGGAGAGGGCAATTTCTACCTGGAGATTCAGAGACACGAGGGCATCGCTGAGTTGAAGCAGGTGAACGAGGGGCTCATAGCCATTTCCAAGGAAATGGGCATCCCCCTCGTGGCCACCAACGATGTGCACTACGTGCGGCCCGACGAGGCCAAGGCCCAGGAGATCCTCCTCTGCATCCAGACCAATACCACCATCAATGATCCCAAGCACATGACCATGGGCGATGACACCTTCTATCTCAAGACCGGTGAGGAGATGGCCGCCCTCTTCTCCGACCTGCCAGAAGCCCTCGAAAACACCTTCCTCATCGCTGAAAAATGTAACCTGGACTTGAAGAGCAAGGGCTATCACCTGCCGATCTTCGAGGTTCCCGAAGGACACGATGCCGAGAGTTACCTGCGTCATTTGTGCCAGGAGGGCTTGAAGAACCACTACGCCATCATTACCTCAGAGATCAAGGCCCGTCTCGAGCATGAGCTGCGCCTCATTCACCAGATGGGCTTCGATACCTATTTCTTGATCGTCTGGGACCTCGTACGCCATGCCAAAGACCAGGACATCTGGTGGAATGTGCGCGGTTCCGCAGCGGGCAGCATTGTGGCCTACACCCTGGGCATTACGAACCTGGATCCGTTGAAACACGGCCTCATCTTCGAGCGCTTCCTGAACCCGGGTCGGGTCACCATGCCGGACATTGACCTGGACTTCCCCGACGAGCGCCGCGACGAGATGATCCGGTATGCGGTGGAGAAATATGGTCAGGATATGGTGGCCCAGATCATCACTTTCGGCACAATGGGCGCTCGGGCGGCCATCCGCGACGCCGGCCGAGCCCTGGACATCCCCTTGCCCGAGGTGGACACGGTGGCCAAGATGATCCCCTTTGGGCCCAAGGTCAAGATTCAGGATGGCCTGGACAGAGTACCCGAGCTCCGAGAGCTATACGAGAGCAAGGATTATATCAGAGAGCTCATTGACACAGCCAGGAGTCTGGAAGGGGTGGCTCGCCATGCCTCCACTCACGCCGCCGGCCTGGTCATCGCCGACGCGCCCCTGATCAATTACACCCCGCTGCATCGCCCCACCGGCGGTGAGGACGGGAACATCGCTGTAACCCAATACCCGATGGAAGTGTTGGAGGACATCGGCCTTCTCAAGATAGACTTCCTGGGCCTTTCCACCCTGACCATCATGCGCAAGGCCGTTGATCTCATCCGCCAGAACCACGGCCTCCAACTGGATATGAACACCATCCCCACCGAGGATCCGGTTATCTTCGAGTTGCTCTCCAGCGGCGAGGTGACCGGCATTTTCCAGGTGGAATCCTCAGGTATGCGTCGCGTCCTCACCGATATGCAACCCACACGCTTCGAGGACATCGTGGCGGTACTGGCCCTCTACCGCCCTGGCCCCATACAGTTTATCCCCAACTACATCGCCCGCAAACACAGCCGGGAGGAAGTGACCTATATCCATCCCAGGCTGGAGCCGATCCTAAAAGAGACCTACGGCATCTGTGTCTACCAAGAGCAGATAATCCATACCCTGACTGATTTAGCCGGTTATTCGGCCGCTGATGCCGACCTGATGAGAAGGGCCGTGGGCAAGAAGAAAGAGAAAGAACTCCTCAAACATCGGAAAACTTTCATCGAGGGGGCAGTCCGGCATGGCGGCATTGAAGCGGATAAGGCCGGGGAGATCTTCGACGCCATTGAGTACTTCTCCAATTATGGCTTCAACAAAAGCCACGCCGTCTCCTATGCGGTCATCACCTGCCAGACAGCCTGGCTCAAGGCCAAATACCCCTTGGAGTACATGGCGGCCCTGCTGACCGTGGAGCGTAACAAGACCGAGAAGATAGGCGTCTTCCTGGCCGAGTGTCATACAATGGGGATCAAGGTCCTGCCGCCGGATGTGAGCAGGAGCGGGCTGGACTTCACCATAGAAGCCGGTGCGGACAGAGCCATCCGCTTCGGTTTAGGCGCCGTGAAGAACGTAGGTGAAGGGGCCATCGAAGCCATACTGACTGCCCGAGAAAGAGGCGGCCCCTTCAAGAATTTGGAGGATTTCTGTCAGCGGGTTGATCTGCGCCAAGTGAACCGCCGGGCCCTGGAATGTCTGATCAAGGTCGGCGCTTTGGATGCTTTCGGCCAGCGATCCCAGTTGCTGGCCCTCATAGATCGCATGATGGCTCTAAGCCAGAGCACCCATCAGGCGCGAGAGGTTGGCCAACTGAGCATGTTTGACGCAACCAGTGGCTTCTCGCAAGCAATGGGAGGTTCCATCCCCCTGCCTGACATCCCCGAGGCACCTCGCAGAGAAATGCTGGCCTGGGAGAAGGAGTTGGTTGGCTTCTACGTCTCCGAACACCCGTTGCAGCAAGTAGCTGCTAGCCTGGATGGGACAGTGACCGCTTTCTGCGGTGAGATTGATGAGGAGATGGAGGGGCAGAAGGTCATCATAGCCGGCGTGGTGACTTGGCTGCGTCCCCATACCACTAAGAACGGCAAGCCTATGGCCTTCGTGAACCTTGAGGATTTACGAGGCAGCGTGGAGGTCCTCGTGTTCCCCAGCATCTACGAGAATACCCGACAGCTTTGGCAGGAGGAGAAAATCCTGGTTGTTAGGGGCAGAGTGGACACCAAGGGTAGGGGGGCCAAGGTGATCTGCGAATCGGCTCAAGACTATCTGCTGATTAGCCGACCGGCGGATGAGGAAAAGTATCGGCTGGGCAAGTCCTTCGACAGACCCTTCGTTTCTCTCAGGGCTTCGGCTCAGGACAGGCCCCGACACCTTCACATCACCATCCCCCGCACTGGCAAACAAGAGCAAGACATCGAACGGCTGGGCAAGGTGCACAGCCTATTGCGGAGCTATGAGGGGGACGACCACTTCAGCATCTATCTGGTGGGCGATGGGAAGCGAGTACAACTCGATTTTCCCAATGACACCACCGGCTATTGCCCTGCCCTGGAGGCGGCCCTGATCGAGATGCTGGGAGCAGAGGCAATAGAGGTAAAGACGCAATGATCAAATCCCAAGGACCAAATGACCAAGCATCAGTGTCAACTTAAGGCTCGAAGGCCCGTCCCCGGGCCGCCCCGGGGACGGGGCTCAGAGCTTAAGTTGACACAAATGAATGACCAAGGACCAAATGACCAAGGACCAGTGAACCAATGACTTTTTGATCGCCGAGGTCTCTGACCGAGGCGGAAGGGGCTCGGTCGGAGACCTTCGCCCATCGAGGTGAATCAACGACCAATGAATCAATGACCAATGACTAATGGCGTAGGACGCAGGACTTACAAGGAGGATTTTCGAATGAAACGAGAAGTCATAGCTACCAAGGAGGCGCCGGCGGCGGTAGGTCCTTATTCCCAGGCCATACGTGTGGGCGATTTGGTTTTCACCGCTGGCCAGTTGGCCATAGACCCGGCCACAGGCAAGCTGGTTGAAGGCGGGATCGAGGAGCAGACCCGCCAGGTGCTGAGAAACATCTCCGCTGTGTTGGAGGCGGCCGGCAGTTCCCTCGGCAGGGTAGCAAAGACCACGGTGTTTCTCAAGGACATGGGCGACTTCAAGGCCATGAACCAGGTCTATGGCGAGTTCTTTGCCAGCGAACCGCCAGCTCGCTCGACGGTAGAGGTGGCGGACCTGGCCCTGGGGGCCTTGGTGGAGATTGATGCCATAGCAATCGGAAGCTAGCAGGTAGCCTGCCAAATTGCGAAACGGCCTGTTTTTGCTTGCCCTTTTGCACGAATGTTGGTATAATTATGGCAAACCTCAGTTAAGGAAGATCCCATGGAAGAAGAGAATGCCCTGCTAACGAAAGAAAGGAGGGGGACAGAAGCGGAGGAAAAACACGATGCGGCAGCGCACCTATCCGAGGAAGCCTACGCCTTCAAGACCTTGAGCCGAGGCCAGGTCTTACCGGGTAAGGTGGTGCGAGTCGGCCCCGAAGAGATCCTGATTGACGTAGGCTGGAAGTACGAAGGAATTGTCTCCAGTCGCGAGCTACAGGGCATGGGGCCGGAAGACTTCGACGACATCCAAGTCGGGGACGAAGTACTGGCCTACGTAGTTAATCCCCAAGACAGGGACGGTCGAATCGTCCTATCGCTGCGCCAGGCCGAACTGGAGAGAGAATGGCAATCTCTTGAGGAGCTTTTCGAGGCTGGCGAGATTTTCGAGGCGACGGTGACCGGTTACAACAAGGGCGGATTGCTCATCCAATTGGGTGAAGTGCGAGGCTTCGTCCCAGGCTCACAGTTGGTGCCTCCCCCCCGGTACGACAAGGAGGCCGCTCTAACTCCTGAGCAGCGCCGAGCGAAGATGGTGGGGCATCCACTGGTGCTAAAGATCATAGAGCTGGACCGTGAGCGCAACCGCCTGATCCTCTCCGAACGAGCCGCTCAGCGCCAATGGCGCAAGCAACAGAAAGAAGAGCTGCTGGCCACCCTGCAAGAGGGCGAGGTCCGCCGGGGGATGGTTAGCAGCCTGAGCCACTTCGGCGCATTTGTTGATCTGGGAGGGGCTGATGGCTTGATTCACCTATCGGAGCTTTCGTGGGGACGGGTGTCCCATCCCCGCGAAGTACTCCAGGTAGGTGACGAGGTAGAGGTCTACGTTCTGAACGTTGATCGTGAGAAGCGGCGCATTGGCCTCAGCCTCAAGCGTCTACGGCCCGACCCCTGGACTCAAGTTGAGGAGACATACTCGGAGGGTCAGTTGGTGGAAGCCACCATCACCAAGCTGACTGAATTCGGGGCCTTTGCCCAGTTGAAAGGCGAGGATGTTGAGGGGCTGATCCACGTGTCAGAGCTATCGAACGACCGCGTTACTCATCCCAAAGAAGTGGTAAGCGAAGGCGATAACCTTACCTTGAGGATCGTCCAGCTCGACCCACGTCGCCGTCGCCTGGCCCTTAGCCTGAAAAGCGTCGCCAAAGCCGAGTATGCTGACCTGGACTGGCGAGTTGAGCGCGCTGCTGTGCTAGAAGAACAGGAGCGCGAAGTTGAAGAGGAGGCCAAGGAGGTAGAGGACCGAGATGACGGACAAACTCAATAGGTTCACCAACCGAGCCCGCCGTGTTCTGACCCTGGCTCAAGAGGAAGCCCAGCGTCTCCATCATGGCTACATCGGCACGGAGCACCTGTTGTTAGGCCTGATGCATGAAGAGAGTGGCGTAGCTAGTAGGGTCTTGAAGAGTTTGGGGGTCAAGCCCAAGCAACTGGAGCGGGCTATCGAGAGAATCGGCGCGCCCAGTCGGCAGACCTCATTCGGCAAGATATATCTCACTCCGCGCACCAAACAGGTGATAGAGCTGGCTTTTGATGAAGCGCGGCGACTGGGGCACCACTACATTGGCACCGAGCACCTCCTGCTGGGGTTAGTGCGCCAGGGTGACGGCGTGGCCATTGATGCGTTGAAGAGTCTGGGTATTAGTCTGGACAAGGTGCGCAGCGAGACCACGCGGGTCATGATGAAGAACCCCGTCTACGCTGGGCATGCAAAAGAGGAGAGAAAGACCGCCCTCATTGATCAACTGGCTACCGATCTGACGGCCTTGGCCGAGGCAGGCAAGCTGGACCCCGTTGTCGGACGGGAAACAGAGATAGAGCGCGTCATTCAAATCCTCTCGCGGCGAACAAAAAACAACCCCGCCCTCATTGGCAGTCCTGGGGTGGGCAAGACGGCCATCGTCGAGGGCCTGGCCCAACGTATCGTGGCCTGCGAGACACCGGAACCTCTGCTCGACAAGCGCCTGGTGCAGTTGGACGTGGGTTCGCTGGTAGCGGGCACCATATTCCGCGGCCAGTTCGAAGAACGGCTGAAACGAGTCATTGAGGAAATCAAGAACTCAAACTGCATTCTCTTCATAGATGAGGTACACATGCTGGTCGGAGCAGGAGCTGCCGGCAGCTCTGTGGATGCGGCCAACATCCTCAAGCCCGCTCTGGCGCGGGGGGAACTCCAGTGCATCGGGGCCACCACTGCCGATGAATATCGCAAATACATCGAAAGGGACTCCGCTCTGGAGCGGCGTTTCCAGCCCGTCTATGTGGATGAGCCTACTGTCGAGGAGACTGTTGACATCCTACGAGGCCTGAGGGGGCGCTACGAGGCTCATCACAAGCTGAGGATAACCGACGAGGCCATCCAGACGGCCGCTCACTTAGCCTCGCGCTACATATCCGATAGGTATCTTCCAGACAAGGCTATAGATGTCATTGACGAAACCGCATCCCGGGTGCGCATGTACAAAGCTCCCCAGACTGGGAACCTGAAGGATACCTACACTGGTCTAAAGACAGTACAACGACAAAAGGATAAGGCTATCGAGGAGGGCGAATACGACTATGCAGCGCAGTTGCGCTATCTGGAGGTAGAGCTCCAAGATAGGTTGGAGCAGCTTCGCCTGGGATGGGGATCGGGTTTCTCAGATGATGGTCCCTTCGTCACCGCCGACGATGTGGCTGAGGTGATCTCTATGTGGACGGGCATCCCGGTCTCCCGCATCGCTGGCGAGGAGTCGGAGCGACTCCTGCACATGGAGGAGGCCATTCACCAGAGAATTGTTGGCCAGGACGAGGCCATCACCACCATCGCCAAAGCTATCCGCAGAGCACGAGCGGGTCTAAAGGACCCGAAGCGACCCATTGGCTCTTTCATCTTCCTGGGCCCCACAGGCGTGGGCAAGACGGAATTGGCCAAGGCCCTGGCGGAATTCATGTTCGGCAGCGAGGAGGCTCTGTTGCAGTTGGACATGTCTGAGTTCATGGAGCGCCACAACGTGTCCCGGCTGGTAGGTGCTCCGCCAGGTTACATCGGCTATGAGGACGCTGGACAGCTTACCGAAACCATCCGCCGCCATCCCTACTCTGTCATCTGCTTCGACGAGGTGGAGAAAGCCCACCCGGAAGTCTTTAACATGTTGCTCCAGATCATGGAGGAAGGTCGCCTCTCCGATGCCAGGGGGCGCGCCATTGACTTCTCTAACACCATCATTATCATGACCTCCAACATCGGTGCTGAGCTCATCAAACGCGAAACCAGCCTGGGCTTTGCTGTGCCGCGTGACGAGGCTAGAGGCGAAGAACAAGCCTACCAGGAAATGCGGGAGAAACTTCTCGCTCAGCTCAAGAGGACTTTCCGCCCTGAGTTCCTCAACCGGCTGGAGGGGATCATTGTTTTTAAGGCTTTGACCAGGGAGGAAATCAAACAGATCGTTACCCTGGAGCTGAACAAGATCCGGGAGCGGCTGGGCGAGCACCAGTTGGAATTGACGGCCACCGACGAGGCTAGGGAATTCTTGGCCAACGAAGGCTACAGCACCGAGTTTGGAGCCCGGCACCTGCGGCGGGTCATCCAGCGTCTGGTCGAGGATCCCCTGTCCGAGAGGTTGCTATCGGGTGAGTTCCAGCCGGGTGGCGTGGTTGTGGCCGACGTGGCGGACGGCGAGATCGTCTTGCGGGCCCAGGAGCAACAAGTTGAGGCCGCCTTGATGGTACGGGTGCCGGTCTGAGGGAGAGAGAAACCAGTGATCAGGTTCACAATAGAATATGAGCAAGAAGAAGATGGCCGCTGGCTGGCCGAAGTGCTTGAGCTCCCTGGCGTGCTGGCCTATGGGCATACACCAGAGGAGGCAATGGCCAAAGCTCAGGCGCTCGGGTTGCGTGTACTGGCTGACCGCATCGAACACGGCGAAGAGGCTCCGACCTTGATGAGTCTGTCTTTTGTCACCGCATGAGTCAATGGCGTTCTACAAAGGCCAGGCGTGTATTAGCCGCCCTTTTGCGCATTGGCTGGAGCATCAAGCGCCAGTCTGGTTCGCATCGAGTCCTCTGCCGACCAGGTTGGCCAGATGTCGTCTTTGCTTTTCACGACAAGGAAGAACTCGGCCCACGTATGTTAGCACGGATTGCCAAAGTGACAGGTCTTCGGGCTTGAGCCTTCAAGGGCGAGGCCACAAAGAGACCAAGACACAAAGCGAACCAGGGAAAAGGGGGTTATACGGAAAGAATTCTGTATATTCAGTAGTTAGCCGGGCCGGTGGTGAAAAGTTGGCGCGGGCGGCGCTTGGCAGGTCGGTGGGTGGTCGGGTGGGGGTTGGCGCGGTGGCTGTGCCCCGGCTAACCCTCGTTGCAGCCGACCGGGACCGCCCGGCGAAATCGTGGGGAAGGCAAATCGCTGACCGGCGGTCCCGGCGGCTGAACGTGGCCGTTAGGACGCCGTACTGCGAGCAGTGGACTTACCACCGTAAACAGCAAGTATGAGACGTAGCAAGTTTCCACATTAACCCCTCTTTGGGGTGGTCATGCGGAAGAATTCCGGTAACTACTCAGGGGGAGCATCCTGGGTGTAGATCAGTACTTCAAGATTTCAAGAAAGGAGAAAGACCATGTCAATTACAAAACGCGCAGTGGCGGAGTTTGTCGGCACGTTCTGGCTCGTCTTTGGAGGCTGTGGTAGCGCCGTACTGGCCGCCGCCTTCCCCAATGTGGGCATCGGTTTACTGGGCGTCTCACTGGCTTTTGGCTTGACGGTGCTAACCATGGCCTATGCGATCGGCCACATCTCTGGCTGCCATCTCAATCCGGCCGTGTCAGTGGGGCTGGTGGCAGGCAAGCGTTTCCCCGCGGCCGAATTGGTTTGGTACATCCCGGCCCAAGTGCTGGGCGGCATCGCTGGCGGCGCAGTGCTGTACCTCATTGCCAGCGGGCAGGCCGGCTTTAGCTTGGCGGGCGGCTTTGCCGCCAACGGCTATGCCGACCATTCGCCTGGCGGCTACTCAATGATAGCTGCGCTCGTGGCCGAAGTCGTCCTCACCTTCATGTTCCTGATCATCATCATGGGTGCCACTGACAAGCGTGCCCCGGCCGGCTTTGCGCCGATCGCCATTGGCTTGGGTCTCACGCTCATCCACCTGATCGGCATTCCTGTCACTAATCTGTCGGTGAACCCGGCGCGCAGCACAGGTGTGGCCGTGTTTGTAGGCGGCTGGGCGCTGGCACAACTGTGGCTGTTCTGGGTCGCGCCGGTTGTGGGGGGTGCGTTGGGTGGCCTGGTATACAAGTGGATGGGCAAAGAGTGACATGCCCGCGTTCGTTGGCTGCTAGTCGCTACCAAACCGCGTAAGTCTCTACGACCATGATCAGGATGCTCCCGCCTGAGTGGTTACGAATTCCGTATAATAATGGCTACGGTCCAACTTGATGATGGCACAGTTCGTCCCGCCGAAATCCACTGGTTTGAAGCGCATGGGATAGGTAAGCGAAAAATGAGAATCAAACGTTTCTTGGACTAGAGAGTATGACAAAGCGACAGAAGAACATTCCGCAATTCGCAATTTGCATTCAGAGCGATGATCCAGACCTGCTAACACCACGAATGATATACCAGGTCTTGCCTGACGAGAGCGCGGCGCGGTCGAATTACGTGCGTGTGATAGACAATGAAGGCGAAGACTATTTGTATCCTGCTGAGTATTTCGTCTTCGCTACTTTTCCGCGCGTGATAGAACAGGCCTTACGACGCGCCTCGTTTCCAATTTCGCAGGGAACACCTGCTGAGCAGCCATTGGTTTCTGCGCGGCAAAGAAAATCGAAACAGACGCCCACCTAACCAGCGCTTGGTGCCGACCGCCTTCGGCGCGTGGTAAGCGCGGCGCGCCTTGTCTGCGAACTTGGTGCGGATGGGTCAAGTACCTTGCCAGAGACGGCGGTAGCATAGTTACTTCGCGCGGGTTATCCCAAAACAAGGCTGCTGTATGCGGATTGCACAATAAAGCCGACAGGAGTTAACAAATCGTGACTGAAGGCTCTTAAAGATGGGTAAAGCGCGCACTCAATTCGTCTGCCAACAATGTGGCAGCACCTCCCCCAAATGGATGGGGCGCTGCCCGGACTGCGGGGAATGGAACACCCTGGTAGAGACGATTGTGGAGAGCAAAGAACGCTCTCCCCTTTCGTATGCCGTGCCGCGCACCAAGCCCCAGCGTCTCTCAGAAGTGACGACCGATGGCCTGGACCGTGTGCCCCTACCCATGCCCGAATTCTCCCGCGTGTTGGGGGGAGGCATTGTGCCCGGCTCTCTGGTTTTGATTGGGGGCGATCCGGGGATCGGTAAATCCACACTGCTCCTTCAGGTCTCAGCCCTGTTAGCTGAAGCCCTCGGCAAGGTGCTCTACATCTCCGGCGAGGAGTCGGTGCAACAGATGAAGATGCGCGCTGGTCGCCTGGGGATCGCCACGGATCAGCTCTACTTGTTGACAGAGACGAACCTCAACATGATCCTGGGGCACATCCAGGAGCTCGAACCCAAGTCAGTAGTCGTTGACTCCATCCAGACGGTCTACCTGGACGAGCTGGAGTCAACGGCGGGCAGTATCAGTCAGGTGCGGGAGTGTGCTTCTCGGCTGGTGCAGGTGGCCAAGGGCGAGGGCATCCCCATCTTCCTCGTTGGGCACGTTACCAAGGCCGGAGCGATCGCCGGCCCCAAGGTCCTGGAACACATCGTAGACACCGTACTGTATCTGGAGGGAGACCGTTTTCACGCCTATCGCCTGCTTCGCAGTGTCAAGAATCGCTTTGGGGCAACCTCCGAGGTAGGCGTCTTTGAGATGGGAAGCCAGGGACTGATCGAAGTAGCCAATCCCTCTGAGGCTTTCCTGGCCGAGCGGCTGCCCAACGCGGCAGGCTCCACCATAGCGGTCACTTTGGAGGGCACACGCCCTCTCCTGGTGGAGATCCAAGCCCTGGCCAGTACCACCAGTTTCGGCCTGCCGCGACGAACGGCCAACGGAGTGGACTTCAACCGCTTGCTCCTCCTGGTGGCCGTGCTCAACAAGCGGGTGGGGCTGCGGCTTTCTGATCAAGACATATTCGTCAACGTGGTGGGTGGCCTGAAGATCAACGAGCCAGCAGCAGATCTGGCTGTGGCCATTGCCATCGCCTCGAGCTTCAAGAGCGTGCCCGTAGCCGCGGACCTGGCTATCGTGGGTGAGATCGGCCTCTCAGGGGAGCTCAGGGCAGTGGGACAACTCCCCAAGCGCTTGAGCGAGGCAGCCAAGCTGGGCTTCAGACGTTGCCTGATCCCGAAATCATTCCGCCGTCAGGAGATCGCCTCCGACGGGATAGAAGTCATTGGTGTACGTTCACTGCAAGAAGCCCTCCAAGTGGCTCTGATCAACAAGTAATCCTTTTATTTGTCTTAATCTCCAAACCATAATCTCATAGGACTTATCTCTTTATCTTGACAATGTTAAATTAGGTTGGGCCGCGATTGCGGCATTGGGCTTTCAAGCGGCTGCGTGTTGAACGGGAACGGTTGACCAAATGTTTAACGACCAAGCGGATGGCCTGTTCGGGCGACAATTGA
>Ga0233423_10001363_pt1 | contig 12320 bp, 12 predicted proteins | sample Watercolumn_Mata_FD_180713 | JGI IMG/M metagenome (GOLD analysis project Ga0233423, IMG submission 180713) | Freshwater microbial communities from Lake Matano, South Sulawesi, Indonesia - Watercolumn_Matano_2014_112_MG | ecosystem: Environmental > Aquatic > Freshwater > Lake | place: Indonesia... | reverse complement strand
AATTTACCGGGATTGCGACCACGCATGTTCTATCTCTCTACTTGGAGTTGGGTGATGACTCACCCTAGCACACGCGGTCGAATCTGGCAATTTATTCATTGCAGAATTTAGGCATCAGGTCACTAGATCAGATGCTCTTCAACCAAATCGTTGGCGCAAATGTCATCAAAGATGACGGCAGCGGCTATGAGAAGTTGGTCACAATCACAGAGGCCGATATTGCCGAATGGAAGGTGGAAGGCAAGCCGCAGACAGGCAGAATCTCGCTCAAGGAATTGGCCTAGCGAGGAATCTACCAAGTCAAGCGCGCCCCTGGTGACAAGCTTGGGTTCATCTCGCACGAAGCCTTCCGCAAAGACCCCAAAGCCAATCCCGTCAAGACGACCAGTGGCAAACTTGAGATTCACAGTCAGTCGCTGGCCAACTTGGTCAAGAACTGCGGCTGGAACGAGATTGCGCCGATCCCGAAATACAACCGCGTCATCGAAGGATATGAGGATTCGTTCAAGGATCTAAAGAACAAGGTCAAGGGCGAATTCCCACTGCAGCTTTACACCATTCACTACACCCGCCGGACCCACTCGGTATTTGACAACGTGACCTGGCTCCGCGAGGCATTCCCGCAGGAGTTGATAATGAACCCATCGGATGCCGAAGTGCGCGGAATCAAGACAGGCGACACCGTCCTTGTGACCAGCCGCCACGGCAAGGTGTTGCGCCAAGTATTCCTAACTGAACGAATGATGCCTGAAGTCGTCACGCTGGGCGAAGGAGCGTGGGTTATGATTGACGAGGCAACCGGTATTGATCTGGCTGGCGCGACAAACATCCTCAATGGTGCCATTCCCACAGGGCAAGGTCATTCCGGCTGGAATAGCTGCAACGTCCAGATCACCAAATGGACCGGCAAGCCCCTTGATGCTGATGCCAAGTGGCCGCCCAGAATACCATTGAAGGAGGCATAAGAAATGGAGAAGCAACTCGCCTTCTACTTTGACATGAGCGCTTGTGTGGGCTGCAAAGCATGCCAGGTGGCCTGCAAGGACAAGAATGATCTGCCTGTAGGTCTGCGTTGGCGGCGGGTCCTAGAATACGGTGGAGGAGACTGGATTAAGCATCCAACACTAGCGAACCTGGTCGTCCCCACCAGTGTCTTCGCGTATGCGATCTCTACGGCTTGCATGCACTGCCAGTCACCGCTGTGCGCCCAGATCTGCCCGACTGCCGCAATCACAAAGCGCGCCGATGGCATCGTCCTCGTCAACCAGGATCAGTGTATCGGCTGCCGGTACTGCGAGTGGGCTTGCCCGTATGGCGCACCGCAGTTCAATGAAAGGAAAGGGGTCATGACCAAGTGCAATTTCTGTGAGGACTTGCTCGCCAAAGGAGAAAACCCGGTGTGCGTGGCTGCCTGTCCGATGCGCGCGCTCGAGTTTGGCGACCTCGCCGAATTGCAGACCAAGTATGGGAAAGACAACGCATTTGCTCCTTGGCCATCAGCCGACCTAACCAGGCCGGCGTTAGTTGTGACACCCCACAAGCATGCCTTCCCCAGCGGCAAAGGGGGTGGCATGATCCTCGATCCGGAGGAGATGTAAGATGAATGTACGCGAATGGGCGTTAATCACGTTTACGATCCTGGCTCAAATGTCCGTCGGCTCGTTCATCGTCTTGGGGGCGGTTCACTTTTTCGTCCAGCGCAAGTCGGGTGAAAAGCAAGCCGACGAACTCTCCGATCGCGCACTGCTGGCGATCTTCCCCGTGCTCGGGCTTGGTCTGCTCGCGTCGCTACTGCATCTCGGCAATCCCATCAACGCCTACAAAGCTGTCGCCAACCTGGGCACCTCCTGGCTCTCGCGCGAGATTCTCTGCGGGGTGCTGTTTGCCGTTGTTGGCTTTGGCTTTGCACTGATGCAGTGGTGGAAGGTTTCTACCTTCACCGTCCGCAACATCGTCGCCTGGGTCGCGGCGCTCATCGGCGTGGTGTTAGTCTACAGCATGTCGATGGTGTATATGATTCCGACACGTCCGAGTTGGAATCTGGTGACGACACCCTTGTCGTTCTTCGTGACAACCCTGTTGCTTGGGGTATTGGCGATGGGTGCCGCGTTCGTGGCGAACTACTGGTATGTGCAACGCAAGAATCCAGGCTGTGCCAGTGAACAGTGTATCTTGCTCCGTGACTCCCTCAAGTGGTTGGCGGTGGCGTCAATCGTACTCTTGGGCTGTCAGTTCGTGGTGGTGCCTCTGGCGTTAACCGTAGCGTCGGCGAGTGGTGCCAGCGCCAGTGTAGGACTGAGGGCGGGTGAGTTTGGTGTGGTGTTTGTGTTGCAGCTGGTCTTGGTGTTCTTAGGAGCGGGGGTGCTCGGCATCTTCGTGTATCGCGCAGCCCAGAATCCCGGACAAGAGAACGCGATGGGCATGCTGGCATATCTGGCGTTCGCGCTGGTGTTAGCGGGAGAGGTGCTGGGACGTTTCCTGTTCTATGCGACGGCCGGGCATTTTGGTCTGCAATAGGTTGTCGGTATAGAACCTTCGATATGGCGGGGAGGATAAAGGGCGAGGGCTTCTCCCCGATCAACCTCAGCGGACGTTCCAAGTTATCTGCAAAGCCAGCGCAAGTGAAGTCAATCGGGGAGGAATTGGTCAGAATCCCTCCCCGATCATGCTTATGCCAATCACATGAGAAAAGTAACGCTTCAAGCCTTGGTATTTCTTTTTATCCTTGCGCCGTATGTGATTAGTGGCAACGTTTCCGCATCGCCGCCTTTGTTGGTGTCCACGCCCCAGCCCACGCCAATTCGTGGGCACGTCGCGACGACTGCCGAAGTGCAAAGGGCGACGCTCGAATGGACCCGGTCGGCGCACGCCGACACGTACGATAACGGCATGGGCGCTAATGCGACCTGCGCGCGTTGCAAGTCCCCAAGGAACTGGCAAGCTGATGCCGTCGCCGCGCAAGAAGCGCTCGATTGTGGTGCTTGCAAGCGCGTACCTGGAGCCCCGCGCCCAGAGCTTTCGGGCGGAGCACCCATCAATCCAGCGAATTGGAAGAGCATTGGTTGTGACGTGTGCCATCAGCCCGCTGGTGACTCGTACTGGACGAGTATATCATTCTGGGATCCATCCACACGCACGTTTTCTGCTGTGCAAAGCTCGACCGAGTTGTGCGGAAAATGCCACGAGGGTCGACATGGCTTTCAAGTGATTGAAGAGCAAGAACGTTCCCAAGTTCACAAGGGTTGGGAATGCACCCGCTGTCATGGCGTCCACGGACTCCCCTCCAAATGCACCGACTGTCACGATGTGTCGGTCGGCAAGACGGCAGTAGAACACGCGCGGCACGCGCAGGTGAACTGCACGGCGTGTCACGATGCCGGCGGTCTCAGTATCTGGCAAGATAGCACTGCCGAGTCCAAGCATTATCGGGAATTTGTACCCGTACGCTTTGCGCATACGTTGACTTCATGGCCGTCACATAATTTGCGCACAGAGGTAGATTGCCGCCGTTGTCATCATCCTCAAGGGATAACCCGCGTTATGGTTGCTTCGGCAGTTGGTTGCACGAATTCCAACTGTCATCCCGGCGGCGCCGTGCTGCATTGGTGTCCTTCGTTTGACAGGAATCCACCGCCCAGATAATGGATGGGAGCGAAAAATGTCAGGACGATTTGCGTGCGTCTTGAGTATCACGCTCGGAATATTGCTTGTACTCTTTTTAAGTTCGCAGCCTGTTCAAGCGCAAACGAGCAGTTTGGAAATCATCATAGCGACTCCCACGGAGGGCGAGACGTTGTATGCTGGGCCAGAAACGTTGGCGTTCACTGTTCCGCTGACCGGTTGGGTTTACAATGCGGGCGGAGTTCCCGTGTTGGTGCGTGTCCAGTTGGACGTCTTGCAGGACTCTACTGTCGTCACGGTGGCCAACACTCGTCCAGCCGCGGATGGATCGTTTATGTTCGATCTCGCCGTAAATCCCGATGCGCCTTTCGGCATTTTCAATCCAGAACACTCGTCGTGTCTCGCATGCCATAACCAGTTTGGAATCGGATTGCCGCGCGGAGAGACAGTCTTGCGCGTTACGGCGACCGACCCGGCAGGACGCACCGCGATGGCTCAACGCCGCATTACGGTTGATCGTTCAGGACAGGCTGCCTTTTCTCTCCGCGTTGTGCTCGACGGCGATTCCAGCAAGGCTCTTGCCGGCATCCGTGTGACCGGTTCCACATGGCTGTACATGTGGCGGTCGCGTTTCACGTCGGTGATTACGGGAGCTAGCGGCGAAGCGCAGTCCCATGTTGAAGCGCTTGCTCAGGCGTCAACCCATTACACCTTCCGTGTCGACCCGACGGTGGTCGATGGCGTTTTGTACGAAGGCGTCGAACCGGTCACCGTGACTCTGGCGCCAGGGGCAACCTCCGTCCCACCGATTGCACTTAAAGTGCGTTCGCGCACTGGGCAGATTTCTGGGACATTGCTCGCTCCAACCACTGCCGCGCTCGCGTCTGTCCCAATCCGCGCGATTCATTTGCCTGACGGCGTTAGCTACCGCGTGCAAACCTCTGCACAAGGCGCGTTCGCGTTTTCCGATCTACCTATCGGGCAGTATTTGCTCACTGTTGAATCCAATGCGCGCGGACTGACTAGCGACCTACAAACGCTCGATCTGGCACAGTCGCCCACCACCTCAATTGCGTTGCCAGTGCAAAATATGGACCACTTGGGCATTCGCAGTATGATTAACGATGACACCGGCGCATCCGTTCCTTTCGCGTGGGTCACGCTTGATCAGGCCGGCATCACGCGCGCGCTCCTGCCGGGCATCACCGATTTGATTTTTCCTGTCCTGCCCTTCACGCCGATCACGACGTCGGTTACCGCACCCGGTTTTTACAGTCAGCAACAGACCATCACGCCGACTATCGGATCGAGTGCGCAAATCGAACTGAATCTCGCTCGCCGTTCAGAAACGCGAACGCTGTCATGGGGCAACGGACAGGTGATCGTTCCGCCGGAATCCCAGGTCGCGATTGACAATCAACAAATCGCTTTGACGCGCGGGTGGTTGTGGGGACACGGGAATGGACAAACGATTGCCATTCGCACACCCGAAGCACAGGTCACGATTTCCAGGGGTGCATTCGCGTTGGAACGTGTATCTGACGCCATCGCCTGGCTCTACGTCACGCAGGGCAACGCGATGGTCAGCGCGAATTCTGGCGCGCCCGTGATGGTTGGCGCCGGTGAGATGGTTGCGTTGATGAGTGGCAAGACTCCGCGACCGGTACCACTTGACTCAACAGTGACGATGGCGCTACACCCCTCCACCGATTTGCCAATCATTTCATTGCGGGAGCCGACGCGCGATGAACTGGCGAGTACCCAGATCGCGCAAGGCGGCGTCGGCATCGCCCAGGCCGTCACCTTTCTTACTTATTCGGCAATTGCCCTGATTGTCCTCTTCATTCCACTTGCCGCGTTGGTCTGGTCGACGCGGCGTCGAAAGATACCCTCATGATTATTGATCTGGACAGGCAAAATCGATAGCACGCCAGAATAACGTGGAGTCACCCGCGCCTTCGTCTGAAACGTAAGAGTTCGTTCACCGTCCATGCATGGTCAGCCAGATCAGCAGTCACAGGGTGCGGTAGCCAGAGTCCGATGAACGCGACAAAAGAAACCTCATCTGGCGTTATTATCACAGAAAAGATTCGCTTCCGGTCTGTCGCTTTATGCAGCACATCCATCATCGGTATCCCGATGCCGAAGTCTGGGTGGTGCTCGATCAAGATGGTGCACATCCGCGCAAATCGAAAATGACGCGGCAAGTGACGCGCGAACTTCATCCGCATGGGATCAGCTTGCCCAAGGCAAGTCCGGATGACAATGCCGTGGAAACGATCTTCAGTGATGTGCAATTGATGGTACAAGATAACAGCGACGATCCTGATGAACGAAACATGCGAAAACGCATCAGTCACCGCTTGACGCGACGAAATCGTGTGAGTGATCGGTTCATTGAGATTCCCTATCTGCGAAATTCTCACAAAGGTTAGGTGAAAAATACTCACATCGGTTATGTGAAAACCCGCTTAACCCGATTCCAGTTCGACCAAAGGTTGGATGGGTAGTGGCATTGCACCACTAGCAACCTTACCCCTTGGTAAAGCCAGTCGGGTATCAGTTCAACTCCAGAAAAGAAATGGGTGTGTTTCAAATGAGTTGAAACCACCTGAAAGGGTGCAACTTGCAGAGGGCTAAACGCGCTCCTTTCAACTGAAATGAAACACACCCAAAAGAAATGAATCGAAGTCTAGTCGCATCTTTCCTTACAGTTTTTGTGCTTCCGATTGCCGCGTGTCAGCAAACTTCACAGCGATACATCGCGACATCAACTCCCGATGTGTCTGGCATTCGTCAAGCGTGGCAGAAAAGCCCGCATGCGAATACGTACGACGTTGGCAAAGGACCGAATACGTACTGCTCGCGCTGTCACTCCCCGCGCAATTGGGACCCCGCCGCGAAAATCGACGTGCCGCCGAATTGTGTCTCGTGCAAGTTCTCGTTCGATCCGACGATGCGGATCGCGAAAGGCAATCCGCCGGTGGCGAAATCGGATTGGAAAGACATCGGGTGCGAGATTTGCCACAAGACCGAAAACGGCGCGCCGCTCGCGCAGATCGCATGGCTGAACACCCCGACCAGCCAGTACGAACCCGTTGCCGATTCGACTGCGCTGTGCGAGAAATGTCACACCGACACCGAAGCGATCCGGCACAAACGCGACCTAGGAACGAGTGCGCACAAGGATTTTACTTGCACCCAGTGCCACGACGCGCATACGACAACTGCGAGTTGTACCGCGCAAGCATGTCATCCCAACGTACTTGCTCCATCCCCAAAAATCCCCGGTCACGACAAAACACACGAAACGGTATCCTGCGTTGCTTGTCACGACGCGTCGGGAATGACCGTTGGAATCGAAAAGGCCAAAGGGACTTGGACTACTTTTCGCACAACCGAGTTGTTGGGACGTGCGACGACCGCGCTGTATCAATCGCACAATCTCGCACGCGCGGTGAATTGCGACAAATGTCACGCGCCGGACAATCCTTGGGGACTCAAGACCGTCGAGGGTAAGATGCGTTGACCAAACATCGGTTTGTCGAAGTGCTTCTTGGGCTTGTTCTCGCGCTTGGCATGTTGGCAAGCGCGATTCATCCGGTCGCAGCGCAGACCAATCGGTTGACCGTGACGATCACTACTCCGCTTGAGGATGAAACGTTCTACGCGGGGGCGTACTCGCTCGTCTATAGCATTGACATCGCGGGCTCGGTGGTCACGAGCAATCCCGAGCCAACGCTGGTGCGCGTTCGGTTGGATATTTTGCGCGGAACAGAAATCGTCAACACACTGACCACGCGTCTGCGCGACGATGGCGCGTTCGCTTTCGCCGTGACGGTCAATCCCGATTCCCCTGCCGGGCAGTATATGCCGGATCAGCGCAACTGCGACACAGGTCACTATGTTGCCAGCGTGAGTTTGCCGAACGGACCGGTGACGTTGCGCGTCACCGCGATCGAACCGAACGGACAGCAAGCAATTGCCGAACGCAAAATTGTTGTTGCCGGTTCCGGCTATGCGACCGTGCCTGGCCAAGTCGTGCGCGCCGATCATCCAGAACAAGCGGTGCCGAACATCCCAGTCTCCGGCGCGACGCGGATGTACCTGTGGAGCGGACGCGGCATTATTCGAATCTTTCCGATGCCACGGGACTTGCCTAGGTGCGTGTCGAAGCACTGAGCCAAGCGCCGACGGATTATTTCGTGCAGGCGGAACCGACCCTCGTGGATGGCGTTTTGTTTGAAAGCGTCGAGCCGACCTCGGTGACAATTCCACCCGCCGCCGCGTCCGTTACGCCGATCACGCTGCGCGTGCGCAGTCGCACCGGCGAAATCTCCGGCAAGTTTAATCCACCGCTCGCCGCGATTTCCGTGCGCGCGATTTCGGTTGCCGACGGCGCAAGTTTTTCGACCCAGACATCGGCACAGGGCGCGTTCGCGTTCACGAACTTGCCAATCGCGGAGAATCGCGTGCTTGCTGACGAGCGCAAACTCGCGCAGCAAGGATATGCGAGCGCGCCGCAGACAATTGATCTCACGCAAATGTATTCCGGCGCGATCACTCTGCCACTTGTCGAAATCGCGCGCGGCGTCGAGTTGCAGGGGGGCGTGCACGCTGCGGCCGGCGCGCCGTTGCCTATTGCCTGGGTGACGATTGAGCGCGCGGGCGTCGTACAGAGCAATGTGCCCGATACCGGCACATTTTCCATCGGCGATTTGCTGCGTGAAAGCGTATCACTTGTTGTTTCCGCGCCAGGTTATTTTAGCCAGGCGAGAGCAGTAGAGGTGGGTGCAACACTCAACGCGGATTTCGCGCTCACGCGTTGACCCGAGACGTCGGTGGCCGTGTGGGGCAAGAATGAAGTGATTGTGCCGCCGGAAACCCAGGCGCGCGTCGCCGATCGACAAATCGTGCTGGAGTACGACTGGCTGTGGGGTAGCGGCGGCGATACACGTCCACTGATAATCCGCCTTCCCGAGGCGACGATCACTTTGTCCTCCGGCAGATTCGCCATCACTTATTTTCCTGATCGCGCCGCGTGGCGCTACGTGATGCAGGGCAACGCCGTCGCGCGCGCGACATCGCGCGATGATGCGACGACAGTGCGCGAGGGTGAAATGCTCGTGCTTGCGCGCGGCGCGCGTTGGAAAGCCGTGCCGCTCGATCCAGTCGTGATCGCCGCGCTTGGCGCAAACGATATGTCGCCAGTGACGCCGGTCTGGGAACAAAGTTTGAACGCGCGCCTGCGCGATACATTCGGGCAAATGGGCATCACCTTGGCACAAATGACAACCTTCGTCACCTATCTGTTTGTAGTGGCGGCTTTGGTGTTCGCGCCGCTGTGGGCTATAATAATGGTGACGAGACAACGGCGTCGCCTGAAGTAAAGGGATTGGAGTCTTGATGGAATTGTATTGGAATGAAGTGTTAACTGGCGAAATGCTGATGTTTGGATTGTTGGGCAAGGCATTCTACCAATATCCGGAACGCGCCTGGATTCAATCGTTGATTGACGGCGATGTATTTACTGAAGCCCCTTTTGCCGGCGATCAACCGCAGGTCAGCACCGCATTGGCTTTGCTTCGCGCGTGGAGCAAACAACACCGCGCCGGAATATCGGAGCAAGCCTTCGACGATTTGTGCGCGGACTATACACGATTATTCGTTGGACCCGGCATGGTGTTGACGCCGCCATGGGAGTCCGTGTTCTTTAGCGAAGAGCGATTGACGTTTCAGGAACAGACCTTGCAGGTACGCGAATGGTATCGGCGCTATGGTTTGCAAGTGGAAAAACTGCACCACGAGCCGGACGATCATATTGGTTTGGAGTTGGAATTCGTGGCGCACCTGGCAAAGATGGGCTTGCTCGGGCTCGAGCAAAATGGCGGCGATGCACTTGAACGCGCGCTGGACGCGCAGCGCGATTTCTTGTCCGAACACTTGTTGCGCTGGGCGCTCGACTGGTGCGCGCAGGTTCAGGCGCAAGCCCAAAACGATTTCTATCGCGGCATCGCGCTGTTGACGCGTGGCGCACTCCATCACGCCGCGGAAATGCTTGGCGCGAAAATTGGCAAAGGAACCAAGGAGTGAATCTTCTCTCCGTCGCAGACAAACTGGCTGACCACGACCTTCCACCGGTCACGCTCGATGCGCGGCGCTGTGTTCGCGCGAACAATCGTTGGTCGCAATGCCAGGTTTGCGTGTCAGCGTGTCCGGTGAACGCGCTTGCTCTCGACGCGTCGATCACACTGAACGAAAAGAGTTGCATCGCTTGCGGCTTGTGTCTGCACGTCTGTCCGGTCGGCGCGTTCACTGGCGATGACGGTGCAGCCGATCTCGCGAACTCGGTTGCGCGTTTGTCGGGCGCGTCAACGCTCGAATTGGTGTGCCAGCGTCATCCTGCGCCGGAAAAAGGAACCGCCGTGGACGCGATTGTATTACGCGCGGGCAAGTGCTTGGCGGCATCGAGTCCAGCGCTTTTTCTGCGCTTGCTGACCCAGGATGGATTGAAAATTATCGCGCGGTTGGACGCGTGCGCTGAGTGTCCGCTGAACCGCGTTCAGCCGGAAATCACGCGTGTGCTTGCCGCCGTTGGACAATTGTTTCCTGAACGCGTGAGCGCGGTCGTGGACAAGCCGGACGCGCGCGCGCGTACTCGCGCGGTGTATGATGCAAGTCGCCGCCGGTCTCGCGCCGTGATTTTTTCCAATGGATGACCAGCGAATCGGTGGGAACAGCAGCGCGCGCGTTCCTTTCCGAAACCGAGGCGCCATCGTCCAGCCACGCGCCGCCGCGTGAAAGACGGCGCCTGTTGAGCGCGCTGAAACAAATCGCGCTGAACGACGCGGCGCAGAGTGCTCTCGTGCAGGGCGTTGGCGCGATCAAGTTGAACGCAAGTGACGATTGTACCGCGTGTGGCGTGTGCGCGCGGGCTTGTCCCACTGGCGCGCTGCGTTTTGCAACGACCGCGAGCGATGGTTTACGGCTATCGTGCCTCGTTTCGGCTTGCACCGATTGCGGCGTGTGTTTTGACGTGTGCGAACCGGACGCGTTGCAGCGTGTAGGCGTGCCGACTATCGGCGAGTTGCTCGCGACGGAAACGCAACTATTGAAAGCCGGCAAGTTGAAGCACTGCGCCAAATGCAATGCTCAGTTTGCCGCTGACATCGAAGGCGACCTCTGTCAGGTGTGCGCTTTTCGTCAACAGAACCCATTTGGTACCTGGAAACCCCGCGCACGTTCGCCGCGTGAGACGCCACTGCGTGATCATCGAGAAATCCGCAAGCCCCCACAAACTACGGAACCCCGATAGTGCCCCGGTCGTGTGTCGGTAGACATAAATAGATTGCTAGATCGCCAGATTCCGTTGCCAGGTGCTGCAATCCGTTGACAATACCTCCGTCAAATTACCTTCGCCTGTCTTCTTGTCCACGAATAACGCGAATACCGCTAATCTTGTGTCGTAGTTCGCGTGAGTTGTGGATGATTTGGACGGTTTGGCGAAGGTTTTTTCTGGTTCTAACGGATTCTGTGGTTTGGGTTGCCCCGCCTATCGCGACTAGACATTTGACGCGTTTCTGGTATATGACCAGCAAGACTATCCCTGTCGAGGTCAATATGCCAGAGCCCATCCGTCCCAGAGAATGCACGCGTGAAATGTCGGAGACCCTGTTTACCCCAACTAAGCGCATCTGCATCCCCATCGAACGGATGGCGTATGAACAGATTCTTGGAGATCAGAGCGCGTTTCGAAAGTATCTGGATGGGCAGATTGCACAGCATCCCGAACTGTTTCCCGCCGCCATCCAGGGCGGGTATCAATTACACGATATTCTGCCGCCCTCCAAGAAACTGGCTGACCTCCGCCTCCGTCGGATCAAGGTCACCACAGCCGAGGGCAAGCCCGCAGTCTTCAGTGTCGCGCCATCTTTTGTAATGCCCTACATGACGGGCTACACCGTCGATGTGGAGAAGGCGTTGTTTCTCCGCCGCTTCGGCGTGCCGTTTTGGGCCTTGACCTATGTCTTCGGTCACGACGACATGTATTGGGAACGCCTGGAACTGCGTTTGGGTCACAACAGCCTCGTCGGCACGACCGTGAAACACGCTGACCATCTCCCCGCCGATGTCTTGGCGGACGAGAAACATACGCGGCTGAACGGCGACAATGTGTATATCGCCACCACGGTCGCCGCCGAATGTGTCTTGGGTGCCTCCGTGGCACCCCAGGCGGATGCCGAGCAACTGGAGAAAGCCTACGGGCACTTCAAGACCGAGGCGCAAAACCTCCGTGCGGACTATCAGCCTGGGCTGATGAACGAATGTCCAACGAAGCCGCTTTTTGACCATCGAAACATACCGTTTTTGTTCCATGGACGTTACGGGCTCGAGTACCTGGTCAAATTTTGTCGGCAGATTACAGCATTATTTTGCGCTCGGCTACAGATTTGGCACTCAAGCACATTGACTACCAGAAACAAAAACGGGATCAACTTCCAGCCACTACTTGATCATTCGTTCATCAGTCCACTATCAGCCTCACACCGTCAACACCGATGGCTGGAAGGGTACCCAGACGGCTTGGCAGCACCTCTTTCCAACCATCACCATCATCGTTTGCTTTCTGCACGCCTTTCTCAAAATCAGCGACTGTTGCAAGCGAATGAAGGAACACTTCCCAGCCATCTGCACGCGCG
>Ga0233423_10001362_pt1 | contig 12322 bp, 9 predicted proteins | sample Watercolumn_Mata_FD_180713 | JGI IMG/M metagenome (GOLD analysis project Ga0233423, IMG submission 180713) | Freshwater microbial communities from Lake Matano, South Sulawesi, Indonesia - Watercolumn_Matano_2014_112_MG | ecosystem: Environmental > Aquatic > Freshwater > Lake | place: Indonesia... | reverse complement strand
CCCGCCGCCCTGGCGGCGGCTCCGGCCCCGGCGTCGGCCTTCCCCTCGGCGGCGGCTCCGGCCCCGGCGGCGGCCGCTGCCGTCGAGGAGGGCCCGCCGTCGCGGATATTGCTGCGCCCCGGCGACCGGGTCGAGGATCCCACCCGCCTGCGGATCCGCATCGCCGAGCACATGACGGCCAACCGCCGGACCGCCGCCCACGTGTGGACGGCGGTGGAGGCCGACTTCGAGGTCGTGGAACGGGTGCGCCGCCGCCACCAGGACGCCTTCAAGGCGAAGGAGGGCTTCTCGCTCACCTACCTGCCGTTCATCGCCCGGGCGACCATCGATGCCCTCAACGCCTTCCCGGTGGTCAACTCCTCCTTCTACCTGGAGGAGAAGAAGGCGGTGATGCACGGCGTGGTGAACCTGGGCATCGCCGTCGACCTGGACCAGCGCGGCCTGATCGTGATGAACATCCCCGGCGCCGACGGGATGCGGCTGAGGGAGCTCTCCCGCCGCATCCGCAGCGTGGCCGAGAAGGCCCGCACCGGCAACCTGACCCCGGACGACGCCGCCGGGAGCACCTTCACCATCACCAACCCGGGCCCCTACGGGTCGCTCATGTCGGCCCCCATAATCAACGTGCCCGAGGTGGCGATCCTCTCCACCGACACGGTGGCCAAGCGCCCGGTGGTGGTGACCGACTCCACCGGGGCCGACGCCATCGCGGTGCACCACGTCGGCTACCTCGGGCTCACCTGGGACCACCGGGCTTTCGACGGGGCCACGGCGGTGCTGTTCCTGCGCCGGATCAAGGAAACCCTCGAGACCCGGGACTGGGAGCAGGAACTGGCGTGAGCCTGCTTCGGGCCCGCTGGCTGGGCCGGATGCCCTACCGCGAGGCGTGGGACCTCCAGCGTGCCTTCCACCAGGGGCGGGCCTCGGGGCGGGCCGCCGACGATTACCTGCTGCTGCTGGAGCATCCGCCTACTTTCACCCTCGGGACGGGGGGTGACGCCGCCCACGTGCTCACCGCGCCGGGGGAACTGGCCCGCCTGGGGGCCGAGGTGCTCCGCGTCGACCGGGGGGGCGATGTCACCTTCCACGGCCCGGGGCAACTGGTCGGCTATCCCATAGTCCACCTCGGGGAGCGCCCCGACGTGGTCGCCTACGTGCGCCGCCTCGAGCAGGTGCTGATCGGCGCCCTCGCCGACCTGGGCGTCGAGGCCTGGGCCGAGCCGGGCTACACCGGGGTCTGGACGGCGCAGGGCAAGGTGGCCGCCATCGGGGTGCGCGCTGCCCGCCGCGTCACCATGCACGGCTTCGCCCTGAATGTGGGGGGCGACCTCGGTTGGTTCCGCCACATCGTCCCCTGCGGCCTGGAGGGCCGCCCGGTGGCGTCGGTGACCGGCCTCGCCGGGCGGCGGGTGTCGATCGAGGAGGCCGTGGCGGCCGTCGTTCGGCGCTTTGCGGCCACCTTCGGGCACGAGGCGGTGGAGGCCCAGGCCGCCGCCTACACCGGCGGGGCGGGACGGGAGGCCACCCGCTTCGAGGTCGACCGCCTGGTCGCCTCCGGGGCGTTCTCACGCGCCGCCGGGCCCGCCGCCGGGGGCCGCCTGCCCGGCGAGCCGCCGCGACCCGAGTGGATGAAGGTCCGGGCCCGCCTGGGCGCCGCCTACCGCGGCGTCGACGGCCTGGTCGAGGGTCTCGGCCTCCACACCGTCTGCCGGGAGGCGGGCTGCCCCAACATCTACGAGTGCTGGGCCGCCGGCACCGCCGCCTTCCTCCTCCTCGGCGACGTGTGCACCCGGGCCTGCTCTTTCTGCGACGTCGCCACCGGCCGCCCGGGGCCGGTGGACCCGGGTGAGCCGGAGCGGGTGGCCGAAGCCGTGGCCCGCCTGGGCTTGCGCCACGCCGTCCTCACCTCGGTGGACCGCGACGACCTTCCCGACGGGGGGGCGGGGCAGTTCGCCGCGGCCATCCGGCGCATCCGGGAGCGCGTGCCGGGGTGCGCCGTCGAGGTGCTGATCCCGGACTTCAAGGGCGGTCGGCCGGCCCTGGAGACGGTGATGGCGGAGAAGCCCGAGGTGTTGAACCACAACCTCGAGACCGTGTTGCGCCTGCAGCGGGAGGTCCGCACCGCCGCCTCCTATGGGCGCTCCCTGGCCCTGCTCGCCCGGGCCAAGGCCTTCGACCCCTCCGGCCTGGTGAAGTCCGGGCTGATGGTCGGCCTCGGCGAGAGCCGGGAGGAGATCCTCGGCGCCCTGGCCGACCTCAGGGCGGTGGGGGTGGACCTGGTGACGATCGGCCAGTACCTGCGGCCGTCGGCCCGCCACCGCCCCATCCACCGCTACGCCACCCCCGAGGAGTTCGCCGCTTATCGCGCCGCCGGGGTCGCCCTGGGCCTGGCCCGGGTGGATGCCGGGCCTCTGGTCCGCTCCTCCTACCACGCCGGAGAGGCGCGGGAGGCCGTGGGCTAGCCCGCCCGCTCAAGAACGACGGCCCTTGCTGCCGATGTTGCGCCGAGGCGAGCGAGGGAAGCAGGCATGAGACGGCACACTCTTCTGTTCGCCGCGGCGGCTCTCCTGGCGTTGCTGCTGCCCGGCGTGGCCGCCGGCGCCATGGGCGGCGGCGAGGGCGAGGGGAACGGCATCCGGGGCACGATCACCGACGGGGCCGGCAACCCCGCCGAGTACATCGGGGTGAGGGGCTTCAAGCTGGTCGAGGGCGACTGGGTCGAGTCCTTCTTCTCCTGGACGGGGGCCAACGGGGTGTTCGAAATGCCCTTCTACGGCCACTCGGTCACCGTCAAGCTCTACTTCTTCCAGAAGCACGTGACCGAAGAGGAGGCCACCTGGCGGCCGGAGTGGTACGACGACGCCGAGACCATCGAGGCGGCCACCCCCATCGTGGTCCCGGCGGGCACCTGGGCTCAGATCGGCGTGGTGATGGCGGGCCCGGGGTCGATCGTCGGGCGGGTGACCGACGCCGCCACCGGCGAGCCGATCGAGGGCATAGCGGTCCTGGCCTACCTGGCGGTCGACGGCCGGGCCCGGGGCCTCGCCCCGCGCTGCGAGGAGCAGGGGATCAAGACCGGGCCGGAGGGCTACTACGAGATCGGCGCCCTCCGGGCCGGCGATTGGATCCTGGAGTTCCGCGACCCCGAGAAGCAGTGGGCCGACCAGTGGAGCGGCGGCGGCATGGTGGAGCGCCAGGCCCGGCCGGTGACCGTGGTCACGGGCGCAACGAGCACGGTCGATGCCGCCCTGGTGCCCGGCGGCGGGCTGGCCGTCTCCCCGGCCCTGGCCGACACCGGCAGGGCTCTCGTCTCCAAGGGCGGCGAGACCGGCTTCGGCGCGGTCTGCGTGGACGGCTTCGACCCCGCGGGCCGACTGGTGGCCGGGCGCCAGGACACCTGGGACTGGGTGTTCGTGCTGCCGGCCGGGGACTACTTCTTCCGCTTCTCCGACTGCACCGACCCGGTCGACTACGCCACCACCTGGTACCCCTCTGCGGCGTCGATGACGGAGGCGGAGCCGATCACGGTGGTCGAGGGCGAGTGGAACGGGACCTTCTTCATCTACACCGCCGGCCGGTGCGCCGGGCGCCTGCCCACAATCGTGGGCACCCCCGGCAACGACGTCCTGGTGGGGACGGCGCGCCGGGACGTCATCGCTGCCGGGATGGGCGACGACCGGGTGAACGGGCTGGGCGGCGATGACATCATCTGTCTCGGGCCCGGCAACGACTTCGCTGCCGGCGGCACGGGAGCCGACCTCATCTCCGGGGGCGACGGTGCCGACACGCTCGAAGGCGGGCTCGGCCATGACCGCCTCAGGGGCGGCCCGGGGAACGACCTCCTGCGCGGCGGCAGCGGCCCGGACCTGCTCGTCGGTGGGGCCGGGACCGACCGTCTGAACGGCGGCCTGGGGGACAACACCTGCCTGCTCGGTGAGACCTGGTGAACTGCTGAGGGACCGGGCGAGGGAAGCGGGGCGACCGCGGGGCCGCCCCGCTCGCGCGTCGGGGTTCCCTGGGCCGGGGCACTAGCCTCGCCGACTGTGAACGCCTTCGACTTCGCCGCCCGCATGGAGGCCGCTCGCACCCTGATGCCCGGGCGCGGCCTCGACGCCCTGCTGCTCTCCGTGGGAGCCGATCTCCCGTACTTCACCGGCTACCGGGCTACGCCCATGGAGCGGCTGACGATGCTGGTCCTGCCGGCGCAGGGGCCGGCCACCCTGGTGGTGCCCGAACTGGAGGCCCCGCGCGTCGTGCCCCACCCGGAGGCGTTTGGCGTCGTGCCCTGGCACGAGACGGAGGATCCGGTGGCGCTGGTCTCCCGCCTGTGCGAGGGGGCCCGGCACGTCGCCGTGGGCGACACCACCTGGGCGGTGTTCCTCCTCGCCCTGCAGGAGCGGCTGCCGGGGGCGGCCTTCGTGCCCGCCTCGACGCTGACCACCGAACTGAGGGTGCGCAAGGGCCCGGGCGAGGTCGCTCTGCTACGGGAGGCGGGGGCGGCCGTGGACCGGGTGGTAGGCCGCCTCGATGCGACCCGCTTCTCGGGCAAGACGGAGAGGCAACTGTCCGCCGAGGTGGCGGCGATGGTGGTGGAGGAGGGCCACGAGGCCGCCACCTTCAGCATCGTCGCCTCGGGCCTCAACGCCGCCTCCCCGCACCACGAGGCGGGGGACCGGGTGGTCGGCCCCGGCGACGCCGTGGTGGTGGACTTCGGGGGGCGCCTGCAGGGGTACCACTCCGACATCACCCGGACCTTCTTCGTCGGCGAGCCTCCGCCGCTCTTCCTGGAGGCCTTCGCGGCCGTGCGTGCCGCCCAGGAGGCGGGGGTGGCCGCCGCCGGGCCCGGGGTGCCCGCCCAGGAGGTCGACCGGGCGGCACGCAGGGTGATCGTCGCGGCCGGCCTCGGGCCGCAGTTCATCCACCGCACCGGCCACGGCATCGGCCTGGAGGAGCACGAGGCGCCGTACATCGTGGAAGGGAACACCACGGCTCTGGAGCCGGGCATGGCCTTCTCGGTGGAACCGGGGGTCTACCTCACGGGGCAGTTCGGCATCCGCCTCGAGGACGTCGTGGTGGTGACCACGGAAGGGGCGGAGCGGCTCAACCGGGCGCCGCTCGACCTGCACCTCGTCGGCTGAGGGGGGCGCCGGGCGGTTAGCCTATTTGGCCGCCGAGCGAGCAGGGAAGGCGATGGACCACAGCGTGGAGCAACTGGCCGCCGACACCATCCGGGCGCTGTCGATGGATGCCGTGCAGCGGGCCAACTCGGGCCACCCCGGCATGCCGATGGGCATGGCCGACATCGGCGTGGTGCTGTGGACGCAGTTCCTGAAGGTGGACCCGGCCGACCCCACCTGGCCCGACCGGGACCGCTTCGTGCTCTCCAACGGCCACGGGTCGATGCTTCTCTACAGCCTGCTCCATCTCGCCGGCTTCCCCCTCTCGATGGACGACCTCGAGGCCTTCCGCCAGTGGGGGTCGCCCACCCCGGGTCACCCCGAGCGTCACCCCGCCCTGGGCATCGAGACCACCACCGGGCCCCTGGGCCAGGGCCTGGCCACGGCGGTGGGCCTGGCCGCCGCCGAGGCCCACCTGCGGGCCGTCTTCGGGGCCGACCTGGTGGACCACCGCACGTTCGTCTTCGCCGGCGACGGCTGCCTCATGGAGGGCATCTCCTCGGAGGCGGCCTCGCTGGCCGGGCACCTGGGCCTGGGGCGCCTGATCGTGCTCTACGACGACAACCACATCTCCATCGACGGCCCCACGAGCCTGGCTTTCACCGAGGACGCCTCGGCGCGCTTCGGCGCCTTCGGCTGGCAGACGCTGTCCTGCGACGGCCACGACCGCACCGCCGTCGCGGCGGCAGTCGAGGCCGCCCTGGCCGACGAGTCGCGCCCGTCGCTCATCGCTTGCCGCACCCACATCGCCTACGGGGCCCCCACCAAGCAGGATTCGGCGGAGTCGCACGGGTCGCCGCTCGGGGAGGAGGAGATCGCCGGGGCCAAGCGGGCCATGGGCTGGCCGGTGGACCGCCGCTTCGAGGCGGACGCCGCGGTGTACGCGCTCTTCGGCGAGGCCATGAAGCGGGGGGCCGCGGCGCGTCGCGCCTGGGAGGAGCGCCGCGACCGCCGCTTCTCCGCCGAGCCGGAAGCCGCCGCCCTCTGGCGCCGCTACCAGGAGCCGGGCCGGGTGGAGGTGGGGCCGGTCCCCGGCTTCGAGGCGGGCAAGGCTCTCGCCACCCGGGCCGCGTCGGGCAAGGTCATCAACGCCCTGGCCGCCCGCCTCCCAGGCCTCGTCGGGGGCTCGGCCGACCTGGCCCCCTCGAACAACACCCTGATCGCCGGGTCCGCCGATTTCCAGAAGACCGCCCCCGAGGGTCGGAACTTCCGCTTCGGCGTGCGCGAGTTCGCCATGGGAGCCATGGTGAACGGCCTGTCGATCCATGGGGGCCTGCGGGGCTACGGCGCCACCTTCATGGTGTTCAGCGACTACCTGCGCCCGGCCTTGCGCCTGGCCGCGCTGATGGAGGCGCCGAGCATCTTCGTGCTCACCCACGACTCGGTGCTGCTGGGCGAGGACGGCCCCACCCATCAGCCCGTCGAGCACCTCGCTGCGTTGCGGGCCATCCCCAACCTGTGGGTAGTGCGGCCTGCCGACGCCGGGGAGACCGCCGCTGCCTGGGAGATGGCGCTGAACCGCACCGACGGCCCCACGGCGCTGGTGCTCTCCCGCCAGAACCTGCCGGTGCTCGACCGCGCCGGCAAGGAGGACGGGGCGCACCGGGGCGGCTACGTGCTGCGGGAGGGAACCGACGCGGTGCTCGTCGCCACCGGGTCCGAGGTGTCGCTGGCCCTGGCCGCCGCCGACCTCCTGGCTGCCGAGGGCCGCAGCGTGCGGGTGGTCAGCCTGCCCTGCTGGGAGGCCTTCTTCGCCCAGGACGAGGCGTACCGCGCCGCGGTGCTGGGGGAGGGCCTGCCCCGGGCCTCTCTCGAGGCCGGGTCGACCTTCGGCTGGGAGCGCCTCACCGGCCCCGGCGGGCTGAACCTGGGCATCGACCGCTTCGGGGCTTCGGCGCCGGCGGGGCGCCTCGCCGAGGAGTTCGGCCTCACCCCGGCGGCGGTGGCGGCGCGGCTGCGGGCCTGGCTGGGGTAGGCGGCCCGGCGCCTGCCGCCCGGCCATAATCACCCCGTGCAGTACCTCTATCACATCGCGGTGGGGAGCGACCGCGCCGAGGCCGCCGAGCCTGCCGCACTCGAGGCGATCCGGGCCGCGGGCGGCTGGCTCTGGCTCGACGTGGTCGACTTCACCACCGAGGAGGCCCTCGCCGTGGGCCGCGCCTTCGGCTTCGACCCCATCGCTATGGACGACGTCACCGACCTGGGGGAGTTCCCCAAGGTGGACGAGTACGAGGACCACGCCTTCGTGGTGGCTCACGGCGTGTCGCCGGACCCGACACGGCTGCGCACGTCGGAGTACGACGCCTTCGTCGGCGCCGACTGCCTGGTGACCTTCCACCGGGAGGACTTCCCCGAGTTCGGCTGGGTGCGCGACCGCATCCAGGAGCCGGGGTGGCTGGCCGGCTCGGGCCCCGACCAGGCCCTGGCCCGGATCGTCGAGACCGGGGCGACGCGCTTCGAGCCCCTGGTGGACGGCCTCGAGGAGAGGGTGCTCGACACGGAGACCCGGGCGCTGGCCGGGGACCACTCCGTGGTGGGCGACGTCCAGGCGCTGCGGCGCGACGCCCTGATGCTGCGCAAGGTCGTGGGGCCCTTGCGCGACACCCTGACCCGCCTAGGGTCGGAGCAACTGACCGGCATCGGCGAGCGGGCCCGCCTCCGCTTCCAGAGCGTGCGCGATCACTACTTCCGCATCGCCGAGTCGCTCGACACCGCCCAGGCCGTCCTGGGCGCGGTGCTGGAGACCTACCGCAGCACCGTGGCGGAGCGGACCAACGACGTCATGAAGGTGCTCACCGTCTTCACCGCTGTGCTGCTTCCCATGACGGTGGTGGCCGGGGTGTACGGGATGAACTTCTCTCGCATCCCGGAGTTGGGCTGGCGGTTCGGATACGGGTGGGCGCTGATCCTCATGGTCGCCCTGGGCCTGGGGCTCTGGGTCTACTTCGCCAGGCGCGGCTTCATCGGCGGCCCGCGTTGGAGACAGGCACCACGGGTCATCGGCAAGGGCCTGGGGGACCTGGTCCGCTTCACCCTCAAGCCGATCACCGAGGTGGCCGGTCTCTTGACGGGGCGGCAGCGCGACGAGCGCAAGGGTGGCGAGGGCCGTGGCCCCGCGGCTCAGTAGCCGGCAGGCGGCCGAGGGGCGGATCGCCGCGGTCTTCCCCACCCCGGGGAGGGTGCCGGTCGAGCACCGTTTGCCGGCGCCGTTGGAGCAGCGCGAGTACCTCGTCGGGGGCCGCCTCCGCACCTGGCGGGGCCCGATGCGCGAGGTCTTCTCGCCGCTGCGGATGCGCTCCGGGGCGGTCCGGCGGAGGGTGCGCCTGGGGGCCCTCCCGCTGATGACCGCCAAGGAGTCCCTCGCCGCCCTCCGGGCTGCCACCCGCGCCTATGACCACGGGCGGGGGACCTGGCCCACCTTGCCGGTGGCGGCCCGCATCCGCCACGTCGAGGAGTTCGCCGAGGCCATGGCGGCGCGGCGGGCTGAGGTAGTTCGCTTCCTGATGTGGGAGGTGGGCAAGTCGCTGGCCGACTCCGAGAAGGAGTTCGACCGCACGGTGGAGTACATCCGGGGCACCGTCGAGGCTCTGAAGGACCTCGACCGCGCCTCGTCGCGGTTCCTCATCGAGCAGGGGGTCTTCGCCCAGGTCCGCCGAGCCCCGCTGGGGGTGGCCCTCTGCATGGGACCGTTCAACTACCCGCTGAACGAGACCTTCACCACCCTCATTCCCGCCCTCATCATGGGCAACACGGTGGTCTTCAAGCCGCCCAAGCTGGGGGTGCTGCTTTGGCGGCCCCTGCTCGAGGCCTTCCGCGACTGCTTCCCGCCGGGGGTCGTCAACACCGTCTACGGCGACGGGGCCACGGTGGTGGGGCCACTGATGGAGTCCGGCGGGATCGACGTGCTGGCCTTCATCGGAACCTCGCGGGTGGCCGACATCCTCAAGCACCAGCACCCCCGGCCCCACCGCCTGCGCTGCGTGCTGGGCCTCGACGCCAAGAACCCGGCCATCGTCCTTCCCGACGCCGACCTGGGCACCGCCGTGGGCGAGTGCCTGCTCGGGGCGCTCTCCTTCAACGGGCAGCGCTGCACCGCCCTCAAGATCTTCTTCGTCCATGCCTCGATCGCCGACCAGTTCGTGAGGCGCCTCGCCGCCGCCGTCGACGCCCTACCGGTCGGCATGCCCTGGACGCCTGGGGTGTGGGTGACACCGATGGCCGAGGAGGCCAAGCCGGCCTACCTGCGCGAACTGGTCGACGATGCCGTAGCCAAGGGGGCGGCAGTGCGCAACGCAGCCGGGGGCACGGTGCTCGACACCTACTTCCACCCGGCGGTGCTCTACCCGGCGGCGGCGGGGATGCGGGTGTGGGACGAAGAGCAGTTCGGCCCGGTCATCCCCGTGGTGCCCTTCGAGGACATCGCGCTGCCCCTCGACTACGTGGTCGCGTCGCCCTTCGGCCAGCAGATCAGCATCTTCGGCACCGACCCGGTGGCCATGGCCCGCCTCATCGACCCCCTGGTGAACCAGGTGTGCCGGGTGAACCTGAACAGCCAGTGCCAGCGGGGGCCCGATGCCTTCCCCTTCACCGGGCGCAAGGACTCGGCCGAGGGGACGCTCTCGATCTCCGATGCTCTCCGGGTGTTCAGCATTCGCTCTCTAGTGGCGGCCAAGGGCAGCGAAGCCAACAAGGAACTGGTGTCGGCGATCGTGCAGAAGCGCCGCTCGTCCTTCCTGTCGACCGACTTCATCCTGTAGGGCATTGCCAGGCCTCCAGCCAGGCGAGGACGCCTGCCGGCTAATCGGGGCCGGGTGTTTGCGCATGGCGCGGCCGCAGTGCCACCATGAGGCCCAACGACCGGCAGGAGGCACCATGGCGAACAAGGACAAGGGCGGCGGCCACGACAAGAAGGCGGCGGCCCACACCCTGAAAGAGAAACGCCAGGCCAAGAAGGCCAAGAAGTCGGGCAAGGGCTAGGCGCCTCTCTTCCCAATGACCGGCGGCCCGGGCCTCTTGGGGCCCGGGCCGCATCATCGGTGGCGACGCCCTATCGGGCCCTGAAGAGGGCGATGCCGGCGCCCAGCACCCAGACGAGCTGGGCCGGCCCGTAGATGAGAGCCAGCATGCCGCCCGTGACCGCCGGGGTGGGAGCGGGCGGGTCGGTGCGTGCGGCAGTCGGCCCCGCCTATCGTCCACCCATGCCCGCCGTGGAGCCGACCTTCCCACCGCCCACGGCGCGGCTCGTGTTCCGGTCGTGGCAGGAGGACGATCTCGACGCGGCGCTGAGCCTGTGGGGCGACCCCGCGGTGACGGCCTTCTTCTCCGCCGGGGGCGCGTGGTCCCGGGAGCAGGTCCTCGCCCGCCTGCAGGCCGAGATCGATACCGAGCGGCGCTGCGGTGTGCAGTACTGGCCCGTGTTCCTCCGGGACGGGGGCGATCTGGTGGGCTGCTGTGGGCTGCGGCCTCGCGACTCGGCGCACGGCGTGTGGGAGCTGGGGGTCCACCTCCGCCCCGTGTTCTGGGGGCAGGGCCTGGCCGGCGAGGCGGCCCGGGCCGTGATCGGCTTCGCCTTCGGGCCGTTCGGGGCGGCGGCGCTCTTCGCCGGGCACCACCCCGGGAACGACGCCTCCAGGCGTCTGATGGCCCGTCTCGGCTTCCGGCACACCCACGACGAGCCCTACGCGCCGACCGGGGCGCAGCACCCCTCCTACCTGCTGCCCGCAGCCGACTGGCCCCGGGTAGGCTCCGCCGACGCGACGGAAGGTGGAGTGACATGAAGTGGATCACCCGGGCCCACGTGCATGTCGACCGGGTTGCCTGCCCCTGGTTGATCAGCCGATTCGTCGATTCCGAGGCGGAATTCCTGTTCGTGGCCTCCGCCAAGGTCCTCGAGACGGCGGCCGAGGTGGGAGCGGTGCCGTTCGACACACCAGGGGCTTTCCTGCATCACCGCGATGACCGGTGCTCCTTCGACGTGATCATCGAGGAGTACGGCCTCACCGATCGCGCCCTGGTGCGCCTGGCCCGCATCGTCAACGCCGCCGACACCGACCGCCTCGACGCCGACCCCCTGGCGGCGGGCCTCGAAGCCATCGCCGTCGGCTTCAGCCTGCGCTACCCAGACGACCTGGAGAACCTGCAGCGGCAGTTCGCCGTCTACGACGCCCTCTACGCCTGGTGCCGTCTGGACGTAGCGCGCGGCGCCACGTAACGGCCCGTGGCGGGTCCCGCTCCCAAGCGCGACGGCCCCACCCGGCGCCTTGCCGGGTTCCTGGGCTTGCGACGCGCCACCGCCGGCGTGCTCGCCATGGTGGTGCTCGTCGGCATGGGCGAGCACATGGCCGAGCGCTTCCTGCCCATCTACCTGATCGCCCTTGGAGGCGGTCCGCTCCTCATCGGCCTGCTGCAGGGCATGGACAACCTGCTCTCAGCCCTCTACTCCTATCCCGGCGGCTACCTGTCGGACCGCTTCGGGGCGAAGCGGGCGCTGGCCGTGGTGAACCTGGTGGCGATGGCCGGCTACGGGGTGGTCATCCTGGTCCCCTCCTGGCCGGCGGTCCTGGCCGGGGCGGCGCTGTTCATCTCCTGGTCGGCCATATCGGCGCCGGCGACCCTGAGCCTCATCTACACCGTGCTGCCCGGCGGCAAGCGGACCATGGGGGTGAGCGTGCACTCGCTGGTCCGCCGCCTCCCCATGGCCCTGGGCCCGGTGCTGGGCGGGGTCTTCATCGGGGTGTGGGGGGAGCGCAACGGGGTGCGCTACGCCTTCATCGCCGCCCTGGTGCTGGCGGCGGTGGCCCTCGCGCTGCAGCAGAGGCTCATCGCCGACGAGGCCGCCGCGGGCACGGTGGGGGCGCCGCAGGGGAGGCCGTGGCGGCTCTGGGGCAGGATGAGCCCGGCGCTGCGGGGCTTGCTGGTCACCGACATCCTGGTGCGGTTCTGCGAACAGATCCCCTACGCCTTCGTCGTGGTGTGGTGCATGAAGGAGATCTCCGCCCCCGTGTCGGCGGTGCAGTTCGGCCTGCTCACCGCCATCGAGATGGGCACGGCCGTGGCCGTCTACATCCCGGTGGCCTACTTCGCTGACCGTACCGGCAAGAAGCCCTTCGTGGTCGCCACCTTCGCCTTCTTCACCGCCTTTCCCC
>Ga0233423_10001361_pt1 | contig 12326 bp, 9 predicted proteins | sample Watercolumn_Mata_FD_180713 | JGI IMG/M metagenome (GOLD analysis project Ga0233423, IMG submission 180713) | Freshwater microbial communities from Lake Matano, South Sulawesi, Indonesia - Watercolumn_Matano_2014_112_MG | ecosystem: Environmental > Aquatic > Freshwater > Lake | place: Indonesia... | reverse complement strand
TGGACGACAGGGGGGAGATTCACATCAACCGCGGCTTCAGGATACAGATGAACAGCGCCATCGGACCGTACAAGGGGGGACTCCGTTTTCATCCATCTGTCAACCTATCCATCCTGAAATTCCTGGCATTCGAACAGGTTTTCAAGAACAGTCTGACCTCGCTCCCCATGGGCGGAGCGAAAGGCGGGTCCGATTTCGATCCCAAGGGGAAGAGCGACAACGAGGTCATGCGCTTCTGCCACGCCTTCATGAACGAACTGTACCGGCACATCGGCCCGGACACCGACGTGCCGGCAGGAGACATCGGCGTGGGGGGCAGGGAAATCGGGTACCTGTTCGGTTATTACAAGAAACTGCGCAACGAATTCACCGGCGTGCTGACCGGCAAGGGGCTCTCATGGGGCGGTTCCCTGATCAGGCCCGAGGCGACCGGATATGGGGCCGTTTATATGGCAGCCGAAATGCTGGCCACGCGGAAGGAGGATCTGAGGGGCAAGGTCTGCCTCGTTTCCGGATCCGGAAACGTCGCCCAGTACACGGTTGAAAAGCTCCTGCAGTTCGGCGCCAAGGCCGTGACGCTTTCGGACTCGAACGGCTGCATCTACGACGAGGAAGGCATTGACGCAGAAAAACTCAAATTCGTGATGGAACTCAAGAACGTCCGGCGCAGCCGTATATCGGAATACTTGCAGAAATACAAAAAGGCCGTTTTCACGCCCGCGGATCCGAGGATGGATCACAATCCGCTCTGGAATTACAAGGCCCAATGCGCCTTCCCCAGCGCCACTCAGAACGAAATCAACAAAAAAGATGCACAGAACCTGCTGAAAAACGGCGTATACGTGGTCAGCGAAGGCGCCAACATGCCCACGGTTGCCGAGGGCGTGGAACTCTTCCTCGAAAAGGGGATCCTGTATGCCCCGGGCAAGGCGGCCAATGCCGGCGGCGTCGCCACATCCGGGCTTGAAATGTCCCAGAACAGCATGCGCCTGCCATGGCCCAGGGAGGAAGTGGATGCCCGGCTGCAGCAGATCATGAAAAGCATACACAAGACCTGCGTGGAAACAGCAGAACGTTTCGGGACCCCCGGCAATTACGTGAATGGTGCGAACATCGGTGGGTTCTTGAAGGTGGCCAACGCCATGATGGATCAGGGGCTCGTGTAGAGGTCCCGGTAAAAACGCCGCTACGCGGCGCTCTGCATTTGAAACCCTCCGGGGTCTGTTTTTCCTGGAGGGTTTTTTCATTGAAGCACGACGGAAGAAACCTGCCGGCGAATCTTCGATCCGGAGTCGATTGAAATGCGACGCACTTTGAAGTTGCGCCGCAGGGATGCCCGCAAACCCGGTGGCAGGTTGAATGGAAAGCGCTCGGTTTCAGATTGAAGCTCCCCGGCAACGAGCTGCCGGGGAACCTTCGATCCGTCAGGTAGAAAATATTTATTTTTTCTCGCTTACCCCGGGTCAAAGCCCGGGGCAGGCCCAGGGGCAAGCCCCGGGAAATGGGCTCGCATTCAGATTCAACCTACAATCCCGCAATGCGGGTAAAATCGGGATTGACTTTTAATTCTTTTTTTTGTAAGATATTTTAGAGAGAAATTCACATCCCATTAATCCTATTAAAGAATTCAGAGGCAAAAACCGAGGGAGGGAGCATGAAAAAACGTCTGGTGGTGACACTGGTCCTGATGGTCTGCATCGCCCTGCCCGTCATGGCCCAGCATTTCGAAGGGACGAAAAGCATCGGCTTGTTCGGAAGCGCAGCCAAGCTCGTGGGCGACAACCGGGACGACGCCATGATCTGGCCGTGGTTCGGCCTGAAACTGGGCTACACCCCGGAACCCAGGCTGACCTTCACGCTGAGCGGCGCCTACGGGGCTTCCTATGCCTTCGACAAGAACAAAAGCGGCGTCATGAAGTACATCACGAAGATGCCGGACACCCCGTTTGAGACCTCCCTGATCCCGATCATGGGGGATGTCCAGGTCAATTTCAAGCCGGAATGCAAGCTGAATCCCTATCTGACATGGGGCATCGGCGTCCTGATCTGGGACCTGAAAAAAGACGGCACTTCGGTTGATAAAAGCCATCTCAAAGCCCTCGGCGATTTCGGCGCGGGCATCGAATGGTTCCTGTCAGAAAGCATCGGACTGGACCTGAGCGGGCATTACCAGCACATCCTCCGGCAGGAGCTGGACATGTCCGGCTACGGCGACGTGCAGACCGGCAATCTCGAAGCCAGACTGGGCTTGAATTTCTACTTCGGCGGAAACAAGGACACGGACGGCGACGGCATTCTGAACGCAAGAGACAAATGCCCGAAGGAAGCCGAGGACATCGACGGATTCCAGGATGAGGACGGCTGCCCGGATCTGGACAATGACGGCGACGGCATTGCGGACGCCAAGGACAAGGCCCCCAACATGGCCGAGGACAAGGACGGATTCCAGGATGAGGACGGGATCCCGGATCTGGACAATGACGGCGACGGCATCCCGGACGCTAAGGATAAGGCCCCGGCGGAAGCAGAAGACAAGGACGGATACCAGGATGAAGACGGCGTCCCGGACCTCGACAACGACGGCGACGGCATCCCGGACGCCAAGGACAAGTGCCCGGACCAGCCCGAAACCGTGAACGGTTTTGAGGACGCGGACGGCTGCCCGGACAAGAAGCCTGAAGTCGTGATCGTGAAGGAAGCGCCGATTGTTCTCGAGGGCGTGACCTTCCAGACCGGCAGTTCGACGCTCACTGCCGGCGCCAAGACGGTACTCGACAAGGTCGTCAAGACCCTGGTGGATTATCCCCAGATGGTGCTGGAAGTCGGCGGCCATACCGACAATGTCGGAAGCCGCGCCTCCAACGTCAAGCTGTCCCAGAAGCGCGCGGACGCGGTCAAGACCTATCTGGTGAGCAAGGGCATTGCGGCGACCCGCATCCAGGCAAAGGGATACGGGCCGGACAAGCCGATCGTCCCCAATACCGACGCGGCCGGGCGGAACAGGAACCGCCGCATCGAATTCATGCGCCTGGATTGAACGGTTCACAGGCAGTGATCAAACATCTCAAAGGCCGGGCCTCGGCGGGCCCGGCCTTTTTTTTCAGTCTCCCGCGCCAGGCCCCTTCCCCCATCATGATCCTTGATTCCCGCCCTGCATTTTACTATCTTTTATCCGGAACAGAGACAGTCATCTCCTGCTTTGGAAAGGTGCAGCGTGAAGGGGACATTCAAAAAATCACTGCCCCATGCGGACCCCCTGTGGGTGGAGCACGGATACGGCACCCGGTTTCAGGGATTCCAGAACCTCATGCGCATCCGGATCCGCGACATTCTGCTGGTTTCCAGCCTGTACGACCTGTACGTATTCGAGGAGGACGGCCGACTCTACGAGCTCCTGCGCAGCAAGTACCAGGAGCTCAACCTGAGCCATGCTCCGGAGCTCACCCGGGTTTCCAACGGAAAGGAAGCCCTCTCCCTGCTCCGGGACGAGAAGCGCTTCGACCTCGTCATCACCACCCTGCATATCGAAGACATGAGCGCAGCGACTTTCGTGCGCAGCCTGCGCGGCCAGGGAATCGACCTGCCGGTCGTCCTGCTCGCATTCGACAACAAGGAGCTGTCCGACCTGCTCCTGGAGAAAGAGGCCGGCGTCTTCAACCAGATCTTCATCTGGCAGGGCGATTTCCGGCTGTTCATCGCGATCATCAAGCATCTCGAGGATAAGCTCAACGTCGAACACGACACGCATCTGGTGGGCGTCCAATCCATCATTCTGATTGAAAACGACGTCCGCTATTATTCCTCCTTCCTTCCGATCATCTACCTGGAAGTCATGAAACAATCCCAGCGCCTGATTTCGGAAGGCATCAACCTGTCTCACAAACAGCTGCGCCAGCGCGCCAGGCCCAAAATCCTGTTCAGCACGAATTACGAAGACGCAATGGACCACTTCAGCCGCTTCCAGGATACCGTGCTCGGCGTCATTTCGGACATCGATTTTCCGAGGAATGGAAAACCGGACCCCCATGCAGGCCTCGATTTCGCGCTGCAGGTCAAATCCCGGCACCCCGACATCCCCGTGCTTCTCCATTCCATGCTGCCGGATCTCCGGGAGAAGGCCCGGGCAGCCGGTGCTTCCTTCCTGCTGAAGAATTCTCCCCAGCTCATGGATGAACTGCGCCAGTTCATGTTCGACCATCTGAGTTTCGGCGATTTTATTTTCCGGACGCCGGACGGCAGGGAGGTGGGCCGCGCATCCGATCTGCTCTCGCTCGAAAAGCAGCTCCACCGCATCCCGGAAAGCAGTTTCTGCTATCACGCCGAACGGAACCATTTCTCGAACTGGCTCAAGGCCCGCACGGAATTCTGGCTCGCCCATCAGCTCAGGCCCAGGCAGACATCCGACTTCCCGTCCATACAGGCATGCCGGGAGGATCTCATCTAATCCCTGAGGGAATACCGCAAACTCAGGCAGAAGGGCATCGTCACAGAATTCAACAAGGAATCGTTCGATCCCTACAGCAGCCTGTCGAAAATCGGGGGCGGCGCGCTGGGCGGGAAGGCGCGCGGCCTGACTTTCGTCAACATGCTCATCAACAACTACAAGATACAGGACCGGTATGAAGGGATGCGGATTTTCATCCCGCCCGCCCTGCTCATCGGGACGGACATATTCGACCGGTTCCTCGACGAGAACAAGCTGCGCGAATTCGCCCTGAACGCAACGGACGACCGCGAGGTGGCCGGCCGTTTCATCCGGGCCAAGAAATTCCCCGAGGACATCCTGGACGAGCTTGCGGCCTTTCTCGAACTGGTCGACGCACCGCTGGCCGTCAGGTCGTCGAGTCTGCTGGAGGATTCGCACAACCATCCGTTTGCCGGCGTTTACAAGACCTATTTTCTCGCCAACACGGACCCCGACCGGATACAGCGGCTGTCCTCGCTGGTCCAGGCGGTCAAACGGGTCTTCGCATCTACGTTCTTCCGTTCCGCCAAGAATTATATCAAGGCCACCTCCTTCCGCCTGGAGGATGAAAAAATGGCGGTCATCGTGCAGAAAATGACGGGGTCCGTGCACGGCTCGCGTTATTATCCGGACATCTCCGGCGTGGCGCGTTCGTTCAATTTCTATCCGTCCCCCCCGCAAAAACCATCCGACGGAATCGTTGCAATGGCCCTCGGCCTCGGGAAAATGGTGGTGGAGGGGGGACCGGTGATGCGTTTCTGTCCCAAATGCCCCGGCCGCACCGATCCGATTTCAACCATCAACGCGTCGGGCGAGCATCAGAACGACTTCTTCGCCCTGGATTTGAACCATGATTCCACAGATCCGGCGCCCGGCGACGATTTCGTCAAAAAATTCCAGCTGCGCTGCGCGGAGGAAGACGGCACCCTGGCCCGCGTCGCCTCGACCTACGTGCCCGAGGACGATGCCATCCATGACGGCGTCTCGCGGGACGGGGTACGCATCGTCACTTTTTCTCCCCTTCTGAAGCGGAAGGATCTGCCTCTCACGGACATTTTGAACCTCCTCTTGGACATGGGCGGCTGGGGAATGGGAACGCCTGTTGAAATCGAGTTTGCGGTGAATCTCGCATTGCCCCCGGACAAGCCCAAGGAATTCAGCGTACTGCAGATGCGGCCCATCGTGCTGAACCGGGAGCTCGAACTCCTCGACCTGGATTCCTACGGCCGGCGGGATCTGATCTGCAGCAGCGAACAGATCCTGGGGAACGGGGTGAATCGCGACATTCTGGACATTGTGGTGGTCGACCGGGACCGTTTCGAAAGGGACAAAAGCCGGGAGGCTGCACGGGAGATCGCAGGGATAAACGCTTCCCTCATGGCAAAGGGAAGAAAATATCTGCTCGTGGGCGTGGGACGATGGGGCAGTCTGGATCCTTGGCTGGGCATTCCCGTCACCTGGGACCAGATCGCAGGGGCGTGCGTCATCGTGGAGACCGGATTCAAGGATTTTACAGTCATGCCCTCCCAGGGCTCCCATTTTTTCCACAACCTGAATTCCTTTCACGTCGGGTATTTCACGGTCGGTTCGGACGAAAGGCGGGACTTTATCGACTGGGACTGGCTCGCCGGACAGCCGGCCGCGGAATCCGGCCGTTTCGTCCGCTACATTCAACTCCAGAAGCCGATCGCCGTTCTGATGAGCGGGCATCAGGGCCGCGGCATCATCCTGAAACCGGAGGCGAACCGTGCCGGATCCTGACAAGGTACCGCAGACATGCCCGCATTGCGGGCGGGATCTCTCGCCGTGGGAACAGGTCCTGCTTTCCGTAGACCGAGCCCTCATGTGCAAGAGCTGCTGGTACAGGATCATCCTGGATGTCGTGTCCGGACAAAGGCAGGAGCATCCGCCTGCCGACGAAGATCGACCCGGGGAAGGTTGAACCGTTATCCATGCTCATCTGCACAGAGGGGGGAGCGGCCGTCCGCCCCTGAAAAAGGTTTTCAAATCATGATGACGGACGGCGCTTCCGCCTTGATCTTTTTGAGGCCGAACAGGGTGTGCGGATCCGGTTTTGAAGATCCAAGAATATCCATGCACGGAGGTCATCCTTGAAGTCCGGGAATTCGACGGTGAATGTTTCTAGGCGCCGGTTCATCCGTGAAACTGCGGCAGCGGCCGGATTCGCGTTCATCCCCGCCCATGCGCTCGGACGCGCCGGCAGAACCGCTCCGAGCGACCGGCTGAACGTGGCCGTCATCGGTGCAGGGGGACAGGGCATGCAGAACTTGCGGGAACTGCTGCAGCAGCCCGATGTGCGCATTGCAGCCGTCTGCGATGTGGCGGAAGACGTGGATTACAGCATGTTCTACTACGGGGGGAGGGGCGGAAGAAACGCAGCCGGGGACCTTGTGCAGCAACACAATGCCGGGCTGGGATACACGGGCGAGTCCAGCCGCTGCGCGCTGTACTCGGATTTCAGGAGGATGCTGGACAGGGAAAAATCCATCGACGCCGTTCTCGTGGCCACCCCGGATCACACCCATGCCGTGGCTGTGATGGCGGCGATACAGCGGGGGAAACACGTCTACTGCGAAAAACCGCTGGCCCACTCGGTGGAAGAGACACGCGCGATCATGGGAGCTGCCCAGCGGGCGAACGTCGCGACGCAGATGGGGAACCAGGGCCACAGCGGCGAGGGGATACGCCTGACTGTCGAATGGATACAAGCCGGAGCCATCGGCCCGGTTCGCGAGGTCCACGCCTGGAGCGTCGATTTCATGCCGCTGCGAAGGGACGGAAGGCCTCCCGATCCGCAGCCGGTTCCCGCAGGGCTGGACTGGGACCTCTGGATCGGGCCTGCACCCTACAGGCCTTACCACTCCGCCTACGCCCCGTTCAACTGGCGCTACTGGTGGGATTTCGGAACCGAGACAATCGGCGACATGGGATGCCACAACATGGACCCCGCATTCTGGGCTCTCGAGCTCGGGCCGCCGTCCACGATTCACGCCCGCAGCCTGAATGGCGACCCTGAAATGACGCCCTATGCCTCCATCGTGCATTACCGGTTCCCCGCGCGCGGCGAACGGCCGCCGGTGAAAATGACCTGGTACAGCGGATTGATGCCGCCCAGGCCGGACGAGCTGGAACCCGGCCGCGACCTGACAGGGGAGGGCAACGGCATCCTGTTCGTGGGGGACAGGGGAAAGATCATGTGCGGCGGGTGGGGAGGCAGTCCGAGACTGATCCCCGAATCGGAGATGGACGCATTCGAGCGCCCGCCGAGGACATTGCCCAGATCGAAAGGACATCACAGGGACTGGATCGACGCGTGCAAGGGAGGACCGCAGGCGAGTTCCCATTTCGGAGTATCCGGACCCATGACTGAGGCGGTCATGCTTGGAATAGCGGCCATCCGTACCGGGAAACTCCTGGAATGGGACCCGGAGGCCATGCAGGTGACAAACTGCCCGGAAGCTGAAGCCCTGATCCGCCCCCGGTTCCGGGAAGGCTGGACCCTGTGAGAGTATCCCCCGCGTCAAGAATCAAGCATCTCCTGTCCATCGCGATCCTGTCCTTGATGGCCGGCTGCGCGGTCAAACCCCCCGCACCCTTCCCCGTGGAAAGCCCGGACATCCGCGTCGGTCTCCTGGAGCATGTCGACCCGGTGGCCTTCAGCACGGATGAAGATTTTTTTATCATGGACAGCCGCGATTCCTGCATCCAAAGGGCGAAAAGAGGAAAATGGATCGCCGGGACCGCATGGACCGCACCCGGCAGAGTCGCGTACCGCGTGGTGGCAGGATCGATGTCCAGCCGGGAAGCAGCGCGCAAGCTGGCACGGGAGATCGAAAAGGCAGGTTTTTCCACTGACATACGGCCGTTCGGAAAAGTCCTGAAGTTCAAGAACAGGCTTCTGGTCAACAACCGGACCTATCGGATTTATCTCGAACCCCGTTTCGAGGTCCGCGACTCTGCAGCCAGCTTCAGGGACCGGCTGCCGGCCGGATGGGATACCTTCATCGCACGGGAAAAACTGGAGGAAAGCTGCGGGATCCTGCAGCTGAAGCATGCGGAAACCGGCGACAGCATCCAATGCCCGCTTCCGGTTCGGCTGACCTGCAGTTCCGCCGAGTTCTACAACGTCCCTGTGGGCTCCGGATTCCACTGGGCGGACTCCGAAAACAGGCGGCATCCAGGCCCCTTTTTCTTTGAACTCGATCTGGACGGGAACCTGACGACGGCCAGCGTGCTGCCGCTGGAGGAATACTTGCGGGGCGTGGTCCCTTCCGAGATGGCATCCGGATTCCCCGCCGAGGCCCTGAAAGCCCAGTCCATCGCGGCCCGCAGCAAGGCCCTGGCCGGCCTGGGCATGAACCACGCCGACGATCCTTTCGACGTCTGCGCCACCGTCCATTGCCAGGTGTTCGGCGGGCCCGGAAAATACACGCCCGAGACCGACAGGGCGGTGCTGGCGACCAGGGGCAGGGTACTGTGGAAACACGATAAAATCATCGATTCCATATTCGGAGCGGTATGCGGCGGGCACGGGGAGGACGTGGAAAAAGCCTGGGGCGGCAAGGCTTTTGACTTTCTCCGAGGCCGTTTCGACGGCCCGGACAGGCTGAAACGTTTCGGCGATCTCTCCAGGGATGACAACGCCAGGAGATGGATAGACGCCGAGCCCACGGCTTTCTGCAACAGCAGAAGAGGCCTGCTGCCGGCTGCCATGAATTACACGAAAAAGTACTATAGATGGCAGTTGCGGTTGGCGCAGCAGGAGCTCCGCGACGCCCTGACCCGTTTCACCGGAAGGGACATGGGCCCGGTGCTGCAGATGATCCCCCTGAAACGCGGCGTTTCCGGAAGGATCATCCAGATCCGGATCGCCTGCGCTTCCGGCGATACCGTCCTCTCCGGTGAGCTGAACATCCGGAAGGCCCTGTCCGCCACGACACTGTGGAGCTCCTGCTTTTACGCGTCCGTGGAAGGGACGGCGGACGGCGTTCCGGCGGCTTTCGTTCTGAACGGCGCAGGCTGGGGGCACGGAGTGGGGATGTGCCAGACCGGCGCAGCGGTCATGGCCCTGCTCGGCAAATCCTGCGATAAAATCCTGAAGCTCTACTACCGGGGCGCGGGGATCAAAAAGCTCTACTGACATGGAAAGACAAAACCCTTCCAGGATATTCAAGGCCGGTTATGCGGCCCTCATCGGCAGGCCGAACACGGGCAAGTCCACGCTCATGAACACGCTGCTCATGCAAAAACTCGCCATCGTATCCCCCAGGCCCCAGACCACGCGCCATAAAATACTGGGCATCCTGAACGGCGAGGACTGCCAGATCATCCTCCTGGATACACCCGGTCTTCTGACCCCCCGGTACGCGCTGCAGGAGGCCATGAAAAAGGCCGCCCTGCAGGCCATGGAGGAATCGGATGTTCTCCTGATGCTCACCGAGGCTTTTGCAGATCCCGCTGAGGAAAAGGAAATACTGGACCTGCTCGGCACATGCCCGGCGCCGAAAATTGCCGTGATCAACAAGGTGGACCGGGTCGGGAAAGAAAGCCTCCTCCCGCTGATCCGGCATTACAGCGACACGGGCCTTTTCCGAGAAATCATCCCCGTATCGGCGCTGAAAAACGACAACATCGACGCGCTCGTCAAAAGCCTTTCGGACTGCTGTCCCCCGGGGGATCCCTTCTATCCACCGGATCAGATCAGCGATGCGCCGGAACGGTTCTTTGCATCGGAGATCATACGCGAACAGATTTTTCTCCGTTACGGGGACGAGATCCCTTATGCCTGCACCGTGCAGGTCCGGCAATTCCGGGAAAGGCCCGGCCGGAAGGATTTCATCGACGCGGTGATCACCGTGGAACGCGATTCCCAGAAAGGCATCCTCATCGGCCGGGGGGGGCTTTCACTCAAGGCCGCAGGCGAAGCAGCCAGGAAAGCGATCGAAGCCTTCCTGGACAGGCCTGTTTTCCTGCAATTGACCGTACGGGTCAGGGAAAAATGGCGAAGCCAGCCTGACCTCCTCAAGGAATTCGGATACCTGTAGGTTTGAAGATTTCCCGGTGGCGAGCTGCCGGGAAATCTTCGATCCGCAGGGACAAAACAATCATATCCGCTCGCTTACCCCGCGGCAAGCCGCGGGGAATACGCTCGCTGAAAGATTCGATGGCATTCCTGTTTCTGTTTGTCGACGGCCTCGGGATGGGCGACCGGGATACATCCAAGAATCCGTGCGCCGCACCCGGGATACGCCACTTGGCCTGCTTCCGCGGAGACACGGCCGGAGCCGCGTGCGGTTGTGTACAAACCGATGCGAACCTCGACACCCCCGGATTGCCGCAGAGTGCCACCGGCCAGACGGCGCTTTTCTCCGGCATCCATTCGGCCGGGCGCATCGGGAGGCATCTTGCAGCCTTTCCCAACCAGGAGCTCCGCGACATTCTGAAAGAACATTCCCTGCTGAAACGGCTGCACGGCATGGGGAAAAAGACGGTTTTTTGGAATGCCTACAGACCCGTTTTCTTCAACCTGCCGGATGAAAAAAAATGGCGGCTATCGGCAACGACCGTCGCCAACCTGGCGGCCGGCCTGCCGTTCAGGACGCTTGCCGATCTCCGGAACGAAAAGGCGCTGTACCACGACATGACCAACGAAAGCCTGCTCCAGCGGGGATTTGACGTAGCCTTATTTACAATCGAGCAGGCGGCGGGCATCCTGGCAGCAGCGCTGTTGGATTATGATTTCATCCTGTATGAATATTTCCTGACGGACCACGCCGGGCATTCTCAGGATTTCGGGTCCGCCGCAGCGGAAATCCGCAAACTCGACCGGTTTTTGGACAGCCTTTTGCCGGGGATCCGACCGGAGGACACGGTGCTCTTGACCAGTGATCACGGCAACATCGAGGATCTGTCCGTGAAAACGCACACACGCAATCCCGTGATGACGCGGATCTGGGGTCAAGGCAGGGATTTCCTGAAGCCCCGCATCCGCTCGATCCTGGACGTGACGCCCGCGATCATCGACTGGGTGCGGACCGCAGACCCGTGACGAGGACGGAAGCGAAAATCAGGAGTCTGGCGGCAAAAGCCGTTTTCGAATACAACATGATCGAAGACGGCGACAGGCTGCTGCTGGGCGTTTCCGGCGGACCGGACAGCCTGGCCCTGTTCGAGCTGTTCAGGAACGGTTTTGCGGACATCAGGAGGAATTTCAGGATTCTGGCGGTGCACATCGACCTGGGTTTCGATCAGCCTCCCCCGGCCAATGCCCAGGTCCTCGAATCCCACTTCCGTTCCGCCGGAGTGGATTACCGCATCGTCCGGACGCAAATCGCAAGCCGGGCCTTGGATCCGGCAGCCAAAAAAAATCCCTGCTTCATCTGCTCCCTGTACCGAAGACGCGCCATATACGAGGTGGCGCGTGAGGAGGGATGCAACAAGATCGCATACGGACATCACAGGGACGACATCATCGAAACCCTTTTTCTCAACATCCTTTACGGCCGTGTGATCGGGGCCATGAACCCCGTACAGGGACTCTTCCGCAACTCCCTGTTCATCATCAGGCCGTTTCTTTACGTGGACGAATGGCTGCTGAAAAATTTCGCCGAACAATCCGGCCTGCCCCGCTTGCCCAGGATCTGCCCGATGGACGGAAAAACACGCCGCGAAAAGATCAAGAAGATGATTGCATCCATCCAGAGGAGCGAGCCGGATCTCCATATCCGGGACAATATTTTCAAATCCCTGCAGCACAGCCAGGATGGATTCAAGCGACCCGGCAGTTCGCTGCGGGGGGATCTTGAATCTGCAGGGGAAAAACTCTGATCCGCTCCCCTTC
>Ga0233423_10001360_pt1 | contig 12327 bp, 12 predicted proteins | sample Watercolumn_Mata_FD_180713 | JGI IMG/M metagenome (GOLD analysis project Ga0233423, IMG submission 180713) | Freshwater microbial communities from Lake Matano, South Sulawesi, Indonesia - Watercolumn_Matano_2014_112_MG | ecosystem: Environmental > Aquatic > Freshwater > Lake | place: Indonesia... | reverse complement strand
CGATCAGGGCCACGCTCTTGTTAGCTCTAGCGTACTTGCTGGCGAGGGTCTTGCCGCCCTTGCCGCCGCCCAGGACGATGAGATCGTAATCTTTTGTAGGCACAGCCTTTGGCTCCCGCATTTGGGTACTTGTTGTGCAACAAAATATACTATAATCGAATTAGTGGTTTGAGCTCCCCTGGGTGAGCTGCCACTCTTTGCACCCTGAAAATTTGACGATGACAGCCATGACCGGCCTTGTTGACCCATGCATCATACATGGGGGCGTTTAGATTCGACAGGGATGTAGGGTCGTAGGTGGCAAGCCGGGGAGCTTGTGCCCCGTACCAAATAAGCAAAACAATAGATGCAAATAACGTCATCAAATTCCCTGGCCGCAGCATGGCTGCGGTTGCCTAACTAATTTAACTTAGGCTCCAGGACTCGACAGCGACTTGACTACCCGTTGCTGAAGGGTAAGACACGGTGGTTGCTCTAGAACGAAGTTAGCGAGTGCTAGTTCTAGTTAAGACATAATCGCGAACCCGGTCGGCAGTCTGAGCCGACTTCAGCGGGCCGCAAGGCACTGAGGAAATGTCAGACTAAGCTTGTAGAGGCCTGCCTCTCGACATTTTTGGACGCGAGTGCGATTCTCGCCGCCTCCACCATTTACTTTTCAAACAGGGCTCAAAGATCGTCGATGCACGCTTTCGAGCATTCTCAATAAGGGGAATGCTCGAAAGTGTGGCCCCTTTTGTGCCCCGTCAAAATATTTTGGGGAACCGAAATCACCCGATTTCTGTTCGGATTTTTTTGGTGGTTTCGCCCGTTAACGCGTTCTATACTGGGTGACTATCGCTATGCACTCGGACCATGCGTGATGCCAGAATTTCTTGCAATTCCAATCAAATCGTCATCATTGACGTATGAACCTTACCAGTTCTCCGGCGAGTCTTATTTCTTTTGGCTTTGGCGAGTTGAAATTGATGGAGAGGTGTTCTCGAAAACGATGTCCCCGATTCAAGCATCAGACGCCCGAGTTGAACGATATGGTTGTACTAATTGTGGTGTTGCAGGCGATGGCACCGGGTTTTATGCAGTTCGTCGACTGGGCGGCAGGGTGGTCTGGATTTATGAGGAGCTATTGGACTTCGAAACGGTCCGAGAGTTTGAAAACCTACCTGAATTTTTTGTGTTTGATAGGAACGACTACGGGGCGATGCTGGGCGCAGGGAGCGATGCCGAATTACCTGAATTGACAATGTCTGAGATGCGGACATTGATCCTTCGATATCTTCCGCCGGCGTCCCTCGGGTTATACATCAATCCAGAGTGTCCCTACGATCCGAGTGGAAGTGCATTGCTGAAGCATGTCCATCTTGTGCTGTCGGGGAGCGGAGATATTACACCTGTGTCCGAGCCTCCAGAGCGGCCGATTGAAATACGCATTGGATTGGACTTGCCCGGCGCGCCAGAATGCTGCTGGTTTGTCGGAAAGAATGATGCAGGGACCTGTGCGATGTTTGCCGCGTTTCCGAAGTTACCGTGCTGGCTTGGTGGGCAACAAATTGCCACGGCCTTTGATACTCCTGGTATCGAACGATTACTTCCGCAAGGAGAGAACTAGCTTGGCAGCTGTCCTTTGTTATTCAGATATTCCGTGATCAGTGAGACCATCTCTTGCGCGAGTATGTAACTTGCTTCAGAAATAACGCAGATTGGGCAGGTGTGAGCGCAATCGCTTTCCGTGCTTTCGCTTGTTGTAGCTGAGGTTTCGTAAGCGTAATGGTGAGTTTCTTGCATGTTATGTGATTCCCAACTATGGGTAGTCCTTCGGCATGAGCGGAAACGCTTATCAATGCCAACGCAATACCAAACATCAATCCGGGAAAAGCTTTAATAAGTGGTTTTGACATAAACACCATATCCGTAACAGGGATAACCGCTCCGATTCTTATGTGTGTTCAAGGAACTATCCATAGACTTGCGCCTGAACGTCTTACCGCAAGAAGAACATCGGTAGACATAGGTTGGTCCGCCGCTCGCCGAGGATGTCGTGCGCGGACTTCTTTGTGTAGTTCGAGAGCCTGTTGGTGTTGACCGGAGTTGTGCTGTTGATTCTGCAACGGGCACGGGACCGGTCGCCGTCAGTTCAATCACGTAGCGCGGTGAGAAGCTCTGCGAGGTTACTGATGCCCCTTGTATGCGATCCAGTCTATACGAGCGGTGTTCACCCGAGTCGCTTCGTAAAGCGTGTAAAACATAATTGCCTTCGGCAGTGCGCCGCAGCGAATAGGGTTCAATCCGCCGAGTCTTGTTTTCGTAGACGAGATCGACGCAAAGATAGTTAGCCGCTGCAAAACGAATCGTCTCAAGTGCTGGTCGTGTGCGTATCGGAATCGACATCGGCAGTGTCCGGCTGTAAATGGGCACTTCCTGCAAGCCGGGCTTGATGATTGTTCTCTGAGGCGCCTCCGCGCCAGTGTGTATCCAACGAAATATCTCCGGTAGCGCATCCCAGAAATCGGTTGCTGAGGGAAGGACGGACAATTGATGCCCGAGCATAGCTGCCCACTTCGCTTCAAGGTCAGTCCGGTGTGTTACCAATGCTTCGAACGTGGGCACAACGATTGATTTGAAGTCGCATTTCTGCTTGAGTACGTCGCGCAGAACACCGGCAGAAGGGCGCGCGTCCAGGTGTCTATAGAGATTAACAACGTCGTAAAGATCCCGCGGTCTTGTTCGTTCTCCGAGTGCTCTCACTTTTTCGGCGAAGGCTTCCTCGTACGCATAGCAATTTGTCCAGATGCCATCAGGTGGCGCATCTGAATAAGGATGAAACACGGGTTGTCTGACAGAGGGCAATACAATTTTTTCGTCAGCACTCAAATCGAGTTTGATTTTCGGCCAGCCGCCGGAGCTCGGAGAAACCGGACCACGATAGCCAATTTTGCCTTGACACGATGGCTTTCCGCGAGGATTGTCGTAGATGTCTATCGAAATCTGATCGGGTGGCATGTTCAGACCCGACTGATCAGCGACCCATTTGACGACCTCGGTGAGCTGCGTTTGCAGAAATTCCTGGTCAATATGACTAGGATCTCGAAGCGTAAAATCCAAATCTTCCGAAAACCGGTACGTTTCGAAAAAGCACTTCTTCAAACAGGTGCCGCCTTTGAACACCCAAGAGTTAGCGAGGACGGAGTTAGCATTGATGCCACCAAGTATCCAACCGAGGACATAGTCTTTCTCGACGACGTTTGGCAGCAATGACAGAGTCGATGCTGCTTCTAAGATCTCTCGCTTATCGATCATTCGCAGGCACCCACAATCGCCACGAAGTTACTAATTTTTCACAGGACAGCGTTGGATCCAGTCGAGCATATCCTTGCGTTAGATGGTCGCGGCAAGCCGCCGACAACTTCTCATCGTGCAAGCGCGTTTCCGCCAAGTATCCTAGACGCTTGAAGATTGCGCCATTGCCATATTGCTTCGCGTAATCGATTAACAACTCCCGTTGCGCGTCTTCGCTTGTCAGAAATGCTGCAATGCAGTCCGCAGTATGATCGATTCCACCGCCGGTGTCCGGACTCGCGAGCATGTCAATCAATGTCCGTGCAGGATCCGAAATCATCACGCGGGTTGATCCGCGCCAAATTGTCTTGAGTCCAAAAAAGCGTTTTTCTTTCGTGTGTCGTAAACTGAATGTAACGCCTTGTGCGGCATACTTTTCGGGCACTCGTCGCGTGGTGAAGACCAAGATCTCATTGAACAATTGCTCAGTCAAATCCCAGTGGTGTGCCGCTGTCCAGCCTCCGACATAAGATTCTCCGAACAACGAAGGAATGAGAACCCACGGATCTTCCACCACTTGCTGACAGGTAGCAAGGTCTAGCGGTACTGGAACATAAAGGCCTGGACCAATGCGCCGCAGCCACCCTTGTGCTCGCCAGCGCGATAAGAGTTTTGCCGCCTGGTGCTGTTCGATCTGCAACGTGTTTGCGGCCAGTTCGATAGTAATTACTTCTCGACTGGCGCGGAGCACCGCGGCAAGTCTTGCTCGCGAAGCCGGTAGTGATAGGGATGAGTCGTCGGCTTGGTGCATGAACTACATTTTACTGCGGAAAATTCGCACTTTGGGGGAATTACTAGCAACATGATATAGCATAACCGCTAGTTGCGCTAAGTTCTCATTTATCGTGAATTTTATGCGTATCCGTGTAGTTCATGCCATCAAGATACCCCAAAATTCATCCAAAATCTGTGGCCCATTTTGTGTCTATTCGTGACATTAGCGCCGCTTCGCACAGGCGGCAAAATTCCCGAAACCCGCACCATCAAACAAAATCAATTGACGAGTCTTAATGAGAATGACAACCCAGGCGATTCTCGCTGCCTCCACAATTTTTTTGTTTTCGTTTGTTCTAATGGCTTACTTTGTCTAATGGCGATTTGTAGTTATAGGATAGAGTCTGACCCAATGACTAAGCACGGCCGGTGCTGCGCAAAGCGGTGCTTAGTCATTGGGTGCAGACTCTTAAATCATATGACTGAAAGTAATTGAGCAAAGCGATTGCAGAATAACGAGAACTAAAACGGCGTCTCGCAATTTTAATTGTCGTCGATCAATTGCAACTGGGCGCAGTTTTGTTTTTAGCATTTTTTGTGCTGCTTTCAAGCTTCTCCGACATGCTCTTCCGACGCATGGCTTTGTTCCTCATACTTTCGATCCCATCCTCAAGCGAGTTGAGTTGCTCTGCTTTATCGCAAGCCTCCAAGGCCTCGTTATATCGACCCAAAATTGTTAAACGGTTCGCAATTTCGACATAGTTTTTTGCCGTTGGTTTTTCCCGGATGGCTGCTGCTATTCTATCCAAGCCTTTTTTGACAAGTCCATCGCCCCAGCCGGAATCGACTGGTTGATCGGTTTCAGTCGGACTAGTACCACCAATGGTTTCTATTAGATGATCAGTCGCTCCTGGCAGTTTGTTTGGTTTTTTCCCATTGATGTATATTTGAAATACATTGACGCCGATTATATGCTGTTCTCTTCGATACCACACGCATAAGCCGTCGTTTCTCCAAATGTATCTCACTGCGCCGGGCTCAAGAAATAGCCAGTTTAGCGCTTTTTCAACCGATTCGAAATTCGCGAAATTTTCTTCGGAAACACCGTGGACGGTGTCATTGAAGCCAAGCATCGATGGCAGTAGCCAGAACTCGTCCTTGTACCAGGTGGGGTTATAGATCCCAAATGCACGAGGATTTGTTGCATCTCGTCTCCACATTAAGACTGATCGTTTGCCACCTGCCCACGCGTATAACCGTGTAAGAGTATCCTTTGCGGTTATCGAGATAGTTCCGTAAGGAGTTTTGGCCGCAATCTGCGAACCTGGGCTCATTACGATGCCTTTTGGCCGTAACCGAGAGTCTCTATCGGAGGCAGTGATTGGCAGTGCCGCTGTTAGACAAGATATGGCTAAGCTGCACATTAAAAGGCCAGAATTTGTTTTCACATAAGCTTTCCCAAGGTAATAGCATTGACGATACCTTGTCAAAGCAGCTATTTGAACGCAATCAAAACACTTTCAAGATTGAAGAATGGCAATCCTTTCAGGCATCGGCTGATTGATTTTGGGCAAGCGTTGCATTTATTGCATCTATTGCATTTGTTGCACTTGTCCGTATAATTGGCGTGGGAGGTGTCAAGCATGGCAACCGTTCTAAATCGACCGTTTATTCCAAGCGAGGCTGAGGCAGCTCAGGCAAAAGAAGCGTTTGAGCAGCTGCAAGCCGATAAATCCAATAAACACTTTATTTTTGGCGCCCAGCGTGGACTACGGGCTGCAATTCCAGAGAGCGTTTTTAAACTCGTAGTTGCACTTCTGGGTGAAATAGCCCAGGGCAATGCCGTTGTGGTAATGCCAATGCGGGCGGAGTTGACAACTGTTGAGGCTGCAAATTTTTTGAACGTCTCGCGTCCGCACCTTATCAAACTTTTGGAGCAAGGAGACTTAGATTACCGCATGGTCGGCAGGCATCGTCGCGTTCTCTTTCGTGATCTTCTCAAATACAAGGAACAGACCAAGCGGCGGCGTCTTAAGGCTATCGCTGAAATTACGGCAGAGGATGACGCTTTATTTGGGCTTCAGGACTGATGGGTCAGACCTGTCTAACCATTACTTATCCCAAGATATCGTGTGCCTGTCACTCAAGATCATCGATGAGTGTTACACGTGGAATGTACGAATACAAGTATTCTCTCGGGAATGCAATGAGGGAGGCGTAGGAATGGGACTCGATTCTGTTGAGCTAGTTATGGCAATTGAGGAGGAGTTCGGTCTAGACATTCCTGATCGCGATGCAGAGATGATGACTACCGTTGGCGAGATTTATGAATGGCTGAAACTTCGCATTGCTAATGCAGATCCAGTTGCTTGCCTCACTCAACGGATTTTCTACAAACTTAGAAGAGCGTTGATTGAGAATTATCGGTTGGAGCGACACTTAATCGCGCCCGATACCCGACTCACCGATCTCCTTTCCCTAGATTTGGTTGAGGAAGGTTGGCCATTTCTGCAAATGTTCATTGACCTCAAGACGCCACCATTTAGAGTGGCAAACGAATTTCTTGGATTTAGGCTCACCGACCAGACCTTAACCATGAGGGAGTTGGTCGAATCCTTGATCATGATCAATGGAAAAGATCTCGCACCTCAACGAGACTCTGAGCAGGAGATTTGGAACCGCTTAGTCCGTGTTTTTGTGCGGCAGGTAAATGTGCGTCCCGAAAAGGTGGTGCCAAGCGCATCTATTACTCGAGACCTTGGCATTGACTGAGAAGTCCCTTTTTCTCAAAAGGCTCTCGCTTTATCCATTGTCGTGTTTCTCCGTGCTTTCGGTGTGCTTAAAGCGATCGACAATTTCGATTTTCCCGACGATGTTATTGTTAAACTCGGCCAGTTGTTCGGCTGGGATCCAGTATTCTTGATGCACTGTGGCTGCGCCTACCGTTTGTATTTCGTATTGGTTTAGGTAATCTGATCGAACGCGAAACCTCGTGACGTAGCCTACAAAGCCTGAGGCAGCGTCTTTCGTGTTCCAATCTCGCGCGATTTGAGTTGCATAGTCCTGATTCAAAACGGGATAAAAGATTGGCTGCATTTCCAATCGAGGTGGAAATGCTGTAAAGTCTGAGGCTTCAATCAGCTCAAATTCTTTTTGACCGATCGGCCTAAATAATACTGTTGTGTCTTCTTTCATGATGAGGTTAGTGTACAGTGAATATGCTAATAATCAACCTTGCGAGCTATCTCACAAAGGGTTTTGAGTAGATGCAACCTAAAAAAGATTATCAAAAGATCAGGCGCGATTTTGAGGCGATGCTCGACTTTTTGCCAGCAAATCAGGGCGGTGCGCGTGCATATGTATATTGTCAATGATGAGTTGCATCACTCTGTCCACTGTAAGCGCATCAAGCCTGGTACCAAATTTTTTGTCATGTCTGGCAGCCAAAAATTAGCCAGTGGTGTCGTTCTTAAAATTCTTAGTTTGCATGATGAGGATTTATAAGATCTTTACTTATAGGTAATGGCCTGGTGAGCTGCAATGATGATTGATTGTCATGACTAAAGATGTTTCCCACGCTGCAAACCAGAGGATCGACGAGTTTGTTGTGTCGGACATCCACACACATGCAGAATGGCAATCCTTTTTTGCAGACGGGATTCAGTTGTTGGATCATCCAGAAGAGCGGATGAAGGATTTTGCCATAGAGCGGATGCAGAAAGGCATTTGGGCGGAAAATAGTCAGCAGTTTAGGCAATCTAACTTTAAGGCAGCTCCAGCAGATCAACGTCTGCTCCCCATTCTCGATGCGATAATGCGGCAGGATCAGAGCGAGCGATGGTTGCTTCGTTTTACAAAGTGGTCGTCATTTGAGCCGGAGCAGAAAGAAATTTTTTCTCGATGGTTGGCGGATGCCGAGACGCGAGGGCTTGTTTCTCCTGACACTGCATCAATAGCAAAAATTCAGGTAGAACTGTATGCGACAGATGACTGGGCGGAGGCTAATAAATTTCTGAGCCCATTCTTCGATCATTCAAATGATCTTCTGAGGGCTGCATCAGCCGCTGCATTTGGAGAAATGTATGTTAACGGAGCTGATAATTTGCCGGACCTTAGCATCACCATGCAGCAGGTTAAAGCCTGGGAAATTGAGCGTCCTGGATTTGCAGGTGCATTTCTCGGCCAATTGTTGATGGATACTGATGATGATGGCGAGATTAGTGATAGTGGTGTCAAACTGCAAGACTGGATTTTGGAAATCATCGCAAAGCGAAAAGCGGATGAACCACAAATACCGTTCTATAATGGCATTGATTTTCACGCACACGAAATCCTTAGTGGCAACCCAGATGCTGTACAGAAGCTAATAGAATTTGGTGCAGAGTCTGTGGCGGCGATGGCTGCTACAGAAGAAAATCGCCCTGTTCTAGGTATGCAAAGCGTCCTCGAAAAGCTAGCGGTTTCGTCGGACGATTTGGTCGCTCGCATTTGTTCCTGGCATCTCGCCTATCACTATCGAATACTTCACGCAGAGGGACTGCGCCGCGGGTACGTTAAACTCGTTGAGCGCGACGATGTAGATATTTTTCTTGTTCTTAATCCGGCAGAGCATGGAGATCGTCCGTATGCTGCGACAATTTATCCAAAAGGAACTGTCCTGGCAGATGATGTCGCCTGGAAGTGGATCGATAGACTTATCCCTCCAGATTTAAGACCGCCCATGGAAGATAATGATTGGCCATTTCAGACTCCCCAGATTATGCCTGATCACGCGATGTACCAATATGGTGCATACATCATTGATTTGTTCGGAGACTCCAAGATTAAAAAGTGGGAGCGAGTTTGGGTTAAATGGCCCCGCTTCACGCAATGGTAAAATAGATTGAGTTGTGCTTCGTCTCACTGGAACCATCATGCATTCTTCACTTTGGCTCCGAGTTGCATTCTATCTGTTGGCGGTCTCGTTTGAGGGACTTGCATTGGCAGTGCCGTCCGCCGATGCCGATGGGCTTCCCCTTGTCCGCAATCATCTTACATGTGCAAAAACGGTATTAAAACTCACCACTGATCAGCGCCAATCTGCCATTAAGCAAAGCACAATAGCCTTGACGCAAGAACAAAAAAATAAGCTAAATAAACAGGTCGGTTATGCGCCGCGCAAAGTGTCGATCATTACACCAGTACAAGCAAAAGGCACGTGTACTTGCGAAATGGCAAACGTGGCTGTGTTAAGTGACGCGGCCACGATCGAAGTGCCTCATTTTTTATTGGCAAGCAATCGACAACACCTCAATTTTTACGGTGATAAAGCTTGCAATAACTGTGTTTGGGGATATATCAATAAAGAGGGAAAGTGGGTTGAAAGGCCGCAGTATGTGCGCGTATTCGATTTTGAGCATGGGATCGGCAAGATACTTCGGGGAAAATATATTTTAGATGACGACTATGGATTCGTTGATTCAACTGGCAAGGCTGTTGCAGAAAAGGATTTGCCAAAGTTGGTGCGCTTAGGCGTGGGGCAATTTCACGAAGGTTTGACCGATTGCTGGGACGGGAAGAAACTTGGCTTCGTTGATGAAAAAGGCCGTATGAAAATTCCGGCAAGATTTGCTGTTACGCCTTACCAATCAGGTTTTTATGAAGGATTGTCTGCAGTCGGAATTGATTTTGGGAAGTGGGGATTTATCGACAAGACCGGCAAATTTGTTATTCCTCCAAAATATTTTCAAGCTAGACAATTTCATGATGGGCTGGCTGCCGTAGGCACCTGGAAAGATGGTCACGGCTATACTTGGGCATTCATAGATCATAAGGGACGCCAAGTTGGTCCAGTGTTTAATGATGTCAAAGACTTTCAGGATGGTTTTGCGATTGTGTCTCTCGTGAGCAAAACTGAGCAGGCAGGAGTCATGAGTAAAGATGGCAAATTGACAGTCATTGATGCATGGGAACTGGATGACTACCAAGAAGGTCTCATGGGTTTTGTCAAAAATGGCTTGGCGGGTTTCATGGATAAGAGCGGAAAGGTCGTGATACAGGCAAAATTTGCCGGTGTTGGGAAATTTTCAGAAGGACTTGCACCTGTTATTCTCAATGACCAACCGAATGAAGTGAGCAAAGATCGTTTTGAACACCGGTACTATTCAAATGACAAAGATAGATTTGTTGGATTTATTGATCGAACAGGAGAGCTTGTAATTCCGGCACGCTTTCGCATCGATCATAGTAGTACATCTTTCATAAATGACGAAAAATCCAGCTTCAAGAATGGTTTGGCAGTGTTGCGCGCAGCGGACGGAAAGTTTGGTGCCATTGATAAGGCCGGCCGCTGGGTGATAAAGCCAACGTTTGTTCAGTTAAACCAATTTTTTGATGGTCTGGCTGCGGCGAGAATTGCAAAGTAATCAAATTTTGTCGTGACTGCTTGAACAAGTTGCGCGACTACAGATTATTCTCTGAGGCGCTCTCGATTAGCCGTTACTGATTTCTCAATCAGTCCCAACGTTTTCTCGCGGATGGGTAACTTGCCAACAAGCTTGTGCCAAGATTGTGACACCGTCAAAATTCGATCAATAGATTTGGCGGCGACGCTTTGCTTGATTCCCGTTTTTTGCGCCAACTCCAAAAGATGTTTGCGAGTCGGGTTGCGTGCTTCGCCGCAGATGTCCATCTGGTGTTCACCATTAGTTCCAGGGCTGTAAGTCAGATCGTAAGCTGGTGAAAATGTCCACCTACCGTCCTTGCTCATCAGAAAACAAAAATTTTTGGAGTGATCGTCGCGATTATTGAATAGTACGTTGAAGATGCAGCGTTCGAATGCTTTGTGCACCTCGCGTATGTCTTTTGTCATAAAATTGGTCAAACGTAACAGCGAAATATAGTCAAGCTGCGGTTGGCGAAAATCCGCATGGGCTGCGCCTGCGGCTGTGTGCATGGGTACGCGCAGTCCTTCGACACGGTCAAAACGTTCGATACCAAAAGCAGCATTGTATTTATCCAGATCAAAAAAATAATAAGCCGGAACGGTTATGCCGCTCGCGTTCGCGAGTCCGCAATACAGCGTTTCGATAGCGCATGTTTCCTTGTGCTCATTCTGCGCCGGAAACTTGACCAGCATCGGCGTTCCGCGATCAGACTCTGGTGTAGAAATGAGATTGGTATCTTTGTCAAAATTTACCAGTACCTTGGGTCTGGCACCGTGCGGAGAACCTCCCATTGATACGAGCTTCCTGAGTATTACTTCGCTTTCATCGTCTTCGAACACTTGGTGGACGTCTTGCGCGAGTTCTATTAACTGCACATCTTCTGGTGGCAAACCATCAATTTCGCAAGGCTCAAATGCGAGAGCGCCCATAGCAGTCTTGCTGATGTATTCCAATCGGTCAAGCGGTGAAACCTCAGCTGGATCAAGTCCTTGTTTGCGAAAGAGCCTGTCCATCACCAACATGCCCCAGCCGTCTGGCAATGAGTCGCTTATTAGACCTGGCAGTCGAAGCTGATGGGTGGGATGATTTCCAAAAGTTTGGCTGCTCAGTGGCATTTTAAATGGCGAAAGGTCTAATCCGCGCTTGATGGCCTCAGTCGAGTATTCGAAAAGAATATCTCTACCGTTGTCGGCTAAGACTCCAAGTAGAAATTGTTCTCCCCAGCCCGTATAGATGACATTCAATTTTTTCATGGGTGCCTTCGCGATGCTCGTTGTCGCCGCTGCTCAGCTGCTTCCATCTCTTTAATAGTTTGTTGCTTGAGTTCGAATAGTGTCGACAGTGACTCGGACAACCCAAGGGCGGCGACTATGCGCAAATACACATCCATTGAAACTTTGCCCGAGTGTTCGAAGGTAGTTAGAGTTTTATGTGATATGCCGGCTCGGGCCGCCAACTCACTTTGTGGTATGTTTTGTGCGAGTCTGTGCGCGCGTAGCCTCGCTGCGAGTTCCTTGGCTATCTCATCTGTGGTTGCTAGTCCGAAATGAACCACTCAAGTTCTCCTCTATAATGCGTAAGATATTACGTGTTATGTGTCAAAACCGCGACTAATAGATATTATTTTACCACTTATGGCGGGCAGCCACTTAGGGGCATCCGTAGTTGCACAGATTCAGAACTATCGTCCGGAATCAAACCATAATCGCTTCATCTTTTTCAGAAGATTGACGGTCCCCAGAAAAAACGGACAGTGAGACTGGACCGAGGTTGCTCCTTGTGGAAAGATAGAACAGGAGCGAATCATGACCGGACGAAAGAAAGCAATAACCTACTCTCGCGAGTTTCAAGACAA
>Ga0233423_10001358_pt1 | contig 12330 bp, 10 predicted proteins | sample Watercolumn_Mata_FD_180713 | JGI IMG/M metagenome (GOLD analysis project Ga0233423, IMG submission 180713) | Freshwater microbial communities from Lake Matano, South Sulawesi, Indonesia - Watercolumn_Matano_2014_112_MG | ecosystem: Environmental > Aquatic > Freshwater > Lake | place: Indonesia... | reverse complement strand
GAAAACTATGGATGCCCAAGGCGAGGATGTTCGGTGCCGGAATCACCAACAACCTGGTCGTCGGTCTTACCTGTTTTATACTTCTGATTCTCCTCGTAGGTATGGCAGTTCCGGCTACGGCTCCTGTGATCCATGGGATCTACAAGGACTATCCTGCCGACAAGGCAGGTGTCCCGCAGGGATCTGTTGTTACGAGTATCAACGGGGTAACGGTTGCCACCCGCGATGATGTGGCAGGTATCCTTGACACGACAAAACCCGGGGACACCACAGTCCTGAGGGTCGAGAAAGACGGGATCGCTGCAGATTATCCTCTGACCCTCGTTGCGTGGCCTGAGGAGTATGGCCGGTCCGGCGGTTTCATGGGGGTGCAGTACTACGACGGCGCGACGATCCGGCAGGCCATCACGTCCATGCTCTCCCCGATAGGTCTTGTCCGGTTCCTGATAATCCCGTTTGACGCATCGGAAGGTTCCCGGTTCCTGCGAATCATCGCGTTTGATTCTCCTGACCAGCAGTACTACCAGGTGCCGTTTGTCGGTTACTGGGGAATCGTGCATATCCTCTTCTGGTGCGGCTGGATCAATATCAACGTGGGGATCTTCAATGCAATCCCGATGATACCGCTCGACGGGGGTTATATCCTGAAAGAAGGCGTGGACCGGCTGCTCGACCGGCGTGGCCTTATCCAGTACTCGGTACAGATCATCAACATGATCAGCTCGGTCATGCTCGTGATGCTTGTATCCCTGATTTTGCTCCCGTACCTGCTCCACATGTAATTCTATCTTTTTGTTCCTTTCAGATGGACCAGAGCAGGTAGAACCGTTGCCTGCGGCAGGGCATGCAGAGCAAGAAAATTAATTATTCCCTCAGGAGGGCGATACGTGATCCTACCGGATATCCGACATCCTCCGCTACCGGCTGGCACTTGACTGCCATAAGGTATGCGACAGGAGGGAGATTATGGTACATCGACAGGGACTCATAATTTGCCATCCCCTTGGCTATTATAACTGTGCAGCGGTCAATGGCATCGGACAGGTCAGCCGGCATCTTGTACCAGTCCAGCCCGATCTCCGCTCCACCGCCGGTGGTTGTCAGATGATCGACATACCGATCAAAGTGAAGTGATCTCGCATCCTCAAGGGTTGCATCGTTCAGGATCGGGGCCTCACGGACGGCGAGGGTGATATGGGATCCGCGGGTTTTTAAAAATTCCACGACAAGCCTGTCGAACACGATCTCCCCGCAGTTGTCGGTCAGATACACAACCCGCCCCGCCAGGGAAAGGATGCGGTCCGTATGATCGACTGTCAGTCCCTTCTCAAACTCCCGTACAAAGAATGAAAAGAAATCCCCGTCCACCGTATGGTTATGTACGCCGTAATCGAACGTGTTTGCAATAACACTGGCAAGAACCCTGTCCTTAAACGTCAGAAGATCAGCTTTCTTTGCCCGGCAGACCGCCAAAGCCTGCCGGTTCCCTTCGGCCTTGAGGGATTGGAATGGATCAGGATTTCCTGTTCTCCTGCAGGCATGGCGGTGAATACAGCTTGCGATCTGGGGGTGGAGGAGCTCGGAATTCCACAGGTCGGAAAGGATCTGCCTGCACTCCTCCCTGATAAGGGAAGACATTTCCGGGGATGAGCCTGCGAGCGAACATTCGAGATCCACCCGGGAAAGAAGGCAGTGCTCGCAGCTCTTCGTGAGTTTCATGCTCCACCGACAGCGAAAAACGATGGGGCCACCGCGATTTGAACGCGAGTCAGAAGACCCCCAGTCTCCTAGGATGGCCAGGCTACCCTATGGCCCCGCTCTCATACTATTCGCCCGGGCGGTTTATCTATCTTACCCTGAAAATCATTCCCGTATTATGAGGATTTCTGCCATTCATCCGCGTTACTGGTACGCTTGAACTCTTCGAGGCGCCGGGTAAGGGTCTCAAGTTCGGTGTCACTGATCCTGATCTTCCCGTCGATTGTGTTCAGTTCGCGCAAAAGCTGCTTGATCCGGACATACATCAGGTACATGAGGAACTGCTGGAAGAAGATAGCAAGACCGAAAATTACGAGTATGAATGCTTCATATGCCATGGTTTCACCGGACGCGATGACGGTATCCCTTCAGGGTTTTGTTAAGAGGCAGGATCCTGATCATCCCCAAGGTTATGATCAACCTCATGGTTGAAGTATATAACTGTATTTGGTTTGAGTTCTGACCGGATGCTCAACCTTTATCATAAAACAGGACCGGCAGATTCTCATTTAGGGTATGTTGTAATGTTTTTTCCGTTGGCAGGTTGTTAATGCCAGAGATGGAAAAGATATTATTTAAAGTTATCAGAGGCATTATGAATAACGTAAGGATAGTATATCAGGTGCAGGTGCTATGCTGAAAAACAGGGTCCCCGGTTTTACTGACATGATCGCGGCCATTGGGGTGATTTGATGTATACGATAATGGTAGTTGACGACAGCCCTTTCATTGTCGACGTATTTGTTACCATGCTGGAACGGGGCGGATACCGGACGGTTGCAGCATACGGGGGGGAGGAGTGTCTTGATATCCTCAAGACGGTATCTCCGGACCTGATCCTGCTGGATATCATGATGGAGCCAATGGACGGCTGGGAGACCCTGGAACGGATCAAGGAGAATCCCCAGACAAAAGAGATCCCGGTGCTCATGCTGACGGCAAAGCAGCTTACGCCTGCCGAAGCCCAGGAGTACGGGATATATATTGAAGACTACGTCTTAAAACCCATCACCCACCGGGAACTCTATGATGCGATCGAACATGTACTGAACCGCCGGCAGGCAATAAAAACCGATATCGATGTCGCCCGCCAGTCCGGATTTGATGCCCAGGTCATCAGTGAATATGCCCGCTTAAGCAAGAGCATTGACGTGAACCGGCGGCTCCTGAAGATCCTCGAAACCACGTATAACATCAACGATACCAAGATAAAGGTCTCCGATGAGATCACGCGCGCAATAAAGAGCATGGAGACCAATATCAAATTTCAGGAAGGCCGGCTTCAGCAGATACGTGACGAATTATCAGGCACCCTCCCGAATGCTCCAACAGGTTGAAATTGCGAAAGCAGCATATTCAGAGCGGAAAGAGGGGAACCCGATGGAAAGCCATTTTTTGATATGTTACGGAGTTCCTGAATCAGATATGCAATTATATGTGGATCTGTTGGGGGCGACATCCGTTGAATGAAACTATCATGATCGTCGACGACAGCCCTTATATTGTAGACGGGCTTGTCACACTCCTGAAACGGAAAGGGTTCAAGCCGATGGCGGCATATGACGGTAACGAATGCCTCTCCCTTCTTGCCTCTTCAAAGCCCGACCTGATCCTGCTGGATATCATGATGGAGCCTGTTGACGGCTGGGAGACCCTGGAACAGATCAGGGGCAATCCGGCGATCCGCGATATACCGATACTGATGTTCTCTGCAAAGAAGATCACAGCTGAAGAGGCGATTGAGCACAGTATGAATATAGACGAATTCGTCGCAAAACCGGTAAACCCTGCCGAGCTGCTCGGAGCTATTGAACGGATATTCAAACGGCGGGAGGATCTGGCAAAAGACACACTCCAGGCTCAGGGCGCTGGACGTGATGCAAAAACAGTTGAAGAATGCTCTAAGCTTCGCAAGAATATCGATGTTGACAAAAACCTCTTGTCAGTACTCAAGGCCTCATGCGGAGTGGATATACCTGGCAAGACTATTGCAGAATCCGATATGGCAGCGATAACCGGTCTCGAAGAAAAGATCAGGGCAGCCGAGGCAAGGCTCAAAGAGCTCAACGACAAGTTTACAGAAAAAACCTGAAGGATTTAGATGACCCGGCCATCATCCGTCTTCTTCGGGCACCGTAAGAATATTTATATAGTCTTCTCGCATTGTTATAATGCTGTACATCCTACCTCGGGGGCTCGTAGCTCAGTCCGGTAGAGCGCCTGGCTTTTAACCAGGTGGTCGGGGGTTCAAATCCCTCCGGGCCCGTTGCCACGAGAAGTCGTGGAATTTTTCCAGGTGATGCATCTGAGTGGAATCATGATTGCAAAGGGGGTTTTTCCTTGAGCACCAAATTAAAGGTTCTTGAGCATGACATGGTGCCTGAACATACTATTATGAGCGAGAGCGATGTAAGATCACTGCTCTCATTATACAACATTACAACCGAACAACTGCCAAAAATTTTTCATGATGACCCGGTCGTAAAGGCTGTCGGGGCAAAAGTGGACGACGTCATCCGCATCGTCAGGAAAAGTCACACGGCGGGTAAGGCCGAATCGTACCGTCTTGTGATCAGAAGGCCGAAGAAATAATCCAGGATTGATCGTTCTGATTGACAGAAGTATTTTATCTAGGGCATATTTTTCACGGGAGCATGTTGCGCGCCATCAGCTTGACTCCTTCAACTATTTTCTAACCCACAATCTCCAGAAAGTCGTTGATGAACAGCGGGTTATTGAAACAGACATCGAGAACCGTGGCAGGAATAATGAGCCGGTCTGGGTCGAACTGGGCAAGATCGAAGTGAAGAAACCGCTGGTGCGGGAAGCGGACGGATCGCAGGGGGATCTCTTCCCGAGCGAGGCTCGCCTGCGTAACCTGACATATGCAGCCCCCATCCAGCTCGATCTTACACTAGTCCACGGCGAGGACCGGCAGGAACCTGTTATCACGACAATCGGCCAGCTCCCGATCATGGTCGGGTCGGTATCCTGCAACCTGTACGGCATGAATGATGCCGAGCGCGTCTCCCATGGGGAGGATGCTTTCGATCCCGGCGGCTATTTCATTGTTAATGGCACCGAGCGGGTGCTGATGACCCTTGAGGATCTGGCATCCAACAAGATCATGACCGAGTTTACCGAGCGGTATAACGAGCGGATCTATGTTGCCAAGGTCTTCTCCCAGTTCCGCGGGTACCGTGCTCTTGTCGTCGTCGAACGGAACAAGAAGAACCTCCTTGAAGTCTCGTTCCCGTCGGTTGCAGGGCATCTCAAGTTCGTAGACCTGATGAGGGGGCTTGGCATGACCAATGACCAGGAGGTCGTCAACGCGGTATCCACAGACGAAGAGATCCTGACCTTCATGATGCAGAACCTCGAAGAGAGCGAGTGCGACTCTGTCGACGGGGGTATCATGTATGTCGGTAAGAAGCTCGCGCCCAACCAGACCAAGGATTACCAGCGGAAGCGTGCCGAGTTCGTTCTTGATAACTACCTCCTGCCCCATCTCAACTACCAGCACGGGAGTCTTAAGGAAGGTGACGAGGGATATCTCGAAGCCATCCAGAGCGAACGCCTCGCCAAGGGGCACTTCCTCGGGCGCATGGCAGAAGCCTGTTTTGACCTCGTTCTCGACAAACGAAGGATCGACGACAAGGACCATTATTCGAACAAGCGCTTAAAACTCGCCGGAGACCTGATGGAAGATCTTTTCAGGATCTCGCTCAACCGGCTCACCCGTGATATCAAGTACCAGCTCGAGCGGGCGAGCATGCGCCACCGCGACCTCTCGATTGCAACAGCTGTCCGTGCTGATGTCCTGACCGAGCGGCTTCTCCACCCTCTTGCCACCGGCAACTGGGTTGGCGGAAGGACCGGGGTTTCGCAGCTCCTGGACCGTGTCGACCATATGAGCGTGCTGTCCCACCTGCGGCGTGTCATCTCACCGCTCTCGCGCTCGCAGCCCCATTTCGAGGCGCGTGACCTGCACCCGACCCAGTGGGGGCGCATCTGCCCGAGCGAGACCCCTGAGGGGCCGAACTGCGGCCTTGTCAAGAACTTCGCCCAGATGGTCGAGATCAGCAAGGGAGTGGATGACGAGGAGGATTTAATGCGGATCCTCTACTCGCTTGGTGTCGAGAAGATCCGGGGTGAGGTCAGATGACGAAAAAGTCCCGGGTCTTTGTCGATGGGGCGCTCATCGGGCTCGTGGATAACCCTTCAGAGATGGTGTCGACAATCCGCGGCATGCGCCGGCAGGGGACAATCCCGACCGAAATCAACGTCTCTTACAAGGAATACAACGGTGATGTCGTAATCCTGACCGACCGTGGCCGTGCACGGCGCCCGCTCGTTGTCTTAAAAGACGGGAAGCCAATGATCAGTGACGATGATCTCGAAAAACTCTCAAACAGGGAGATCGGGTTCGATCACTTTCTCCGCCACGGGATGATCGAGTTCATCGATGCAGAGGAGGAAGAGGACCTCTTCATCGCCATGAACCCTGAGGATGCGACACCGGAACACACGCATCTCGAGATCGATCCGTCGCTTATCCTTGGTATCGGTGCGGCACATGTGCCCTTCCCGGAGCACAACGCAAGCCCGCGTGTCACGATGGGGGCCGGAATGGTCAAGCAGGCGCTTGGGTTCGGGGCTGCCAACATGAAACTCCGCCCCGATACCCGCGGCCACCTCCTCCATTACGTGCAGAAGCCCTTAACCAATACCCAGACATCGGAACTTATCGGATCAGACGACCGGCCTGCGGGCCAGAATTTCATTGTCGCAATCCTCTCGTATGAAGGATACAATATTGAAGATGCGCTTATTTTCAACAAGGCATCCATCGACCGCGGTCTAGGGCGTTCACACTTCTTCCGCACATATGAAGGCGAAGAACGGCGGTATCCCGGCGGGCAGGTGGATCGGATCCAGATCCCGGACGAGGACGTCTCCGGGGCCCATGGTGCTGAGGCTTATAAGAACCTCGATGAGGACGGCGTGATCAATCCTGAGACCATCGTAATGGAAAAGGATGTGCTTATCGGCAAAACGTCACCACCAAGGTTTCTTGAGGAACCGACAAGCGACCTGATCACGGTGGAAAAACGCCGCGACACCTCGGTTACAATGCGCAGCAACGAGCATGGGATTGTCGACACAGTCATCATTACAGAGGGCGAGAACAGCTCCCGTCTTGTGAAGGTGAGGACCCGTGACCTGCGCGTACCTGAGGTCGGCGACAAGTTCGCGTCCCGGCACGGCCAGAAAGGGGTTGTCGGCCTTATCACTCGGCAGGAGGACATGCCGTTCACCGAAAGCGGATTGATCCCTGACCTGATCATCAATCCCCACGCAATCCCAAGCCGGATGACAATCGGGCATATGCTTGAGATGCTGGGCGGCAAGGTGGGCGCTCTCGAAGGCCACCGTATCGACGGGACTGCCTTTGGCGGCAATCTCGAAGCATCGATACGGCAATCTCTCAAGAAACTGGGATTTTCCCACACCGGCCGCGAGGTCATGTATGACGGCATTACCGGCAAACCGTTCAAGGCAGACATCTATATCGGCGTTATCTATTACCAGAAGCTGTACCACATGGTCAGCTCCAAGATGCATGCCCGTTCCAGGGGCCCGGTGCAGGTCTTGACCCGCCAGCCTACAGAAGGCAGAGCCCGCGAAGGCGGCCTGCGGTTCGGAGAGATGGAAAGGGATGTCATGATCGGACATGGGGCAGCGATGGCATTGAAAGAGCGCCTGCTTGATGAGTCCGACAAAGTGCAGGAATACGTCTGTGCCCACTGCGGCATGGTCGCAATGCTGGACCGGAAACGGAACATGACCCGCTGCCTCGCCTGCGGCAACGAGACGGATATCTACCCGGTCGAAATGAGTTACGCGTTCAAGCTGCTGCTGGACGAGATGAAGAGCATGGGGATTGCGCCGCGCCTCAAACTTGAGGACGTGGTGTAGGGAGGTGTGCCATGCCAAGCCCAAAGAGAATTGGAAAAATCGAGTTCGGTCTGTTGTACCCAAAAGAGATCCGCGAGATGAGTGTCAGGAAGATCATCTGGGCGGACACTTACGATGATGACGGCTTCCCGTACCCTCAGGGACTGATGGACTTAAACCTCGGCGTCATTGACCCGGGGCTCCGGTGCAAGACCTGCGACCAGAAGGCAAGCGAATGTCCAGGCCATTTCGGGCACATCGAACTTGCGAAACCGGTCATCCATGTCGGGTACACGCGCCTGATCCGGAAACTCCTCAGGGTGACCTGCCGGGCCTGTGGCCGTGTCCTGCTCTCGCTCGATGAAGTCGAAAAAGTTGTCGGTACCGAGGATGACCTGACCGGCGACCAGATTTCGGAGAAGGACGTCAAGAAAGAGCGTGTCTGCCCTCACTGCGGTGCCCAGCAGCTGAAGATCAATTTCGAGAAGCCTACAACGTTCTCGGAAGTGCTCGTGGAGGAAGGGAGAAAGGTCGAGCATAAGCTGACTCCTGCCGATATCCGCGCCCGTCTGGAGAAGATCCCGGACGAGGACTTAATCCCACTGGGTATCAACCCGACGGTCGCCAGGCCGGAATGGACCATTCTTACGGTTCTGCCGGTGCCGCCGGTTACAATGCGTCCTTCGATTATCCTGGAGAACGGCCAGCGATCCGAAGATGACCTCACCCACAAGCTGGTGGACATCATCAGGATCAACCAGCGGTTCAAGGAGAACCAGGACGCAGGCGCTCCCCAGCTGATCATAGAGGATCTCTGGGAGCTGCTCCAGTACCATGTCACGACATACCTTGACAACGAGGTTGCCGGCTGTCCCCCCGCACGCCACCGGAGCGGCAGGCCATTAAAGACCCTGTCCCAGCGGCTCAAGGGCAAGGACGGGCGGTTCCGCGGTTCTCTTTCCGGGAAGCGCGTCAATTTCTCGTCCCGTACAGTCATCTCTCCGGATCCCAATATCAGCGTCACCGAAGTGGGCATACCACGGGCCGTGGCAAACGAGATGACGATCCCGGTCCGTGTCACCCCCTATAACATCGAGGAGCTCAAACAGATCGCGAGGAACGGCCCGCTCCGTCCAACTGTCAGCACACCCTGCGGTGCGAACTATGTGATCCGTCCGGATAACCGCCGGCTCCGGCTCGGTCCGGATAACCTTGACACGGTTGCCGACATGATCGAGCCCGGCTGGACGGTTGAACGGCAGATCCGTGACGGGGATGTCGTCCTGTTCAACCGGCAGCCGTCCCTTCACCGGATGAGCATCATGGCGCACAGGGTCAAGGTCATGGAGGGCAGGACGTTCCGGCTGAATCCCGCCGTATGCCCGCCTTACAATGCCGATTTTGACGGGGACGAGATGAACCTTCACATCCCGCAGACCGAGGAAGCGCGGGCGGAGGCCCAGATCCTGATCTCGGTTGAGGAGAACATCCTCTCGCCACGGTTTGGCGGCCCGATCATCGGGGGTATCCATGACCATGTCTCGGGCATTTTCATGCTCACGCACGGTTTACGCCACTTTGCCAAAGAGGAGATTCTCTATCTTCTCCGGTTCACCGATATCGAGAAACTCCCCAAGCCTGTAGAGATGGAAGGCAGGGAATACTGGACAAACAAGCAGGCATTCTCCCAGATCCTGCCCACCGAGCTTAACATGGTCTTCCATGCAAGTTCCTGCCAGAACTGCCAGACCTGTAAGAAGGAGCTCTGCGAGCGCGATGCCTATGTCCGGATCTTTGACGGCAAACTGGAATCCGGTACTATAGACAAGAAGGCGATCGGGGCATTCGACGGCCAGATCGTAAACCGGATCATCAGGCAGTATGGCATGCGCCGTGCGGCTGATTTCATCGATGACTTAACAAAGCTCTCAATCCGGGCAATCATGCTCGACGGGTTCTCGTTCGGTATTGATGACGAGGACCTGTCCAAGACCGAGTACGGGCAGATCGAGGACGTGCTGAACAGTGCGGCTCTTGACGTCGAGCGCAGGATCAAGATCTACGAGGACGGGCAGCTCGAGCCGATGCCCGGCCGTACAGTTGAGGAAACGCTCGAGATGCAGATTATGCAGGTGCTCGGGAAGGCCCGTGACCAGACCGGCCAGATTGCCGGAAGGCACCTCGGGCTGACCAACAGCGCCGTTGTTATGGCGGTCTCAGGGGCCCGGGGGTCGATGCTGAACCTGACCCAGATGGCGGGATGCATCGGCCAGCAGTCCGTGCGAGGGGAGCGGATTGTCCGTGGGTACGATGACAGGACGCTCCCCCACTTCCGGAAAGGCGACCGCGGTGCAGATGCCCACGGTTTTATCAAGCACAGTTACAAGGGAGGCCTGAACCCGACTGAATTTTTCTTCCATGCCATCGGTGGCAGGGAAGGTCTGGTCGACACGGCCGTCCGTACATCCCAGAGCGGGTACCTCCAGCGCCGGATGATCAACGCGCTGCAGGATCTCAAGGTCGCTTACGATGGCACGGTCCGCACTACCGGAGGCAGGATCATCCAGTTCCGGTATGGCGAGGACGGTACCGATCCAACCAAGAGCGCGTTCGGGGACCCGGTCGATGTAAAAGGGATCGTTGAGAGTATCCTGAAGGAGGAAGTCTGATGCTTGCGAATAAATACGAGAAGAAGGTTGCTGCAGCAGACCTTCCGGAGAAGACAAAGGATCAGCTCCGCACATTCCTTGACGGACGGGAGATTTCGGATGACCAGTTCAACCGGATTTTCGATCGCGTCGTGCGGGAGTACCAGTCGACACGGATCGAAGCGTGCGAGGCTGTCGGGATAATCGCCGCCCAGTCGATTGGGGAACCCGGCACCCAGATGACGATGCGGACATTCCACTATGCCGGTGTGGCCGAGATCAACGTCACGCTCGGGCTGCCGCGCCTGATCGAGATCATGGATGCGCGGAAGGAGCCCAGCACACCGACCATGACGATCTACCTCGAACCCGATTTTGGCAACGACCGCGACAGGGCCCGGGAAGTCAGCTGGAAGATCGAAGCTGCACCGCTCCACGAGTTCGGGGATATTACCACTGACATAGAGAATATGAAGGTGGTCGTCTCCGTCAATGTCAAGGTCTGCGATAAGCGCAAGATCCCTGTCCAGGAGATCATGGAGATTGCGCCAAAGAAGATCCGCGACCGACGGCACTACCGGGAATTCGAGCATGAGATCGACGAGGAGAATGCGCGGATCATATTCACCCCGAAGGACGCGGAGAGCTACCAGAACCTGTTCCAGCTCGCCGAACACGTGCGCAACGTTATTGTTCAGGGTATCGACGATATCGAGCGGGTTGTTGTCAGGAAGGAGACCGGGGAGTATATCCTTTATACCGAGGGCTCCAACCTTAAGGATGTCTTCGAAGTTATCGGTGTCGACACCACCCGGACCAGAACCAACAACATCAGCGAGATCGCGTCAGTCCTTGGTATCGAGGCGGCACGGAATGCCATCATCTACGAGGCTCTCTCCACGCTGGGTGAACAGGGTATCCTTGTCGATGTCCGCCATATCATGCTGGTCGCCGACATGATGTGCATGGACGGGGAAGTCAAGCAGATCGGAAGGCACGGGATCGCCGGTGAGAAGGAGAGCGTGCTCTCGCGCGCCGCCTTTGAGGTGACCGTCAACCACCTACTCGACGCAGCCGTGGCAAACGAGATCGATGAGTTAAGCGGGGTTACTGAAAACGTCATCGTAGGCCAGCCGATCCAGCTCGGCACCGGCGACGTAAAACTGATCGCAGTCAAACCAAAGAACTAGGTAATTGTAAAAACAGGTGAATCGGAAATGGATTTTAATGCATCTCTGCGCAGAGCGATAAAAACAGGAAATGTCATTCTTGGCCAGAACGAAACCGAACAATGTATCAAAGAGGGCAAGGCGCAGGTCGTCGTGATCGCGCAGAACTGCCCGGAAAAATTCAGGGACCGGATTAAAAGCGAGAAGAACCTTTTCATCCACACCTTCGACGGCTCCAGCGTTGCCCTCGGGAAGGCCTGCGGCAAACCGTTCATGGTAAGCACGCTTGCCATAGTGGATCCCGGGGAATCCGACATTCTTACCCTCAAGAGGGCATGATATGCCGGAAGTCAAACTCACTGAAGACTGTATGCGCCTGATCTCGCAGTTCGAGAGCCTGACCGGCGCGGGAAGCCGCGACTGTGTTGTTGACGAGCGTAACAACCGCTTAATCTTCGTCGTGAACCCCGGTGACATGGGACTTGCGATTGGCAAGAAGGGTGCAAGCATCAAGAAAGCATCCGATACGATGGGCAAGAAGATCGAGGTCGTGGAATACAACAACAATGCCGAGCAGTTCATTAAGAACTGTTTCCTTCCCGCCCAGGTCACATCGATGAAATTCGAAGGGGAGCCCGGCAGCCAGACGGTCATCGTCGAAGTCCGTGACGAGGACCGGGGGATTGCGATCGGAAAGGAAGGCAAGAATATCTTCAAGGCAAAGAAGCTCGCCCTGCGGCAGCACGATATTGCCGACATACAGATCCTGCAGAAGCCGGTGACCGGCGAACAGAGTC
>Ga0233423_10001357_pt1 | contig 12330 bp, 8 predicted proteins | sample Watercolumn_Mata_FD_180713 | JGI IMG/M metagenome (GOLD analysis project Ga0233423, IMG submission 180713) | Freshwater microbial communities from Lake Matano, South Sulawesi, Indonesia - Watercolumn_Matano_2014_112_MG | ecosystem: Environmental > Aquatic > Freshwater > Lake | place: Indonesia... | reverse complement strand
TTTAGGGGATAATAAATAAATTAAAAATTGTGAACAAGATTGAAAAAATAGCGAAAAGCATAACCGTTCATGAGGGAAAGCCGGGAGACCCGAATTACAGATACAATAATCCCGGAAATATAGTGTGGGGAGAACTGACAAGGAGTTTTGGGGCAAAAAGCTACTGGACGGCGCGCACGGGACACAAATTCGCCATCTTCCCGACCTACGATCAAGGGTTCGCGTGTCTGGTTAAACTTCTAACCAACGCTTTCACCGGAAAATCAACAATGTATAATCCGCAGATGACGCTTCTAGACTTCTTCTCAAAGTATTCGCCGGTGAGAAACAAGCAAGGACAGCTAGTTAAAAATTACGCTTACGCCAATTCGGTTTCAAAACAGACGGGGATATCGATAAATACTAAAATTGGAACGCTGATCGGGACTGAATCTGGAGAAGAAAAACTCCGAGAAGAAACAAAACTTGATTGGCCGATTGACAAAGTATATATAACCCAAAAGTTCGGAGAACGGCCCGAAGTCTATAAACAATTTGGAATGAAAGGACATAATGGAATTGACTTTAGGACAAGATTCATTGACTCTCCGCTGGGACGAAGATACATAACGGCGGCCAAAAAAGGAAAAGTAATTGAGGTCGGAAATCAGGGGAATGGTGGCTACGGAGTATTTATAAGGCTTCAGCACGACGGGACAGAGCAAACGTTGTACGGGCATCTGAAAAAAGCTTATGTAATAGTCGGAGAAGTGGTTGGGACTGGAGAGAGGATCGGGCTTTCCGACAATACCGGATTCTCAACGGGTGCACATCTTCACTTTTCGTGGAGAAAGGACGGGTGGGAGAAAAATTATAACAACGGGTATAAGGGATGGGTGGACTGCATCAACTTCTTTCCCCCCTCTTGACAAAACCAAGTAAAATGGCAATTATAAAGACATGTCAAGATGCCGTTATATACTTGCAAGCAAACTAAAAATAGCATTTTTAGCACGCGTAGATGCCATTAATCGGAGCGCGTGTTTTTTATGCTAGGAAGGGAAAATGAGAATTGTCCCATTAAACGATAACGTTCTTATTAAGCCGTTGAAAGAGCCGGAGAAGCGCGAGAGCGGACTTGTCGTCCCGGAAAGCGATAAGGGAGAGGTTCTGACGGGAGAAGTTATTGCGGTCGGAAAAAACGCGGACGAAATTCTTCAAGAAGGAAAACAAGTGGCCTACGCCAAGTATAGCGGGCACGAAGTAGGCGAGTACCTGCTTATTTCAGAGAAAGACGTTTTGGGAATTATTGACGAAAACGCATGAAACTTTTACCGAAGAAGTTATAATCCCGCGGCTGGATTTGTCTCATGCTCCCAACAAGTGTGAGTTTTTTGCCAGCAACTTTTTAGGGTTAACCTAGGCGAAATCCCGTTTGGATAACAACGGGACTAGCCGCGAGATTGTAAAAATTAAAGAAGGAAGGAAATGAAAACAATATTATACGGGGAGACTAAAGAAAAGCTAAAGGCGGGCGTGGACAAGCTCGCTAACGCGGTTCGCATTACGTTGGGGGCTAAAGGAAAAAACGTGGTGCTAAACAGGGGATTCGGTCAGATAATGATTATAAACGACGGGGTGACGATAGCCAAAGAAGTGGAACTCCCCGATCCAGTGGAAAACACGGGGGCAACACTCGCCAAATTCGTGGCTGAGAAAACAAATGACGAGGCGGGAGACGGAACGACAACGAGCATAGTTCTTCTCCAAGCGTTCCTAGATGAAATGACGAAAGCGGAAACGAAAGACCCGAGAAAGCTTCGGGAAGAAATCCATGAAATAGTTGAGGAGGTAATAAAAAAGCTGGATGAGAGAAAAAAGGAAATCGGAGAAAAGGATATTTACAGGGTGGCTCTCAACTCAAGTCTTGACCCGGAGATTGCCAAAACCATTGACGGGTTGGTCAAAAAGATAGGAAAAGACGGAGTGGTAAGCATCGAAGAAGGGCGGGAAACCGGAGTTAAAACGGATATAGTGAACGGACTCAAACTGGACGAAGGGCTCATGACCCCATATTTCATAAACAACCGGGAAGCCCTAAAGTGCGACTTGGAAAACACCTCCGTCCTCGTAACCAAAAAACCGATAGACTCGGTTCAAGACCTGCTCCCGATCATGGAGGACTTAGTCCGAAAAGGAGAAAACAGAATAGCTATTTTTTGCGAGGAAATAACCGACGAAGTCTTGGGATTTCTGATAACCAACAAACTGCAAGGGAAGTTCAATCCGCTTGTGGTAAAAACAAGGGATATGGATGATTTGGAAATTGTGACCGGAGCGCAGGTTATAACCCATGAGAACAACTTGAAAATAGAGCAGGAAACTTTAGGGAGAGCCAAGCGCATAGAATCGGCCAAATACCACACGACAATCGTAGCGACAGAAGACAAAGACACGAAACTCAACATTCAGATGAAAGCGGAAGAAGCCAAAAAACAGATAGAATCAGCCGAAACACCGGTGGAAAAAGATATGCTCCGAAAAAGAGTGGCAAGGCTTCAAGGAGGAGTGGCCGTGATAAAAATATGCGGAGAGAACGACCAGCAGACGAGAGAGATGAAACTGAAAACGGAAGATGCCTTAAATTCGGTGAAAGCCGCGATGGAAGATGGGATTGTGGAGGGGGGAGGGATGGCGTTGGCAAAAGCAGGGTTGAAATTATCAGAAAAAAACGACGCGGAACAGATAATGCTTAATGTTTTAATCTCACCTTTTAGGCAAATAATGGAAAACGCAGAAGCAACCGAAGAATTCGTTACAAGTGGATTGATTGAATTGGAAAAAGAGATGAAAGGGTTTAATGTGGTGACGAGGAAATGGGAAAACCTCTGGGAATCGGGAATAATTGACCCGGCCAAAGTTGTTAAATCCGCTCTCAAAAACGCAATCCACATGGGGACTCAAATTTTAATGGCGGAAGCCGGAATAATCTATAATGATCATGAAAAAGAAAAAAAAGGAAAAACCTAGACAATGCCAGCTGAAAGTCACAGACGCAATGTTCGAACTGATAACAAAAGACATAGCGTCTGGGTTTGATGTAAAAGATGCGTGCCGAAACCAGCAAGTCGGACACGACGCTTATTACACATACCTAAAGCATTTTCCAAACAAAGCGGAAGTACATAGGTCGGCACTGGTAGAAAAGGAAAACTTGGCTTACAGAAGCATCTCGGAAGGGATGACGCGGGATTGGAAATGCGCGGCGTGGTGGCTGGAGAGAACCAAGCCGGAAAGGTTCAGGGAAAGAAAAGAAATAACCACTACCACAGAAAAGCTGGTTGAAATTGACATAATGGGAAAAAATGAAACTGGAAAGAATAAAATTAAGCGAGATAGTAAACCCGACGCCGAAACAGCAGAAGTTCCTAGACCTGATTGACGATTATAAGTACATTCTCTACGGAGGCGCGATGGGTGGAGGGAAAGCGCTACCCCTTGTAACTAAAGTGTGTACTCCTAAGGGGTTTGTTAATCTTGGGAATATTCATCCCGGAGACATCGTTTTTGGAAAAGACGGAAAAGAAAAAGTTGTTACTGGAGAAACTAATATTGAAGCGAGAGAATGCTTTGAATTGCATTTTTCTGATGGAAGAAAGTGTATAGCTAGTGATAATCATTTATGGAATGTTACTATTTCAAGTTCTCGCATCAAGGATAGAATAATGACAACGACTGAAATACTGGAAAGATTGAGAAATAGAAAAGTTTCAGGGAAGACATATAATTGGCCGTTAATAGAACTATGTGAACCAGTAAGATACAAAAAGTCAATTTTACCATTTAATCCATACGTTATTGGAGTAATTTTAGGAGATGGCGGGTTAACACAAGGTTCGATAGTAGTAACGACAGCCGATGAAGAAATCATAGAAAATATAAAAAAGGAGGGATTTACTGTTACTGAAAGAAAATCGAAATACCAGTATTGCATTAAAGGAGGAACAAAAACACTCCCTAAAAATTTACGCAATAAAAAAAGCGAAGAAAAAGAAATACCGAAAGAATATTTGACGGCTTCAGTAGATGATAGAATAAGTTTGATTCAGGGATTAATGGATACGGATGGTTATATCGATTCGCGTGGACATTGCTCTTTCTCAACATCATCACGTAAACTAAGAGATGGATTCTTGGAACTTGCTTGGTCACTTGGATTCAAGGCATCATTCCAAATAAAGGAGACTGGATTTCTTGATAATTATGTTATTCACTTGGCGGGGAAAGAAAATTGTAATTTATTTAGACTTAAAAGAAAAAAGAATAGAGTTAGAAAATGGAACAATGGTGATGGAGTGCCAATGTTAGCAATAAAAGATATTATCCCTGTCAGGTGTGAAGTAGTAAAGTGTATAGAAGTTGAGGATGGATTTTATATTACAGAAGATTATGTAGTGACGCATAATAGCTATATTCTGCGCTGGTCTCTAGTCAGCCTATTGATGTACTGGTACGCAACTGAAAACCTAAGAAACATAACCGTAGGGCTTTTCTGCGAGGACTATCCGTCCCTCAACGACCGGCATATTTCAAAGATAGAGTTTGAGTTTCCCCAGTGGCTAGGGACGCTTAACAAATCGTCGCACGAATTCATAATGAACCCCAAGTACGGAGGGGGGAAGATTGCGATGAGAAACTTGGACGAACCTTCCAAGTATGCGTGTTATTCATCTGATACTGAAATTCTCGTAAGGGGAGAAGGATTTGTTTCCGTGTCTAAGCTTAAAATTGGTAAGGAATGCTTGTCATTGCACCCTGAAAACAGGGAAATGTCATGGCAGAAGATTACTAAGGTTCATAGATACAAGCATAAGGGGGTGATGCTGAAGCACTTTGGAAGATTTGGAGTAAGTTTCTGCGTGACCGAAAATCATAGAATGCTTTATAGCACAAGAAGAAATCCGCAGTTGCGTTTTTGCGAAGCCAAAGACTTACCTAAAACGTATTTAGTGCCGAGAGTAGGTTATTGGAAAGGGGAAAAACATAACAAAAATAAAATCATCTTTAAGTCTGATGGTAATAATGGCAGGGAACTAACGTTTGATTATGCAGACTACTTAGAATTTCTTGGACTTTATCTTGCGGAAGGCTCGGTAGATAAGTCAAGATGGAGTATTAATATTTCTCAAACAAATAAAAAGAACCACAAAGATATTTCAAGTCTATTAGATAGGATGGGAGTTAATTGGAATTATAATGGGGAACGTTATTCTTTCAATAATAAAGCGTTATACCTTAAATTAAAAAGATTTGGTTTGTCTCGTGATAAATTTATTCCTCAAGGGATAAAAAATTTAAACACATACTGGATTTTGTTTTTATGGAAAGGCCTGATGATGGGAGATGGCAGTAGATATGGTAATAATAAGTACATTTATACGACCAATAGCCAGAAACTAAATGATGATGTAAGTGAGATTGGGCTGAAGTTAGGATATACACCGACATGTTATGTTTACAGCGAGCGAAACAAGATTTACCCGAATGGAAAAGTCTATAAACAGGGAAAATTCTATCATCTGACACTTACGAAAAGGCTTAAATTAACCAGATGCGACAGGAATACTGAAAAAATCAAATATAATGGAGTGGTTTATTGCCCCGAAGTTCCTCCTTTTCATAATATTTTAATACGGCATAGGGGTAGGGTAATGTTTTGTGGACAATCGGCTGAATTCGCGGCTATTGCGGTGGATGAGCTGACTAAGAACAAGGAGGAAACGTTCAACTTCCTGCGCACGCGGCTTCGCTGGCCCGGAATAAAAGAGCCGAAATTCCTCGCCGGGACTAATCCCGGAAGCATTGGGCACGTATGGGTGCGCAAGAAATGGATGGACGGGGAATTTGACCCAAATGAAAAGGAGGCTCATAGATTCACGTACCTACCGGCAAAGGCTGAAGATAACCCGCACCTAGACTTCACATACCTTCAAATACTGGACTCTCTTCCTGAAAAGATGAGAAAAGCTTTCAAGGAGGGAGATTGGGATATCTTCGCCGGGCAATTCTTCACCGAGTGGAAACGAGACAGGAACACATGCACTCCATACCAAATACCAAACTACTGGCAGATATTTCTGGGGCTGGACTATGGATACGCCGCACCGTCCTGCGTGCACTGGGGCGCATTAGACACGCTAGGAAGGGTGATAATATACCGGGAGTTGTATGGGGCGGGAATGACCTACACGACGCTGGCTAAGATGATTGAGAAGATGACCCCAAAAGAGGAGAGGGACAGGCTCATCGGGAACATGGTGGCTGACCCGGCAATATTCAGGAAAGAGGGTTATCATAAAGAGGGATTGGAAAAAGATTTTGTGAAGTCGGGATCGCAGGAAATGATGGAGGCGACCAATGGATGGCTTGCGTTTACAAGAGGGAACAACGACCGCATCAATGGATGGGGAGTGATGCGGGAATACATGAAAGCGATTAAGATGGGAGAGGTAGTGTCGCCGCGCCTGATTTACTTCAGCACCTGCAAGAGCGCAATCAGGACTATACCGGCGTTGGTGCACGACGAGTCAAAAGTTGAGGATGTAGATTGTTATGTCGCTGGGACAAAAGTATTAACGAAATTTGGAGTAAAAAATGTTGAAGATATTAAAGTAGGTGAGTTAGTAAAAACTCCCATAGGGCACAAGAAAGTTATAAAAGCGGGCATTAGTGGAGAAAGCGATTTGGTTTGCTCGGTGCTCCTTACAAATGGAGATATTCTACGGGGAACTGCTAATCATAAAGTTGCGACGTGGAATAGAGGATTGGTGGAGTTGCGAAATTTAGATTGCTCTGATATACTGATAGGGAAGACTATTAGCGTAAAGAGCATATGGAAAATAAAGAGATTATTTACAAAGGTATTGTTTATCGCAAGCATACTGGGAGAAATTATTACGAGCCTAATGGAAGCTATATCAAAAAGGGATTTACTTCACTGCATAGGCAGATATATATTGATAACTTTGGAGAAATTCCGAAAGGATATCAAATACATCACAAAGACCATAACCACAATAACAACTCCCCAAGCAACCTTCTTGCTCTCCCAAAACACGAACACGCATTGCACCACAATAAAATCAATTTACATAACCCAGAAAGAAAGAAGAGAAGATACCATTGGCATAGAAGTGAAACGGGAAAAGCACAACTTAGAAAGAATGCCCGGAAGATGCACAAAAATACTCCAAAAAGAAAATTCAAGTGTAGAAATTGTGGAATTACTACGGAAACTAGGCACCCTTCAAAGATATTATGCGAAGGGTGTAAGGAATACAAAGGATTTTATAAAAGGAAATGTCCCATTTGTGGAAAACATTTTATGCAAAAGAAAAACGGAAAAAGGACCACAAGGACATGTTCATATAAGTGCGGTTGGAAACTTCGGAAAAGAGAAGGTTTATAGGCTTACAATAGAGGATGCACACCTATATTATGCAAATGGAATTTTGTCAACAAACACGGACTCAGAGGATCACGCCGGAGACTGCGACCGCTATCTTCTCATGGAAATCCACGACCGCTTCAGCGAGAAGCCCAGAGAAGTCAAAAAGATAAAAACAGCCGGAGACATATTTGAAAGTGAGATGAAGATAATCCAACAAAGGAAATTGGAGCAAGAGCATAATATTGACTGGATGAGTATATGAGATGCCCCCAATGCCAATATAACGAGGCAAAAATAAAAATTCTAACAAGGATAATAAATGAGCTGATTGATATTATAAAAAGAATTAAGAGATTGCTATGATGGGCAAGAGATGGATAAACCTAAAGATTCTCCGACGCGGTGGATTTTGGAAAAAGTTGAAAACGGGACGGAATACATTTAACCGGAATTTATAAAGTCATAAAAAATAACTCTTGACAGAATAAAAAATTATGAGCATACTAACGATAATTGGAATACTTTTCACGGGGGCAATTGTTCTCGTGTTTTTGTTTAGGTGGATTCTAATGGTGGAGAGAATATTGGACGAGCAAAAAAAAAGTCTAGAAAGTGTTTTAGGAGTCGCAAACCGCCTCGTTGAATTCATAGACAAAAACATTAAAGAACGGGTCGTCTACACGGCGGAAAACGCTTATGACAACACGGATAAACTGGCAGACGCAATGGGAGAGGGAAGCGAACCCGAAGAAGAACCGGAGGAAATGACGATGGAAAAGGTACAGGACGTGGTAAAAATTAAAGACGAGGAAGGTGAAGAAAAATAATGCCCGAAGTTTATTTATCAAAAGAGGACAACGTGATTTCTGCTGATGAACAGGAACGGATTGACACGGAAAAAATAAAGACGCTTAAGGACTACAAGAAAAGATTTGAACCCAGATGGTATTTAGTGGACGCTTTCTGGGAAGGTTTTCATTTTACGTACGGAACGAAGGATAAGGACGGAAACTGGCTAAGAGTACCAACGCCAAAGGGAAAAACAATCCGTGAAATTCCAAAAGCGAAAAAGCAGTTGCTTTCAGTCCGCAACATGATTCTTAAAGTGAAGCAAAGGCCGGTTGTATATCCGGACAGAGATGTTTTAAACCAGATGACAAGCAAAGAAGAAAAAGAAAAAGCGGAGTTGGAAGCAAAAAGAAAAGGGTATTACTTGGGCTGGAAGCTGAACGAGGACATGAAATTGGGGAGGCACCTGAAAAAACTGGTGCGATTCTCCGGAATGTACAACGCCGGATACATTCAGATTTTAAACGACGGGGACAAAAAGGAATTTGCGGTCTACGACCCGTTTGACATTTCAGTATATCCTACCATTTCAAACATAAACGACTATCCGTGCCTCAATAAACATATTTCAATTCGGAAAAGGGAACTGGAGCAAAACGAAGTGTATGATCAAACTATCGTTAGCGGGCTTCTTGAGGGAACGTCGCAGGGAAAGTTCTCGGACAATATGTGGAAACAGCAGTTGATGAGTGAGCGGTACGGGCGCGCCCCAACTGACCTAATCCCAATAGATGAATTCTACGAGATAGTTGAGGACACGGCGGGAGAAAAGCAACTGGTGATTAAAACATATTTAGGAAACAGACAAATCAGGCTCAAGCCGGAAACGAACCTCACAAAGATTCCAATTTCAATGTTCTGCTGGAGTGACGAGGCTCTTCAGACTTCATTCTTTGAGGACATTATGCCGATCAACAAGGCTTACGATATAATAATCTCAAAGCTTGAGCAGAAAGCGAAGAAGCTGGACACGGGAAGAATAATTATGCAAAAGGGAGAGGACGCCAAAGTGCTGACCACGAATGACGGGGAGATTATTCGCTGGAAAAAGTTCAGACCGGAAGTGATGCAAGAAGCCAGTGTGCCAAACGCTTTCATGGAGTACGTGGCAAGGCTGGAAAACGATTTGAAAGAGCAGGGAGTGAGCGTGGCCGCTATGACCAACCTCCCGGCTGGAGTGAAAGCGTGGAGAGCCATTGAAACCCTCAAAGAATCCGACTACGCGAGCATCGGGACACAGATGGATAACCTGAACGAGTGTATGGTAGACATTACCGAGAAGCTAATTGAGATGGAAGCGGCCGACAAGACTGTCGCTGAGAGAGTTCAGATTCCGATGGAGAAAGGAGAAGCCGATTCGTTCCAAGTGATCGGGCAAGCGGGAGCCGATATTTACAGCGAACTTACCAACAACCAGCCAATACCAGAGGACACAGTTGTAATTTCGGACGACATGATACTGAAAGTTGAGATTGAAACAGACCTTGCCTACACGGAGCAGGCCAAAAAAGACAATATTATGGAAATGGTGGGAGCCGGAATCGTTCCGATTGAAGTGGCGATTGACTTGCTGAACGTCGGGAACACGAAAGAAATTATGGATAAGCTGAAAGAGCAGATGACGATGGGCAAAAGTATGATAGATATGCCGGACTTCCAAGTCCTTCCCAGAGATTTGCAACAGGCGATAGTTAAATATTTAACGTCCGGAGCATCGGAAGGGATGCGGGAACCCGGACCGGAAACAAATGCCCCTCCTCAAAGGAAGCAGTAAAGAAACAATTTCAAAAAATATATCAGAATTGAAGTATTCTGGATATCCTCAAAAGCAAAGTATTGCCATTGCGATGGAAAATGCAAGACGTTCACGAAAAAGGCTTGACGGGAACACGAAAAACAAGACGTTCACGAACCGCCAGTTTCGGCCTCAAGTCAACGACATTCCCCAAAGGCTTGACGGGAACACGAAAAACAAGACGTTCACGAAAAAGGCTTGACGGGAACACGAAAAAAAGGCATAAAGGAAACAGGTAATTCAATTTTTATAGCGACCAAGCAAAAGCTGGGATTTTCTTTTTCGGGAAAACAATCCAGCAGGGCAGTCGCCAGCAAAAAATGAGTGAAGACCAAAGGGACGGCGGACAAACTAATGTTCCCCCAGTTGGAACTGGACAAGGAACAGGAGAACCTACCGATCCAAACGCAGGAGGCGAACCTGCGAAACCAACCTTGCCATCGGATGACACAGAAATTGAGGTGGACGGAGCGAAAATGACGATAGCCGAACTAAAAGGCGGCTACATGAGACAATCCGATTATTCTCGCAAGACGCAGGAGCTTGCCAGAGACAGGGACGAATTTGAGAAAAGCAAGCAACCAGCGCCTTCGTCCAGCGAGGACGAGTATCCGGAGGAGGACGTAAAAGCCGCCGAATACCTCACTAAAATAGCGAGGAAAAGATTCGGTCTCCTTACCCGCGAGGAGTATAATAGAGAGCGCGAGGCGGAGCAATTCGGACAGACCCTTAATTCCACCATCAACAAGTGGAACAAGACTGCCGAACTCCCTAAAGTTTCGGACATGGAACTTATTGACTTCATGAAGTGGTCCAACATCCACAATCCCGACGTTGCTATTCGGGAGATGCACAAGGATGCTTGGCTCAACCATGAAATAACAATGCGCCAAAAAGGCAAGAAAGGATACTCGGCGGAAAAAACAGGACAGCGCGTAGAGCCGAAGCCGAAGTCTTACGACTTCAAATCGGATCAGGGGATGCGCGACTACCTACAGGACGAAATCACGAAGGCTAAAGAGTAATTTCAAAAGTGATCGGGAAGGGATTGCGATAATTAAATGGCTTTAGGGACAAGTGATGTTCTTAATCTTCTTCAAAAAGCAATTCAAAAGAAGATTGAGGACAACGTGCCGAAAACCACTCCTCTGCTTTCCGTTTTGAAACGGAACAGCGGTGTGACTCCGTTGGCAAACAACACGTTCTACGTGACGGAGTGGGTGGGAAATTTCTCAAACGTTGTCCAAGCGGCATCCGGCTCCCAACTGACCGGCGGTAAAGCTTCCAACGTCCAGATCAACGTAGCGGCCAGACAACTCTACGCTGACGTGACGGTTGAGGAATTTACCGTGGAAGCGATGAAGAATGTTCCGGACGGAGCGCTCATTGACTTCACGAAAGGTTATGTTGACCGGATGGAACTGGCAATCGGGCGGGAAATGAATCGCACTTTCCACGCCGTAACGGAAGGGAAAGTGGCGAGAGCGAATGGTTCAGGTTCTTCCAGCACGACCGTTACCGTTCAGGCTTTGGACGCTGACACTTCAGACATCGACCCCTTGCAGTACATTGAAGTCGGGGACTATGTGAAAGTCGGTTCGGCGGCCGCGAAGCAGGTTAGTTCAATTTCAGGCAACGTCCTCACTCTTTCGGGAGCGATCTCATGGAGCGACGAGGACAGCGTCGTGAAAGCGACGACCGACCTAGCGGCGACTGTTGAAATGCAGAGTCTGCCGAATCTGATTGTAAACACCGGAACCGTTCAGGGAGTAAACGTGGCTAACTATCCCAACCTTCAGGCATGGGTTGACTCAACCACTCACGACATTTCCGCGACAGGAGAGGAATTCATGAACAAGGCGTACCTCAAGACTGTGGCATACAAAGTGTCGCAGGAACTTGTCGGGTACTGCAACTTGACTGTGTTCAACTCTTGGGTGGCCATATTGACGGCTCTTAAAAAGACCGCCAATACCGCCGAGAGAATTCGGGGTGGAATCAACCTGCAGGGAGACGTTCGGGATATGCCGTTCTTGGATTTCTTCAACGGGAAAGTGTACTTGGACATTGACTGCTACACCGGATACTGGTACAACACCGACCCCAACTCCATGACCATTGGAGACTTGGGAGGGGGAGTTAAGTTTGCGGTAGCTCCAGACGGAAAAAGTGTGTGGACGAGAAAGACCGGATACACTCCGGAATACGAAGCGACCCTTCGCTTCTACGGAAATCTGATAATGAAAAATCCACGCGC
>Ga0233423_10001356_pt1 | contig 12336 bp, 12 predicted proteins | sample Watercolumn_Mata_FD_180713 | JGI IMG/M metagenome (GOLD analysis project Ga0233423, IMG submission 180713) | Freshwater microbial communities from Lake Matano, South Sulawesi, Indonesia - Watercolumn_Matano_2014_112_MG | ecosystem: Environmental > Aquatic > Freshwater > Lake | place: Indonesia... | reverse complement strand
TGCCTCGCGCCATGTTCGATGCCTCGGGGGAGCTGACCCTCGACGACATGAGCCCAGCCGTGATAGGGGAGAGGCTGGGGGTGAGGGTCGAGGTGGCGGGGACGATGGGGGAGGTGATTGGCTCTTTGTGTGTTTGAGGCAAGCCTATGAGCGAGATCAGGATAGAAGAACATGGCCGATTAACCTTGCCAGCCGACTACGTGGCCCGTCACGGGCTTGAGGCAGGGACTCGGCTTGTCTTTGAGCCCATCGAAGACGGCCTGGCGTTGCGCTTCGCCCGCCCCGATGCCCGCCGAGCCTACATCGAGGTGACAACCCGTTGCAACTTGAACTGCGCTGTGTGCGTGCGCCAGGTTTGGCGTGACGACCCCGGCGACATGAGCTGGGAGACGTTCCAAGCGGTGATCGAAGGGTTGCGGGCCTTCCCTGAGCTGCGACGGGTCACCCTCGGCGGTTTCGGCGAGCCGTTAATCCATCCCCGTTTCCTGGAGATGCTGACGCTGGCGGCAGGTCTGGGGGTGGGCATGACCCTGACCACCAATGGTCTGCTGCTTGATGAGGCAATGGCCGAGAGGCTGCTGGATGCCCACCTGGATACAGTGGTCATATCCCTGGACACGGTGCACGTTCAGGCCTACCAGCAGGCCCGCCTTACGGACGGGGTAGACCGGGTGTTGGACAACCTGCGCCGGCTGCAGGAGATGGCCCGGGCGCAGGGGCGGGTGCCGCCCCGACTGGGTCTGGAGTTCGTGGTCATGCACAGCAATTTGGAGTGGGTGGAGCAATTGCCGAACCTGGCTCAACAACTGGGAGCTTCCTTCATCATCCTCTCGAACCTGTTGCCTCACACGCCGGAACTGGCTACCGAAACCCTGTACGACCAGGAGCAGCCACTACAGGTCTCAGGCGGCTGGGCGTTGAAGGTGGGCGACTGGCTGTTGTGGGGGGTAGTCAGGGCACCGCGCATGAAATGGGGGGCCTGGCGACGTTGTCGTTTCATTGAGGAACGAGCAATGATTATCGGCTGGGATGGCGGGGTGAGCCCCTGCTATGCGCTAATGCACTCTTATCCTTATTACATCTATGGCCGGCGCAAAGAGGTCAGCCGCCACGTGTTGGGGAACGTGTATGAGCAGCCCCTGGCTGACATCTGGGCATAAGAGGAGTACGTCCGTTTCCGGGCCAAGGTGCGGGAGATGCGTTTTCCGTCGTGTGTGGATTGCGGCATGGCCTGCACCTTCGCCGAAGACAACGAAGACTGCTGGGGCAACGTGCCCTCGTGCGCCGATTGCCTGTGGGCGCAGGACATCGTGAGATGCCCATGAAGCAGTAAAACGTGAAGCGTAGGGCAAATTGCCAATTTGCCCCACAACAGGAGTTAGTGTATAATAAGCTGAGACATTGGCATAAGGTGCTATCTCCGAGCTATGGCTGCTACAGGGAGACCTATGCGCCATAGCCGGTAGGGTACAGCGGGAAACGGCTGTGCCTCCCAGTGCGGAAAGGAGATCCCTCGTCTGGCCCAGGGCCAGAGCATGGATCTCCTTTTTGGTCAAGGCCGGAGAGGAGGTGGTGTGGAGCCAGGGTATTCAAAGTTTGGAGTTTAGAGTTTAAAGTTTGAAGGAGGTGTTCAAAGATGAGCAAGATCCTACGTGTTAATATGACTGATCTCACAACCAGGTACGAGGACGTGCCGGAGAAGTACAAGCCGATGGGTGGCCGCTGGCTCACTTCCAGCATCGTCTGCGACGAGGTAGATCCCACCTGCCACCCCCTGGGGCCGAACAACAAAGTGGTCTTCGCCCCTGGGATCGTCACCGGCACAGCCGCCCCCACCAGCGCTCGCATCTCCGTGGGCGGCAAATCCCCCCTCACCGGCACCATTAAGGAGACCAACGCCGGGTCTGCTTGGCCCCAAAGTGTGGCCCGCCTGGGCATCAAGGCCATCGTGGTAGAGGGTCAGCCCAAGGAGGAGGGTAAGTTCTGGATCCTCCACATCACCAAGGATGGGGCCGAGTTTCTCCCCAGCGACGCGTACGTGGGCAAGGGCCTCTACGAAGTCTACCCCCAGCTCTTTGAGCGCTTTGGCAAGAAGGTGGACATCATGGGCATCGGTGTGGCTGGCGAGTACCAGATGGCTATGGCTGGGGTGTGCTTCAACGACCACGAAGGAAAACGTCCCAGCCGCTATGCCGGCCGTGGGGGGATGGGAGCGGTGTTAGGCTCCAAGGGCCTCAAGTTCATCGTGGTGGACAGCACCGGTGTCCCGGCGACCATCCCCATTGCCGACGAAGCGCTCTTCGACCAGGGCCGCAGGAAGCTGACCGAAGCCCTGCGCAGCCACGCCATCACCAAGCCCAAGGGCGCCCTCAACACTTACGGCACCGCCGTGCTCATCAACATCATGAACGAGGCCGGTGGTCTACCTACCCGTAACTTCTCCAGTGGCTACTTCGAGGGCGCGGCCAAGATCGCTGGCGAGGCTATCTTTGAGGGGAATAAGCAGCGCCTGGGGAAGGAGCTTTACAACCACGCCTGCAGCCCCGGCTGCATTATCATGTGCTCCAATACCTGGTACAGGCCCGACGGCACCGAGCACGTCTCGTGCCAGGAGTACGAGTCGGTGTGGGCCTTCGGGGCCGACTGCGGCATTGACAGCCTGGACGTGACCGGCGAGCTGATCCGCCTGTGCAACGACTATGGCGTGGATACCATCGAGGCCGGCGGCACCATCGCTGTGGCTATGGAGGCCGGTCTGGCAGAGTTCGGTGATGGGCAAAGGGCCATCGAGTTGATGCACGAGATTGGCAAGGGCACGCCGCTGGGCCACATCCTGGGCAACGGGGCGGCGGTCACCGGCAAGGTCTTCGGTGTGGTGCGGGTGCCCCACGTCAAGGGGCAGAACATGCCGGCCTACGAGCCTCGGGCGGTCAAGGGCATCGGCGTCACCTACACTACCAGCACCATGGGCGCCGACCACACCGCCGGCTACACCATCGCCCCCGAGATCCTGTCGGTGGGTGGAAAACTGGACGCCCTGGCCGTGGAGGGCAAGGCCAAGGTCTCCCGCGACCTCCAGGCAGCAACCGCTCTCCTGGACAGCACCGGCCACTGCCTGTTCATCGCCTTCGCCATCCTGGACATCGCCGAAGGCTTCGAGGGGATGGTGGAGGAGTGCAACGGCGTGCTGGGCACGAACTGGAGCGGGGGAGATGTGACCAACATCGGGCTGGACATCCTGAAGATGGAGCGGAAGTTCAACGAGGCCGCCGGCTTCACCAGGGTCCACGACCGGGTGCCGGAGTTCATGAAGTACGAGAAGCTCCCGCCCCACAACACCCTCTACGATGTGCCCGATGAGATATTGGACAGCGTCTATGCCTTTTAGCTCACGCCCTGGCTGAGCAAGCGGGGATTGGGGTTCGCTCCAATCCCCGCTCACCTTGTGAGGAAGAACATGATCGAGATTCACCTGTACGGTAAGCTGCGTCGCTTTGCCAACGAGCAAGACCCCACCAGCGATTCCGTCGTCCACGTGCCAGTGCGAGAGGGCGACACCATCCACAAAGTGCTGGAGCGGCTGGGCATCCCCATAGAAGAGGTCGGGAGCAACATCTTCCTCAACTGGCAATACTCCGCTCTGATCAGAGAGGTCAAGGACGGCGACCGCCTGGCGGTCTTCCCCGACGACATGCAATTGCTCTACAGGTGGTATTTTGCGAAAGCGGGTGAAGAGGCAGATGATCGAGGTTGAGGTGCGGCTGTATGCCACGCTGCGCAAGTACAATCCTGAAACAGGCATTGGTGAGCCCATGATCCTGCAGATGCCCGAGGGAGCCCGGCTGGCTGACTTGCTGGCCAGGCTGGAGGTGCCGAAGGACGAGGTGAAGACAGCTTTCGTCAACAATCGCCGTCGGGATGAGGATTACCAGCTCCACGACGGCGACCGGGTGGCCTTTTTCCCACCAGTGGCCGGGGGGTGAGCGGGGAACCTTTTGCCCCGAAACTGAAGGGCACGAGGCTACGGACATTTGACAATTCTGGGCAAAAGTGATAATATCTACCTGCACCCAAAAACGTCGGGTAGGAGGTGGTGATCATGTGAGTTAAGGCGGAAAAGGGGAAGACAGCGCATGGGCTGGAAACCAGTGATCAGTATCCAACATCCAACTTCCAACATCCAGTTTCCAGTTGACGAGGAGGAGGTTCCCCGTCGCGAGGCGGGGCTAACCGCGTGAGGGCGGGAAAATCGAGAGATCAGCGGAAGCCTCCAGGGACGGCCACGTCCCTCATCTTCCCCTCCTGAGATGGAGCGCCCCGTACAAAACCGCCGGGCGACCGGCGGCACAAAGGGGAAGCGCAGTGGCACGAAGCGGCCAATAACCACGGCCGCACCAATCACCAGGGAGGGCCACCATTGGCCAATACGAGAGCCCTGGGCCCTCGACCCACTCTGTAAACCCTTTAGCCAAGCTAGTGGAAAAAGAGCAAGGGAGCAAGGAACAGTGGAGCAAGGGGAGTCTGCCTTTGTGCCTTTGATCCCCTGTGACCCTGCTCCATTGAAAAAAGAGTTCCCTTGAGTTCCCATGAGTTCCCCTGAGTTCTCTTGGTCATAGGAGCCCTGCCACCCTTTCTACACCACACATCATTGCAAAACATAACAATCAAGGAGGAAACATGAAAGTCGGATTCTATGGTCACGTCAGGCAGTATCATGATCTGAAGGAAGAGATTGACGCCGCCATCCTGGAGGTCATCGAAAGCGGCAAGTACGTGATGGGGCCGACGCTGGCGCGCTTCGAGGAGGAGCTGGCAGCCTACTTCAACATGAAGCACGCCATCGGCTGCAACTCAGGCACCGACGCGCTGTGGCTGGCCTTCATGGCCCTGGGTATCGGCCCTGGCGATGAAGTGATCACCGTGGCCAATACCTTCTTCGCCACTGCCGAGGCAGTCTGGATCGCAGGTGCCAGGCCGGTGTTCGTGGACATCGAGCCGGATACGTGCAACATTGATCCCATCTTGATCGAAGCGGCCATCACCGACAGGACCAGGGCCATCGTGCCGGTGCACCTCTACGGCCAACCGGCCAACATGATGGCCATCGCCGAGATCGCCGGGCGGCACAACCTGCTGGTGGTCGAGGACTGCGCTCAGGCCATCGGAGCGGCCGGCGACACGTTCGCCATCGGCGAGCTGAGCGACGCGGTGTGCCTCAGTTTCATCGCCCAGAAGAACCTGGGCACCTTTGGCGATAGCGGCGGTGTCATTACCAATCGCGATGACATCGTTGACCGCATCCGAGCCCTGCGTGACCACGGCTCGCTCAAGCGGTCGCATCACAGCATGGGCTACAACAGTCGGCTCGATGACATCCACGCCGCCGTTCTCAGCGCCAAGCTGAAGCGAATTGACCAGTGGAACGACCGCCGCCGCGAGATCGCCGCCATGTACGACGAGGGCCTCAAGGACACCGGCCTCAAGCTCCCGGTTGAGAAGCCCGGCTACAGGCACGTCTACCACCTGTACGTCATTGAGACGGAACAGCGCGACGAGATGCTCAAGTACATCAACGAGGCGGGCATTGATGCCAAGACCCATTACCCCATCGCCATCCACCAACAAGAGGGGTATCCCTGGGGCAAGCCAGCCGACCTGAACGTCTCGTTGCCCTTGACCGAGAGGTCGGCAGCCAGTGTCATCTCCTTGCCCATGTACCCCGAGCTGACGCAAGAAGAGATTGAGTACGTGATTCACATCGTCCACACCTGGGAGGGATAAATGAGCAATACGGGGAAAACCTATACCGTCGCCATTGCCGGCATGGGCAAACGTGGCACCCATCACGCCGAGGCGTTCTCTCAAAACCCGCGCTTTGAGCTGGTGGGCCTGTGCGACATTGACCAGGAGCGCCTGGAGACCGCTGCAGAAAAGTTTGGGGTCTCGTATACCAGCACCGACGCCGTGCAGATGCTGGCCGACACCAGGCCCAATGTCTTTGCCTTCTGTACCTTGCCCAATATCCGGCTGGAATTCATTCGGGCGGGCGTGGAAGCGGGGGTGCAGCTCATCGCCTTCGAGAAGCCCATGGCTACCTCGACCAACGAGGCTTTGGAGATCGTGAAGTTGTTGCGCCAGGCCGGCACGAAGTCGGTGGTCAGTTACCAGCATCGCTATGGCGAGCACTACCAGAAGGTGAAAGAGATCATCGCCAGCGGGGCCATCGGCCGCGTCCACACGGTCTACGGGCACGCCACCGGCTGGATGCTGCACATGATGCCCCACCTGATCGCCTACACGCGCTGGTACAACGACGACGCCGAGGCCGAGTGGGTGGTGGGGCAGGCAGCGGGCAAGGAGAAATTCGCCGACATTCACCCCTCGCCCGACTACATCGCCGGGCTGATCCAGTTTGGGAACGGCGTGCGCGGCATCGTCGAGTGTGGCGAGGGCGCACCCGATGTACCCGAAGTGGATTACTGGTGGCGCAAGGCTCGCATCGGTGCACAGGGCACCGAGGGGTTCGCCGAGGTCTTGACGGGCGGAGGCTGGCGTGCCGTCACCCGTGATTCGAACGGGGTGGTCTCCGGCCCTGGTGGGATGGACTATGCCCACGACATGCCGCCCTACGTCCAGCAGATGGCCGACTGGCTCGACGACGATGCCCAGGTCCACCCCTGCCACGGCGAGAGCGCGTTCCAGAACTTCCAGATCATGATGGCTATCTGTCGCTCAGCGGTGCAACGCGGCAAGGTGTCCCTGCCCCTCGGCCCAGGCGAGCCGGAGCTGGAGGCCCTCAGAAACGCGCTGTAACGTGTAGAGCTGCGGATGGCGGAAATACGCGGAAGGGGCAAGAGTTTCGACTCTTGCCCCTTGTTATATTGTGGGGTATGGGCGAGGATCGGCGACGGCAACTGGCTGAAACGCGGGAGATTCGCAGGGGGCTCGGTCGGAGGCCTTCGCCCAACTGAAACGCGATCAGGCTGGCACTGTTTCACCGAGGGCCGCCAGCGCCGGGGCGATCTCGTTCAGGGTGCGAGGGCGAATCGAGATACGGATGACCTTATCGGATTGGGCCAGGGGTGTGCCCCAGGTGAAGAGTTGAGCCACACTCTGGAGGTTCAGGCCATAGCAAAGGTCGGCTTCGTCGAGGTGCTGGAGCAATTCATCGTCCAGGGCGGCCAGCTCCGCTTCCTGTTCGGCTGTCAACCGGCCAGCGCGGTAGAGATCACCGAGTTGGTATCGCATTCCCCAGGTTTGCATGAACATCATCTGGTAGTGATGATGCTCAAAGTCATCCATGTCCGCCCACATGTCCGCCAGTTCAGATAGATCCTTGATCAACAGTTTGTAGTTTAGCAAGTAGGACTCGATGTGGTCATCTGAAAAGGCAGACAAATCCCAATTATCATTTACGTTCATGTTTTCACCTATGATGAGTTCGATGATGAGGGCGTCTATGTCCATTCAGGCAACTCAGGGATTATGACTCTCATCACATCTTCTAAGCAGGTTTCAAAAGTAGTAGCTGTACCGCTCCAGGACGTCGCCTCTCCACTTCTCCGTCACTCGCAGATGCGTGTCTCCCTCCAAATGAAGGATAAGTCGCAGCGTCTCCCCGTCGAGCTCGAGAGGCAGGATGCTCTGGATGTATTCCCCAAAGCGCTCCTCTATTTCCAGCAGCCTAACTGCCGCCAGCATGGATCATCCCCCCCAGGCAAAGGCCGCTACTGGCTATATCCTCCAAAGAGACAAGGACTTCCCTTGTCTTCTCAATAACCTCGGCCCAATGGTGCCACAGGATGTAATCCTCGTGCATTTCCCAATCGGCATCGTCGGGTAGACCCTCAGAATCGAGTTCAACCAAGGTGATCCGATACTTTCCCTCGAAGTGGTTAACTTTGCTTTCCGCAAGGAAGAGCCTCTTGCGCAGGTCTGACAGCCGGATAGCTATTCCGTAGCTGATAATGGCCGCCCTTTCGTCCTGAGGGAGAGAGGAAAAGAGGCCTTCGATAGCTTGAGGTGTAAAGGCGGTTATGGTCATTTTGCCTCCCTTCGCCTTAGTCTGTGTTCCGCCTGAATTGTTGCTAAAGGTTATACCACCATTATACCATCCCTGCCCCGATTTTGCAAACAGGCATTTCGCCATAAGACCCGGGGTGGGGGTCGCTCCCTCCCCTGCGGGCGGGGGAGGGCCGGGGTGGGGGTACAGCTTGACATGGCTCGATTTTTCTGCTACAATGAGCATGGAGGCGTGATCTAAAATGGACGAACACAAGGAGCATCAGATCGGGCGTGGCTCGCCTTTCCCCGGCATGGACCCCTATCTCGAGGGCGAGCTGTGGCAGGAGTTTCACGACACCTTTGCCCACCAGATACGGGGGCAATTATTGCCGTTGCTGCCTCCGCAATACGTCGCCTTGCTGAGCAAACGCTACGTCATTGACCACGCTGGCCTGGGCATCTTTGGCCTGCCTTTCCCGCGTGTCATCTACCCCGACGTTCACGTCGTTCACCCTCCTGCTGTTAAAGAGACGGCTACGGCCCTGTACACGGTTGTCGCCCCGCCAGCGGTGGAACTGGTAAACCTGTTCCCGCTGGAGGTGCCGCTTCTGAGCGTCGAAATCCGCGACGTGGCCGAGCGCCGCCTGGTTACGGTGATTGAAATCCTGTCCCCCGTCAACAAACGTGGCGATGGCTTCCAGGAATACGTTGACAGGCGAACCGAGCTCCTTCAGACCCAGACTCACCTGTTGGAGATAGACCTGCTGCGGGATGGCAGGCGACTCCAACTCACCGGCGGCGAATTGCCTCCCGCTTCGTACTACGTTTTCCTCAGCCGCTTCACCCGTCGTCCCAGGACCGAGGTCTGGACGATTGGCTTGCGCGAACCGCTGCCCACGGTGCCTGTTCCTCTGCTGCCGCCTGACCCCGACGTACCCCTCCAGTTGCAAGCCGCCGTCGAAGCCTGTTTTGGGTTGGTGGGCTACGAGCGATTGCTGGACTATGCCCAACCTCCACCGCCGCCTGCTCTCGACGCCGAGGATCTGGCCTGGGTGAGAGCCAGGGTAGAGGCGTGGAAGACGGGAAGGGTGAATAAGATGTGAAGGTGGGCTTGACTTATTCAGGCCGCTGGGTTATAATAACGATAGCGACTATTGTGATGGGCGAGGTCTCCGACCGAGCCCTCCGCGGGCGTGGAAGCCCGCTCTGCTTCAGATTGCAGCGCAACGTCGGCGCTGCGTCTCTCAGTGACTTCAGTTGGAGGGTGTCTGATGAGACAGGTGTTTGAGAACCGCAAGGATTCAGTCCCGGTATTGCCTCCAGCCCTGCATCCTGCCAGGTACACTCCGCCCCCCCCCGCACAGTTTAGCGAACCTGTTGTTCAGCGCACAACTGCAAACCTCGCCGTCCTCCCACTGTGGGAAGAACCACCCATCTCACGTTTCAATTTACTCATCACCCATCACGTGATAGGAGGTGCACAAGATGATGGAGGATAAGGATAAGACCAAGGAGGAACTCGTAACTGAATTGGCGGAGATGCGCCGACGAGTTACCGAGTTGAAGGCATCAGAAGCCGAGCGCCAGAAGGTGGAAGAAGCGTTGAAAGAAAGCGAGAGGAGATACAGGGAACTGGCCGATTTGTTGCCCCAGATCGTTTTTGAGATGGATTTGGAAGGCAACATCACCTTCATGAACCGCAATGGCCTGGAGTTTCTGGACTATACCCAGGAGGATCTCGAGGCCGGCCTGGATGCCCTTCAACTGGTGATCCCTGAGGATCGAGAGAGAATCGGCCAGAATCTTCAGAGGACATTCGCCGGAGAGAGGACAGTCGGCATTCAGTATACTGGACTGAGGAAAGACGGTAGCACGTTTCCCTTTATTGGGGATTCCGGTCTTATCGTTCGTGACGACGAACCGATAGGTCTGAGGGGAATGGTCATAGACATCACCGAGCGGGTGCGGGCGGAGAAGGCGCTGGAGCGCCGCGTAGACGAGCTGAGGGCGCTCAACGCCATGACGACCATCGTCAGCGAGTCGTTGGACGTGGACGAGATCCTCAACCGGGCCATGGACGAGGCGCTGCAGCAGGTCGGCGTGGAGGCGGCGGCAATGTTGCTGCTCGACGAGGAGGCCGGCGAACTGGTGATGATCGCCCACCGGGGCCTCAGCGATGAGTTCGTCCGGGCCGCGAGCCGGCTCAAGGTGGGCGAGGGTCTGGCCGGACGGGTGGCGCAGACGGGCGAGCCGGTCATCATGGGCGACCTGTCAGAGTACCCAGGGGCCCTGAGGGCCTACGTCGGAAGGGAGCATGTCCGGTCGGCGGCCAGCGTGCCGCTCATTGGGCACACCGGTGTGATCGGGGTGATGAACCTGGGAGCGGCCAGCCCGCAGTACTTCGATGCCGCCGGACTGGAGTTGCTGGTAGCCCTGGGCCGGCAGATCTCCACCGGGGTGGAGAAGGCGCGGTTGAGCCAGGAGACCTTCAGGGCCGTGGCCGAGAACGCCAGTGACGGTATCTTTATAACTGCGGGCGAGGGGGCTCAAGTCTATGCAAACCAGCGGGCCGCTGAGATAACGGGGTACAGCGTCGCCGAGCTGCACAAGACCGGTATCAAGGACCTGGTGCACCCTGATGAGCTCGGGAAGATCATGGAAAGGTATAGAAAACGACTGGCGCGAGAGCCTATCTCGAGACAGTATGAGACCATCATCGTCCGCAAAGACGGAAAGAGCGTGCCGATAGAGCTGACGGCCGCCAAGACAGTCTGGCAGGGGCAACCTGCCGATATGGTCATCATCCGCGACATCACCGAGCGCAAGCGGGCGGAGGAGACGCTACAGGAGAGCGAGGAACGGTTGCGCCTGGTAGTCCAGAACATGCCGATTATGTTGGACGCCTTAGATGCAGACAACAACATCATTGTCTGGAACCAGGAGTGCAAGCGAGTGACTGGCTACAGTGCCGAGGAGATCATCGGCAACCCCAAGGCGCTGGAGCTATTGTACCCGGATACTGCTTATCTTCAGCGTGTGCTGGCCGAATGGGGCGAGCGTGGTAGTGACTTTCGCGATTGGGAATTGGAACTCACCAGCAAGGAGGGTAGTATCAAGACGGTAGCGTGGTCCAGCCTATCCGAGCGATTTCCGATTCCTGGCTGGGATTCGTGGGCTGTTGGGGTAGACATCACCGAGCGAAAGCGGGCGGAGGAGGAACTCCGACAAAGTCACGTGAATCTACGAAGAGCCTTGGAGGGAACAGTCCATACCCTGGTATCAGCCATCGAAATGAGGGATCCCTACACGGGTAGCCATCAACGCCGGGTCACCCAACTGGCCTGCGCCATCGCCAACGAGATGGCCCTTTCAGAAGAACAAATCGAAGGACTGCGTATGGCCGGGCTGATTCATGACATCGGCAAGATCAGCATACCTGCTGAGGTTCTCAGCAAGCCCGGTCCCTTAAGCGACATCGAATACGGTCTGATCCAAGCTCACCCCCGAATCGGTCACGGCATATTGAAGGACACGGACTTCCCCTGGCCGTTGGCCGACATCGTGCTCCAGCACCACGAGCGTCTGGACGGCTCAGGGTACCCTCAGGGCCTTTTAAGTGAGGAGATCATGCTGGAGGCGAGGATCCTGGCTGTGGCCGATGTCGTCGAGGCTACGGCCTCTCACCGGCCTTACCGACCAGCTCGTGGCATAGACCAGGCCCTGGAGGAGATCTCGCAGAACAGGGGCGTCCTCTATGATCCTGAGGTGGTAGGCGCTTGCTTGAAGCTCTTCACCGAGGACGGGTTTACGTTCGAGTAGGGTGCGTTTCATTTCGGTTGTAGGGGCACCCCTCGCGGGTGCCCAGGGCAGGTGCAAGACCTGCCCCTACCAACCCATTTGAAATTCGCCCTACTGACTTTTGGGGCACGTGGGACAAGAGGAAGCATAGTGGACTACTCAAAGAAAAAGAAGGCACAGTTGATCGAAGAGATAGAAGCCCTGCAAGGCCAGGTGATGGAGCTAGAGCGCTCTCTGGCCGAGTGCAAGCGGACAGAGCAAGAACTCCAACCCAGTTACGCGGTATTGCGAAGAATCCTTTATGAAACGGTCCATGTCCTGGCAGCGATAGCTGAGAAGAGGGATCCGTTCGCCGTAGGCCATCACCAGCGCGTGACCCGGCTGGCCTGCGCCATCGCCAAGGAGATGGGCCTTTCAGAAGAGCAGATTAAGGGGCTGCGCATGGCCGCGCTGATTCATGACATCGGGAAGACATCTTTACCTGTTGACGTTCTCGCTAAGCCTATCCCGTTAAGCGACCTTGAACATGGTCTG
>Ga0233423_10001355_pt1 | contig 12336 bp, 13 predicted proteins | sample Watercolumn_Mata_FD_180713 | JGI IMG/M metagenome (GOLD analysis project Ga0233423, IMG submission 180713) | Freshwater microbial communities from Lake Matano, South Sulawesi, Indonesia - Watercolumn_Matano_2014_112_MG | ecosystem: Environmental > Aquatic > Freshwater > Lake | place: Indonesia... | reverse complement strand
GACCTTCTTCCGATCTTAGAGGGTTCCACGGTCAATACACGATTTGGAATGTTGAAAACGGATCACATACTCTTTATTTCAGCGGGTGCGTTCACCGCAACCAAGCCCTCCGATCTGATCCCTGAATTGCAGGGTCGATTCCCCATCAGGGTTGAGCTGGATTCTCTCGGGAGGGGTGAATTTATAAGGATACTTACTGAACCGCACAATGCCCTGGTAAGACAGTATATCGAGATGCTCGCGACGGAAGGGGTATCACTGGTTTTTACAGACGATGCGATTGCGGAGATCGCTGAGGTTGCAGCACTGGTAAATGAAAGAACGGAGAACATTGGTGCGAGAAGGCTCTACACGGTAATGGAAACTCTTTTAGAGGATATTTCCTTTAATGCCCCGGATATGGAAGGTGCGGAAGTGGTGATTGACGCGGCATATGTCAGGGAAAAGCTGGAGAACATTATCGAAGACGAGGATCTCAGCAGGTACATCCTCTAAAGGGAAGTACTACGCATACATCCTTCACGCTGAAAAATATCAAAATTCGGGTAACCACGATTGGAATTTTGATATGGAGGGTTTGGATTTGTTCAGAATTTCGGCGGCAGGGTTTGTGTTGGATTGAGATATGAAGAGTTAGTAATTTAATCTGTGGAGTCCATATGGCTGATATAAAAAGTTTTATTGAGCGGGCCGAGATACTTATTGAGGCCCTCCCCTATATACGGAGGTTCTATAACAAGACCATCGTCATAAAATACGGCGGACATGCGATGGTTGATGAGGAATTGAAGGACCTGTTCGCCAGGGATGTGGTGATGATGAAATACATCGGCATCCATCCCGTAGTCGTACATGGAGGCGGTCCTCAGATCGGTGATTTTTTGAAGAAACTCGGTAAGGATTCCAGATTCGTTCAGGGAATGCGCGTGACCGATGAGGAAACGATGAATATCGTGGAAATGGTCCTGGTGGGAAATGTGAACAAGGAGATCGTGGGGCTCATCAATCGTCATGGAGGGAAAGCGGTCGGTTTGAGCGGAAAGGACGGCAATCTCATCCAGGCGGAAAAATATTATTTGAGCGAAGAAAAGGCGAAGGATACACCTCCCGAAATCATTGATATCGGTCTGGTGGGTAAGGTCAAGAACATTCACGCCGACTTGATCACGTCCCTTGAAAAAGACGGGTTCATTCCCGTCATTGCACCCACCGGCGTTGGTGACCACGGTGAGACGTACAATATCAATGCTGATATCGTAGCCGGCGAGGTGGCGGCTGCTCTCAGGGCGGAAAAACTTGTGTTGCTCACTGATGTGGAAGGCGTTCTTGACGGGAGCGGGAACCTGATAAATACCATGACTAATGATGAAGTGAAGGGCATGATCCAGAGCGGAATCATAAAGGGGGGCATGTATCCAAAGGTGAAATGCTGCATGAAGGCTCTCAATGGAGGTGTGAAAAAGGCGCATATCGTGGATGGCCGGTTAAAGCATGCAATCCTCCTGGAGGTTTTCACCGATATGGGTATCGGAACCGAAATTGTGATGTAGGTGGGGTTCAGGGATAATGACTACGGATGAACTGATCACGCTTTCGAATAAGATAATTATGGCGACGTACAGGCGTTTTCCCGTCGTGCTTGTCCGGGGTGAAGGAACCAGGGTGTGGGATAAGGACGGAAAGGAATATATCGATTTCGTTGCCGGGATTGCGGTCTGCAGCCTCGGCCATTCTCATCCGAAAGTGATTGAAGCGATCGCAAAGCAGGCTGGTATCCTCACTCACGTATCGAATCTCTATCATATCGAGCCGCAGATAACATACGCCAGGATACTTGTGGAAAACTCATTTGCGGACAGGGTGTTTTTTTGCAACAGCGGTGCTGAGGCAAACGAAGCGGCGATTAAACTTGCCAGAAAATATGCGCATGAACACACGAAGGGCGATCAGTATGAATTGATCACGATGCAAGACTCGTTTCACGGTCGGACACTCGCGACCATAACCGCTACGGGACAAACGAAGTTTCAGATAGGCTTTGCACCGCTTCCGGAAGGTTTCAAGTACGTGCCGTTCAATGAAATACCCGCTCTTGAGAGTGCAATTACGGAGAAAACATGCGGCATTATGCTGGAGCCGATTCAAGGTGAAGGGGGCATAAAAATACCTGATGCGGACTACTTGAAAAAAGTCCGGGAAATATGCGATGAGAAAGGACTTTTGATGATCCTGGACGAGGTACAGGTGGGAATGGGAAGAACGGGAACCCTCTTCGCCTATGAGCAATTCGGCATAAAGCCGGACATCGTCACTCTGGCGAAGGCGGTGGGGAACGGATTTCCTGTCGGTGTCATGCTTGCGACGGAGAAGGTTGCGTCGGCGTTTCAGCCGGGAAACCACGCGTCCACTTTTGGAGGGAATCCTCTGGCAATGGCTGCAAGCATTGCAACGATGGGAACCATCATGAACGACGGAGTTCTCGATAATGTGGTGAAAATGGGGGAGTATCTCCAGACAAAACTCCAGGAGTTGAAACGCACGCATTCCCTCATAAAAGAGATCAGGGGGCGTGGTCTGATAGTCGGTGCGGAATTGACCGTTGAGGGAACGGATATTGTGGCAGGGTGTATGGAAAAAGGTTTGCTGATCAATTGTACCAGCGGTAATGTTCTCCGGTTTGTTCCACCGCTCATCGTGGAAAAATCCGATATTGACATTGCCATGGGTATCCTGAACGAGGTGATGGCCGGCTGATGAAGAAAGATCTATTAAGCCTCTATGACCTTGACCGTGCTGATTTCGATACCGTATTCGAAAAGGCCCGGGAGCTTAAAAGAATACAGAGGGAAGGAAAGACGTATACCCCCCTGATGGGGAAGACCCTCGGTATGATCTTCGATAAGTCGTCGACGAGAACCCGTATCTCTTTCGAGGTGGGTATCTACCAGCTTGGCGGGATGGCATTATTCTTAAGCAACCGTGACACCCAGTTAGGCAGGGGAGAAGATGTTTCTGATACGGCTAAGATAATGTCCAGGTATCTCGACGCTGTCGTGATTAGAATATATTCTCAAAAGTTTGTGGAAGAGTTCGCCCGTTATGCGACCATCCCGGTAATAAATGGTCTGACAGATCTCCAGCATCCGTGCCAGATATTAAGCGATCTTTTTACCATCATCGAGCAAAGAGGAAGCTACGAAATGATAAAGGTCGTATATATCGGCGATGGAAACAACGTGGCAAACTCCTGGGTTGATGCGGCTGCACGCCTGCCCTTCCAGCTTGTATTTGCCTGTCCCGAGGGACATGAACCGGACGCGGACATACTCTCAAGAGGGATGAAGGAAGCGAAAGGGGGTATACGCCTGTATCGGGATCCGCGTGAGGCGGCTCAAAGTGCTGATGTGATATATACTGATGTGTGGACAAGCATGGGGCAGGAGGGACAGAGGGAAGAGAGAAAAAAAATATTCAAGGGGTATCAGGTCAATGAAAAACTGCTTGCGCGGGCACGAGGAGATGTTATTGTGATGCACTGCCTGCCGGCGCATCGCGGTGAGGAGATAACGGATGGTGTGATTGACGGACCTCGCTCTGTGGTGCTTGATCAGGCGGAGAATCGGCTTCATGTGCAGAAGGCGATAATGAGTATTTTGATCTGAGGGAGGATAACACTATTGGCTCAGCAGGTAAAGAAGGTTGTTCTCGCGTATTCCGGCGGATTGGACACGTCGGTGATTCTGAAGTGGTTGATCGACACGTACGGATGTGAAGTGATTGCCTTTGTCGCCGATATCGGACAGAAGGAAGAACTCGGCGGAATCAAAGAGAAGGCATTGGCCACCGGTGCCAGCAGGGTATATATCGATAACCTGCAGGAAACATTTGTGAGGGATTTTGTCTTTCCGGCGCTGCGGGCAAACGCCATTTACGAGGGTACCTATCTCCTGGGTACTTCCCTGGCAAGACCCCTCATTGCGAAAAGACAGATTGAAATCGCCAGAGAGGAAAAAGCCGATGCGGTGGCACATGGTGCCACGGGCAAGGGAAACGACCAGGTGCGCTTCGAGCTGACATATACCGCCCTCCAGCCGGGTATCAGGATTATCTCCGCCTGGAGGGATCCTCAGTGGCGCTTCGATTCGAGAGGTGCGATGATCGATTATGCGACGAAACATCGCATCCCCGTGACTTCAACGAAAGAAAAGCCCTATAGCAGCGACAGAAACATCCTGCACATATCATATGAAGGCGGCATTCTGGAAGATCCCTGGAGGGAGCCGCAGGAGGACATGTTCGTGCTCACGGTTTCCCCGGAGAGAGCACCCGATGCTGCCACATACGTGGATATCGATTATGAGAGAGGGAATCCCGTGGCACTCAATGGAATGCGGATGAGCCCTGCGGATCTTCTTCATCGCATGAATGAAATTGCGGGTGCCAATGGAATCGGCAGGGTGGATATGGTGGAGAACAGGTTTGTGGGAATGAAATCGAGAGGGGTGTATGAAACGCCGGGAGGGACGGCGCTCTGGGCGGCTCATCGAGCAGTGGAATCCATCACGATGGACCGGGAGGTAATGTTGATGAGGGATTCGCTCATTCCCAAGTACGCCCAGCTGGTTTACAGTGGCTTCTGGTATTCACCGGAGATGAAAGTTTTGCAGAGGTTCATCGATGAATCGCAGGAAAATGTCACGGGGACTGCCCGTCTGAAACTCTATAAGGGAAATTGCATTATTGTGGGAAGGAAGTCGCCGTGCTCGCTCTACAGTGAGGAGTTTGTGACATTTGAGAAAGATGCTGTGTTTGATCAGAAAGATGCTACGGGATTCATAAGACTCAATGCCTTGAGGATGAAGATACAGGCGTTGATGGAAAAGGCGAAATTACAGGATTGATTGGATGTCTGAGAAAAAGAAAAAACCATGGGGCGGCAGGTTTCGCGGAGCGACGGATACGTTAGTTGAGGAATTCACGGCGTCCGTTCACTTTGATAAGCGTCTCTATCGATATGATATCGAGGGCAGTCTCGCCCATGTGAGGATGCTTGCCAGGAAGAAAATCATAGCGAAAAAAGATGAGAAGCTCATTGTCTCCGGCCTCAAAGAGATACTGAAGGACATTGAGAAGGGGGATCTTGTGTTTCGGCCGGAGGACGAGGATATTCACATGGCCATAGAGAAGGCGCTGATTGAACGGATCGGTGAGGCGGGCGGGAAGCTTCATACGGGAAGAAGCAGAAATGATCAGGTCTCACTGGATGTCCGATTGTACCTCAGAGACGAACTCCGGCAGATCGGGGAAATAGTGACTCACGTGAAAACAGCGCTCGCAGGGTTGGCGGGAGCGGAAGAGAAGACCATTCTTCCCGGTTATACTCATATGCAGAAGGCGCAGCCGGTGCTTCTCTCACATTATCTCCTCGCGTACTGGGAGATGCTGGATCGTGATGAGCAACGGTTGCGGGAATGTCATGAGAGGGTGAATGTCATGCCTCTGGGGTCTGCTGCGCTCGCGGGTACCAGTCTTCCCATAGACAGAGAATATACCGCGCGTTTGCTGGGATTTCCCCGGGTGTCCCGGAACAGTATGGATGCGGTTTCGGATCGCGACTTCATTGCGGAATTCGTCTTTGCCGCTTCTCTGCTCATGATGCATTTGAGCCGTTTCTGTGAAGATATCATCATCTGGTCAACTGACGAGTTTCGCTTTGTGGAGTTTTCGGATGCGTTCACCACAGGGAGCAGCATCATGCCGCAGAAGAAGAATCCCGATGTGGCCGAGCTCATTCGCGGGAAAACGGGTCGTGTATATGGGAATCTGGTTGCTCTCCTGACAATGATGAAATCCCTTCCCATGACGTATAACAGAGACCTTCAGGAGGATAAGGAACCTCTCTTTGACACGGTGGATACACTAAAGGGATGTCTCAGGATATTCAGAGAGATGCTAGGGAATCTGAAATTCAACAGGGACAGGATGTGGGAAAGCGCATCAACCGGATTTTCAACGGCGACTGACGTGGTGGAGTATCTTGTGAGGAAAGGAGTGCCCTTCCGTGAAGCCCATGAAGTCGTGGGGCGTCTGGTGTTGCATTGTATTGACGGAGACAGGGATATGAACGATCTGACTCTGGAAGAATTCCGCAAGTTTCACAGGCGCTTCGGTAAAGATGTGTACACATGTCTCGGGGTTGAGCACGCGGTAAATTCCAAAAAAAGTCCCGGCGGGACAGCAAGGGAACTGGTTCTCAAACGGCTTAAAGACATCACAGAGGGAAAAATATGACAGGGTGGAGCCGGATGCGGGTAATGATCATCGCGGCAATCCTCTTGATGGTCATTGTTCCCGGTTGCGGCAAGAAAGGTGATCCAATTCCTCCCAAGGGGAACATTACCCAGAGTTATTGCTCATCATCGCTCTTTTCTCTCAAACGGTAAATGGAGATCGAGACAGGATGAATTATTTTCATTACAAGGGGAATGAACTCTGGTGTGAAGAGGTGGCGGTTTCCCGCATTGCCGGAGAAGTGGGTACTCCGTTCTACCTTTACAGCCACAGGACGCTGAAACATCATTATCGGGTGTTTGATGCGGCGTTTGCCGAAGTTCCTCACATTATATGTTTCTCCGTGAAATCGAATTCCAATATTGCGGTGCTGAGAATATTTGTCAATGAAGGTGGGGGAGTTGATATTGTATCCGGCGGAGAGTTGTACCGGGCACTCAGGGCCGGCGCCGATTCGCAAAAGATCGTATACTCCGGTGTGGGGAAAAAGATCGATGAGATTAATTACGCCCTGGGATCAAATATCCTCATGTTTAATGTAGAGTCTTCGCAGGAGCTTGAAGAAATCAACGAATGTGCAAAAAAACTGGGAAAGGTGGCAGGGATCGCGTTGCGGGTGAACCCGGATGTTGATCCGGAAACCCACCCTCACATCTCCACGGGTCTGAGGGAGAACAAGTTCGGGATAGACACAGAGGGATCTCTCAAGGAATACCGCCGGGCAAAGAAGTTAGCCAATCTCGACATTAAAGGGGTGAGCTGCCACATAGGGTCTCAGGTCACGAAGGTGAGCCCTTTCGTGGACGCGCTCGATCGTTTAAAAAGGCTCATCGACCTTCTCAGAGATGACGGGATTGAGATACGCTACCTGGATCTCGGAGTGGGACTTGGGATCACCTATCATGAGGAAAAGGCTCCGCATCCTTCTGAATATGCGAAGGCCATTATTGACGCCTCAAGGGAAATGAAATGCACATTTATATTCGAACCGGGCAGGGTTATTGTCGGCAATGCGGGCATCCTCGTCACGCAAGTGCTCTACACGAAGGGAAACGGGAAAAATTTCATTGTGGTTGATGCGGGCATGAACGATTTGATCCGTCCCAGTCTTTATAATTCGTATCATCAGATACAGCCGGTGGTGAAACGCAGGGGGGGAGGCACGATCGTTGCCGATATCGTCGGGCCCATCTGTGAATCGGGAGATTACATTGCCAGGGGAAGAAAGGTGTTCAGGTTTACAAGGGGGGATCTGATGGCGGTGATGAGCGCCGGTGCTTACGGATTCACCATGTCTTCGAATTATAATTCGAGAGGCAGGATTCCCGAAGTACTGGTCAATGACGAGAGCTTTTATGTCGTCAGAGAAAGAGAAACATATGAAGACTTGATAAGAGGGGAGGAGATACCGGGGTTCTTGAAGTAACTGTGTTGAAGAGGCATGGGAAAATGTTCCGTACACAAATGCTGATATAAATAAGGAGCTGATATGTTTAGAGGAGCGATTGTAGCAATAGTGACGCCTTTTAAGAAGGGCAAGGTTGACGAAGAGACATTAAGAAGTTTGGTCGAGTTTCAGATCGAAAACGGGACGGATGGGATTGTTCCCTGCGGGACCACCGGTGAATCCTCGACCCTTTCTCATGAAGAGCATGACAGGGTCATAGAGATTGTGATTGACGCCGTGAGAAAACGTGTGCCGGTGATTGCCGGAACGGGTTCCAACAGCACCGATGAGGCGCTCCGCCTGACAAGACATGCCTACGAGGCAGGTGCAGATGGAGCATTGATGGTATGTCCTTATTACAACAGGCCAACCCAGGAAGGGCTCTATCAACATTATAAGATCATTGCGGAAAGCGTACCGATTCCCATCGTACCTTACAACATCCCCGGGAGAACCGGTGTGAATCTCCTTCCGGAAACGGTGGCGGGGCTCGCGAAGATCAGTAATATTGTAGGAATCAAAGAGGCCTCGGGATCCCTGAAGCAGATGCACGACATCATCGGTCTCTGTGGAGAAGAATTCAGCGTCCTTTCCGGAGATGATTTCTTTACGTTTCCTTTACTGGCCATCGGGGGCAAGGGCGTAATTTCCGTTATTTCCAATATCGCGCCGGCTGACATGGCGTCCATGATAGATGCCTTTGAGGCCGGAGACGTCAAAAAGGCGAAGGCATTGCACTATAAGATGGTTCCACTCATTGATATGCTTTTTATCGAGACGAATCCCGTTCCCGTGAAGGCAGCGCTGGCGATTATGGGGAAGATTTCGTATGACGTGAGACTTCCCATGTATAAGATGTCGGATGCGAATTACGGGAAGCTCAAAGTCGCCATGAAGAGTTACGGGCTTATTCCGTGAGCGGAACGATCAATGAGAAGGTGCGGGCTCGGCTGAAGAAAGAGACCTTCCGTAAGAAAGGATGGATTTCAGGATTTTTCGCTTCATTCGGAATGACGGCATCCTGGAGGATATGGCGCACGGTCTTCTGAGTGCGGCAACAGCGTGAGAGAGGTATGTGATATGATAAAGGCCATTGTCACCGGGGCGGGGGGCAGGATGGGAGGGAGGATTATAAGCCTCCTGAATGCCGAGGAGGTTTTGGTGCTGGTTGGTGCTGTGGAAAAGGCAGGCCACGGGCTGATCGGCAGGGACGTGACGGAAAGTCTCGGATTGGGGAAATCGGGGGTCATTGTCCAGGATCGCCTTGATGCATGTATCGAGAAGGGTGATGTGGTGATCGATTTTACGAGTCACGACGCCTCCCTCAGGCACCTGGAGGTTGCGGTGGAGAAAAAACGCCCGATTGTCATAGGCAGCACGGGGTTCACCCCGTCTGAGATGAGCAAGATCAAGGAACTCGCACCTAAAACCCGGTGCGTCCTTTCGCCCAATATGAGTGTGGGTGTAAACGTCATGTTTAAAGTGCTCGAATATGTATCGGGCATACTGGGTGACGATTATGATGTCGAGATAATGGAGTCCCATCACCATCTGAAGAAGGACGCTCCCAGCGGTACCGCGATGAGGATGGCACAGATTATCGCTCATAAACTCGGACGGGATCTGCAGGAGGTCGGTGTCTATGCGAGAAAAGGAATCATCGGTGAGAGGACGAAGAGAGAAATCGGCATTCAGACACTCCGTGCAGGCGACATTGTTGGAGAACATATGGTGATGTTCGGAGGGGTCGGGGAGAGACTGGAGTTTATTCATCGCGCGCACAGCAGGGACAACTTTGCCAGGGGTGCTCTCCTTGCCGCGAAATGGATCGTCAATCAGAAAAAAGGTCTCTATGATATGCATGATGTGTTGGGCATGAAATGACAGAGGTGCTCGGAGTGTGAGAGCGAGCGAATCGGGGGTGGTTTGTTTCATAGGCATTGGCTCAAACATCGGTGATTCGGTTCTCCGCTGCCTGGAGGCGATGCACCGGATATCTGCGGTGGGAGGGGTGGAGTTTCTGAGGAAATCATCGTTGTATGTGACGGAACCGGTAGGAGTTGAAGAGCAGCACTGGTTTGTGAATGCGGTTGCCGAGATACGAACGGTGTTAACCCCGTCTGAGTTATTGAAAGTCATGCAGACCATTGAAAGGGTCATGGGCAGGGTGAGAAAACGAAAGGGAGGACCGCGGGTTATAGATCTGGATATTCTTTTCTACGGACAGGACATACTCAGCGAAGAAGATCTCGTGATCCCGCATCCGGGGTTGCATGAGAGACGATTTGTGCTCGTGCCCCTCTCCGAGATCGCGTCTTATGTAATTCACCCCGCTTACGGTGTTTCCATCCGCGGATTGCTTGACAGGGTTGGGGAGAACAAGGCGGTATCTTTCTTATCTCATGAAGAAGAGAAACGATGTTTCACGTTATCCGCTTACTCATAATAGGTATACTCATTTACCTGATCTACAAGGCACTGAAGTGGATTTTCTGGTCTTCGGGGAAAAATCAGGAGAGCGTTGAACAGCGTCACATGCCCGTAATATCCGGCGAGGATCTTGTGGAGGATCCGTATTGTCATGTCTATGTGCCGTTGAGTCAGGCATACAGGGGGTATCTGGATGGTGAGACACTTTATTTTTGCAGTAAACATTGTTACGAGCAGTACAGATTGCACAACACTGCCGGGAAGGCACGGGAGGCCGTATGAAGTTCTTCATCGATTCAGCGAATATTCGGGAAATTAAGGATGGCATTGAGCTGGGAATGGTTGATGGGGTAACGACGAATCCATCGCTGATTGCAAAGGAGCAGAGAGGCTTCGAAGCAGTGGTGAGAGAGATACTGGAGGTGGTTGATGGCCCGGTAAGCCTGGAGGTAGTCAGCACCGAGGCGAGAGACATGATTCGGGAAGGGCGAAAACTTGCTGCGATGGGGAATAATGCGGTCATTAAAGTTCCCATGACGACGGAAGGTTTGAAAGCGACGAAGGTCTTCGCGGGCGAAGGCATCAAAGTAAATCAAACCCTGATTTTTTCTCCCCTGCAGGCGCTGATGGCCGCGAAGGCCGGAGCGGCCTTTGTGAGCCCTTTTGTGGGAAGACTCGATGATGTTGCGCATGACGGGATGGAGATAGTAGATCAAATAATCGTGATCTACAACAATTACGGTTTTGAAACGGAGGTTATCGTGGCAAGCGTGAGGCATCCCCGTCACGTTCTTGAGGCAGCCCTGATGGGTGCCGACATCGCCACGATACCCTACAAGGTTATTGTACAGCTGGCAAAGCATCCGCTCACAGACAGGGGAGTGGAGATGTTTCTGGCGGATTGGAAAAAAGTGCCTAAGAAATAAAAGAAGTGTGAGATCGGGCAGTAATCATGGAAGAACTCAAGAAAACGCTTGACCATCTGCCGGCGGCAGAAAAAAAGGAATCTGTGTTAAACTTTCCCAATAAAGTGACCCTGCTGCGAATCAGTGTGATTCCCGCGCTCTTTTTCCTTCTCATGGACCCGGGACAGACGGGGAGCCTCATCATCGCGCTCCTGTTTATTCTGGCTTCCCTCACGGATCTGCTGGACGGTTATCTGGCGAGGAAATATCAGAGCGTTACGGCGATGGGGCAGTTCTTAGATCCCATCGCGGACAAACTCATTGTGAATACCGCAATGATAGTGATGATTCCCATAGGCCGTATTCCCGCCTGGATCGTCGCGGTCATCGTGATAAGAGATTTTATCGTTGATGGCATACGCGCCATTTCCTCCTCGAGAGGTATTATTGTGCAGGCAAGCAAGCTGGGAAAGCAGAAAACCCTCTGCCAGATCTTTGCCGTGTCGGCACTCATGATCCATTACCCGTTTCTGGGTGTCAATGCCCATGCCGTAGGCGTCGTGATTCTCTCTGTTGCTCTTGTAATGTCGGTCTATTCAGGAGTGGATTATTTTATCAAATTTTACAGGTCAGTGATAAAGGAGTGAGAATACCTCGCCGTGATTGACATCTCCCGGATTGATTATTCCAAGTTTGATCACCCGATCATCATGAGGCTTCTCTTTCATCCCCGGCCCGAGTGGAGCCCATCTGTATCTCGCGCCGGTGTTGAATCAATGCTTATCCCTGTTGATAAGAATGTGGTGATAGGGGCGCGGTTTTACCTTTCGGGCGACGAGAAACCGAGCATGCTGTTCTTTCACGGGAACGGCGAGGTGGTGGCCGATTATGGAGATATGGGAACTTTATATACCGACATGGGGATAAATTTCCTGCCGGTAGATTATCGTGGATACGGGCGTTCGACGGGGATACCCACAGTAACGGCCATGATGAGGGACTGTCACGTTATTTTTGATTTTATGATGAAGTGGCGTGAAGAGAGAAAAAACACGGGCCCGTTCATTGTCATGGGGAGATCGCTTGGCTCTGCATCGGCCCTTGAGCTTGCTTTTCACTATAAAGAGATGATTGACGGTCTTATTATCGAGAGTGGATTTGCTTACTCCGGTCCTCTTCTTCGTCTCATGGGGATTAACATGGAGGTGCTGGGAATTTCCGAAGCCGAGGGATTCCGGAATGTGGAAAAAATAGAGAGCTTCG
>Ga0233423_10001354_pt1 | contig 12340 bp, 10 predicted proteins | sample Watercolumn_Mata_FD_180713 | JGI IMG/M metagenome (GOLD analysis project Ga0233423, IMG submission 180713) | Freshwater microbial communities from Lake Matano, South Sulawesi, Indonesia - Watercolumn_Matano_2014_112_MG | ecosystem: Environmental > Aquatic > Freshwater > Lake | place: Indonesia... | reverse complement strand
GTGTAGGAAAAGATGAGAGAGGAAAAACCCTGGCACTTGCGTTCCTGCCAGGGCAAGTGTGATAGATGAAAGACCTGGGTTCTCCTATCTTTCCTCTCTCACTTTTCATCTTTACTCCTTCACTTCGATTCCCATACTGCGCGCGGTTCCGGCGATCATGTTCATCGCGCCTTCCAAATCCACGGCATTCAGATCCTTCATTTTCATTTCGGCGATCTCGCGCACCTGCTTCTTCGTCACGCTGCCCACCTTGTTGCGATTCGGGACGCCGGAGGCTTTTTCGACCCCCGCTGCTTTTTTCAGGAGTACCGGCGCGGGCGGTGTTTTCAAAACAAACGCAAAGGAACGATCCTGATAGATCGTGATCTCGCACGGCACCACCATGCCTGCCATGCTCATGGTCTTGGCGTTATACTCTTTGCAAAACTGCATGATATTGATGCCGTGCGGCCCCAGCGCCGTACCGACGGGGGGCGCAGGCGTCGCCTTGCCTGCCGAAATCTGCAATTTGACGATGGCTTTGGCTTTTTTGCCCACTAGTCCTCCACAGATGCCAAATCAGCCAAAGGTGCCAAAGCTGCCTCAACGTTTGTTGGGCAGATTTGGCTCGTTTGACAAGTTTGGCTCGTTTACACCTGCACTTGCCGATGGCACGTCAATAATTCGATGCTTTGCATCGAATTATTGACGTGCCATCGACCGCAGGTGCAAGTGTCTCACACTTTTTGAACTTGCAGCAAATCCAATTCGACCGGTGTCTCGCGGCCGAAGAACGAGACCATCACGCGCACCTTGCCCTTTTCCATGTTCACTTCGTCCACGGTGCCGCGAAAATCGGTGAAGGGTCCGTCAATGATGTGAACCGCCTGCCCTGGACGATAGGTGACGCGCACTTTCGGTTGTTCGTCCTCCATGCGCTTGATAATCTTGTTGACTTCGTCCTCACGCAATGGCGTCGGCTTGTCGCCCGAACTGACAAACCCGGTGACGCCGGGCGTGTTGCGCACGACGTACCACGACTCTTCGGTCATGATCATTTCAACCAGGATGTAGCCGGGAAACACGCGCCGCTGGATCACTTTGCGCTGCCCTTCGCGCAGGTCGAGTTCTTCTTCCGTCGGCACAATTGTGCGAAAGATCAATTCTTCCATTTTTTGTTCCGGCGGCATTGACTTGATGCGCTGTTCCAGTCCCTTTTTGACTTTGTTTTCGTAACCCGAATAACAGTGCACGACGTACCACGCCCGCCTGGGTCCTTCGGGCCCTGGGGGCGCCGCTTGTCCCTCGCCGGCGGGCTCGGGCGCGCGCGCTTGTGCGCTCGCCGCCTGGACCGCTTCGCGTGCTGCTTCCGGCGCGGTTTGGGGTTCGGCACTTGCGCGCTCGGGCGTTTCCTCGATCGGCGTCGGGTTATTATTTTCTTCGGTCTGCTGAATCTGGTCGTCCACAGGGGTAATCCAAATCTACCGAACAATCAAGAATCGAAATAGAGCCGTCAGCACATAGTCAATCGCGCCGAAGAAAACACTCATCACCACCACCGTGCCGACGACGATGAGAGTCAGATTGAGCGCTTCCTGGCGCGTGGGCCAGACGACTTTGCGGAGTTCCGCGCGCGTCTCCCGGAAATACTGCATCAGCCGGTTTTCTTTTGGGGCTTCTTTAACCACGATTCCCTCTCACAACGATCTCGCTACCAAGGCAAGACACCGTCCACCTGACAAACACCTCTGGGAAGACGGTGCCTTGCTCGATGGCATCAGATTTGCCGCGCCGATCTACTTGGTCTCGCGATGCGTCGTGTGCTTGCGATCCCAGGGACAGTATTTCTTGAGTTCGATGCGCGCGCTGTCATTCTTTTTGTTTTTCTCGGTCGTGTAGTTGCGCCGCTTGCACTCGGTACACTCCAGCGTCACAACCAAGCGATTTTCTTTCTTTGCCATTCCTGAAAACCTCGTGGGTCAGGTGACGAGTGACCAGGGACAAGAGATACTGATCTCGTCACGGGTCACTTGTCACGGGTCACTTATTCGATCACCTTCGTGATGACACCTGATCCCACCGTGCGGCCACCCTCGCGAATCGCAAACCGCGACCCATTCTCCAACGCCACCGGCGTGATCAACTTGATCTTCATCGTCACATTATCGCCCGGCATCACCATTTCCACCCCCTGCGGCAACTCCACATCCCCCGTCACGTCCAGCGTCCGCACGTAGAACTGCGGGCGATACCCGTTGAAGAACGGCGTATGCCGCCCCCCTTCTTCTTTCTTCAGAATGTAGACTTGCCCCTCGAAATTCGTGTGCGGCTTGATGCTGTTCGGCGCCGCCAGGCACATCCCCCGTTCCACATCCGTCCGCTCGATCCCGCGCAACAAGCACCCAATGTTGTCGCCCGCTTGCCCGCTGTCCAGCAACTTGCGGAACATTTCCACTCCCGTCACCACCGTCGCGCGCGTTTCCTTCAGCCCGACGATCTCGACCGTCTCGCCTACTTTCACCTGCCCGCGCTCCACCCGCCCGGTCACGACGGTGCCGCGCCCCTTGATTCCGAACACGTCTTCGATCGGCATCAAGAAGGGGCGATCCACCACGCGCGTCGGCGTCGGGATGTAGCTATCCACCACCCGCGTCAACTCAAGAATGGATTTGTATTCCTCGGCATTGGTATCTTTCGCGGGGCTGGCGAGCGCCTGGAGTGCGCTGCCGCGCACGATCGGCGTCTTGTCGCCAGGGAAGTTGTAGGAGGTCAAGAGCTCGCGCAATTCCAATTCGACCAGGTCGAGCAATTCCGGATCGTCCATCATGTCCACCTTGTTCAGGTAGACGACGATGGCGGGGACTTCGACCTGGCGCGCGAGGAGGATGTGCTCGCGGGTCTGCGGCATGGGACCATCCGGGGCGGAGACGACGAGGATGGCGCCGTCCATCTGCGCCGCGCCGGTGATCATGTTCTTGATATAGTCGGCGTGTCCGGGGCAGTCAATGTGCGCATAGTGGCGCTTGTCGGTTTCGTATTCGACATGCGAGATGGCGATGGTGAGAATCTTGGTATCATCGCGGCGCCCTTGTTTTTCGGACGCCTTGGCAACCTCGTCGTAGGAGACGAAGTTGGCTTGCCCCTTGAGCGCCATGACTTTGGTGATGGCGGCAGTGAGGGTAGTCTTGCCGTGGTCGACGTGACCGATCGTGCCGACGTTGACATGCGGTTTCGTGCGTTCGAATTTTTGCTTTGCCATTTTACCTCCAGTGAACGGTAAACAGTAGACGGTGAGCAGTTTCTGGTTGGCTGTTCACTGCTGACTGCCTACTGGTTTTTCCCCACAATCGCCTCTGCGATATTTCCGGGGAGTTGATCGTAGTGATCGAATTCCATCGTAAACGTGCCGCGCCCCTGGGTTTGCGAGCGCAAGTTTGTCGCATACCCGAACATTGTCGCCAGCGGGACGAATGAGCGGATCGCGGTCACGCCGCCCGTGCGCGGGTCCATCCCCTCAACGCGCGCGCGCCGCGCGGTCAAATCCCCGATCACATCTCCCATATAGTTCTCTGGCACGACAACTTCAACTTTCATGATCGGTTCGAGCAGGACGGGCGCACCCTTCTGCACACCCGCTTTGAGCGCCATCGAACCGGCGATCTTGAAAGCCGCTTCGGACGAATCTACTTCGTGATACGAGCCGTCCACGAGTCGCGCCTTGACATCCACGACCGGATAACCGGCAACCACTCCGCTGTCAAGTGATTCGCGGACCCCCTTTTCAATCGCAGGAATGTACTCTTTGGGTATCGCGCCGCCGCGAGTCGCGTCTTCAAACTCAAAACCCTTGCCCTTTTCCAGCGGCTCAAGTTCGAGCCAGCAGTGACCGTACTGCCCACGCCCACCGGTCTGCCGCACAAAGCGACCTTCTGCGCGTGCCGGTTTGGTAATGGTTTCACGATACGCGACCTGCGGCTTGCCGATATTCGCCCAGACCTTGAATTCGCGCGTCATGCGATCGACGAGAACGTCGAGGTGCAGTTCACCCATGCCGCTGATAAGTGTTTGCCCGGTCTCTTCGTCAGTGCGAACGCGAAAGGTTGGGTCTTCTTCTGACAAGCGGCGCAGGGCTTCCGCCATTTTGTCTTGATCGGCTTTCGTGCGCGGCTCAATCGCGACCGAAATGACCGGCTCGGGGAATTTGATCGCCTCGAGCAAAATCGGTTTCTCAGGATCACAGAGCGTATCGCCGGTAAATGTGTTTTTCGGCCCGATAATCGCGGCGATGTCGCCCGCGAGGACTTGTTGCACTTCTTCGCGCGAGTTGGCGTGCATGCGGACCAGTCGCCCGACGCGTTCGCGCTGATTGCGCCGGGTCGTGTTGATATACGCGCGTCCGGTCGCGAGTGAGCCCGAGTACACGCGGACATACGCCAAGCGGCCGACAAACGGATCGGTGACGATCTTGAATGCCAGCGCGGCGGTTGGTTCTTTCTCATCCGCTTTGCGGATTTCTTCTTTTGCCGTGTCGTCAGGCAGTGTGCCGCGCACCGCCGGAATATCAATTGGCGAGGGCAGGCAGTCAATCACTGCGTCGAGCACGGCTTGGATACCTTTGTTCTTCAATGCCGCGCCGCACAGTACCGGGACGATCTTGCCAGAGATAGTCGCGCGGCGCAGCGCAGGTATCAACTCTTCTGCAGAAATCGTTTTCCCTTCGAGATATTTTGTCGTCAGCCCTTCGTCGGTCTCGGCAATCAGTTCGACCAGGGCAGTGTGGCGTTTGGCGGCATCTTTCTTCAGTTCGTCGCGAATATCGCGCTTCTCTGGTGCGACGTCAGGATCATCGCCGTATACGATTTCCTTCATCGCGATCAAATCAACGATGCCTTCAAACGTCGCTTCCGCGCCAATCGGCATTTGAATCGCAACGGGTCGCGCCCCAAGCCGATCCTCGATCATTTCAATCGTCCTGTAGAAATTCGCCCCGGGGCGATCCATTTTGTTAACGAACGCAAGTCGCGGGACGCCAAAGCGGTCGGCTTGCCGCCATACTGTTTCGGACTGCGGTTGCACGCCCGCCACCGCGTCAAAGACGACGATGCCGCCGTCGAGGACGCGCAGTGAGCGTTGCACTTCGGCGGTAAAGTCAATGTGCCCCGGCGTATCAATCAAATTGATCTGGTGATCGCGCCAAAAAGTGGTGGTTGCCGCGGCGGTGATGGTGATGCCGCGTTCGCGTTCCTGCTCCATCCAATCCATCACGGCAGTGCCATCGTGCACTTCACCGATTTTGTAGGTACGACCGGTGTAATAGAGTATGCGCTCTGAAACAGTAGTCTTCCCAGCGTCTATATGGGCTATGACCCCCGTATTGCGGATCTTTTCGAGTGGCGCTAGTCTTGCCATCGGTTATGGTTCCAAAACTCGATTCACACAATCAGACGGTGATTCTCGAATGGCGTAGCCCAATTAGCCAACTAACCAACTATCGGACTATTGCACTATCGACTACGCTCAGGGCAAGCCCTACCGAGAATCCGCCAAGACGCGCGTCTTACCAACGCAGGTGTGCAAATGCGCGATTCGCTTCTGCCATTTTGTGGACTTCCTCGCGCTTTTTAATCGTCGCACCTTGATTGGCAGCCGCGTCCATCAATTCGCCGGCTAGTTTCTCGGAGTAGGTCTTGCCACCGCGCGCGCGCGCATTGGCGATGAGCCAGCGCATTGCGAGCGCGACGCGCCGCTCGCTTGGTACTTCGACTGGCACTTGCAAGGTTGCCCCGCCGACGCGGCGCGGACGTACCTCGATGCTGGGTCCCGCATTGCGGAGCGCGGTTTCAAAGACTTCGACCGGGTTCTTTTTGGTTTTCTCGCCGATAATATCGAACGCGTGGTAGACCGAACGCGCGGCGACTGATTTCTTGCCGCGCGTCATCACGCGGTTGATCAAATGCTGAATCATCAGGTTATTGTATTTCAGGTCGGGAACGACCGGATGGTGTTCTGCTTTTCCACGTCGGGGCATACTAGTCTCCTGGTCTTTTGGTCGCTTGGTCTTCTAGCTCGCTTCTGCGCCTCGCGAAGCGTGGCTATTTGACCACATGACTACGCGGCGGCTTCACCCGCGGCGGCTTTGGGGCGCTTGGCGCCGTATTTGGAACGACCCTTGCGCCGCTTTTCGACGCCGGTCGTGTCCAGCGCGCCGCGCACGATGTGATAGCGCACGCCGGGCAAATCCTTCACGCGACCACCGCGAATCAAGACAACCGAGTGTTCTTGCAACTGGTGTCCTTCGCCCGGAATATACGCCGTGACTTCGATTCCGTTCGTCAAGCGCACGCGCGCGATCTTGCGCAGCGCCGAGTTCGGTTTCTTGGGCGTCATCGTGCGGACAATCGTACAGACGCCGCGCTTCAAGGGGGAACCCTTGCCGCGTTCTTGCTTGTTGCGCAACGTGTTCAAAGTGAAGCGCAGTGCGGGCGCTTTGGTTTTTTTGCCTTGTGGTTTGCGACCCTTGCGGATCAGTTGATTGATCGTTGGCACTTGATTTCCTCCGTGCCGGTTGGTCTCCTAGCCGTCCAGCCGCCCAGTCAAAACCACGGCTCCAACTCGGCTGCGCCGTTTCGACGGCTGCGCTACACCTGCACTCGCGTAACCGCAGGTGCAAGTGTTCGACTCCATGACTGATTTTTGGCAACAAAATACCCTCCCGCTTTGGAATCATCGCGTGGCTCAGCATGGCTTGGTTCGTGCCACTGACAACACGCGAGGGAAGGGTATCACTCCTTCTGTCCAATCGAGCGGACGATGGGTCGAGCCGATTTCCGCAAAAGGTTTCGTTCGATTCAATCGCGTTTCCACGCGGGAACGTGGACAACGATTGCTTGCGGAACCCTTTACGCTCTCTCCTATCGAGAGAACGGGCGACCCAACTTGGTCACGAATCGCCGTTTTAGAGACAAGTCAAAACGTCACAAAACGATCTGCCTGTCACGATTCGCGCTAGGCGATTATATGCAATACGCGGTTCCGTGTCAAATCGCGCTTGGCGTGACAAATGACTGGGACGGGTGGCAAGTCAAGTTGCTTCATCCCGTCGCTCGTCACTTGGCACTTCATCCTGCCGTTTCCGGCTCTTCTGAAATATCCTCCACGGTGACGGTCGGTACGGGGCCAAGCTCAAGCGGGGCGGCATCGGGATGAAAACCACTGCCGACCGGGATCAACTTGCCCAGAATGACATTTTCCTTCAGTCCGCGCAATTGATCGACACGCCCACGCACGGCAGCGTCGGTCAGTACCCGCGAGGTCTCCTGGAACGACGCGGCGGCAAGGAATGATTCGGTTGCGAGGGCGGAGCGCGTCAAGCCGAGCAGAATCGGCTGGGCAGTCGCCGGGGTGCCGCCGGCTTCGATGACTTTGGCATTCCGTTCGTTGAACGCTTTGCGGTCCAGAATCTCGCCGGGCAGCAGATCGGTGTCGCCAGAACTGCGGACACGCACGCGGCGCAGCATTTGACTGACTATGATCTCGATGTGCTTGTCGTGAATGTTGACGCCTTGCGAGCGATATACGTTCTGGACTTCTTCGAGCAGGTACATCTCACAGGCATCTTCGCCGAGAATCCGCAGAATCTCGCGCGGATTCTTCGGTCCATCAGTCAATTGCTCACCCGCTTTGACGGCTTGACCATCCTCGACGCGAATGCGTGCGGCGGCTGAGACGTCGTACTCTGCTTCGTCACGGATTTCCCGGCGGATGGTGATTTGCCCTTTCTCGACAATGGCTTTGCCTGCCTTCTGCGCGACGATTGGTTCGTCGCCTTTTGTCAGGACTTGATCCTGCTCCACCTCGTCGCCGTCGTTGACGACTGCTTTGGTGCCGCGCGGCAAGGGATACTCGTCCTGTTCGACCCGCGTGTTCGTGATGCGCAACTTGCGTTCGTCCCCCTCGGTGTAGACTTGCGCGACGCCGTCAATTTCCGCCATCAGCGCCTCGCCTTTTGGATCGCGCGCTTCGAACAACTCTTCGACGCGCGGCAAACCGCTGGTGATGTCTTCCACGCCCGCGACACCACCGGTGTGGAACGTGCGCAGCGTCAACTGCGTGCCAGGCTCGCCGATGCTCTGCGCGGCGATAATGCCCACCGCTTCCCCGATGGTGATCAAGCCGCCGCGTGCGAGGTCGCGTCCGTAACACTTGGCGCACAAACCGTGCCGCGCTTCGCACGACAATGGGCTGCGGACATACACGCGCTCGATCTTGGCTTTCTCGACCGGGGCCCAATTCTCTTCGACGATCATTTCGCCAGCGGGGATGAGCACTTGCCCAGATTTTGGATCGACAATGGATGCAGCGGCGATGCGGCCGATGGCGCGTTCGGCAAACGTCTCGCCCGTGCGTTCCTTGGAACTTGAATCTACCCAAACCCCCGCGCTCGTGCCGCAGTCCTCTTCGGTGATGATTACTTCTTGCGCGACATCCACGAGGCGGCGCGTCAGGTAACCGGCGTCGGCGGTACGCAGCGCGGTATCGGCAAGACCTTTGCGCGCGCCGTGCGTCGAGATGAAATATTCGAGCGCGGAGAGACCTTCGCGGAAATTCGATTTGATCGGCAGCGCGATGATGCGCCCCGCCGGATCCGCCATCAACCCGCGCATGCCGGCAAGCTGGCGAATCGGCTGAAAGCCACCCTTCGTCGCGCCGGAAAGTGCCATCACGCTGATCGGCGATGCCGCGCGCATCCCTTTCGCCACCGCGTCGGTCACGGCTTCAGTTGCTTCCGTCCAGAGCTCAACCGTCTTGACGTATTGTTCTTCTTCGGTGATCAAGCCCCGGCGGAATTGCTGTTCGACTTCGTGCACTTTGGCGGTGATGGAATCCAGGATGGTGTGCTTTTCTTCGGGCACAGTGATGTCGTCAATCGCAATCGTGAGACCGCTGCGCGTGGCGTATTTGAAGCCAATGTCCTTGACCTGGTCAACGACTTGCGCTGTTTTTTCTGAACCCAATTTGGCATAGACAGCCGCCACAAGTTCTTTCAGCCTTTTCTTATCGAGCGTGTCGTTGACGAAGCGCACTTCGAGCGGCAGAATTTCGTTGAACAAGACGCGTCCGACGGTCGTTTCAAATAGATCACCTTTTTTCTTCGCGCCCTTGGGGGCATGCAGGCTTGTCCCCGGATCAAACGCGAGTTTGATTTTGGCGTGGATCTCGACGTGCCCCAAGTCGTACGCCAGCGCGACCTCATCTGGCGCATAGAACACTTTGCCTTCGCCGCGTTCGCCGGGCTTGTCCATTGTTAGATAGAACACGCCCAGGACCATATCTTTGGTCGGCTCGACGATCGGCTCACCGGAGGCGGGTTTCAACAAGTTGTTGGACGCGAGCATCAGTTGGCGCGCTTCGGCTTTGGCGGCTTCGGAAAGCGGCACATGCACCGCCATCTGATCGCCGTCAAAGTCCGCGTTGAACGCCGCGCACACGAGCGGATGAATCTGAATGGCGCTCCCTTCGACCAGAATCACTTCAAATGCCTGAATCCCGAGGCGATGCAGCGTTGGCGCGCGGTTGAGCAGCACGGGATGATTCTTGATGATTTCTTCGAGGACGTCCCACACTTCCGACGAGCCGCGATCCACGAGTCGTTTCGCGCTCTTGATGTTGTGCGCGTAATTGTACTCAACGAGTTTGCGCATCACGAACGGCTTGAACAATTCGAGCGCCATCCCTTTCGGCAAGCCGCACTGATGCAGTTTGAGGTGGGGACCGACGACGATGACGGAGCGTCCCGAATAATCCACGCGCTTGCCGAGCAAATTGCGGCGGAAGCGACCTTGCTTGCCCTTGAGCAGATCGGAGAGCGATTTCAATTTGCGCTGACCGCGCGCGCTGACCGCTTTGCCGCGCGACGAGTTGTCAATCAGCGAGTCCACCGCTTCCTGCAGCATGCGCTTTTCGTTGTTGACGATCACCTCGGGCGCGCCGAGTTCGAGCAACCGGCGCAAGCGATTGTTGCGATTGATGACGCGGCGGTACAAATCGTTCAAATCGGATGTGGCGAAGCGACCGCCGTCGAGCTGCACCATGGGACGCAGATCGGGCGGGATAACGGGCAGAACCGTCAGCACCATCCATTCGGGGCGATTGCCCGCGCGGCGCAGCGATTCGACCACGCGCAGGCGCTTGATTTCCTTTTTCTTTTGCTGTTTCGATTTTGTCGCGCGAATTGTCTCGCGGAGCGTTTGCGACAAGTGCTCCAGGTCAACGCTCTTGAGAATGGCATGGATCGCTTCCGCGCCCATCGCGGCTTCAAAGAGCGCGCCCCACTTGTCGCGCATCTCGGCGTAACGCGCTTAGTTGATGATCTCGCCAACGCGGATCGCTTTTAGTTCGTCCATCCGTTCGTCGTGCGCGGCGTGGATTTTCTCTATCTGCGCGTCGAGTTTCTGGCGGATCTTGGCGCTCTCGTCGTTCAACGCTTGCTTCTTTTGTTCTTTTTCCGCGTCGAGCAGCAGCCGTTTGTCGGCTTCTCTGGCGCGGAAATCCTTTTCAATGTCAGCCAGGTGCGCTTGCACGAGTTCGTTCAGGCGTTTCCGATGCTTGGCGCCAATGGTCTCGCCTTCCTCGGCGACTTTTCCGTCAGTCGGTTCAAAGATGATCGGCTTGCGGATGTCCGACCCTTTTGCCTCTTCGATCCGATTCTCCAGTTTCTTGGCGATGCTGACGATTTGATCGGTCTTTTCTGCAAGTTGCTCTTCGAGTTTCGCGATGGCGGCTTCGGTCTTGCGCGTGAGCGACTCGATCTCTTTCTCCATTTGCTTTTCCAGCGCTTCAATTTCCTCTGCGGCTTTGAGTTCGAGTTCGGCGGTCTTGTTCTGCGTTTCCTTGCTGAGTCTCTGCATCATCCGCTTGCGCGCGTCTTCGTCTACCTTCATTACGATGTACTGAGCAAAATACAAGACGCGTTCGAGCGCGCGCGGCGAGAGATCGAGGATCAAGCCAATCCGCGAGGGCACACCGCGCACGTACCACAGGTGCGATACTGGCGACGCGAGTTCGATATGCCCCATCCGTTCGCGGCGGACGCGCGCCGGTGCGACCTGCACGCCGCATTTGTCGCAGATGATCCCGCGGTTGCGGATCTTTTTGTACTTGCCGCACGTGCATTCCCAATCGCGTTGGGGGCCAAAGATGCGCTCGTCGAACAAGCCATCACGTTCTGGGCGTAGCGTGCGATAGTTGATCGTTTCGGGTTTTTGAACTTCGCCGTATGACCATGCCCGAATGATATCGGGGGATGCCAGATTGACGCGCATGGCGCGGAAATCTTTGAGTTCCATTGTCACTCCAAGTAAATCGGTCAATTGGTCAATCAGGCACTCAGCCCAAGGAGGGCTGACCCTGGCACTTGCGTTCCCGCCAGGGCAAGTGTTACCGGATGACCTGATTGCCCTCGCTGCTATTCCTCATCCTTGGTTTCGCGCTCTTCCACGTGCCGAGCGCGCCGGCGACCGACGCCGGTGATACGTTCGCCGCGCGCAAAGCGCTCGCGGCGCTCGCGCATCAACTCCCGTTCCGATTTTGGCGCGCCTTCGTGGAACAAGCCGCCGCCGCCCAGACTTGGCGTTCGCTCTTCACTTTCTTCCTTGCCGAAAGTCATCTTTTCGCCATCTGAATTGAAGACTTCAACGCCCAAGCCAAGGGACTGCAGTTCCTTCACGAGCACGCGGAATGATTCGGGCACGCCGGGCTCGAGAATCTCTTCGCCTTTGACGATGGACTCGTACGTCTTGACGCGTCCGGTCACATCGTCCGATTTCACGGTCAGCATCTCTTGGAGCGTGTGTGCCGCGCCATACGCCTCGAGCGCCCAAACTTCCATTTCGCCAAAGCGTTGACCGCCGAACTGCGCTTTGCCGCCCAGAGGCTGTTGCGTGACAAGCGAGTATGGCCCGGTCGAGCGCGCGTGCACTTTATCTTCGACCAAGTGTGCTAGTTTCATCATGTAGATCAGGCCGACCGTTACCGGTTGATCGTACGGCAGCCCCGTCTTGCCGTCGTGCAGCGTCATCTTGCCCGACACGGGTGGCGGTACCTTGAGGTCCTGGCTGACGCGTTCGACTTCCGCGCGCAGTTGATCCTCGCTCAATTTCTCGGACGGCTTGCGATCATGTGCTTCAAGCCACAACCGATAGCACGCGGTTCGCGCGAGCTGGTCACTCTCGCTGCGCTCACTCATCCCCCGTTCGTCGTCCTCGAATGACAGGAGTGCATCGGGATCGTACCCCTTTTCCTTCAGCCACGCGAACATCGCCTGCCGCCGCGCATAGGTGCGATCTGTGGCGAGTTTGCGCCG
>Ga0233423_10001353_pt1 | contig 12341 bp, 13 predicted proteins | sample Watercolumn_Mata_FD_180713 | JGI IMG/M metagenome (GOLD analysis project Ga0233423, IMG submission 180713) | Freshwater microbial communities from Lake Matano, South Sulawesi, Indonesia - Watercolumn_Matano_2014_112_MG | ecosystem: Environmental > Aquatic > Freshwater > Lake | place: Indonesia... | reverse complement strand
CTACGGAACAGGTGATTGAATCTGTCCGCAGGTTGAACGAGGACCAGAAAATCGACGGAATCCTCGTCCAGCTCCCCCTCCCGAAGCAGATCGATACTGCACAGGTGGTCGGAGCGGTACAGCCGGAGAAGGACGTGGACGGGTACCATCCGCTGAACCTCGGGCTGCTCTTTGCAGGCACTCCCCGGTTTACACCCTGCACTCCGCAGGGGATCATGACCCTCCTTGAGGCAAACCGGATCCCTGTTGCCGGGCAGCACGCCGTCGTTCTGGGAAGAAGCATCGATGTCGGGCGGCCCATGGCAGCCCTGCTCCTCAGCGCAGACGCAACGGTCACTATCTGCCATTCGAAGACCCGGAACCTGAGCGATCTGACACGGCAGGCCGATATCCTCGTCTCCTCAGTGGGGAAGGCGCACTTCGTGACCCCGGACATGGTGAAGCAGGATGCGGTCGTCATAGATGTCGGGATCAACCAGCTTATGGGAAAACTTGTCGGGGATGTGGACTTTGCAGCGGTCAACAAAATCGCATCGGCGATCACCCCGGTACCGGGCGGAGTTGGCCCGATGACAATAGCAATGCTTATGGAGAACACGTTTCGGGCTGCGAAGGAGCGGGCATGCGGCAGTGCGTAGTGAACGGGATTGCCATCGGGGGGGATGCCCCGGTCCGGATCATGGGCGTTATCAACGTCAGCCACGAGTCCTTCTATACCGACTCGTTCGTGTCCACGGAATCCGTCCACAAGGCAGCCGTCGCCATGGTCGAGGCGGGGGCATCCGTCATCGATATCGGGGCCCGGAGCACCGCGCCCAATACCCAGCAGATCAGCGGGAAGACCGAAGCGGAACGGATCCATGCTGCACTCTCAGAGATGGACGGGAGCGGGATCACCGTCTCCGTCGATACTATGCACCCCGGCGTCCTCGAAGTCTGCCTGAAACATGATGTCCATATGATCAACGACATCGCGGGGCTCTCCAACGAGATCTACGCAAGTATGGCCGCGGCGTCGAAGCTCCCTGTTATTGCCATGGCTTCGGTCTCCCGGCCGGGGGATGCTGTCGGGCTGGCAGAGACGACAAGGGCGCTTGCTGCTGTCGTATCCCGGTGCGAAAAGTACGGCATAGACAACTACATCCTCGATCCCGCAATCGGGATGTGGGTGCCGTTCCGGTCCGTGGAGGATGACTGGGAACTCTGCCGCAGTTTTGACACATTCCTCTCGTTCGGCCGGCCGCTCCTTGCCGCCATTTCCCGGAAGACCTTCATCGGGATGCTCCTCGACCGCCCACCGGAAGACCGGCTCGCCGGATCCCTTGCCGTAACCCTCTGGCTCCTGCAGAAGGGGGCATCGGTCGTCCGGACCCATGACGTCGCGGCTACGGCCGACATTATAAGTGTGCACGGGCGGCTGGTGAAGGGGACGTGAACAGCTCGTTCTCCGTCTTCGGTCTCAGGACCGGCCTGATCCAGGACGGGGACGATCTCGCCGGCCGCATTATTGCCGCAGCAAACGTTGCGCCCTGTGCCGGTGTCCGTAACGGGGATATCTTCGTCCTTGCCGAGTCCATGGTAGCGACCGCGGAAGGACGGGTTGTAGCCCTTGACACTATAACCCCGTCGGAGCAGGCGAAGGAGTATGCCGCCCGGTACGACATGGACCCGCGGACTGCCGAGGTTGTGCTGCAGGAGAGCGACGAGGTTGTCGGCGGAATCCCTCATTTCCTGCTCTGTATGAAAGGGGGAACCCTCCTCCCCAATGCCGGTGTCGACGGCTCCAATGCCCCCAGAGGCTGTCTCGTCCCTCTGCCGGCCGATCCGGATACCAGCGCTCTCCGGATCCGGAAGGAGATCGAACGGCAGACAGTAAGGAAAGTCGCTGTTATTATTGCTGACAGCCGTACACATGCGATGCGGAGCGGATGCTCCGGGGTTGCTATCGGCTGTGCAGGGATCATCTCCGTGATTGATGACCGGGGAAGGAGCGACCTGTTCGGCAACACGCTCGAAGTCACCAAGCGTGCCATTGCTGACAATATCGCTTCCGCTGCAGAGCTCGTAATGGGCGAGGCGGATGAGGGCGTTCCGGCAGCCATCGTGCGGGGGCTGGGGCTCCCTATTTCGGATGATGCGGCCGGGATAGAGTCCATAGACGCATCGGAATGCCTGTTCATGGGGCTGTTGCAGAAGAAGCGATAGCCGGAGAATGCCGGTGATGCCGGGCATTCCAGGGCCGTTATATACAGGACAGTGCGGATTTACGATTTGTCGCTAGTTGTGTCCGGACTGCCGTTACTGTCTGCCTCGGTTTCCTCAACATAGGGTTCTTCCGGGTAATCCCGGGAAATGAGCCCGTAGATGAGGATGGCGGCGGGGATAAGGAGGGCAACATAAAGGAGCGGGGGCTTAAGACCCTGAACGAGCAGGAAGAGGGAGAGGGCGATGGCAAGCGCAATGGTTGCAGGCTGCATTGTACAAGCAGTGTATTCCCAGATTATGGGATAATGGTATCCCGGAAAAGTGAGGAGTAACGGGACGGCCTTTCCCGAACTGTCAATGTATTTCATCTCTCTGGATCTACCTCTCCATGGAAAAATGCAGGAACAGCCGGTGCAGGAACAGATGAACAAGACCGGGCGGAGAGCGACCGCTTACCGCCTGATCATCCTCTTCGGCATCGTCGCCATGCTCGGGGACGTGGTGTACGAAGGGGCACGGAGCGTTGCAGGCCCGTTCCTGTTCACGCTGGGTGCTTCCGCATTCGCTGTTGCATTTGTCGCCGGGTTCGGGGAATTTGCCGGTTACGCGATCCGGATTGCCACCGGGTACTTCGCGGACAAATCCGGACACTACTGGGCGTTCGTAATTGCGGGGTATGCCATGATCGCGGCAATTCCTCTCCTCGTGTTCGCCGGCAGCTGGGAGATTGCAGCACTCCTCATGATCGCAGAACGGATCGGAAAAGCCGTCCGCTCACCGGCAAAGGATGCCGTGCTCTCCCATGCAACTGCTGCAGTCGGGCGCGGTTGGGGATTCGGTCTCCATGAGGCTCTTGACCAGATCGGGGCGGTGGCAGGACCGCTCCTCTTCGTCCTTGCACTCGCGGCCGGAGGAACTTACCGCGGCGGGTTTGCCCTGCTTGCCCTGCCCTTCGGTCTGCTCCTCGTCGCACTGCTACTTGCATGGAGGAGCATGCCGGATCCCCTCAGGTTCGAGGCGACTGTCCAGCCGGCTCCCACCCACGCCCCCGCAGATCCCGCCCGCAGGCGGCAGCTTACCCTGTATGCTGCTTTTACCATGCTCACGATGGCGGGTTTTGTCGTATTCCCGCTGCTCGCCTACCATTACAAGGCGCTCTCGGTCATCCCCGATGCGGAGATCCCGGCGTTCTATGCGATCGCTATGGCCGTGGACGCTGTAGTTGCTCTTATCGCAGGTAAAGCCTACGACCGGTCCGGGTTTTCAGTACTGTTCTTCCTTCCGGTGACAGGCATTGCAATCCCCCTCGTCGCCTTTGCGCCCTCATCTGTTCCCGCGCTCCTCGGCGCAGTGCTCTGGGGGGCCTCGATGGGAATGCAGGAGACCGTGCTCCGGGCCGCAGTTGCCGACTTCACACCGGCCGAAAGACGCGGTTTTGCATACGGGATCTTTAATACAGTTTATGGCGCTGCATGGTTTGCCGGAAGCCTCGCCATAGGGGTGCTGTATACGCTGGGAACCGGTTATGCTGCTCTTTTTATGATTGCAATGCAGTGCGCCGCAATTCCGGTGCTATGGGAGCTGGTGCGAGTACAACGCGTTGCAACGGGCCGGATTATGGAGATATAGGCAGGATTTATACCGGTGCCAGTGCCCTTCATATATCATAAATGGGACCAGCCCGTAAAAGATCCGGAACCATCGGTTGTTTCTTGTATTCAGGGTGTGACCGGTTAGGGGACAGGTATGGCCGGCGATACGCACAGGAAGGATTCGGGGACTAAACTCCCGGTCCTGACCGATCCGCCCTTTTACCTTCCCGAGTTCGAGAAATCGTACCGGTACATCATAGATGAGTACGAGATCGAGGCACGGGACATCGCGATCTTCATCCCCTGTGCCATGAGGAAACCCTACAGCCGGAGCCCCAGCCACCAGCTCATAAGGATGATCATATCGCAGGTTCTCGATCCATCGCAGTACCACATTGTCATCTTCGGCACCTGCGGGATCCTCCCTGCCGAGCTGGAAGAGATGTACCCGTTCGCCCACTACAGGTACATGCTCGGGAAGTGCAATGATAAGGAGACAAAGCAGGATTTCCTTGCTATCGAGGCGGAACGGGTCGCCGGCTATCTTACAAAGACCAGACAGACCTACAAATACCGGATCGGATACTGTATCGGGCTCTTCCGTGAGGCGCTGTTATCAGGGTCAAAGAAAGCGGGCGTTCCGATTGACCTCGTGCTCCCGGGGAGAGACCTGATAGGCCGGGTTATCGAAGAGGAGGACTGCAGGTTTTCAGAGGGCAGCCTCTCCATGGACGAGTATCTTGGTGAGTTCTGCGACCAGCTTATCCGGTTCCGCAATGATCGGTACGACAACAGGCCGAAGTGAGGCCTGGTTATATTCAGGGATTCTCGCAACTGATTCCCTCAAGCGCCGCCCTCGCAGCTGCCTGACGGGCATCCGGTATGTTCGGGCCGGTCCCTTCGGCTGTCCGGCCATCAGGAGTCATTACTCTGATCGTGAAAACCGGCTGGTGATCGGGGCCGGTCCGGGCAACGACAGTGTAGTGCGGAATCGCCACACCCTGTTTCTGGTAATGCTCCTGCAGTATGCCGACAGCGTTCTCTCTGGGATCGTACATCTCAAGCGGTTTCTCCATGAGTGCGGTCACAAAATATGCCACATCATCGAATCCCGTCTCGCAGTAGAGAGCTCCGATGAACGCCTCAAACGCACCCCCGGTGATCCGCTCTCCGTAGCTGTTCTGTTCCCCGATTGTTAAGGGTATAAGCCGGGCAAATCCTGCAGGGTCCAGCTTTCCTGCAATGGCCGAAAGCGACTGGTTGGATACGACTGAACTTAGGATCTTCGTCATCTCGCCTTCATCAAGCATGCACTCCCTATGCGTAAAGAGCGTCTGGGCGATGATGAGGTTCAGCACCCGGTCGCCGAGAAACTCGTACCTCTGCCATTCCTCCTTTGAAATATCCCAGCGTTCCGCTGCAGGATTGCCATAGGCAGCATTGAACCGTTGGATGAAACAATCGATGATACGGCCCGCATCGGGTTGTTTGGCATGGAGAAGGTCTGGAAGCGTCTCTTCCGGCTGCCCGTTCATACGATACCTGAATGCGATACTACCGTTTCCGTTCTATATCGACCCGCCCTTCCTCGGTGATTAAGGAGAAGTTCCGTTCTTCAAGATATTCCCGGCTCTTCCCTGTCCCGTGGATGAGTAGCTCGACAAGGTCTTCCTTTTCATCTATATCGGTATGGAGCCGGAACGAGTCGATAACCTCTACTGAAAGCCCGGCATCATTTGCAATCTTCATATGCTTGGCAAAACTGCCCCCATAATAGTCCACGCGGAACTTTGAGGGGTCCTTTACAAATATCACATTAGTCCCCCCGCCCCGCCCGGGCACGATCGCTATGTCCTTTGAGGTGGAAAGGACCCGCTTTACCGACGCTTCGTCAGCCAGCGGGATATCGGCCATGATGATGAGGACCGAAGTGAGCGCATACGGCAGGTACTCGTTGAGGGCATCGGTGAGCCCTTTTCCCGGCATAGCCACCTGGACGAGATGTTCCGATTCGAAAGGTTCGGTCCCGAGAATCACCGGCTGGCAGTTCGCTTCCTTCACGGCCGCGACCACGTCAAGCATCATTGCTTCTGCAAACCCTTCGCGTTCGGGTTCGTCGAGTACGCAGGAGAGCCGGGTCTTGGGATTCTTCCGCTTGAACGGGATGACGGCAACAGTCATGGTACTTCATCCGGTAGTCCGGGATAGGAAAAAAAGATAGTTATCCGGTCTTTTCGTTGCCGATCCTGATCCGTTCGTTCGGGATTACTATCTCGAATCGTGCACCCTTGCCCGGTACACCGTTCTCACGGATTGTCATGCCGTTTGCTTCAAGGACATGCCGTGCCACATAGAGTCCCCAGCCGGTATATTTCCCAAACCCATGGTCGAAGATCCTTTCCCTGGATTCCTGCGCTATCCCAGACCCGTTATCCTCGACCACCAGCACCGATTCCGATATCCCCGGATTCAGTGTCAGCCGGATCTCGGTGGTCGTCTTCCCGTGCCTCACAGAATTGTCAAAAAGGTACGAGAAGACCTTGATGAACTGGGGTTCCGAAAAGAGGGACACAGGACCGGTCTCCTGTTTTACAGGGACTGACTTAAGCTCGGCTTCATCGCAGGCGAGGTTGACAATCCCGTCAAGCTTCTGCCAGCGCGGGGGTTCCGTGCCGGCCAGCTGGTAGACCTTGGAATAGGCGAAGATGCGCCGCATCTTCTCGGCAGCATTATGCTCGATGGTGAGAAAATGCCGGAGTTTCTCGTCCTCGATTGCTGAGAGGAGGATCTCGTTGTATCCCATGATTGCGGTCATCTGGTTCAGGATATCATGCCGGGTTACACTCCCCACAACCTGCAGCTTATTCTGCGCAAACGCAAGTTCCCGCTGCAGGCGCACGACCGCTTCCTGAGGCGTCTCATCCTGTCCTTTGCCGGCTGTTCCCGTACCTGCAGACGGCACGTCATGCCCTGATGTCATGCACCTCAACTTCGCAATCCTGTACCGGAACAATCTATTTTTATTCTATAAAAGGTGGCGGTGTCCGTGATGCACCGGCTGCGCCGGATGAGCCTGAGTGACGGCAGTATGGTACTCTGCCCCGGTTTCCCGGCTGAATGATCTTTATCACCACCTTAAAGACCGAGGCAGGTCAATCCTATCATACCATGCCACGGCGCACCATCACATTTTCCAGAAATGTGTTTCTTCCCTTAACCACGGTCTGCCGGAACAGGTGCGGCTACTGCTGCTTCCGGACACCGGTGCAGGAGGGATGCCTGATGGAACCGCCGGCAGTTGAGGAGGTGCTCCGGAAAGGTGCTGTTCTTGGGTGTACCGAGGCCCTCTTCACCTTCGGCGAGCGGCCTGAGCTGGAGCCCGGTTTCGATGCATACCTTAGCCGTACCGGGTACGGAAAGTTCCTCGATTACGTTTACGCGATGTGCAAGAAAAGCATCGATATTGGTATTCTTCCCCACACCAACGCCGGGATCCTGACATATGATGAGATGGCGGTCCTCCGTGAAGTGAACGCAAGCATGGGGATTATGCTGGAGACAACCGCAGAAGTGCCGGCTCACAGCAAGTCGCCGGGCAAAAAGCCCGAAGTACGGCTCGCGATGATGGAGGATGCCGGCAGGCTTAAGATCCCGTTTACGACCGGGCTCCTGCTGGGCATCGGCGAGACCCCTGCTGACCGGGAGGCCTCGCTTCATGCAATTCGCGACCTGCACCGGAGGTACGGGCATATCCAGGAGATTATAATCCAGAACTTCTGCGGAAAACCCGGAACCCCGATGGCAGACTATCCCGGCCCGGGAAAGGACGAGATCTGCGGGACGATCCGGCTGGCACGGGAGATCCTGCCCCATGAGATTGCCATCCAGATCCCCCCCAACCTGACTGACGCAAAGGATCTGATACCCTGCGGTGTCGACGATCTTGGCGGGATCTCCCCGCTCACCATCGATTATGTCAACCCGGAACATCCGTGGCCGGAGATCGATGCCCTGAAGGGCCTTGTGGGCGATGCCGTGCTCACCGAGCGTCTCTGCATATACCAGCGGTTCATTGAAAAGGGCTGGTACCACCCTGGTATGAAACCACTAATAACCCGGCTTGCCCATAGTATAGAGAGGGAGAGAGAGGAGACTTGAAACAGAAAGCCATGCTCTACGCCGGCAAGGCGAAATCGGTATATCACACCGATATTGCCGGGCAACTGATTGTTGAGTTCCGGGACGACATCACCGCTTTTGACGGCGGCAAGAAGGATGTCTTAAAGAACAAGGGGAACTACAACGCGGACGTCTCCGCGTTCTTTTTCTCCTACCTTGAAGAGCACGGGGTAAAGACGCACTTTGTCCGGATGCTTGATGAGAAGCGGATGGCTGTGAAAAAACTTGAGATGATCCCGCTCGAGGTCATTGTCAGGAACTTTGCCGCCGGTTCGATCGTCCGGAACTACCCGTTCAGGGAGGGCGCGCCGCTTCGCCCGCCGGTGATCGTGATCGATTACAAGGACGATTCCCGGCACGACCCGATGCTCAATGACGACCTGATCGTTGCATTGAAACTCGCAACACCCCCCGAACTGAAAAAAATAAAGGTAATAGCACTGAAAGTCAACAGACTCCTTTCCGATCTCCTGAAAAAACAGGGCATCACGCTCGTGGACTTCAAGCTCGAGTTCGGAAAGGCGGGAAAGGCCATCTGCCTCGGTGATGAGATCTCCATGGACTCGATGCGCCTGTGGGATGCAAAGACCGGCGAATCTCTCGACAAGGACGTGTACCGTTTCGACAAGGGCGATGTGATGGCTGCCTACGACAGGGTCGCCCGGCGCATCACTGCTAAGGGAAAAAAAGGAACGATGAAAAAAAAGAGGAAGTAACGATTTTTTTCGCACCCGCCGGCCTGAAAAACCGGAGTCCACTGCATGAACCATAGAATTCCGGAACCCGATAGCACCGAACAGAAAGGCTAACGTCATTGAAACGTGCATAAGGTTGTAAAATGATATTTTTCGCCGCGGATACCATGACGGAAAAAACACCGGAAGAGGAGATGCTTGCATGGGCACGGGGCTATGCGAAGAAGCGCGGGTGGGTTCTGAATAAAGATAAGAAGCAGCTCGATACCGTGATCCGTGGGCTTGTGCGGAACAAGACAAAATTCGGATACCAGTACTGTCCCTGCCGGCTGCGCAGCGGGGACCCCGAGAAGGATAAGGCGTTTGAGTGCCCCTGCATATACCACGAGGACGAGATCGTGAAGGAAGGCAGCTGCCACTGCAACCTGTACTACAGGGACTGATAATCCGCCCTTCCCGGCTTTTTTATGCCCCGACATGCCTTCCGGAGACCGTCAGGCCTTTTGCCGATCATTGCTGACGACGCGGCAGTCCTGATCCTCGGGAGTTTTCCAAGCGCTCAGTCGCTCTTATCCGGACAATACTACGCCAACCCGAGAAATGCATTCTGGAAAATTCTTGGGAAGCTAACAGGTATTGATCCCGGACTTCCCTATGAAGAGAGGGTCCGGCTGCTCATGGCCCGCCATATCGCGCTCTGGGACACCGTCGGTTCATGCAGGAGATCAGGAAGCGCAGACGGCCGCATAGAAGAAGCTGTGGTAAACGACATACCCGGCCTGATTGAATCCCATGCCGGGATCCGGCTTGTAGCCTGTAATGGGAGCGCATCGGCACGATTTCTGCGTGGCTTAGACATGCCGGTAACCGTAAGCATTGTCCGGCTGCCATCGACAAGTCCCGCAAATGCCAGGGTTTCCTTCTCCGGGAAATGCAAGGCCTGGTCGGTACTACAACAGTATCTCTGAAAAGAGAGAGAGGGAATCCTTCCTATCGCTCCAGCCGGAACTTCAGGAAGATCACGTGGTAGATGGCATAGAACCCGACGACAGCTGCTGAAGCATACCCGAAGATTGCGATCCAGCTGACCCAGTCAGGCATGGGGATCCTCGATACCATCAGGACAATCGACGACCCTACCACAAGAGCAGCGACGACAAGCCCCATCATGATCTTGTCGCTCGCACGGTCCAGCGCCATCTGGAGCTTCTGGAGATCGGTGTCAACGACCTCCAGCCGTACTGTCCCGGTCGAGAGCCGCCTAAGCATCAGGTTCACGTTCCGCGGGAGGTCGAACATTGCGTCCACTGCCTCCATCATAGAGTTGGATGCCCGCTTAAGGTAGGCTGCGGAAAGCGCGTTGGTATCCGCAAGCTTGGTCAGGTAGGGGGTGATCTCCCTGCTGATGTTGAACTCCGGGTCCAGCCGGACACCGATGTCGAGCACCATGACAAAGACTTTCAGGAGCAGCATCAGGTTCATGGGCACCTTGAGTTTGTACCGCCGCATCGTCTCGGTCAGTTCGTTTACCATCAGCCCGAAGTTGAGAGTATGCACGGTTTCGCCGCTACCGCCCCCGAAATCGTGCATCATGATATAAAGGTCGTCACGAACGGATTCCCTGTCAACTTCGTTGATGACTATCCCGAACCCCTCAAGCGACTTGAGCATAAGCTCGATATCGTCACTGACCAATGCAAAGAGGAGGTTGATGAAGATCTGCCGCTTCTCCGGGCGGAGCACGCCTACGATCCCAAAGTCCAGGAAGACAACGTTCCCTTCCCGGGTGACAAGCAGGTTGCCCGGGTGGGGATCGCCATGGAAGAACCCGTCTTCGAAGATCATCTTGAGGTAGGCATTGAATCCACGGACGCCTATTGCATGGGGATCGACACCCATTGCCGTTATTGCCTCGGGATTGTCAATCCGCACGCCCTCGATGAACTCCATGACCAGCATGCGGGGGGAAGAGTACTCCCAGTATATCTTGGGGAACCGGATGCCGGGGACATTATGGAAATTGCGTGCCAGCCGTTCTGCGTTCCGGGCATCCCGTGTAAAATCCAGCTCTTTGCGGATCTGGAGGGAGAAATCCTGCACCATCCCGACCGGGTTGTATATCCGGATCTCCGGGAAGACCGCATCGATCCGTTCGGCCATGGACAACAGTATTGCAAGATCGTTCTCGATAATCTCGGAAATACCGGGGCGCTGCACCTTGAGTGCAACAGGAGTTCCGTCTTTCAGGAGGGCACGGTGGACCTGCCCGATTGAGGCGGAGGCGATCGGGATCTCGTCTATCTCGGAGAACCACGCGTCGATATCAGGGCAGGTCTCGAGTATCACCGCCTGCACGTCCGAGAACGGGAGCGGTTTTGCATGATCCTGCAGCTTCTTGAGCTCCGTAATCAGCTCGGGAGGCAAAAGCTCCGTCCTCGTGCTCATGATCTGCCCGAATTTTACATAGGTCGGGCCGAGCTCCTCGACCGCAAGACGCATCCGCTCGTAGACCGTGGAGGTTTCCGGCGTGCCACCGGCCGTCGGGATCCGGAACCTTGGTTTCCCGGGAAACATCCGCTCCAGCGCGATCCCAAAACCGTACTTGCCCAGAACGTCGATGATCTGTGCGTACCGCCGGATCGATGATACCATGCGCAGGTATTGGTTGCCGGGATACTTAAGGGTGGTTTTTCGTAAATACCTGCCCGGTCAGTAAAAAAAAAGATCGAGAAGAGGCCGACTGGCACTCCGGTCAGATACGGGGTTTCTGGAAGACCGCGATCCGGTTGGTGTTCGTCCCGCGGCCCATATTGGCAACACCCCAGATATGCGAGGTCTTGGTGAACTCCTGCATGTTGATCATGACCGATAAGCAGGAGAATCCAGCGGCAGTCCCGAGGGGAATGACCTCCTCTTCGAGCCGGACCGTGCCTTTTCTTACCTCTCCGACCTCGAATGCAACCCAGCCGCCGGGCCGCGTGATCCGGTAGAGTTCGGCAAACACAGATCCCATCACCGCCGACCAGTCCTTAACTGTCCGCGCCATCGTGATTCCGGCCCCGATCGATTCGGTATCGAGGCCGTTGAACCAGCACCGGAGCCAGTTGTCCTCACGGTACTGGACGATATCGAGGAACGGGGGCGAGGTGACGGTGAGTTGCACCGCTGCGTCCGGGATCACAGCCGTGCGGGCGGCATCATTGGTCAGGAACACTGCTGTCTCTGAGGCTTTGTTAAGGTTCCGGATCTGCTCCCCGTTCATCCCGGAGAGCAGGCTTTTCGTCTTCTTCAGGATGAGCCGGTGCGTATCGCGGTACTCAGGCTCCTGTTTTCGTCGCCGGTTGATCCGCTTCTGGCTTTCAGGAGACACTGCCTGGTTCGGCGGGAGGGTGTAGACAGAGAAAAATCCCGCTGAATGGCCTGTCAACCGGTTTGTGGCGACCATTGCAATCCATCGGTCGATCGCATCCTCATCCTGCTTCTTTCTGCGGTCCAGGAGATAGTTCCGAAGTGCTGCGATCTCGCGTTCGGTATCTTCATGATAGAACATGGGGAGGTCGCAGTCCGCACTGCCGCCATCACTGGGGATCTCACAGAGCCTCTCCTCCACGTCAGCGGGCAGGGGAGGGGTAAGCCGGGGCCCGGTCATGATCCGGGAGAGCGGGTTGGC
>Ga0233423_10001351_pt1 | contig 12353 bp, 6 predicted proteins | sample Watercolumn_Mata_FD_180713 | JGI IMG/M metagenome (GOLD analysis project Ga0233423, IMG submission 180713) | Freshwater microbial communities from Lake Matano, South Sulawesi, Indonesia - Watercolumn_Matano_2014_112_MG | ecosystem: Environmental > Aquatic > Freshwater > Lake | place: Indonesia... | reverse complement strand
TCAGGTCGCTGACATGAATCCAATCGATATGATCAGTGCTTATGGCATTGATCCAGCTGTTTTTATCGCGGTCAAGGGAAACACCAAATATCTCAAATCCCTTATCCTTATACTTGTTGTAGATTTTTACCACATTTGGGCTCTCTCTCCGGCAAGGCCCGCACCAGGATGCCCAGAAATCGATCAGCACCACTTTCCCTCTCAGGGATGAAAGTTTTCTGATATTGCCATCTGTACCGGGAAGAGCAATTTCCGGAGCATCAGCACCGGTTTGCAGGAACAGGGCATCACGAAAACGACGATTATAACTGTCGACTATCACATTATCCGGGTAAGCCTGTGCCAGAGAGGTTGTCACCTCCTTATATAAATCCGGATACTGGTCAATGTTCATTTGTTCAAGGAAAAACAGTACAGCAAGAGAACGCTTGTTTGCTGATATAAACTCATAAAGGAATGTCTCCCTTTCAGATTTAACGCTCGCAGTAAATTCATCAATGGATTTCTGGTAGTCATTTAGCTTCCCTATTGTTCCGTAAAGAAGTTCCGAATCCACGGATCCATTGATCACCGGCTCATTCAGATTATTAAGATTCATTACAATGCTGACCTGTTCTCCCGGACTGAGGATCAGGGAGACAAAGCTATTTTCATTAAAACCAAGCTTACAGATAGTCTTCATCTGCAGGTTACAGGACAGGCTAAATGTGCCATCTGAACTTATTGCCGATTTTGCCATTTCGGTCCCCTGAACATAATCCGTTAGTATTATACTTGTAAAGCTGTTATTTTCTATCCTGCCATTAACTGACACTTTGCCTTGTGCAGCTAACTTTCCTGAAAGGATATACAAGCTGGAGACAGTCAACAGCCAGAAGAAGTAAGTTTTTTTTATCATATATTTTTATATTCCGGGGCACTCCGGTAAAATCTTATCCGGAAAGCCTGACCGTTCCAAATATACAATTAATAAAAGAGACTTGCATCTTCCACCAGGGGGGATTCAACGGTTTCCCCCTGACCCAGATCATATCTCCTGCCGTATAAAATCATGTGCACGACTGGTCCGGAGATATTAGTCAGCAGGACTTTTTGCCTGTTTACCCTGAGCTGGATCAGGTTCTCACGATACTGGAGCTTAAATGAAAAAGCCGACCATTTGTCAGGCAGGGAAGGATTAAAGCTGAGAAGTCCATTTCTGATACGTTTACCGCCAAAACCTTCGACTATTGCCATCCATGTTCCTGCCATGCTGGTGATATGACATCCCTGGGAGGCTTCATTATTATAATCATCAAGGTCAAGACGGGCAGTGCGCAGGTAAAGCTGGTAAGCTTTCCCCTTGTCACCTATACGAGAGGCCAGTATAGAATGAACACATGGAGACAGCGATGATTCATGTACAGTCCGACTTTCATAAAAATCAAAATTTCGCCTGATGGTGTCATCATCAAAACGATCCTCGAAGCAATATATGCCCTGCAGAACGTCAGCTTGTTTAATGAAGCATGACCGCAGGATCCGGTCCCATGACCATTTCTGATTCACGGGCCTCTGTGCCGGATCAAGTTCGCTTGCCAGGATCTGTTCCTTTTCAAGGTAATCATCCTGCTGCAGGAATACCCCGAGCTCCTTATCCTCCGGAAGATACATCTTCCTGCTTATATCCATCCACCGGACAGGTTCATCATCGGTCAATCCAACACGGCAGGCAAGATCTTTATAACTGTCCTTATTCGCGGACCTGACATATTCAAGTGACTCAAGAGTATAATCGAAGGTCCACTGTGCAACAAGGTTAGTGTACCAGTTGTTGTTGACATTGTTCTCATATTCATTTGGTCCTGTTACGCCAAGGATCACATAGCTGTTTTTCCTTTGTGAATAATTCACCCGTTGCGACCAGAAACGTGACAATGCAATAAGTGATTCCAGTCCATAGTCCACCAGGTATTGTCTGTCACCGGTATGTTCAATATAATTATTTATGGCAAAAGCAATAGCTCCGTTCCTGTGAATCTCCTCGAATGTTATTTCCCATTCGTTGTGGCACTCCTCCCCGTTCATCGTGACCATTGGATACAATGCCGCACCACTTGAGAATCCAAGCTTACTGGCATTCTCAATTGCTTTATCAAGTTGTTTATATCTGTATAGCAGAAGGTTGCGGGCAACAGAATGCCCTGCAGTACACAGGTAAAACGGCAGGCAATAGGCTTCTGTATCCCAGTATGTGCTTCCCCCGTATTTCTCACCTGTGAAGCCTTTAGGGCCTATGTTCAGCCTCTCATCTTCACCTGTATAGGTTTGGTCAAGCTGGAAAATATTGAACCTTATACCCTGTTGTGCTGCCACATCACCTTCTATAATAATATCGCTGTCAGACCATTTGGCAGCCCAGGCATCTGCCTGCTCAGCCAGCATCCTGTCAAATCCTTTGTTTACAGCAGCCTTCAGCACACTGACAACCCTAACAGACAAGGCAGATTTTTCATGGTTAAGGGAAGAAAGGGCGGCAGCATACTTCAGGATGGTTAATTCGTCCCCCTTTCCAAGTGCAATATTGTATTTAAGCCCAATATATTTTTTGCGTTCCACCAGCACAGGTTCGGAATTGATTTTCTCTCCGTTCAGAAGAATTTCAACGTGTGCACCGGTAGCCACATGAAAATCCAGTTTTCTTGTTTTTGAGACAAGGAACACTGAGGATCCTTCACTTGATCTGTTTACCTCATCCCAGAATTTTTCATTGAAGTTAGCATCTTCATTTTTTATATCAGCGTCCACTCCGGCAGTGACAGCGCATTCTGCATTTGTGCCAAGTGACCTGATACGGTATCTGATTGCACCTGTCTCCTTGTCTACAATACTGATGAACCTGGTAACATCTGCTTCATAGGTCGTTCCGTCTCCGGTTTCCACCTTTAATTCCCTGGAAAGGTATCCTTCCTTCATGTTCAGTGTCCTTTTGAAGGAAAGGACTTTTACAGAAGCCAGGTCGAGTGGCTCGTTATTTAATAAAATGTCGATACCTATCCAGCTGGGAGCATTGAGTACTTTGGCAAAATACTCCGGATAACCATTTTTCCACCAGCCAACCTTGGTTCTGTCGGGATAATATACCCCACCGATATAATTCCCCAACAGGCTATCACCGCTGTATCTCTCTTCAAAATTCCCCCTTTGCCCCATCCTTCCGTTACCGATGCTAAACAGGCTTTCCGAAATCCGGTTTTTCTGCGGATCAAATGAATCTTCGATGATATTCCAGGGATCCAGTCTCAGATACCTGATCATGACCTGTAGATTTATGCGCTAATTATTTAAGTGCTTTCTTTTTGATGTCATCCACATCTCTCACAAAAAGAACCAATACAGCAGCAACCAGCATGGAGCAGCCTCCAAGAATAAGCGTATAGACTGCTTCCCCTGCAAAAAGGTTCTTTGTAAAAAATCCCAGCAGGCTGGCTGCCAGAATCTGGGGAATGACGATAAAAAAATTAAAAATCCCCATGTATGTTCCCATTTTATTAACCGGGAGGGATCCGGTCAATATTGCATATGGCATAGAAAGGATGCTTGCCCAGGCCAGGCCAACCCCAAGCATAGAGATGATCAGCAGGAATTTGTTTGATATAAAAAATATTGATATCAATCCAATTCCTCCTATGATTAGAGAGATCATATGGGTAATCCTTCTGTTTGTTTTTCTGGCTATTACAGGTAAAAGGAATGCAACAGCAGCTGCAAATCCGTTATAAACTGCAAACATCACCCCTACCCAGTTGGCACCTTCATTATACTGTACACTTGTTGTATCGCCGGTACCAAAGATATGGCTGGTGACCGCCGAGGTTGTATAAATCCACATGGCAAAGAGTGCAAACCAGGAAAAGAACTGAACGACTGCCAGCTGTGCCATGGTTTTCGGCATTACCATAAGGTCATTTATAACTATAACCAGCCCGTTATCCTTTCTGCCTGCCCTCACCAGGTTTGCAGTAAGAAACAATATCAGGCCGAATGTTACCAGACCCAATGAGAGAATGTACAACTCTGCTTCCCACCTCAGCCAAAAAATGACCAGGGTAAGCAGGATACCACCAGAAAACCACCAGATGCCTGGACCAAGAAACCGTTTAAAAGGTATGATCGCAGCATCCTTAACCTCTTCCCCTGTTGTTGCACCATTCGTTTTTTCCGAATCAGAAAATGCTTTTAACTGCTCCGGACTATATTCTTTTGTGCTGATGACTGTCCACAGCACCGCGCAGAAAAATACCAGGGAACCGAGGTAGAATGAAAGCTTTACCGACATAGGTATCATCCCCTCTGCTGCTGTATTTGGCACATTAAACCACCGGGTCATAATATAGGGCAAGGCTGATGCAATAACTGCGCCTGTCCCAATGAAAAAGCTCTGCATGGCAAAGCCCCTGGTACGCTGATCAGAATTAAGCATATCACCGACAAAGGCTCTGAAAGGTTCCATGGAGACGTTAATGGATGCATCCATGATCCAGAGCATACCCGCAGCAACCCATAATACCGGGGAGTTAGGCATGGCAAGCAGAGCCAGTGATGCCAGTATGGCACCGGTAAGGAAATATGGACGTCTCCTGCCAAGACGGTTCCAGGTATAGTCACTCATATGACCAATAATAGGCTGAATTATCAGTCCGGTCACAGGAGCAGCAATCCATAGGACAGGTATATTCTCAATGCTGGCGCCAAGGGTTTCAAATATCCTGCTTACATTAGCGTTCTGTAATGCAAAACCAAATTGTATCCCTAAAAAACCGAAGCTCATGTTCCAGATCTGCCAGAACCGCAAACCGGGTTTAGTTTTTATTAATTCCATGATTACAGTTTGAATGTTTGATAATCTGAGCGGTATATCAAATTTAATCAGATTTCTTACTTGTCAAATATGCATAAAGCATTAATACATAGGGCGATTACTCATTATAGATGTAAAAATCCACTGCAAATACTATCTCAAACGTTTGCATAGGAAAAGCAATGAATTTTAATATCAGTATAGAAAACCAGGATACTTGCTCAATTATTAAAATAACCTTAAATTTTAAGAATTAATTATTGCCCGGAAACATGAATAAAATTGTCGTTTTGTTGTGTTTGCTTATCCCGCTCAGGGGCATTACCCAGGTGTTACCTGAATGGACCGGTACAGAATCAGATCTTGAAGACCTGCAGGTCAACCTGCTTAACCGTAACAGGACAGAAACCGGCCCGGAGATAGAGTCTAAAGGCAGTCCATTCCTGTACGATGATTTCAGGAAGGGAGATCTTTATTTTTCAAACAACACCAGCGTAATGAACATGATGATTAAATATAACTGTTACACCGACGAAGTATGTTTCCTTGATAAAGGTGCACTGTATGCTTTCGAGAAAGGCACCGTTGCGATGTTTGTCATCAGGTCAGTAACGGACAGCACATCAGTGACCTTCAGAAGTATTGCCTTTGGAAGCGGGAATAAGCAATGCTTTTTACAGGTCCTGTATGAAGGAGATCTGATTTTATATAAAAGACATCATAAGGAATATTCTGCAGAAGATGTTTCAGGGCCTTACAATGCCGACAGGAGGTTTAACGAGTATATCGATAAGCCCTGGTACTATCTCCAGAAGAGGGATGGATCAATCCATAAGCTGCGATTGAATGAAAAATATATGGCAAGGTTGTGCAGCCCCCGCTCGGAAGAAATCAGCAGGTTCATCAACATCAATAACATCAAACTGACTGAAGAGAAAGAACTGGTAAAATTAGTTTATTATTATGATGAGCTAACCAGGTGAATTGATCCTGAAAGAAACCGGGAAAAAGATTAAAAGGAAAGGCTATTCAGATTCAATAAAGTTAATATCAATGTTTAGGATAGTCGAATAATATTCCCCGCGTTCCAGTATATCATCATCGCCCTCTTCATAATGCCAGTTCACAACCAGTTGCTTGTTCTCTGTCATAACTTCGCTTAGTTCCCGCAACATCTGCATCACATATTTGGCAGAACCACTGTTGAAATATTCAAGTTCAATATCCACTGTTGTCACATCCTTTGGATCCTTACAATACTCCAAAACCCAATCCAATAGCTGCTCATAAAATTTTGATGCATCTTCGGGAATAGAACGCCCTGCCAGCCTGATTTTACCATTTGGATTCAGAGTTATGTCAGGTGTTTTCTTTGTCCCTTGTATTGAAAATACTTCCATTCCGGTTATTCAGTTCAACATGTAATAACTTTCAATATTACTAAAAATTTTATTCGAAAGGAAATAATAAGCAGCAGGTAGTGAATAGATGATTAATAAAACAGGCAGTCAGTAGCGAAGTCTTGCTGCCGGAGCTACATGCAAAGGAGCGAATTCTTCTCTCAGATATTTATAGTATCCTGCAATAGCTATCATAGCCGCATTATCAGTTGTAAACTTCAAAGGAGGTATATATACATTCCAGTGGTATTTTTCTGCGAGGGATTTTACTCCTGCCCGGAGGGCTGAGTTTGCTGATACTCCTCCTGCCAGTGCAATCTCTCTGATACCAGATTCCTCAGACAAAAGGATCAGTTTATCCAGCAGCATGCCGACAATTGTTTTTTGTACTGATGCGCACAGATCAGGTTTGTTATTGTTAATGAAATCAGCATCATGCCTGAGGCTGTCTCTTAAAAAGTACAGGAATGAAGTTTTCAGTCCGCTGTAACTGAAGTCATAGCTTTCAGCTTTTGGTCTGGCAAACGTGAAACTGTCGGGGTTACCTTTTGCCGCAATTTTGTCCAGCAGGGGACCTCCGGGATAGGGTATACCCATTATTTTGGCGCATTTATCAAATGCTTCCCCTGCAGCATCGTCGATTGTTCTCCCGACAACCTCCATATCAAGGGTATCTCTGACAATGACCAGTTCGGTATGTCCCCCGGAGACCAGCAGGCATATAAAAGGGAAAGAAGGTTCCTTCTTTTCAAGACCTTTCTCTTTCAGGAAATGAACCAGTATATGTGCCTGAAGATGGTTTATTTCAAGTATCGGAAGTCCGGTAGCAAGTGCCATTCCTTTAACAAAAGAGGTTCCTACCAGCAAGGAGCCCATCAATCCGGGTCCCCGGGTGAATGCAATAGCTGAGAGGTCCGCAATGCTGCAACCGGCCTCCCTAAGCGCGCTGTCAACCACAGGGATAATATTTTGCTGATGCGCCCTGGAAGCCAGTTCCGGGACTACTCCCCCATATTTCCTGTGTACTTCCTGGTCAGCAACTTTGCTTGACAGCACATACCTGTCCCGGATAACAGCTGCTGCCGTATCATCACAGGAAGATTCAATACCCAGGATAAGTATCTCGTTCATTATAATCCAAAGATTATGAGGGGATTTGAACTTTTTTTCTTTCTTTTACGTTTTAGAGAAAAACAGGCAAAATTATCAAAAAATTCCTGAAAATACTGATTATTGTCCTGCTGGTATTTTTTACCGTTCCGGCGACCGCATTTATTCTTCTCCAGAATAAAAAGATCCAGACATATCTGGCCAATGAGATCACCCGGCAGGTATCGGAAAACCTGCAGGCTGATTTCCGGATTGAATCCGTGGATATGATCCTTTTTAACAGGCTTGTTATGAAAGAAGCCCTGCTAAAGGACCAGTATCAGGATACCCTTGTTTATGCGCCACGTCTGATAGCAACACTCAGGAATTACAGTATCCCTGCAAAAAAGATAAGGTTCAGCAAGCTGAAATTCCAAAATTCCACTGTCCGGCTGGCAATTGATACAACCAATGAAATCAACCTGAAGTTCATTATTGACCTCCTAAATCATCCCAAAGATACAACAAGCAAAAGCTGGGACCTGGCTGTGAGCAGTTTTGAGTTTGAGGATTCCAGATTCCTGTTCAGAAATTACATGAATGATACCACCAAATTATTTGGTCTGAATTTTACAAATATTGAACTGAGGGATATTAATGCTGACCTGCGCAGGTTCCAGGTGCTAAATGATACGGTTTCATTTGATATCAGCAGCATCAGCTTTTATGACAAAAGCGGATTTTCCCTGCAGGATATGAACTGCCATGCATCAATAGGCAAAACCTTTATACATGTTGACAATGCCGAAATGATAACCCAGAATTCGGAGATCCAGGCTGAAAAACTACACTTTGATTTTATTGATTATAATGATTTTGCTACTGGTAACTATTCCCAAAAAGTAAATATGAACCTGTCTTTCCGGGAATCTGTTATCAACCTCCTGGACCTGTCCTATTTCGTCACCTGGTTCCAGTCCTGGCCGGGGAACATATATTTATCAGGACAGATAAAAGGAAAGATCAGTAATCTGAAGGGAAGGAATATCGACCTGAGGTATGGTAACCTGACTTCCTTCAGCGGAAATTTTGACTTTGTCGGTCTTCCGGATATCAGGGAAACATTTATGTTTTTTGATATCCACAGCCTTGCCACAGACCTCAACCGCCTGAATAATATGACCTTACCCGGAGAGGCCAGGGCAACAATCAATATCCCGGAAAAACTGGTTCAATTTGGACAGATTACATACAGGGGCAACTTTACGGGTTTTGTGAATGATTTTGTTACTTATGGAAAGTTTGCCACAGATCTTGGCAGGATTTCTTCTGACATCTCCCTTAAACCTGATTCGGTTGAAAATATCAGCTTCAGGGGAAAACTGAAAACAGATGATTTCGACCTGGGGAAACTAATGAATTATAGCGAAATATTAGGCTTAATCAGCATGAATGGAATGTTCAGTGGTATTATCACTCCAGGAGGTGAGGTCGATGCCAATATGGATGGTGCCATATCTGCCCTGGAGTTTAATGATTATAACTATCAGAATATAGACATCTCAGGCAGATTGTCGAAGAATACCTTCAACGGCTTATTCCGTGTGGAAGACCCCAATCTGCGCATGCAATTCCAGGGTAAGATTGACAATTCAGGATCTGTGCTGGTCTTTGATTTTACCTCAGAGATCAGCAGGGCAAGGTTGTATCCGCTTAATCTCACAACCACCGATCCTGCCTACACATTATCCTGTCTGCTTCAGGCAAATTTTACCGGCCGCACCATTGACGAATACAATGGTAGCATCAAACTGCTTCATTCATTATTCCAGAAGCAGGACAAACAGGTCCAGATCAATAATCTTGTCCTGGAGTCCATTCATAATGAAGAAAGTAACAGGCTGGTGCTTACCTCAGGTTTTGTTGATGCTGAGATATCAGGAGATTATGAGTTCACTGAACTGACAGGATCGGCCGCTTTCCTGTTCCAGCATTTTTTTCCTGAATTCAGTAAGCGTCTCAAATTACCTGAAGGAAAGGATATTCAGACCGGAAGAAACCGGTTCTCTTACAAGGTCACCTTTAAAGACACTTATCCTGTCACAGAGTTTTTTCTTCCCCAACTGGAGATTGATCGCAATGCATTAATAAATGGAACATTCGATCCTTCCACGCTGGTTGCAACACTCAGTGGACATTTCCCGGGGATAAGGTACCATCAGAATCTATGGACAGATCTGAATATTAATCTTTTTACGAACGACACCCTTGTCAGGCTGGTAGCGACAAGCAATGATTTTATTACCGGCAAACAATTAAACCTGCAAAAGATTAATCTGGCTGCTCTGGCGGCAAATGACAGCCTGAGGTTCGATATTAACTGGAATAACCGTGGTGAAAAGACAAATACCGGTTCTATATCAGGATTGGCGAAATACATAACTGCTGATACAGGTTTCTATCCTGGCATTATAGTATCGCTGTTCCCTGGTAAGCTGGTCATTAACGATACACTCTGGAATATTAATCCTGCATCAGTCAGAATAGACACAAGCCTTGTAGAATTCACAGATATCAGGATCTCGCATGAGGATCAGTATTTCCTGCTTGATGGCAAGATTTCTGAGATACCGGATGATGTGCTTAATATGCAGTTTAACAGGTTCGACCTGAAACACTTCAACCAGGTCAGCAGCATGTACGGACTGTTGCTGGATGGGACTCTGGAAGGTGAAGCCAGCCTGTCAGATATATATAAAAATCCTCTTTTCCTGGCAAACCTTAATATCATTGAACTGAAAATCAATGATGAATTGCTGGGAGAGACCAGTCTGAATACCAGATGGATCAACAGTGAAAAAAAGATCCATTTGGAAGCCGAGTCAAAACGGGGAACCCTAAAAACTGTTGAAGTCAGTGGTGATTATACCCCCGGGGATAAAACAATCAATTTCGAAATCGGGATGGATAAATTGAGAATGAATATTATCCAGCCGTATATTTCTTCACAGATAAGCGACATCACCGGCATTGCCAGTGGAAAGCTTGAAATGGATGGAACAATTAACCAGCCTGTACTGAATGGCAGCCTGAGTGTGCAGAAAGCCTCCTTCAAGATTAACTATTTGCAGACAACTTACAGTTTCAGTGACGCTGTCAGTATCAGGGATAACGAGATCAGCTTCCATAATCTGGATATATTCGATATGGATGGGAAAAAGGCTGTCCTCAACGGAACCTGCACCTCCACTTATCTCAGGAATTTTGTGGTTGATCTAAGCCTGGAAGCAAAGGATTTCTGTTTCCTCAATACACGCGAAAAAGATAATGAGACCTATTATGGAACAGCTATTGCATCAGGTGTGTTAAATCTAAAGGGCACACGTAAAGCCCTGAAGCTGAATATTTCTGCCGTGTCAAGAAAGAATACTCAACTGTTCATTCCTTTATACTCCGAGAAATCGATTACTGAAAATACACTTATAGAGTTTGTCTCTGCAGATAACCAGGTTCTGAGTTTTAAAACTGAACCCTCCACCGGTCAGATTCCTATTGGCCTGGATATGGTATTTGACATGGAAATGACACCTGACGCTGAAGTACAGATCATCTTTGATCCCAAGGTTGGGGACATCCTCAGGGGGAACGGTAGCGGATCCATTAAACTTCTGATAAACGAAGAAGGAGATTTCCAGATGCTGGGTGACTACCGATTCGACAGCGGGGATTACTTATTTACCTTACAAAACATTATCAATAAGAAACTGCAGCTTCAGCGGGGAGGAACCATTACGTGGAATGGTGAACCCACTGATGCCATCATTGATATCAGGGCTATATATGCTACAAAAGCCTCTCCTTATATTCTGGTACCCGAAGGACCGGAATACCTGAAAAAACGATTACCTGTAGAATGTCACATGGTCATGACCGGTAACCTTATGAATCCGGCAATTTCCTTCGAGATTGATATGCCAACGGCAGAGGAGGAGACAAAGAACTTTGTGAATAATGCCATCAATACCGATGAGGAACTGACCAAACAATTCCTTTCTTTGCTGGTGATAAACAACTTCTCGTCAACCCAGGCTGGGGCAGGTTCATCGATCATGTCTGGTAGTACAGGAGCCGGCATGGCAGGAGTGACCACCAGTGAGCTGCTCTCCAACCAGTTGAGCAACTGGTTATCGCAGATAAGCTCAGATTTCGACATCGGTGTCAACTACAGGCCGGGTGATGAGATCTCCACCAACCAGGTTGAGGTGGCACTGTCCACTCAGATTCTTGACGACCGCGTTACCATTCATACTAATGTGGATGTATCAGGAGCAAACAATCAGGGCACCGCACAGGGAACCAACACTACATCAATAGCAGGAGAATTTGACCTTGAGGTAAAGCTGACAGATGATGGCAAACTAAGGGTGAAAGCTTTCAATCATTCCAATGATGACCGACTGTACAAGACATCACCCTATACCCAGGGTGTCGGATTTGTTTACGGGGAAGATTTCAATACTTTTTTGGACCTCAGGAACAGAAAAAAAACGGATAAAAACAATGACCAGAAGAAATGAAATGCATGAATTGTCGATTAATAATAAATTTTCATTATAAACACTTCCAACAGGGCATTGTTAACAAAACAGGATATAATAATCTGCCTTTTATCCCGTTTTTTCGATAAATTGCGGGCAATTCCTGACGGAATACCATCTGTACAAGTCCGTTTCAGGCTGAAGAATTTTGTGAATAAACTGAATCTATCAAAATGAATCTTGCTGTTTTCTTACAAGTAACAATGGCCGACAGCCTGAAGGCTGCACAGGATGCAGGATCACTTAAAATGTCTTACTGGGAACTTACCCTGAAGGGGGGGTGGGTAATGGTACCTATCTTCCTTTTATCACTGATAGCAGTGTATATTTTCATCGAAAGGTATTTTGCCATCAGGAAAGCTTCAGAGGTCGATACAAATTTTATGAACAGGATCCGCGATTACATTAATGACGGTAAAGTAGATA
>Ga0233423_10001349_pt1 | contig 12356 bp, 9 predicted proteins | sample Watercolumn_Mata_FD_180713 | JGI IMG/M metagenome (GOLD analysis project Ga0233423, IMG submission 180713) | Freshwater microbial communities from Lake Matano, South Sulawesi, Indonesia - Watercolumn_Matano_2014_112_MG | ecosystem: Environmental > Aquatic > Freshwater > Lake | place: Indonesia... | reverse complement strand
GTTGTTTGAGAAAGAGAAGTATGCAGATTTCTCAAAAGATATGGTGTTAATGATGCAGACTGAGGCGGAAAAACTTGCGGTGAATGCCCTTCTCCCGGCATATGCGGAAGGCGATAAGGAAGGATGCACCTTTAAAGACGGAAAGGTATATATTCCCGCGAGCTTCCATGAGATTTTCAAGAAGTATGTTGAAGCGGGATGGATCTGTTCCACCGAATCTCCTGACGTGGGAGGACAGGGTCTCCCCATCATTGTCACAACAGCCTGCATGGAATTTATGTTCGCTGCCAATTTCCCCTTTCTCATGTATCCGGGTCTGACCCATGGTGCGGCACGCTTGATTGAACTGTTCGGCACCGAGGAGCAGAAGAATAAGTACATGTACAATATGTATGCAGGCAAGTGGACGGGTACCATGTGTCTTACGGAGCCGGGGGCGGGAAGCGATGTGGGTGCCCTGAAGACTTCTGCGAAAAGATTGCCTGACGGCAGATTCAGTATTACCGGAACCAAAATATTCATTTCCTGCGGCGATCATAATCTCACGGAGAATATCATCCATCCCGTATTGGCAAGGATTGAGGGAGATCCTCCTGGGACGGCGGGCGTTTCCATTTTCATCGTTCCCAAATACAGGGTAAACAATGACGGCAGCCTCGGTGAATTCAATGATGTCCGGACGGGGAATGTCGAGCATAAGATGGGTATCAAGGGTTCCGCCACGTGCACACTGAATTTCGGTGATGAAGGAAACTGCATCGGAGAACTGCTGGGCAAGGAACGTCAGGGATTGAGGGTAATGTTTCACATGATGAATGAGGCGAGACTTGAGGTGGCAATGCAGAGTCTTGGTCATGCCACAGCGGCATATGAACATGCTCTGAAGTACGCCCAAGAGAGGATTCAGGGCATCCCCGTATGGGAAATGAAAAATCCTGATGCCAAGGCCGTGCCGATTATTGAGCACCCGGATATAAGGAGAAAGCTCTTATGGATGAAAGCCCATGTGGAAGGCATCAGAGCTTTGAATTACTTTACGGGATTCTGCATGGACCTTGTGAGAGTTTCCGATACCGAACAGGAGAGGGAAAAGTGGCACGGACTCGTAGATCTTCTCATCCCTGTCTGCAAGGCCTACTCTTCAGAAAAGGCTTTGCTGGTGTGTTCGGCGGCCATCGATGTGTACGGAGGATATGGTTATTGTTCCGATTATCCGGTGGAGCAGTATCTCAGGGATTGCAAGATTGCCAGCATCTATGAGGGAACGAACGGAATACAGTGCCTTGACCTGGTCGGACGGAAGCTCGGGCAGCGAAAAGGTATGGATGTCATGAATCTCTTCGGTGAAATAAACGCTTCTCTTATGAAATTGAAGAAAAGTGAGGAACTGAAGAGACACGTTTCTATTCTGGAAGAGGCATACAATGCGTTAATCGATCTTACCATGCATTTCGCACAATTGGGGAAGAGCGCCGGTTTCCTGATCCCGATTTTGAACGCGACCCCTTACTTGGAGATTATGGGTGATGTCGTCATCGGTCACTTCCTGATGCAGGCTGCAGGAATTACTGAAGAGCGATTGCAGGCAATCTACAGGGAAAAAGGAGCGGATGATTCTAAAGGCAAGAGGCGTGCTCTGGTTCGTGAAGATCATGAAGTTGCCTTTTACTGCGGCAAGATTGCAGCAGCCAAGTTTTTTGCGGTAGATATCCTTTCCACTGTAAAGGCGAAGTGTGAGGCGATTAAATTCGGAGAGAAGATTCCCATTGAAATGGCGAATGAATCTTATTAGTGTTAGGTTTTTTCACGAAGGAGGAGAACTATGTCGTACAACATTAAAAAAGCCGCGGTTCTGGGCGCTGGAGTCATGGGAGCCTCCATTGCCGCCCATCTGACGAATGCCGGGATCGAGTGTGTGCTGCTGGATATCATTCCTTTTGAGCTTACCGAAGCTGACAAGGCAAAGGGATTCACGGAAAAAAGTCCCGAGTGGAGGAACAGGTTTGCTGCAAATGGATTGGATACAGTCCTGAAGGTCAAACCGGCTGCATTCTATACAAAGAAAAGCGCATCCATGATAAAGATCGGCAATTTTGAAGACAATATGAAAATGCTGGCCGACACGGACTGGGTCATCGAGGCTGTCATCGAAAATCTCAAAATAAAGCAGGATCTTTTTGCGAAGGTTGAGAAGGTGGTGAAGGCCGATTGTATTGTTTCCACGAACACCTCAGGGATCCCCATAAAAGACATTTCCGCCAATTTCGGATCCAGAATGAAGAAAAATTTCCTTGGCACCCATTTCTTTAATCCGCCGCGTTACATGCGGCTTCTTGAGATCATTCCCGGTGAGGAGACGAAGAGGGAGATCGTAGAGTATATGGAGGAATTCTGCGAGCGGGTACTGGGAAAAGGCGTGGTGATCTGCAAGGATGTTCCGAACTTCGTCGGGAATCGTATTGGGGTCTTCGACATCGCGAACGCGATCCGCTTGATGGTTGAGAAGGATATGAAAATTGATGAAATCGACGCCATCATCGGGAAAGCCGTGGGAAGACCCGGTTCCGCAATCTTCGGGACGCTGGATCTGGTAGGCCTGGATACGGGTCATCACGTCATGAAAAATCTCTACGAGGCGGTACCGAACGATGAGATGAGGGAAGTGTTTCTCCCTTCGGATTTTATGTCCAGAATGATGGAAAAGAAGTGGCTGGGGAACAAGACAAAGCAGGGTTTCTATAAACGGTCGCAAGACGATAAGGGGAAGAAGGCAAAACTTGTTTTAGACTACCATACAATGGAGTATATGCCGGCATCCAAGCCGAAATTCGATTCTATTTCCCTGGCAAAGAAGGTGGAAGATGATGTTCCGAAAATGATCAAGACTGCATTCGACGGAAAGGATGCGGCGGCGCAACTTGTTCGGGAATATCTCTGCAATAACTTTATCTATGCCGCAAATAGAATCCCGGAGATTTGTGACAGCATCGTGGCCATCGATAATGCCATGAAGTGGGGTTACAATCATCAGTTAGGACCCTTTGAAACCTGGGATGCCGTTGGCGTGAAGGAGGCGGTGGCGGCAATGAAAAGCCTGGGGAAACAGGTTCCCGCAAAGGTTGAAGAGATGCTCTCGTCGGGATTTCATTCATTTTACGCGAAAAAGGAAGACGGTCTCTATTACTACGATTTCACCACGAAGAACTATGTGAAACTGAAAGAAAATCCCAAGATTATTCTCCTGCCGTCCCTCAAGGAGAGGAAAAAAATGATCAAACAGAATCCGGGGGCAAGCCTCGTCGACATAGGTGATGGTGTGGTCTGCCTTGAATTCCATACCAAAATGAATTCGGTGGACCAGCAGATAATCCAGATGATTTTTGAGAGCTGTGATATTGTGGAAAAAGACTTTACGGGAATGGTCGTGGGTAACCACGCCGTGAACTTTTCCGTAGGTGCCAATGTCTTTATGGTACTCATCGCGGCGCAGAAGGGTGAATGGGATATTCTGGAGAAACTGGTCGGAGACTTCCAGAATGCCAATATGAGGATGAAGTACCTCTCCCGGCCGGTGGTCACGGCTCCTGCGGGCATGGCTCTGGGAGGGGGATGCGAAATCGCCATGCATGGAGTAAGATGCCAGCCCTGCGGGGAGACCTACATCGGGCTCGTGGAGGTCGGAGTGGGTGTCATACCGGCGGGCGGTGGTTGTAAGGAGTTGATGGTCAGGGTTACCGAAGGCATCCCCGACGGGGCCATAGAAGCGGGATTGAACCTGCAGCATTTTTATTCCAAGGCATTCGAAAATATTGCCATGGCGAAAGTGGCCACCAGTGCCATTGAGGCTATGGAGCTGGGATATGTGAGAAAGACGGACAATGTCAGCCTGAACAGGGATCAGCAGATCTGGGATGCGAAGCAGGTGGTTCTTGGGATTTCAAGGTTTTACAGAAAGCCGGATCCCGTGATGATTCCCGTGATGGGTGAAAATTTCCGCGGCATGTGCGATTCCGTTGTGTACAACATGAGGCACGGGAATTTTGTCACGGACTACGATATGCAGATAGCCAAAAAACTTGCCTATGTGCTTTCCGGAGGTGATTGTCCCGAAGGCACACTGGTTTCAGAACAGGAAATTCTCGACCTCGAGAGAGAAGCTTTTTTGAGTCTCTGCGGCGAGGCGAAGACACAGGACAGAATAATGCACATGCTCAACACCGGCAAACCTTTGCGGAATTGAGAGGGAAGGAGGAGGAAGATCATGAGAGACGCTGTTGTTATTGAATCCGTGAGAAGCCCGGGTGGACGTTACAGAAGGGGCGGCCTTGCGCAGACCCGGGGTGATGAAATAGGTATCCAGGTATTAAAGGGTCTCCTGGCGAGAGTCCCTGTAATGAAGACAGAAGAGGTGGATGACGTCATTGTCGGGTGCGCCTTTCCCGAAGCAGAGCAAGGGATGAACCTTGCGAAGGTCATTGCTGTGGGGGCGGGCCTTCCCATCACCACGTCCGGCATGACGATAAACCGTTTCTGCTCTTCGGGACTCCAGGCTATTGCCGACGCGACGGCGAAGATCAGGGCCGGGTGGTCGGAGGTGATCATCGCCGGGGGTTGTGAAACCATGTCTCACATACCCATGGGGGGCAGTATGTTCCGTCCTCATCCTGAATGGGGAGACCTGCCGAATGTATATGTTTCCATGGGGATCACCGCGGAGAATGTTGCGGCGAACTACAACGTATCCCGTGAGGATCAGGACAGATTCGGGATGGAAAGTAACCGACGCGCTCACGAGGCGATCAAGGCGGGAAAATTCAAGGATGAAATCATTCCCATCAATGCGTATCGGTATACAAAAACAAAAAACGGTAAAAGGGTGAGGGAACAGGTTGTGTTTGACATGGATGATGGTGTGAGATGGCCGACAACGATGGAAGATCTCGCACGATTGAGATCTCCCTTCAAACAGGGCGGTTCGGTCACGGCGGGTAATGCCTCCCAAATGACCGATGGGGCTGCCTTTACGCTGCTCATGAGTTTGGAGAAAGCAAAATCCCTGGGATTAAAACCCCTCGCCCGCCTTTCTCATTACGCGGTAGCGGGCTGTAAACCGGAAGAAATGGGTATCGGCCCCGCCTTCGCCATTCCCAAAGTGCTGAAGTTGGCGGGGCTGACTACAAAAGACATCGATGTGTTTGAGATAAACGAAGCCTTTGCCTGTCAGGCCCTCTACTCGGTAAAAGAGGTGGGGATCGAAGACAGACTGGCAGCGGGTGATGTAAATCCCAATGGGGGTGCCATAGCTCTGGGTCATCCCTTGGGAGCGACAGGGGCGAAGCTCACCGCGCAGCTTCTCTATGAGTTGAAGCGCCGTAAAGCGAAGCGTGGTATTGTTTCCATGTGCATCGCCGGAGGCATGGGGGCGGCCGGCATCTTTGAGATGTTATGATCCGGTAATTTTAAAATTGCGAGAGAGAAGCCACGGCGGAATAAACCGTGGCTTCTTTATTCAATTCGGTTGAGAACCGCCCTTAAAGCACGCACCTTCGCCTGTATATTTTCGGCTCCTACGATCTCCGTCACCAGCGCAATGCACCTTGCGCCCCGGCGACTTACCTCGGCAATGTTATACTCCTTGATCCCGCCTATGGCCACGAAGGGGAGATTGATATTTTTCACGACAAAATCCAGGTATTCCAGACCCACAGGTTCACAGACATCCTTTTTTGTTGTTGTGGCAAAGATGGGACCGACTCCGATGTAATCGACACCCGATCTCTGTGCTGCTTCGGCCTGAGCGGAAGAATGGGTGGAAAGCCCGATAATCATTTTGTTTCCTACGAGTCTTCGGACTCTTTCCACCGGCAGGTCGTCCTGACCAAGGTGTATTCCGTCCGCATCTACCAGAAGGGCGAGATCCGGCCGATCATTCACGATGAACGTAACGTCGGCGTTTTTCGTCATTTCCCTGATTTTGAGGCATTCCTCATATTTTTGCCGGTCTTCCTTTTCCTTTTCCCGGTACTGGATAACCCTGATTCCCGCGTCGATCATCTCTGCCGCCACCTCGATGTTGCTTCTTCCCAGGGAATACTCCTCTGCGGTGATTCCGTAAATGTCGGTATCAAGAAACTTCATCACTTTATCTCTTTCAGTCATCGTGCACCCTTCCTTCAGAATTTTTCAAAAAGAAGTCCAGTATGACATCCGCCTGTTTTGCGGCGGCGACATTGACCCTTGGTGCCATGGGGGGGAGTTCCGGGGCTGCCTCAGACGACAGGTCTCCGACCAGAAAAAATTTGTCTCTGATGCGGCGGATGGTAATGGCGTCGCTTCCACCACACCCGGCGATACCGGAGGCCGCGACGACAAGCTTCCCGGAGTTCATGTATGCCTCCACTACCATCTTCTTGTCAGCGGCGCCATCAAGAGCTTCTACCACCACGTCACATTCAGAGAAGAGTGTGCTCACGTTCCCATTTTCGATTCTCTCGTCAAAGGTTTCTATTTCCAGGTCCGGATTGATCCGCAGCAGGTTTTCCCTGAGAGCGTCCACCTTCTTTTGTCCCACCTGGGTAGAGAAATAGAACTGGCGGTTCAAATTACTCATTTCCACCACATCGGAATCAACAATTCTGAACTTTCTGAAGCCACACCTGACAAGAAACAGGGCGCAATTCGATCCGAGCCCCCCGGCACCGGCAATTCCTACCAGCGCTTTCTGGATTTTTATGAGATTTTCCTCACCAAGAACTTCTGTAAGTGATTTTTCAAAATCATTCATGGAGGCTCCTGTGAGATCATCTGCCAGTCTTTGTATACGGGCTGGTAACCCTGGGAGTAGAGCATCATGGCCATTTCGGATACGCTCCGCTCGTCTGATATCTCAAATTGACCGGCGGAGTCGAAATCCAACCTCCCTCCCACAGAGGTACTCGACCCGGCCGACATTTTGGTGGTTCCCAGTTTGACAAGGCGGTCCCTCAGATCCGCCCGCTCCCTTGTGGAAACGGTAATTCCCCCTCTGGGCATGAATAACCTGAAGGCCAACATGTATTGAACCAGATTTTTGTCGCTTACTGCGAATGGGGGCGGGAAGCCTCCCAGGTGGGGGCGCATTCGTGGTGGTGATATGCTTACCTCCACATCGGGAAATCTGTTCTGGAGGTAGTCTGCGTGGAGTCCGGTAAAAAACGCTTCGCTCCGCCACCGGTTCAGTCCCAGGAGAGCCCCGACATTAACCGTTCGGATTCCTGCACTGCATGCCCTTTCGGGTGCTTCCATGCGGTACATGTAATTACGCTTCGGTCCGGCCGGGTGAAGCTCACTGTATATATTTTCGTCGTAGACCTCCTGATAGATGGTCAGACCATCCACCCCGGCGGCTATCAACTCGGCATACTCATGCTCATCCAGCGGATATATCTCAATACTGATAGAGGTAAAATATTTTTTCAGGACCTCCACACACTCCTTGATGTAGGAAACCGGTGAATCCTTCCTCGACTCCCCGGTGAGAATAAGAATGTGCTTGAGACCTGTCGCCGCGATAATTTCCGATTCTTTCACCAGCTCGGCGGAGGTCAGCTTTTTTCTTTCCAGTTTATTGTTGACCCGGAAACCGCAGTATACGCAATGGTTCACGCAATAGTTGGAGAGGTAAAGCGGAGTATACAGAAAGATTACCCTGCCGAAATGTTGAATCGTGAGGTGGTGGGCCCTTAGCGCTATCTCCTCCAGGCAATCTTCAGCCGCAGGGGACAGAAGTATCAGGTAATCCTGCTCATTAAGGCGGCTCCTAACAATAGTCCTCTTTACGTCGCTGACGCCTATGCGTTCGAAGAAGCTATCGAAATCAAAGTGCGCATATTTCTTGATTTCTTCATAGAAACTCATATGGACATATTCCCATATCTTATTCCCGCAAGAATCCCGTGAGAGGCGATGATGCCCTCGCGTAATCGACGATTTCACCGGGTCCGGACAAATATGCCATGCGCCCCGCCTTGACGGCCATGCTGAACGCCCTGGCCATGGCAACGGGATCGTTCGCGGTGGCGATGGCGGTGTTCACCAGGACTGCGGCAACCCCCATTTCCATGGCCTCCGCCGCTTCGGAAGGTCGCCCGAGACCGGCGTCAACAATGATGGGAAGAGGAATCTCTTCCACTAAAATCCTCACAAGCTCCCGTGTCCGGAGTCCCCGGTTGCTGCCAATAGGAGACCCCAATGGCATTACCGCCGCTGCTCCCACCTCTACCAGTTTCTTCGCCACCATCAGATCAGGACTCATATAAGGTAAGACCACAAATCCTTCTGCAGCTAACATTTCGGTGGCCTTGATCGTTTCATGGTTATCAGGAAGGAGATACCTGTTATCGGTTATCACTTCTATTTTTACCCAGTTACCACACCCCGCTGCTCTTGCCAGCCTGGCGATCCTGATCGCCTCTTTTGCATTTCTGGCTCCGGACGTATTGGGCATGAGGATGCAATCTCCGGGCACATACGCAGCGATATTTTCTTCTTCAAATGCCGTATCCATTCTCCTGAGGGCGACGGTAACCACCTGCACGCCTGAGGCTTTCACGACCTCAGGGATTAACTTGTTCGATGAAAATTTGCCTGTTCCAAGGAACAGTCTGCTCGTCAGCTCCCTGTCACCGATTTTCAGAATATCTTCCACAATCCTAACCTCCTCCCACAAACCTCAATATCTCCAGGCGGTCGTCTTCTTTAAGAAGAATCCCATTCCAGGATTCACTCAGCACAAGTTCATAATTGTATTCAATAATAATCGTCTTCGGATTAAATCCTTTTACGGCAATAAGATCGGCAATTGTAGTACCGTCTTCTGCAAAATCCTCTTTTCCATTTACGATGATCCTCAATGTATCTCTCCCGGAGCAAAACAAAAAAGCCCACCATCCGGTAGGCCTTCACTTTTGCTGTTTATGCTTCCCTACGATGGCATTACCCATTTCAGGTTCCAAGGGTTGAGATAGCTCTCTCTCAGCCTTAAAGCACCCCTAGCGTGATATTTATTTTTTATTTCATATACCTGTTATCATTCCGTATGTCAAATTTAAATCATCGGGTATTGGAAGATGTACTCCGCCAGATGATCGAACCTTCCTCATCGTCTTTCTGTTTAAAAGTCAATACAGGAGAGTAGACCGACCAGCCCTGCGGGGATTCATACTTGACGATAATGAAATCATCCTTGAGATTTATATTGTACGGCAATTCGACATCACTCTTCACCTGGAGCATCCCCGAATCCCATCCCTTTATGAAAACAAGATACCTCCCCTCCCTGTGAGGTCCGAATTTCCACTTCAAAATGCCCCGTGAGTAATGAATATTGACATCGAGGTCACCTTTGTTTCCGCACTCTTCGGGGGTTTTCTTATTGCCCGTTACGCCTGCCTGATAAAGTTGACCGCCCATATTGATCCACGCCTTTTTATCGGGGTGGAGAAAAGGACATATGCAATCGTTTTTACAGAAGCTCGCACCTTGGGGCATATTGAGGATTGTCTTACGTATAGAGGAAAAAGCCCAGTAGCAGTGTCCATGGTCGGTGATGAGAAGATTATGGGGGTCGTTATTATAGAGGAGAAATTTACCTTCCGTTTTGATCTCGTCACTGTACTGTTTCCACTTGGCTATCCCCTGTTCGGTGGAAAGGCATCCCGCCAGAATGAGAGCCGCTCCCAGGAGAAGGGCGGGGGAGTAGCTCAGGCGCGTTTTCCGGGTTAAGGAATAAAGATACTGGATTCCTATTCCTGTTCCTATGGATATGACTAGAGATAATACAAATACGTAACGGGACGAGAACATGCCCAAAACGGGAATGATGGGAGCGATGCTGCACACGATCAGTGTGATGGTGGTTAATTTATATTGCCATGAACTGATTGTAAACGTGATGAGAAAAAGGAGTACGGGAATGGCCATGACCATTATATGCCACGGATTTGACCAACCCATAATTGCGGCGAAGATCATGGGAGCATTGAGGATATTTTCCAGTTTCACCGGTATATGGGGATACGCCGAGGCCATGCCTTCCAGCCCGAGCATATAGAATCTCCAGAGAAAATAGATAACGGCAGCGGCGGCGTAAGGGTACAGCATCTTGAAATCATGCCGATCTCTTTTTAAGAGGAAAACAGCGAACAACACAATCAGCGGAACATAGAGCTCCTTCGAAATACAGGCGAACAAATAGAATACAGCGCCGGTATGGTGATACATTATTTTTTCTTTCCTGAGGGCAGCCAAGAAGAAGATCACGGATATAAAGGTGAAGAAGAGTCCCTCTATGTAATGGCGCACCATCAGGTGGAAGGATGAATCACAGACGGGTAAGGAGGCAACGAAGGAACTTAAAATGATACTCGATACCATGGGTGAAAAATAGTGAACAAACAGGGCGTAGCCCGCGATGAGCGTAGCGGTAAAACTGAGGAGGTGATGCCAGTAGAAAGGTTCGGGGTTCAGTCCGGCAAAAAGATAATCTAACCCGAAGGAAAAAGGGAGCATGGGATTAAAGTTGATAGGGGAGAACAGTCTCGCCCGGTCATAGAATGCCGTAAATAAGCCGTTCTGTGAGACATAAAAGAGGTGACACGGATCGTCTATAAGCCACCACGTTTCCAGCGTCTCGTGGTAGAGTATCCACAGGAGAATGATGGGTATTCCCCCGGCGAAGATATGAAGAAATAAAGATTTTTTTTCTTTTATCTCTTCAGAGAGTGTCCAGGAATGTTCCCTTGATCCCAGAATCATAAAAAGGGAAAGCCATATCAAAAGGGCTATTTTGTCGCGTAAAAAGGAAAAGACTTCCTTTATAAGAGAATAGGGGAGGGAAAGGGTTATTACCATCTGAGGGTGTGAGGAGGTAGCATCCAGGAGAATTCCTTTGTTTGCCGTATCTCCTTTGTTTACCAGTCCGTTTTTCAACTGCCATTGATTGAGATCCTTTCCGGCAAATCGGTAAATCGTTCCCTGCCAGGTGATTGTTATCTCGCTTATTTCTATCTTGCCCTTCGCATCTGCCGGATCAAGACGCAGGGCGTTTATGTCTCTGAATATCTGAAGGGGAAGACTGTACTTGTGAGAGGTACCATCGCCTATGTATGATCTTCGAACAGAAAGCTTTTCATTGAACCCTTCTCCCGTGTCTACGTACATTGCAATGGAACCAGACTGCCACGAGGTCATGAGTACCTCGACGGTCAGATTTTTCTCACTTTGCATGTACATCTTGTAGGAGGTAGATAGACCAAGGATAATTATGACCGTGAAAACGGCTATTTTTATTGTCTTGTCCATAAATTGCAGGTGGAAATATATTGACTTACTGTAGTTAATATCTTATTTTGACCCATCGATCAGGGTTTCATATCATAAATGTAGACAATGCTCGATGTAAATAATGATCCGGGAGCACATCCAATACTTCCCCGCCCTTGTACTTTTTCTTCTCTTCTTAAGCACGACTATATACGCACAGGACATAAAGGAGGTACAAGGTGATGAATGGATCAAATTATCATCACCTGCGGAAAAGGTCACTATTTATGAGAAAAAACCCTTTGTCAAATGTCTCATTACGATTCCCTTTTCAAAAGAAAATCTTCTCGTTGTCTTGGACGATACTGACGTAACAAACGTTCTCGATGTTTCAAAGGACGGGTTTGAATTTATTCCGATTCAGATTCTCTCACCGGGAGGACACAAGGTAAGTATTACCCTCACCACGCCCGACAAGAAAGAATATAAGAAGGAATTCTCTTTTAACGTACGTCACACCAGAGTGTTTGAGGAAATGTCATCGACAAATGATGTGAGCTTCCTCTATGAGGGGAGAATAAAGAGGCATGTCGAAGGAACAGAGGAAACAACACCTCATTCAAAGATAGAGGGCAACATCACCAGTAACTCTAAGATAAAGGAAAAGTCCTTCGAGGGATCATTAAATGCAAATATCCGATACCTGGAACAAAGCCTGCCTGTTGATCCCCCTACTTTTAAAAAATTTACTATACCTAACTATCTGTTGACTTTGAAATATGGCGCTGAGAAGGCTCATGTCCTCGGGGAAATGGGAGATGTTCAAGTCAATGAAACATCGAATACCGTAATAGGGTTGTCCCGTCGGGGGGTAAGATTTAATGTCGACTCCGCGAATTACAGATTTACCTACTTCGATGTGAATGCCCTGACCTGACCCCCAAATCTTGTACCACATTTAAAGTTAGTAATCAGCCATTTTATGCACTTCAATGAAGCCTTGCTTCCGGCGCAGGGCATAGATAGTTTAACGAACTGTGTGGCCTGAATGTGTT
>Ga0233423_10001348_pt1 | contig 12362 bp, 9 predicted proteins | sample Watercolumn_Mata_FD_180713 | JGI IMG/M metagenome (GOLD analysis project Ga0233423, IMG submission 180713) | Freshwater microbial communities from Lake Matano, South Sulawesi, Indonesia - Watercolumn_Matano_2014_112_MG | ecosystem: Environmental > Aquatic > Freshwater > Lake | place: Indonesia... | reverse complement strand
CGGCCGGGATGAGTATTCCTGCGACACCGGCGTAAGCAACCGCCTCCGCCAGATGCGCTTTGACTTTATGGGTGATCCGGCCATTCAGGGCAAGGTGCTGTGGATCAGGATCACCAATCGCCCGGACCGCCTGGACAAGGCGGACCTGCGCTCGGGCCGCTCCAGCGAACGCATCCCGTTTTTCATGCCGGATTTTGCCGAAAAGTCTCACATCTTTCAGGTCGTGGCGCAGCGCAGCGGCATCCCCTGCGAGTTGCCGGATTTTGCCGAGGTCGTTCGGTACCTGGAGGCGCGGCACCCGGAGGTGATCACCGGGGGGGATATCGAGGAACTGGTGTTCCGGGCCTACCGGGAAGCGCGCCTGGCGGGCCGGGAAGCGGTGCGGGCCGAGGATTTTCAGCGGGTGATCGACGACTTCCTGCCGCCCCACCAGGTGGAGGTGCTGCGGCAGATGGAACGGCTGGCCCTGAACCAGTGTTCCTCCCGGCGCTTCATCCCGGAGCGGGTGTGGGCCTGGGCCGCCCGGGGCGAGGCGGCGGCGGCAGACTGAGCAGCCGGCGCGGCGGGCCCGGCCGAGGTGATCAATCCTTAAGGAGCATCGGGAGTTATTAAAGAGAAAATCATCATCACCGGCCAGGAGATCATCCTCCAGGATTTGACGGGAGGTGAGGAAGGCCGGGTGGCGCGCCGGGCGCCCCTGGAGGCGGCGATGCGGTTTGTCTCCCGGGTCATGCCGCCGCCGTTGCCGGTTTTGCCCGTGGGCACCCGCTGGCTGAACCGGAAGAAAGACCTGCTCAACCTGGTGGTGGAGCATCCCCCCCAGTGCCGCACCCTCAGGATCAGCGGCGGCAAGAAGGGCGAGGACGACTACCGCCCTTACCGTTTGGCGTTCCCCTATGTGATCTACGTGTTGACCTTTTTTCGTGACGGTTTCGAGGAGATGAAGATGTTCTTCCGGAACCGGTCCCTGAGTGCCCCCACCGATACCCTCTACCATACCAACCTGCCCAACGTCCGGGGGGAGCCGGGTCATTACGGCTCCCAGCGGGTCTGCCTGCGATACCGTCCGGAGATGCTGGAAGGGGTCCCGCTGGCCGAGGCGGTGCCGGCTCTCATCGAGTTCTTTTGGAGCACCGGGTTCAACCAGGATATCGCCGGCAGCGCCTTTGAGCGGGCTCAGACGCGGGAGGCGCGGTTCGCCAGCTTTGCCGCCTGGGAGGCCGCCAGCCAGGAAAACCCCCTCTTCCCCCTGGAGGTGGAGTGGGAACCCGCCGATCGGGACCTCCCGGACCTGTGGCGGGAATGCCTGAAGCTCCACGGGGACACGGATCAGGCCATCAGCACCGCCGCGGAACTGGCGGACATCCTGTATAGGCTGCCGGTGGGCTATTGACGCCGGGCGCCTGGGGCCGCACCCGCGGCCGGCCGCTCCAGACCGCCATGTTTAACCGATGACCGTTTTCTTGAAGTTCACCTTGCCGTGCGTCCGAAATAGATAGGAAATCGAGGAATCGGGCGCCACACACTTCAGAGACGTCATCACCGCCTTTTTGAGGGCTTCGAAAAGGTGCTGGGATGACGTGCCGCTGACTTCCCCCTCCAGGGTAAGGTATAAATCTTCACCCTTGCGGTAAACCGAGATCGTTGGTTCCATGAGTCCTCCTGTAATCCCTGTCGCTGCAGGTCGGGTTGACGTGATGTCATGCTCAACCCCTGCCTGATAGCATTACCATAAAAAGTCGGGCGGGAAATTGCGGACTTCCACTGATTTTGGGCGCTAAATCCACTGATTTTGCCGGGCAGAAATTACTATCCGGCGGCACCGACATCTATCATGGGCGATTATCGGCCCGGAGCACTCCGGGGAAAGTTCAGGCCAGGGGTGATCCGGCTGGCATTCCTGGTGCAACGTCCGGGTGGCAGGCGCGCCGACGCTTAGGAGAGGGTATTATCGTGGGTGAACTTATTGGCTAAATCCACCATCAGCATGTTGGAAAGATTGGCACTGAGGTAGATTTTCTGAGTCACTACGGTGCGAATGGCCTTGACCAGCTCTTCAAGGGCGCAATCTTTGAGGAGATACCCCGAGGCCCCGGCGTTAAGCATATTTAACACGAAGAGACTGTCGGAGTGCATGGAAAGGGCGATGACCTTGGTTTGGGGATATTGGGACAGTATCTGTCGAGTGGCTTCAACGCCGTTCAAATCGGGCATGGAAATATCCAGGATGACGACCTGGGGCGACAGCGCCTTGATAAGTTGAAAGGTGGTGCGGCAATCCTGCGCCTCACCCACCACCTGCATATCAGGTTCCCCGGCCAGGAGATGGGTCAGTCCCTGACGCACTATGGGGTGGTTGTCCGCCAAGATAATCTTGATGGTCATGCTGGCTCCCTGATCCGGCTGGGGGGAATGTCGCGAGAAGACGCATCGGCGGCGCACTGTTACGGCCCTGAGAAGGAATCATCAGTTTCGCTTCTCAGCTACCATAAAAATTTTAGGTTTTCCCTAAAAATCACTTAGGGAATCCCTAATTTTCATTTCCGAAAACCCTGAATAACATGAAATTGGCGGCCCCCGCCTTGAGACATACTCATAGGGGGGACGGCTTAGACTTCCAGGGAGGTCAACCCTTGGCGGATGGCATATTTCGTAAGTTCGGCGACACTGTGAATTCCCAGCTTGGTCATGACCTGCTTGCGGTGGGCTTCCACGGTCTTGACGCTGACACAGAGGCCGTCAGCGATCTGGTTGGTGGACTTGCCTTCGGCCATGAGCTGCAATACTTCCCGTTCCCTGGCGGACAGGACGGTAAAAGCCGAAGTGCTGGTAGTCTGCCAGCCGGTGACGAAGTCCTTAATCACGATGTCCGAGACTCCGGGACTTAAATAGGTTTTCTGGCTGACCACGGTGCGGATGGCCTTGACCAGTTCTTCCAGGGCGCAGTCTTTGAGCAGATAACCCGAGGCGCCGGAACGAATCATGTTGAGCACAAAAAGACTGTCGGAGTGCATGGACAGGGCCACCACCTTGACCGCGGGGGACCCGGACAATATCTGGCGGGTCGCCTCAATACCGTTCAACTCGGGCATGGACAGATCCATGATAATGACATCGGGCAACATCTCCTGGGCCAGCTTCAACACTTTGCGCCCATTATCCGCTTCCCCGATGACTTCCATGTCGGACTCGGCTTCCAGGAGCATGCGGAGTCCTTGGCGGACGATCTGGTGATCATCCGCCAATAAGATCCGGATGACTCTTTTGCCCAGGTCGGATGAAAATCTTCTTTGGCCCATGGCGACACCCCTGATACGGTTTTGGCTTTTTCGTAAATAATTTTATTAAAAACAACCGGTTATCCAGATTACGGTCCGCGTTTGGCAGCAAAAAGGGTATCAACCGTTGTTGCACTCGTGCCGGCAGCCGGCTCACCGTGCGGGTGTCAGTCGGTCTACGGGAAGGCGGGCATCCCGCGCGGTGGGGGAGCACCGGCGGCCCTTGCCGGTCTCAGGGCTTGCCGGTAAGTTATCCCGTTTGCCAAAAGAGGCTCTTGCAAAACTCGCAATTCCCCACATTGGTCATTCGGAGCGCAGCGAAGAATCTCGTGAATTCAGTAACTTATTGAGATTCTTCGGTCGTTTCACTCCCTCAGCATGACAGGAGATGAGACTTTTGTAAGAGGCTCAAAAGTTTTTTCCGATCCTCCCCTCACCTAGCCCTCTCCCCCCGCTGGGGGGAGAGGGCAAAAGAGGCAGGAACTTTTGGCAAGTGCTTAACTCTTACTATAAGGCAGGAGGGTGCACAGCCGGGGATTCCCTGATTTTGCGATGCGGAATACCTGAAATTTATTATTTCCAGAGGAGAGAAGTTTTAGCCCTTAAGGGCACAAGGGGTCAGACTTCCAGGGAGGTCAGCCCCTGGCGAATGGCGTACTTGGTGAGTTCGGCCACGCTGTGGATATCCAACTTGTTCATCAGTTGCTTGCGATGCGCCTCCACGGTCTTGATGCTGACGCACAGGCTCTCGGCGATCTGGGTGGTGGACTTGCCTTCGGCCATCAACTGCAAGACCTCCCGTTCCCTGGCGGTCAAAATCGAGTAAGCCGAGGACTCGGTGGAGGCCCAGCCGATGACAAAGTCTTTGATCACGATATCGGAAATGCCGGGGCTGAGATAAACCTTGCGATTGATCACCGTCCGCACGGCCTTCACCAGTTCCTCCAGGGCGCAATCTTTGAGCAGATACCCCGAGGCGCCGGCCTTGAACATGTTCAAGACGAAGAGGCTGTCGGAGTGCATTGACAGGGCAATCACTTTGATGCCGGGGGCGTCGCTCACTATTTGGCGGGTGGCCTCGATGCCGTTCAGATCGGGCATGGAGATATCCATGATGACCACCTGCGGCGCCAGTTCCTGGACCAGCCGGACCACCGCCCGCCCATTGTCCGCTTCCCCCACCACGGCCATGTCGGGTTCCGCCGACAGCAGACTGCGGAGCCCGTGGCGCACGATCTGATGGTCGTCGGCCAAGACGATATTGATCACTGCACTAGTCCTCCTTGAGCCGGCTTGGTGTGCTGCAGGGGGACCATCAGGGTGATCCGGGTTCCCCGGTTATGCTCCGAATCCACCTGGACCCGGCCGCCAAGATAATGCAGCCGCTCCCGGATGCTGAACAGCCCGAAACCGCCGTTGCTCTTCAGGCGGGGATCCCGCAGGACGTCCTTGATTCCCACGCCGTCGTCCTCCACTTCAATGTTGACTTCGTCCCCATCCCGCCGGATGGTCACCCGGGCATTGTGGGCCTGGGCATGCTTGACGATATTAATCATCAACTCCCGCACCGACCGGAACAGCAGGACTTTGAATTCATCATCCATGGGGATGGGCAGCATGTCCTTTTGGACTTCGACTTTGATGCCATGCTGCGACCGGACGTGTTTGGCGTACCATTCCACCGCGGCCTCAAACCCCAGTTCATACAGCACCGGCAGGCTCAGCTCAAAGGTCAGGGAGCGGGTGTCCTGGATCATCTTCTCGATGAGTTCCCGCACCTCACCCAGGGGTCTGGCATGATCTTCCACCTTGATGATTTTCTGCAGTAATCCCAGTTTGATTTTGGAGAGCGCCAGGGCCTGGCCGATATGATCGTGCAGGTCCGTGGCCAACCGGCGGCGTTCCCGTTCTTCGGTGAGGGACAGCTCCGAGGCCAGGGATTGCAGTTGCCCCTTGTAAGTGCAAATATCCTCTTCGGCTTTTTTCCGGTCGGTAATATCCGCAATCATGCCAATGGCAAACTGGGGCGCCCCGCCGGCCCCCCGCAGCAGGGACACGGTGGCCTGCCCCCAGACCACCCGGCCATCTTTATGAAGATAGCGGTTTTCCCGGGAGAAGGCATCCCGATTCCCGCGCACCAATTCTTTGAACAGCTGGACGCTGGCCGGGACATCTTCCGGATGCAGCACCTCCTGAAAAGGTTTATTGCACAGCTCATCGCGGTTATACCCCAGCATGTTGAGAAACGCCGGGTTGGTATCGAGGATATTGCCCCCCATGTCCACCAGCGACATGCCGATGGCCGCCTCTTCAAAGATTTTGCGGAACCGCTTTTCCGTTTCCCGCAAGGCCGTAACATCGCTGAACATGGCGAACGCGCCGACAAATTGGCCGTCTTCAAACAGGGGGACCGAACTGATGATCACCGAGGCCAACCCCCGGTTCCGGCAAGTCATCTCCAATTCCTGCTGCGCCACCTGGTTCCGGCGGTTTTGGGCCATCACCTCCATCAACAGCTTCTTATTATGGAAATCCACCAGTTCATACATATTGTTGTTTTCCAGGGTGTTATGACCGGTGATTTCCCGCATGCGGCGGTTGGCAAATTTAATGGCCCCGGCGGCATCGACAATCCAGATGCCCTCGTGGGCATTTTCCACCAACTCGCGATATTTCCGTTCCGACACCTCCAACTTGTTGTATAGCACTGCATTTTCCAGGGCGATGGCCACCTGGTTGGCAAAACTGACGATGAACTCCCGGTCGCCGTCGGTGATCGTGGCCTCTTCGTGCACCCGGTCCGCCAGGAGGACGCCGATGACCTTGCCCCGCACCGTCAACGGGACCAGGATGAAGGCCTTGGGCTTGAAAAACTGGATCAGGGGGTTGTTCATGTTGAGTTTACTGCGGGCCACATCCTGAATCACCACCGGGATGCCGGTCATGGCCACCCGGGCGATGACGTTGTCCACCTTGGTAACGGGAATTTGATAATTCTTGATCTTGGCAAACAGCTCCGGGGAGATGCCTTCGGCCGAAGTTAGTTCCAGGACCTCCCCCTTTTCATCCAGGAGGAGGATCCCGGCCCGATCCAGCTTGGCGGAGTTGATGAGCAGCCGCAGGGTCACCTGCAGGAGTTTTTCCAGATTAAGCACCGAAAGGGCCGCGGTGCTGGTTTCCTGCATGCAGATGAGTTGATCGATTTTCTCTTTTAATTGAATATTTAAGCGGTGAATCTCATCAAATTTCTTTTTGAGGAGCTCTTTATCCCGTTCCAGTTCTTCAATGGTATAATTCAGCGCCCGCCAGGGCACCAGCAGCCGCAATAATCCTTCTTTGATGGAGAACCGGCGCTGCCAGGTGAAGTGGTACTCGCAATACTCATCTCCCCGGAAAAAGCATTTGGTTTCCTCCAGGGTAGCCGGCGGCAGGTTCCAAATCGTGGGGATGCCGGAGTAGATGCCGCGATTGAAGGAACAATAATCGATGGTGCTGGGGATTTCCTTGAACCAGTGCAGGCGGATGACGGCGCTGTCCCCCCGGGCGTGCACCAGTTCGACCCGCTTATTTTTATTGAATTTATCATTAATGGCCTGGGCCCGTCTCAAGGTCCGGCGGGGGTTTTTGTAGGCAAACAAAATGATGCGTTGGATATAGCCCAATTTCTTTCTGGCCGCGGATTCGAACCCCATTTTAAAGGCGATGTCCTCATCCTGGCTGATAGCTTTAGCATTCTCAAACATCCTGGTGACCACTTCACTGGACACCCAATTGTTGATCTCCATCAAAAATTCTTGCGGGTTAGCCAGGCTTTCAATTTCGGGACCCAGCCCCGTAAAGAGTCGATAAACTTCCCCCGGTTTATTATCCTGAAAATATTCGATGATCGCCCGGGTATTGATGCAACTGTGATGCTTCTCCATCAGATTACCTGACTGTACAGGGCCACCCGCGAGTTGCGGCTGGCAGCCTGTCGCGGCGCCTCTGGCCGCGGCAAGATGCAAGGTTGCCTGGAACCTCCGGAAAAGCTGACGGAGAAACCCATCGGCCCCGGAGGCCCCATTCCTTCGGAATCCGGGAAATTGCTCTGACCGGCAAAGTGGGGATGATCAGGCTAATGATAAAAATTCCTTGATCTCTAACGGTTAAAACTATGCCTCCTTTATGCATGATAAAGTAATGGACACAAAAGTCAAGAAAAAGCAAAATTGACCCTTTGCATGATACGTAGCGCCGAAAACCGCGTTACCATCAGCACTGCCGCTTTACTTCTTTCCTAAAAAACCGCCGGGCGACACTTGCCATTGCTCATCTTTCCCGGCAGTTTCTTCTAACGGCGGCCCGGCAGAGCCTGGGCCCCCGAGCCGCGCTGACGCCGGTGGCCATTTAATGGAATATCCTCAGCAAAATTAGGATAAATCCTATTTAAATCAAGCGGTTTCCTAATTGCATGGCTGCTGGCTTTTGGCTATGCTGGGTCAGGGAGGCTTGGGCACCCTGCGGTGGGGTGGCGGGCCTCAGGAAAACAACACTATGTAATTAGGGTTTTCGAAGGCAAAAATCAGGAATCCCCTAATAGAACCGATTTAAAGAAGCTAATATATTTAAAGATTTTGTTCATTTTCCACAAAAGTTAGAGGATTAAACGATGAATCCCCAACCGAAAGCAGATAACAAATTGAAATTAAAAGTCAATTACCCGTATGACTCTCGGCCCGCCGCCTACCCATGCTTTTTTCCCCCCTAAAATAGGGATTCAGGAGGCCAGGTTGCGAAGTTTAGCGACGAATTTTAGGGATATCCTTATTTTAATTAAATTAAAACGTTAATATTTTAAAAGATTTACTAAGCATGTTTGAAGGAGAAAGGCCATGTACGCTCATACGTTCCGCTTTCCCAAATTGTCCCTGAGTCTGAGCAAGTTTTTGCAGATGAAGTTCAACAGTTTTCTGTTCCGCTATTTGCCGTTCTCCATCTCCCGGTTCTACATCATGATCCTGGGAAGGCTTTACTATCTGATGAATTGGACGGAAAAGGCCCTGATTCGGCGCACCCTGTGGTTTATTTTTCGCCGGAAGTCCCCCGGTTCGCAGCTCAGACACAAGATCAAGGGGGCCTTCCGGGGCATCTTCGACCATTACCATGAAAAGCTGTTCGTGGGTTATTCCCATTTCCCCAGCCTGCTGAAGTTCTTGAAAGCCCGGGTGGGGTTTGCGGGACAAGAGCAGTTGGAGGCGGCCTTGCAGGCCGGCAAAGGGGTCATCCTGGTCACCGGTCATTACGGGGCGGTGGAGTTTCTCCCGGGGGCCCTGGCCCTGAACGGCTACCCCACGTCCATGATCTGCCGGTTTCAAACCAGCCGGCTGCGGGAATCCATGGGGGCCCGGGCCGCGGCCGTGGGACTGGACCTCATCGACGCAGACGAGGGCAACATCATTTTGTCGGCCATGAAGGCCCTCAAACAAGGGCGGATTCTGATTACCGAATGCGACGAGTTTGACGAATGGCGGCCCGATCCCCATCGGTCCAGCCACTTCTTGAATTGCAAGCTGCCTTCCGACCGGACCCTGGACCTCCTGCGGAAACGCTCAGGCGCCAAGGTCATCACGGCCCTGATGCAGCGGGAAGGCAAAAAACGCTATACTTGCAATCTGGTGCCCGTGGATAACGCCTCCTTTCCGCCCAACATGCCGCTGAGCGAGCAATGTTTGAGCGTGCTGGAGGCGGCGGTGGAGAGTTACCCGGAGCAATGGTATCAATGGAAGAAGTTTGGTAAGATTATTAAATCTTATATTGAGGTTGATTATGATCGTCAAGAAGTTGGATATTTGGCACCTGAAATTGGGCTTTCAGTACCCGATCAAGCATAATCTGGCGACGCACGCCGGTTCCGATAACCTGGTCCTCGGGGTGACCACGGAGGACGGCATCAAAGGCTATGGCGAGGGGGTGCCCCGCGCCTTCGTGACGGGTGAGACCTTCGACGACAGCCTCGCGTTCCTCCGGCGGGTCCTGGTGCCGGCCTTAGGGAGCCGAGAGTTTGGTTTTCCCCAAGAGCTGCTCAAGACCCTGGAGGAGTTGTTTCATCAATGTCAGGCCCAACGCTTCCCGGCGGCCTTCTGCGCCTTGGAAACCGCCCTGCTGGATGCTGCCGGCCGGACCTGGAATATACCCCTGGTGGAACTCATCGGGGCCAAATTGCACTCCAGCCTGGTGTATACCGCGGTCATTCCCATGATGGACCATGACCAGATGCGGCACATCCTGCAGTTGGTCTCCATGAACCGGATGCGCCAGGTCAAGCTGAAGGTGGGCACGGACGCCGACGGGGAGATCCTGAGGATAGCCCGGGACCACCTGGGCTTCGAGGTGGATATCCGGGTGGATGCCAACGCGGCCTGGAGTCCCGCCGAGGCCATTGCCCAACTCCGGGCCTTGGAGCCCTACCGGATCAGCGCCGTGGAACAGCCGGTGGCCAAAAGCGACTATGCCGGATTACGGGCGGTGCGGGAGGCGGTGGATATCCCGGTGATCGCCGATGAGTCCCTGTGCACCGAGGAGGACGCCCGCCGCTTGATCGACCTGGAGGCCTGCCAGATATTCAACATCCGCCTGTCGAAATGCGGCGGTCCGGGAGCCGCCACCCGCATCCGGCGAATGGCCGAGGCGGCCGGAATTACCTGCCAGTTGGGCTGTCACGTGGGTGAAACCAGCATCTTGTCGGCCGCCGGGCGCCATTTCGGTTTAACGGTGCCCCATTTGGCCTATGCGGAGGGCTCGTTTTCCCCCTATCTGCTGTTAAAAGATGTGGTGGTCCACCCGGTGGCGTTCAACGGTGGCGGCCAGGCCGATGAACTGCCGGGCCCCGGCCTGGGGATAGAAATCCTGGAGAACGTCATGCACGGTTTGGCCGTCTCCCACCAGGCGGAGAGGCTCCATTAACCGGCGGGGCGAGGGTGGGTGCGTCTGGCTCCGGGAGGAGGCGCTAAAATTGAAAGGTCCAGCTCAACCCCAGGGAATGGGAGTTGCTGTTATACCGGCCATTGGCCTGCAGGATGGCGGGCACGCCATTGAAGTTGATGGTATTGTTTTTCGTGCGACTCTCGAACAGAATAAAGTTATAGGCTATCCCCAGGGTAAATCTTTTAATCTTGAGGTCTGAGCCCACGGTGAAAACGTGGCGGTTGGCGTCCGGGACCTGGGGGTCCAGGGAGTCATCGGGCACCGGGGTGAGGTCATAGATATAGCCGGCCCGAATCTTCATGTTTTCTCTAACCTGATAATTGGCTCCGAACCGGAAGGCCCAGGCATCGTGCCAGTTTTTCGGAGTGGTAATGGTCGGGGTCAAGACGCCGCTGAGCGTGAGGGGATTATCCAGGTTGACTTTCAGTTTTTTGTAAAAGGACCAGCCGGTCCAGGTGGTGTCGAACTCGAAGGTGAAGGGGGTAAGCCGGCTGTAGCACACGCCCATGGTGAGGGACGGCGGAAAGACCACGCCCGCCGAACCCGGAGTGCTGGGGATCGCGGGTACCGGCGACGGCACGGTAATGGTGAGGTTGCCCGTATGGTTGACCGAGATTTGGCTGCGGTAGGAGGCCCCGAATTTGACGCCTGACAGCGGTTCGTAGAGCAGACCGAAGTTGTAACCGACCCCGTTACCTTCCCCTTTGAGATCCACTTCGGAGTCCGCCAGGACCTGGCCCCGCACCACCGTGGGACTTTTCCGTTTCAGCCATACCCTGGACCACAACACATCGACCCCGGCCGCCAGGGAAAGATTGTCCAAGACCTTGACGGAGATCACCGGATTGAGATTATAGGTCTGCATACTGGTGGAGGTGGTGATATAACGGCCCGCCCAGGTGGGCGGCCAGGCCGTGCCCATGCCGAAGGGCGAAAAAAAACCCACCCCCAGGGCCACCCGGTCGTGCACCGGGATGACCAGATAGGCCGTCAGGTTCTTATACAAACGATGATTGGTTTGGGAGTCCAGACCGCCGCCGCTGTACTCCCGATCAGGATAATTCAGGATTAAGGCCTGATAGACCTGGGCCCGCTTGATCTGATTGAGCCCGGCGGGATTATAGTAGATGGCCGAAGGGTCACTGGCGTCGGCCACGAAGGCATTGCCCTGGCCCATGGCCGCGGTGCCCTGCTGAATCAGGGCGAAACCGGCTCCCCAGGCCGGGGCGCCGCCCCCCCAGAAAAGCGCCAGCAGCGCCGCCGGTAACCAAAACCACCTCGTTCCCTGCCAGGATGACCGCGGGGCGCCAATAACAGGCCACAACTTTCTTAAGCAATGCAACATATGGAGCTCTCAAGAATTAGTTAAACGATTTAAATGAGATTTATATAAGAAGTCAACCTTTTTTTACTTATTGCTTTTATATTGCTATAATTTTTTGCATCTGGTCTTGGCAGCTTGAGGTTTTAATGAAATTGGGGGCTACTCTTGGTAAAAGAAATGGAATGGAATCCAATAATTGTTCGGCAAATTTTTATAGAGCCGTTTCACCCATCAGGACCATGATAATGAGTCCCCCTGCAAGTGTGGATCCTCTCAATAACGCGGCGGAGCAACATGCCGTTGTCCGTTGCCGCTTGTTGCGCTCAGTTGTTTCCAGGTAAGCGCCACCACGGCCAAGTGCGTTGCGGTTGATTTTCTCTCCGGGGCAGGATATGTTAATAAATATCCTCCGGAATTGTCAGATAAGGGGGGCGCTGACCTTTTCCGGAGCAGCCACGCCACCGTCTGAATCCGGAAGATTTTCTTGAACCATCAGGACTTATGCACCGCGGGGGCCGGGACCACTGAGCTGTTCGGGGGATAATGCGGCAATGCGGCTGGCGGCTCCTGCCGCGTCTGCAAGTTATGATAACCGGGATCGGCGGACTCTATGGATGGCTTTAAACAATGATTGATATTCATGCCCATATTTTGCCGGGATTGGACGACGGGGCCAAAACCTGGGAAGACTCCTTGAAGATGGCCCGGATGGCGGCGGCGGACGGTATCAAGACCATGGCGGCCACCCCGCATCTTTTCAAGGGCAGAACAATAAATCTACAAAGAATAAATAATAA
>Ga0233423_10001347_pt1 | contig 12367 bp, 15 predicted proteins | sample Watercolumn_Mata_FD_180713 | JGI IMG/M metagenome (GOLD analysis project Ga0233423, IMG submission 180713) | Freshwater microbial communities from Lake Matano, South Sulawesi, Indonesia - Watercolumn_Matano_2014_112_MG | ecosystem: Environmental > Aquatic > Freshwater > Lake | place: Indonesia... | reverse complement strand
AGAAAGAAGCCCGGCCCATAGGCAGGACCTCGCAAGGAGTGCGCGGCATAAAATTAGAGAAAGGAGATGAAGTGGTAGGCATGGTCATAGCTCCTGAAGACAAGAAATTATTGACAGTCACAGAGAACGGCTATGGAAAAAAGACCTTGATTTCAGAGTACAGGCTGATCAGCAGAGGAGGCAAAGGCGTGATCAACATACAGTGCAGCGAAAGAAACGGCCCTGTGAGCGCTGTAAGAACAGTCAATGACGACGATGAGCTTATGTTCATAACCAAGAAAGGCATAATCATAAGGACAGACTCGACAGGCATATCAACGATAGGCAGGAACACGCAGGGAGTCCGATTGATGAAGCTTGATGAAGGAGACAAGGTTGTGAGTGCAACCAACATCGTCAAAGAAGAATCTGAGAATATCGAAGAGGATGTGACGGAAGAATAAACTTTAAATACAACATATTCTACGGTTGAAGCATGAAGCTGAACCCTAAAAAATTAAGGCTCAAAGGCTGGAGCGATGAAGACATACAGCACGCAATAGAGATTCTTGAGCGCGCTGAAGAAAAGAAGCACCCCGCTCATTTCTTTCTCGACAAAATAGTTTTTATTATTGCTTTGTTATTGGCTGTGATGGGCAATCTCTTCATAGCAGTGAGGGTTATTCCTTTGCTCATGACCTTGAATGACGCTTACCTGAGCCTCATATTGATATTGATAGGCTTCGCCTTCGGAAGCCTGTTCGCTTTATTGATACATGACATAGAAAAATTGAGCTTCGGCCATCACTTGATAGCGTCTATAGTCATGCCTTTGACAGCAGTAATAACCATGTTTCTTATCGTCCAGATAACCAATGGATTGAGCAGCATAGAGGGCTTCCAATACCATAACCCTTGGCTCACAGGGATAATATATGCGATCGCTTTCTTGATACCATACGTCGTGTATCTTGCAGCAGTGAAGAAAAAATGAACCTGGCAGAATGGACCATCAACTACGTGAAGCACAAGGATTCTTTCCAGAAGAAGCTCAAAGACTACAAGCAAGATCAGGACGTTGTTGAGTTCAATTTTTCCGACAAGAAACACCATTATCTGATCTCTGAAAAATTAGAGGTTTCACTGCTTGAGAGAATAAAAAAATATGATTGGAAGACCATTGTTTGCCTGAACACAGAAGAAAACCTTAAAGTCTTGATTGATAACTGGAAGAAATTTGTAGGTGTTGACAAGTTATTTGTTCTCTTCGTCAGCGAGAAAGGCGGCAAATGGATCATCAACCCAAAGACGCATGAAGCAATATCTGACCCTGAAAGCCTTAATTTAGGACTCAAGAGCATGTATGATGCTGCTGAAGGGAAGTATGAAGAGCCGAAGAGGGAATAGTCGCAAAACATTTAAACTTCAACCTCATTTAAAGTCTAGAATAAATATTTAAGCACTATTTCATTCCTGAGAGAGGTGCTTAAAAATCCGAGAGATTTTTGGCACCTCCTCGTAAAACTCAGAGGTGATGAACATGAAACGAATATTAGCATTGATTATGATTTTGGCGTTGGTTGTTGTTATGGTTGGCTGCGAGACGCCGCAGGTTAATGATGATGAACCTAATGATAATACTACGCCCAATGAATCTTTAACACCACCAGAGACTCCTGAAGATTCAGAAGTAGATGTGGACAAAGAACAAGACGAATGCGCAGTAGACTCTGACTGCAGATACTACGGAGGCTATTATGGCTGCATGACTCCAGAATACTTCGCAATAAAGAACGCGCCTTGTCATGAAGGAACAGGACCTTGCCCAACTCAGGACTTACCTGAGGAAGTCATAACCTGCACTTGCGAAAACAAAGAGTGCGTGGAGCATGAGCCTGAACAGGAAGTGCCTGCAGAAGCAGCAAGTTCTGTCGTGGAAGCCAACAATCTTTTTGGTTTCGACATGTACGCTGAGCTCAAGGATGACCCCTCCTTTGCTGGAGAGAATATTTTCTTCTCTCCGCACAGCATATCTTTCGCTCTTGGCATGACCCAGGAAGGCGCTCTAGGAGAGACTGCTGAAGAGATGAGGAGTGTGCTTTATCTTCCTGAAGATGCTACAACTAGAAGAGCAGAGTTCAAAGAAATATATGACAGAATAAACGCAGAAGGCAAAGAGTTTGAGTTGCACACAGCAAACGCTATCTGGCCAGAACAGACCTTTGACATCAAGCAAGAATTTGCTGATGTAGTCAAAAATTATTACGGTGGAGAATCAACTCCCATGGATTACAAGAATGATCCTGAAGGTTCAAGAGTTGAAATCAATGATTGGGTTGAAGAACAGACCAACAATAAGATTGTTGATTTGATACCTGCAGGATATATCGATACACTCACAAAACTTGTCTTGACCAACGCAATATATTTCAAGGCGAACTGGTTCAAGCAGTTTGAAGAAGAAGCAACAGAAGAGGCTGACTTTTACAAGGATGATGGAAGCACGGTTACTGCAGAACTCATGCACGATGTGGATTATTTCAATTATTATGAGACAGGTGATGTCCAGATGGCAGAGCTTCTCTATAACGGAACAGAAGTTTCTATGCTCGTTATACTGCCTAAAGAGAACAATATAGAAGCAGTCGAAGAAAGTCTTGGTTGGGAAACTCTCAAAGGATGGAGAGAAGAGATGGAATCAAAAAGGCTAGACCTTTACCTGCCGAAGTTCACTTTTGAGACTAAGAAAGATCTAAATCGGTATCTTATAGAGCTAGGCATGTCAATGGCTTTCTCAGGAAGCGCAGAGTTTGAAGATATAGGCGTGCCTCCTGAAGGTCCGCTGTATATAAGCAACGTCATCCATCAAGCTTTTATTGCCGTGGATGAGAATGGGACGGAAGCTGCTGCCGCCACGGCAGTTATCATGAAAGCAATGGCTGCCGGCCCAGTAGAGCTCCCAGACCCAATAGAATTCAAAGCAGACCATCCTTTCCTCTTCATCATACAGGAAAGAGAATCTGGTAATATCTTGTTCATGGGAAGGATTATGGATCCGACTGCCTGATTTTTTCTTTTTTTATTTCTTTAAGAATTCTCCCACAGAAACAATCTTTACGCCTCTGAACCGCTTTATCTTCTTCAAGTGAGCATCTCCAGATATGAGATAATCTGCCCTTGCCTCTACAGCACATTCAACCAGCATGTTATCGTTAGGGTCTTCGACAATGCTCAATCTAGTTTTGGGGTCGACAATAGAGGCAATCTCGAACAGGATTTTTATAAACTTGCTTCTCTGTTCCTCTGTGAAATTGAATTTGGGGTAATTCATAACTCGTTTAAGCTCAAGTATCTGTTTCATAGATATTGCTAACTCGTATTCCCTGTCAATCACCCGGCGCAGCAGCTCTCTGGATTTGCCTTCCCAGCCCAGAGCAGAAATCAGGTTGTTGGTGTCTATGACTATCTTTTCCTTGCCCATCTAATGGCCTCTTTCACGTCCTTCTTGCTTACCTTGCCTTTCTTGAACTGGGCTTCAACTTCCTTTGAAAGAGACTCGAAATCCAGCTTGACTTCAGGCATCTCTACTCTCTTGAACAAGACCCCTTCCTGCACGGGAAAAGCGACGAATCGTTCTCCTGGAGAGAGCTGGGCGATCGCTCTGACATCCTGAGGCACCACCAATTGCCCTTTCATCGACATCTTTACAAGCTCAAAATCATCCGTCTTCATAGTATTATCACCTGTTGAACAGTTAAACAGTTGAACTTTATAAAGGTTTCGGTTTGTACGATTAAAAAATGGTCATGAAACATTTAAAGTTCAAGTGTGGAAGTTCTGATAATAGGACTGTATCAGTTCTTCCATGTCTCCAGCATAACCTGCGCCTTCTCGCGCTGCCCACAACTCAAACCCGACTATTCTGCCATCCATAACACGCGCATTTGAACCAAGCCAGAATCCATCTCTTAAAGAACGCGCAATATGCTTTGCTACTTCTGGAGTGTAATCTATCGGATTTTCCAATGTGATCTCGTACAATCCTGGCTTGGCAAGATTGGGTATTCTTAAATTAGTGTCTGTAATTGTCAGTGCTTCGACAGATTCGGCCAAACCGCCATAAGCAAAGCCTAGAACAAAATCATCTTGAATGTTGGGCGAGATGAACAATCCCGGATGCTCAGATAAATACGTTCTTATCTCGCTCTCAAGAACTCCGCTGACAGGCACTGGCTGGTTCAAAGCCACATAGTTTCCTTGCATCTCAGCAACATCTTCAGAAGGCAAAGGATGCGTCAAAGCATAATCTATTCTTTTTGCCAAGTCACTAACCTTTTCCCAAACAGCGGGTCCTGTTCGAGCGCCAATTTGCGCACCCACAGCTATAAGAAGAAATCCTACGATTTGGTCTTTTGTTCTGGCATCCATTATAGTGACGGAAAAGCATAATACTTTATATTCTTTTCTATATTAGCCACAAACCATTTAAACCCTTTTCTTTTTCTTTTCTTCTATGGAGACCAAGCTCAGCACAGGCACTGCTGTCATGGATTGGCTGTTGGAAGGCGGCTATGACAAAGACTCTATTACAACCATCTATGGACCTGCAGGCTCTGGCAAGACCAATCTTGCTTTGCTGTTCATAGCCAACTCTATGACTGACAAGGCAGTTATTTATGTCGACACAGAGGGAAGCTTCTCTCTTGCAAGGTTCAAACAAATTTGCCCTGATTATAAGAAAGCCCTGGATAGAATAATTTTCTTAAAGCCCGTTAGTTTGGAAGACCAGAAAGACCTTCTTTTAAAACTCAAGAAAATGATGAACAATAAAATTGGTGCGGTCATCATTGACACAATTGCAACCCTTTACAGGGTTGAATTAAGCCAGACCAGGAATATCTTTGACGCCAATAGAAATCTCAGGATTCAGCTCGGAGAACTAGGCGACATTACAACAAAATATCACATCCCCATCTTGATCACAAACCAGGTCTATGCAGACCTGAAAGGCCCTGAAAGAGGCAAGATAAAAGCCATAGGCGGCGACATAATCAAGTATGCGAGCAAAACCTTGATAGAATTGCAGAACCTTCCAGACGGAACCAAGAAAGCGATATTGAGAAAGCACAGGAGTCTGCCTGAGAAGGAAGTCATATTCAGGATTAAAGAGGATGGATTGGAGGAAGTCTGAATGAATTCTTAATCATGTTTATACTGCAGTGCGTAGATTCTTACACCGCCCTCTTTGGTCCAAAAAGGAAGAGTGTTTGGTCCGTTAGCAAGTCTTGTTAATCTATAATGTGCTAATCCCTCGTCAGATGATGCAAAATCCAATATTGCATATTCTCCAGGACTCGCGCTTATTATGTTGAAATTATGATCCTCAATAAAGCTCATAAGCTTTCCATAGTCCGTGAGGATATCCTTCAGGTAAATATGGGATGTGCGTCCAGCACATGTATAAACTTTAAAACGAGAATGGTTTGCATACGCTAATTGGACAAGAAGAGCTATCGAATTACAGACAAGGACGTTTTCTTGTATAATGGTTGATAATTTCACAGAACGTCCGGTTATCATCTTTATGTACTTATCGTCGGTTGGTTGAGAGTGAGAATCAAATAATTTTTTAAGATAGCTAAAGTCGCGATTGGCAATTCCTGTGCTGATTTTTTTCACCAAATCAAGGACTACGGGATGTTCGTCAACAACTACGTGTTCTTTCGGGCCAGCATGAACTTCGTCACCATAATTTAACTTAGATATGATTACGTCAGAATTTGTCTCTAAAAGATGCTCTATAAATTTGGGGGCAGAATACTTGTATGGAGCGAACATCTCACATATTTTGTCCACGTCTTCTACAGATGTTGAAAAATCAAACCCTAATTGTTTAAGAAGTCCTTCAAAAATTTTGATAGTTTCATCATTTTTATCTGATATTGCAAACCTGTGTCTGTGTAGCTGCTGTTTTAACTCTTCTTGACTTATACGAAACTCCAAGAAATCTTTGATGAAAGAGAAATCAGGTGTGTTCTGTCTCTGTAAGAGAATGAAAAATTTCAAAAACACCTGTATTTCTGCATCCATGCTCTTTCTCGTGCCAGTTCAATATAAAAACCTTTTGTTTCGCATATAAGCAATAACCTTTTTAAATCCCTTCTCGTTCTACTACAATATGCAAATCCTAAAACGAGAACTGAAGCACGGCCTCGCGACTGTCAAAGCCGAGAATCTGGATGATCTCTGGTACCTGAGCCAGCTCATCGAGCCAGGAGATGTTGTCAGCGGCAAGACTGAAAGGAAGATCAGGATCGGCGATAACGAGCAGAGAAAGACAGAGGCTGTGAAGAAGCACGTCTTCATAAAATTGAAAGTTGAGAAGATAGAGTTCCACAAATACTCTAACATATTGAGAGTTTCCGGCACCATCATGGAAGGCCCTGAAGACGTCGCCAAAGGGGCGCACCACACCTTCAACGTGGAAGAACAGACCATAATCACGATAGAGAAAGAGCGATGGCTGAATTTCCAGGTCGAGAAATTAGAGGAAGCGGCAAAAGCAAGGCCCTTGAAGATTCTGGTTTTGGCTTTCGACAGAGAAGAAGCGTACTTTGCCATGCTGAACAACCAAGGCTACGAAGTCTTGAGCAAGATGAAAGGTGACGTCGCCAAAAAAGAGTCTCCTGAAAAAACAGCAGGCAACTTCTACAAAGAATTGAGCCAACAATTAGAGGAATACAACAAAAGATACGGCTTGAGAAACATAATAATCGCGAGCCCGAGCTTTTGTAAAGAATACTTGATGAAAGAAGTTTCAGACGAATTGAAGAAAAAAATAACTTTAGCGACCTGCTCTGTCGTGAACGAGACAGCTATCGACGAGATAGTGAAAAGGCCTGAATTGAAGACTGTCTTGGAGAAAGACAAAACAGCGAAAGAGATAAAACTTATCGATGAATTGCTGCAGGCCATATCAAAAGAAGAGGCGGCCTATGGAATGAAAGAAGTGGATGAACAGGTCAGCAACAGCAACGTGAAAGACCTCTTGGTGTCTGACAATTTCATCCATGAAAAAAGAGAGGAGAACAGCTACGCAGAACTGGATGCGTTGATGAAGAAAGCAGACTCTGTCAAAGGCAGCATACACTTGATATCAAGCGAGGAAGCCTCTAAAAAGCTAGACGGATTGGGCGGGATAGCGTGCATTCTACGATGGAAAATCTCAACGAATTGATACTGGCTGTGAAAGCCAAGAAAGAACTGAGAAATCTGGACGATGAATTTGTTAAAGAGAAGATAAATGAATTTTTTGAAAAAAACAAAAAAGTCAAAACGAAATATGAAGAGAGCAAATCTTTCAAAGAATTCTCGAGAAGCCAAGAATACAATGCTTTGCTGAAGACTATAAGAAGCGAACTGAGAGAGATATACGGGGTTTTTATCCTCGACAAAAAAGATGAAAGGATAAATCTGCTTTTGAAGCTTGAGAAAAAACCTTTGCTTGATAATTACAACAAGATGCTTTCATTGCACAAATCAACGAAAGAAAGACTGCCTTATTATCCTGAGATTTATGAGAAAATATGGCCGATAACAGGCGAGCCGAAGACCATCTTAGACATCGCCTGCGGACTGAACCCTTTTTCATATCCCTATTTAAAAATTAAACCAAAATATATCGCTACAGAATTGGCCAGCGACGACTGCTTGTTCTTAGAAGAATACTTCAAACGCTTGAAGATAGACGGAGTGAGCTTAGCGTTTGATTTATTGGGAAAAAACGCTCTGGCGATGCTGAAAAGCCTCAAAGCAGACGTGTGCTTCTTATTCAAGACCTTAGATTCCCTGGAGACAATAGAAAGAGACATCTCAGAGAAGATAATAAAAGCGATCAATTGCAAATGGCTAGTTATTTCTTTCCCGACAGTCTCTCTAGGCGGCAAGAAAAGCATAAAGCAGGAGAGAAGAATCTGGCTTGAAAGAATATTGGAGAAGATGAAGTTGAAATATGAGAAATTTGCTGTGAGCAATGAAGTGTTTTATGTTGTGGAGAAAGCCGGTTGAAGTTTGGTCAGAAGTTTAAGAAACCGATCGCCTTATTGACGTCTTTCCTTTCGATAACAAAAACTGTGTCCCTCCAGCAAGAAAGAAACTCAACAATATTCACTCCGTTCTCTGCAAAAAGAGAAGAGAGATAAGATATGACGCCAGTAATCTCCTCTATTTCTTCGGGAGACTTAAAATCTATGATGGCCAGTTCCCTGTGGGCTTTGATCAGGGTGTTCCTCAATTTTTTAAGTAATTTCTCTGCATGCTTTTCCTGCACAATCAAAGTGTAATTGTCTGTCCCTTCCAATACGTAAAGGGTGCCGTTTTCCTTGTTGACATTCTTCTGAAATTCTATGATGTAATCCAAATCAATGTGTTTGCTCAATATTAAGACGTTGATCTTGTTTTTTATATCTATCTCGGATTTGCTTAGCAACGTTCGTATTTTCTGCTCATTGACCAGCTCTTTCTTCAGCTTTTCCTGAAATCGTCTTGCCGCAATAAGGATGGCCTCTTTAGACGATGTTTTTTCAATTTTCAGTTCTTTGCTTATCAATCTGGCCAAGGACGAGTAGTTGATGAGGCCTTTTTTCAGGCAGTTCTTTATGTGGGGGTGCTCTTTTATATAATCTATTGTCAGCTCTGTTGTTGATTTATTCATAATGCACATAATCCGGCGCCATTTATAAATTTTACTGTTTTGTTCTATTTGAAACAAAAAAGTATTTTCTCGTCTAATATCGCACATAAAATATATATTATTGTTATATTACCACACCGTTAGGTAGAATGAAACACACCAGCACGTCTCCCAAAATTGAATCTGAAAGTATCTTAGTTAGGAGACGGTGATTTTTCTTCAAGCAATTCATCAACATTTTATTGTGAGGTTATCAAAATGACAAACACTCTTCAATTGAAATTTCCAACAAAACAAAAAAAATCGAGCATCATTGTGGAGGCCGGTCACATCTACACCAATGAACAGCCGGGCTTGGAGCACAAAGTTGGTGCTGAGTGGGGCAACCTGTTGTCGAGCTATTTGGCTCTCTTTGGAGCTGAAATCAAAAAATGGCTTTTCATAGACAATTATAACCCTGGATTTGAAGAAAAACCGCAAGAACTAGATGCTATTAGCTATATCGGTTTATTGTCTGAGCTAGGATTCGCTCCAGATCGAGTAGTATACGAAGCTGATCTCACAGAACATGCTAAAGAAATTCTTGGCTATCTGGAAAAACACAGCTATGCGGGTCCACACCATACTGGAAAGACTGTTCTCTATAAAGGGAAAATTTTGCTTTATGACCCTAAGACTGATAAATACATGTGCGCATTATTAGATGCGTGCCTCTACCTGCAGAAACTTGAAATTGCTGACGGCTGCATAACCGTCCTTGATAAGCAATACGCCACTCAACAGAAGGGGACTTTGACCATACTGAAGAAACTCGGAGTCGACACAACAGCCATCTTTCCATTCTATTATTCTACAGCCAATTCTCCCTTACATTCGTCTGTTGATTCTTCTAATGTGTTCGCAAATGAAAACACGCATCTTGGGTTTGTCCAGCCAGCTATTGATTTGCTGCAAAGCGTTGCAAAACTATCCGGCTCTGTATCGGTGAAACCCCCTCTGGAAGTGGAGGTGGGAAAATATGGCATTTAAAAAAATAGGGGTTTTAGGAGGTATGGGACCAGAATCTTCTGCCGCTTTTTACTATAAGATGATCCGCTATTGCCAAAAAGAATACGGCGCTGTTCAAGACACAGATTTCCCGCCGATGGTCATATATTCCCTTCCATTATCGGGCTTCGATGAGACGGGCATAGTAGATGAACCTGTTGTCTTAAATCTGCTTATTCACGGAGTCAACACACTGAAAAACGCGGGATGTGACTTTATCGTAATCCCCTGCAACACTATTCATTGCTTTATTGATGAGCTAAGAATCCGCTCCTCCATTCCTATAGTAAGCATCATCGAAGAAACAGCGAAAAGGATTGCGCAAACCAAACACAAAATTGTCGGCATCCTTGGTTCGGAAACTATCCTGGAGCTTCAACTTTATCAGAACCCATTAGGCAAAAAAAACATTAAGTGTGTTGGTCCAACTAAAGAGGATGGCGGTCTCATCACAAGATTAATCCTGGAGGTGATGAGCGGGAAAGTAGAAAATAAAACAAAAAATGCAGTTGTTTCTATAATTAAGAAAATGGAACAACTGTCAGCAAAGGCCGTTATCTTGGGCTGTACAGAGATTCCTCTGGCAATAACGCAAAAAGATGTAAATATTGAAGTTTATGACACCCTTCAAATTCTAGCTGAGTCCGCTGTAGATTACGCTATTAAGGTGCCTTCTCACACACATTAAAACCCCCCATTTTTAGTCTCCCGCCTGTGACTATCCTCTATATTTTGCCTTGATTTTGACTATTGGTTAATTATAAAAAACCGTAACATATATATAGTAGTTATACATGTTCAATATTAAAAAGGGGTGATTAATACCTACTTTCGGGAGGTAGAACAATGATTGTGAAAGAGGAATTTTTAAGCAAGTTGAGGCGATACTTCGCCCTTAACCTCTATGAGGTGAAGATTTGGACGGCCTTGCTTAGCAGGGGAGTAAGCACGGCTGGAGAGTTGAGCGACATAGCCAACGTGCCCCGCTCAAGGAGCTACGACATATTGGAAAGCCTTGAAAAGAAAGGCTTTGTAGTGATGAAGATCGGTAAGCCGATAAAGTATATTGCGGTCCCTCCAAAAGAGGTTTTAGAGCGCGTAAAGAAGAACGTGAGAGCAGACGCGGATGACCGCATGAAAAGGCTCGAGGAGCTCAAGAGCACCGAGGTAATCAACGAATTAAATTCTTTGCACACGCAGGGCGTGGAATTGGTGGAGCCAGCAGACTTGTCAGGCAGCCTTAAAGGAAGGCACAACCTGTACAACCATCTAGAGCTCACCATCAAGAACGCAGAAGAGTCTGTGACCATCATGACTACTGCGCAGGGCTTGATGAGAAAGATAGAAGGCCTCAGACCTGTCTTTGAAGAGGTGAAGAAGAGAGGCGTAAAGATAAGGATAGCCGCTCCCATCACCAAAGAGAACGAAAAGGCAGTCAAGGACTTGAAAGGCGTGGCAGAGGTCAGGAACACAACCACCAAAGCAAGGTTCGTGATCGTGGACGGCAAGGAGATTGTCTTCATGATAATGGACGACGCAGAGGTCCACCCGACCTATGACATAGGCATCTGGATCAACACGCCGTTCTTCGCGAGCGCCTTGGAAGAATTGTTCGAGCTTGCGTGGAAGACCTTGAAAGTAAAGGTTTAAAAAAACTTTTTTCTTTTTTTACTTTTTCTTACCTAATGCTTCCGCTATCAGGCTCTCGTCTGCAGCATAGAAGTCTCGGGCGAGAGTAAACCTGCAGAGAGGGTCTCCTTCCGCGGACAGCCTTCTTCTCTCTATCAATATGTGTCCAGAAGGATAAATGCTAGTCTTGACATCGCCAAGAGATTCATCTCCCGACATCTCTGTGTAGAGTATTGTGTGTAGTATTGATGCACCTAAAGGTCGGCCAGAGATTTGTTCTATTAATCCTTCAATACCTGAATCAGCGGACTTGCCTGCGTTCTGTCTGAAAACCGCGGGTTTTCCTTTCTGCGCCCGATACACCTCCCTCATGCTTTCAACAGCCGCCCGCAATGCATCCTCACTTGGAAACTGCCCAGTATGGTGCACTCCAAGATAAACATCCTCTTTATCTAAAGAAAAGATTATCGTATTATCTACTGTGTGAAACCTCACTCCAGCGTGTTCTCCTCTAACAGGCATCTTTTTTTCTGCCATAAAAACGCCTTTTTTCTTATTTTTCTATACTCATATCTAAGTACGTTCCTCTTCTAAGAACAAAGTTTGCAATAGCCGTCAACAAGGGATCAAGTTCGCCTTCCACCAGTAATCTTCCTGAGCTGATTCTGTCTCTTGCAAAATCCTCAAAGGTGCGCGCAGGATCTGAAAAATAACGCCCCAATTCAACAGCAGCCATCCTCAGTCTTGCGTCAATCATTCTCTCTGGAAAGACGATGTGCACATGTGAAGCTTGCAACAGCGCTGGGTTGGCTATACGCAATTCTGCATCAGACAAATCTCTCTGCCCATTAAGCCTCTCAACGATGCACGTGTGGGTTCGCTTGATTCTTCCATTATCTGCTTACTCGCGCCTCATATCCAAATACAAAGTATATTCCCCACCTTCCCAGTCATCTAGAAAATACGTGCCGAAGCCAGGCAAGTGATCTGTCGGTATGGCCAGGATACCTCCTTGCGGAT
>Ga0233423_10001346_pt1 | contig 12371 bp, 10 predicted proteins | sample Watercolumn_Mata_FD_180713 | JGI IMG/M metagenome (GOLD analysis project Ga0233423, IMG submission 180713) | Freshwater microbial communities from Lake Matano, South Sulawesi, Indonesia - Watercolumn_Matano_2014_112_MG | ecosystem: Environmental > Aquatic > Freshwater > Lake | place: Indonesia... | reverse complement strand
TCGGGGTCGGGAGCAGCAAGGGGCTCAGGAACCACCCGAACGCCAGCAGATCCCTGGTGCAGTACTCCAAGAACCCGCCCACGGGGCAGAAGAGGCTCGTAATCAACCTCAGGGCCTTACTTCCCTCGGACCTCGCAGGGATAATTCCGCTCTCCGAGGCACAGGAGGGTGCCCTCGATTTCTACTATAGAGAGCAGGAGAAGGACTGGATAAGGGAACTGATGACTGAGGACGCCGCCAGGGAGAAGGAGTATGAAAGGAAGGGTATACAGGCCATCACGATCCGCTCGCTCAGGCGGAAGCTCGGCAACCTCTTCAAGATCAGGACGCAGAGGGAGAGCGGCCTGCCGTACTGCAAAGACGAAGTTTTTAACATGGAGAGTATGGGGGAGAGCACTATAAGGGACATCGCAGACCTCCTCGAGGGGGGGAAGGTCGTCCTCATCGACGGCTCGTCCATCTCCGACGACACAGGTTTGATAGTGACGAGCGTGGTGATGAGGGAGATCTTCCACAGGTACGAGGGCTACAAGGACGAGGGCGTCCTTAACGAGAGGCCGCAGATCGGAGTAGTTCTGGAGGAGGCGCCGAGGGTTCTGGGGGAGTCCTACGGCGGCAACATCTTCGGGAGGATAACCAGAGAGGGAAGGAAGTTCAGGATAGGGCTCATAGCAGTGACCCAGATGGTGTCGATCATCCCGGATGATATACTGGCGAACATAGGGACGAAGATCATCATGGGGAACGAGATGGCACAGGAGAGGAGGAGGCTGATAGAGAGCGCCTCGCAGGATCTATCGGCGTACGACCAGCTGATCGCGGGGCTCGACAAGGGGGAGGCGATAGTAAGCTCCATATTCTCCAAGTTCCCTGTTCCCATATACACGCCGCTCTTCGAGAGCATCGTTAAGGAGGACGAGACTGAAAAGAGGTCGGAGAAGACCTTCTTCTGACAGTTGCAAGAAATATGGGGCGATAACCTTGAAGTTTGCACACATGGCAGACCTGCACCTGGGAGCAACCTCGGATCCCAAGCTGAGGGAGCTGGAACTCAAGACGCTGGAGAGGGCCTTCGAAAGATGCGTGGAGGAGGGCGTAGACTTTGTCGTAATAGCAGGGGACGTCTTCCACGTGAACGTACCTGATCTGGCTGTGGTCAGGGACTCCGTCCGGATCTTCGTGAAGTTCGTGGCGACCGGGAGGAAGATCTACGTTGTGTACGGTAGCCATGACTTCTCGCCCAACGCAGCATCCATCATCGACATCTTGGATGAGGCAGGGGTGATTGTGCGTGTTGGGAGACCCTCCTCTGTAAACGGCAAGCTGAGACCGGGCGTGGTCAAGGACGAGCGGAGCGGGGCGCTCCTTACGGGGATCTCTGGAAGGAGGGCGTCGCTTGAGAGGGAGGCCTTCGTAAATCTGGATAGGGGGTACCTCTCATCGCTGGAGGGGTTCAAGATCTTCGTATTTCACACAGGGCTCGACGAGGTGAGGAGGGAGAACGAGAGGTTCGAGGGCATCGCCTCCACAGACCTGCCGAGGGGGTTCGACTACTACGCAGGGGGGCACATCCACAGGAGGATAGAGGTTGCCAAGGGGAGAATAGTTTATCCTGGTCCGCTCTTCACGGGATGGGGCGCGGACATGGAGGCCACGGTCAAGGGTGAGAGGAGAGGCTTCTACATTGTCGAGGGTGGGAAGGAGGTAAAGACGAAGTTTGTCGACCTGACCGCCTTCGAGGGATTATACGAGGAGCTCGACGCTACAGGCCTCTCCTCATCATCCGTCAACGAGAAGCTGAAGGCGTTGGTTCAGAGGGTGGACGCAAGGGACAAGGTCATGGTGGTCAAGGTCTCCGGCGAGCTGGCGAGCGGCAGGACCAGCGAGGTGGACTTTGCATCCTTCAGGGATGCGTTAACGAAGAAGGGCGCCATCTACCTGCACCTGAGCAGGAACAAGCTACGGGCAAGGGAGGTAACGGCGGTCACGGTCAGTGGGGAGGAGTCCTCAGAGATAGAGGAGAAGGTCCTGAAGGAGCTGGCTGGAACAGTAAAGCTGAAGGAAGCTAGGCTCAGGGAGGGAGCAGTAATCCTGGCAAAGGACCTTCTTGCCCAGCTGAGGGTAGCGAAGAAGGAGGGCGAGACGGAGGGCGACTACGAGGCGAGGGTTAGCAGCGTCGCGGTCGAGGTTCTAGGAATTAAAAAGCTGATAGGGGACTGATATCGATGTTGCTGAGATCCCTCAAGCTCAAAAACATCAGGACGTACGAGGACTGGGAGGTCACCTTCCCGAAGGGGGTTATCCTCTTCGAGGGAGGGATAGGCTCCGGCAAGTCGACGCTCCTGCTCGCTGTGGAGTTCGCGCTCTTCGGGCTCGGCAACGAGAGGGGAACCACGCTCCTCAGCCTTGGCAAGAGCGAGGGTGAGGTCGAGCTCGCCTTCGAGGCAAAGGGGCGGGAGGTGAGGGTGCACAGATCCCTCGTCAGGACCAGGAGGGGGGCAGGGGTGAACCAAGGGGCGCTGGTGGCCGGCGGAGTCAAGCAGGACGAGTGCTGGATCGACGACGGCGAGAGGACCGTAAGCTACTCTCCGAGGGAGATGAAGGAGGCGGTCCTCAAGATCCTTGGGTACAACGAGCCAATCGACCCGAAGGCCAAGAGCGTCATCTTCAGGTACGCGGTCTACACGCCGCAGGAGGAGATGAAGGAGATCCTGGCGCAGGCGCCGGAGCAGAGGCTTCAGACGATAAGGAAGGCCCTGAAGCTGGAGGATTACAAGACTGCGAGGGACAACGCCCTCGGTCGCAAAGGAGCTCGTCTCGAGGTCGCGGTTCTTGATTGAGGAGGCAAAGAAGCTCCCAGAGATAGACGAGGAGATGAAGGGTCTGGAGGATGCGATACCAGAGATAAGCGAGGAGATCGAGGAGATCGAGGAATCGATCACCGACATCGAGGTGGAGATAAAGGGGCACAAGATGGAGAGGGAGGAGCTGCGGGGCAGGCTCGAGGCGCTTGCCGGTGAGGCGAGGAAGGAGGCAGAGCTGTCCTCTTCGTTGAAGGATACCACGAGGAGAATATCCTCACTGACCACGAGCATCGCGTCCAATAAGGAGAGGGCGGTAGGACTGAGGCAGAAGATCGAGGGGATTAGAGCGACCCTGAAGAGGCCAGAGATGACGGTTGAGGAGGCTGAAAAGAAACTTGCAGAGGCTAGGACCGAATTTAATAGATACACAGAGGCTCTGGCTACAATCAGTCACATCTTCAGGAGCTACTCGACGCTCGTTGAGAAGAAGGTCTGCCCCACCTGCAACCAGAGAGTGGATACGGAGGAGTTCAGGTCTAAGCTAGAAACCACACAGAGCGAGCTGAACAGGATAAACGCCGAAAAGATCAGACTTGAGGGAGAGGTGAGTGCCCTAGAGGCGGCGAGGCAGGCGGCGATAAACTACAATAACGAGACGAACAGCCTCACAGGTCTTGAGGATAGGCTCTATGATACCGAGGAGCAGATCTCTAAGGACGAGGAGGAACTGAGGAGGGCCGAGGTGCAGCAGAAGGAACTGGAGAGGAAGGTAAAGGAGTCCGCGGAGGCTGCCGAGAAGTACAAGGCTGTCAAGGTGAAGTTTGACAAGAACGATGGCGAGATAGAGGCGCTGGAGGGGAGGGAAGAGGGTCTGAAAGCCAGGAAGACGGGCAGAGAATCAGACCTGAGGAACATCCAAACGCAGATAGAGGGGCTGAGGGCGGAGAGGGCGGAGATCGAGGGCAACATGGCAAAGGCGGAGAGCCTGAATGAGTATGCGACCTGGCTGGAGGAGTACTTCAGCGTTGCCCTTGAGAGGATCGAGCTCTCCATACTGACCGCCGCCAACAGGGAGTTCGACGAGGAGTTCTCGAGATGGTTCTCCTTCATGGTCGAGGATCCTACAAAGAGCGTCAGGGTGGACGAGGACTTCACGCCGCTTATAACGCAGGACGCCTACGAGCAGGAGGTCTCGAACCTGAGCGGAGGGGAGAGGACAGCGCTTGCCCTCGCCTACAGGCTGGCGCTGAACAAGACCGTCCAGCAGAGGTCCGGCGTGGAGTCTGGGCTGCTCATACTCGACGAGCCCACCGACGGCTTCAGCAAGGACCAGATAGGGAAGATAGGTGACCTCCTGAGGGAGCTGAACCTGATCCAGGCGATCATAGTCTCCCACGAGAGGGAGCTGGAGGGAGCAGCGGATCACATATTCAGGGTGCAGAAGGAGGATGGCAAGTCCAAGGTACTTCCGGTGAGCACCTGAACAATCAGGCACCCTTGGAAGAGTAGTGAACGGGCCTGCCAAGGGCGATCTTGGCAGCCTCCACAATAGCCTCGCTCAGGGTTGGGTGCGGATGGATGCCCTCGGCAATCTCCTTCAGCGTTAGGGATGCAGTAAGCGCAACGGCGCACTCGCTTATCAGCTCCGAGACCCCTGGACCTACCATCTGTGCGCCGAGTAGCTCGCCGCTGGACTTATCCCCTATCAGCTTCACGAAGCCGTCGGTCCTGCCCATGGTCAGGGATCTCCCGCAGGCTATGAATGGGAACTTTCCGGTGACGATCTCGATCCCCCGCCGCACCGCCTCCTGCTCGTCCATGCCGACGACTGCTATCTCCGGATCAGTGTAGACGACCGAGGGGGTGTGCATCGGGGGAAGCATATCTATCAGCCCGGAGGCTATCTCAGCCGCGTAGTAGCCCTGATCCATCGCCCGGTGCGCTAGGTAGGGGAGACCGGTCACGTCCCCGACGGCAAAGACCCCGCGGGCGCTCGTCTCCAGCCGGTTGTTGACCCTGATGAAGCCCCTCTGGTCGAGCGTGACGCTAGTTGACTGCAGGTTGAGCCCGTCCGTATTGGGCCTCCTTCCCACCGACACGAGTACGTAGTTGGCCTCCAGCGACTCGCCAGTCTCCAGCCTCAGCCGAACCCTATCGACTGCGTATTTGGTCTCGACGACCTTGGTCTTGAGGTGGGTACTTACGCCGAGCCTCCGTAACGCGTCATTTACAGGGGCTATTATCTCAACGGAGAAGCCCGGAAGGATCTGCTCCATTATCTCCACAATGGTGACGTTGGTCCCGAGGGACGCGAAGGCCGTTGCCATCTCCACGCCTATCACGCCCCCTCCCACCACCACCATGTCCTTGGGGAGCGTGCTCAGTAAGAAGATGTCGTCGGAACTGAGGATCCGCTTGGAATCCACTCTCAGCACCGGCAGGTCGGAGGGTCTGGATCCTGTCGCTATGATCACGATCTTGGCTTTGATCCTGCCGCCCTGGGGCTGCACGACCGCTACATTCGCCAATTCGAAGGAGGCGGTCCCCTTTACCACCTCGACCCCGTTCGCCTTGAGGAGGTACTCCACACCCTTCCGGAACCTGCCCACCACCGAGCGGTTCCATGCCTGGACCCTAGGGAAGTCCACCTCGACGCCGGGAGCTTTTATGCCCATCCTCTCGCCGTGCCTGACTTCTCTTACGAGCCTGCTCACGTGGATGAGCGCCTTTGTGGGTATGCACCCGCGGTTGAGGCACGTGCCCCCGATGTCGCCCTGTTCCACCAGAATGACTTTCTTGCCAAGTTGCGCGAGGCGGATGGCTGAGACGTAGCCCCCGGGGCCTCCGCCGATGACCATAGCGTCAACGCTCTTTTCCAAATGGGACCACCTTTGAGCTGATGAGAACACTCCTTGCCGATGGTATAAATCCTTTTACGTTGAAGATGTCTGAGCCGTGAATAATCGTAAAGAGATAAAACGCAGATTGAGTCCTCGAGCCGCCACCGATGGATGGTTATGAAGTACCGTCAAATCAGTCAATCAATATCAGAGTGTACTGTTTGGGCACCTCATCCTCGATGGGGAAGTTTGGCAGCCTGATATTCAGTTTCTCCAGCGTTTTGTCCAGGCGTATGCCGAGCCCCATCATGCAGGGCCTTCGAAGCGTCGGATGGTGACACTCTCCCTTTGTCCCGGCGCAGTTAACCGCCGTGTAGTCCGGGGTTGAGCACCACATGCATTTCCCGGGAAAAGTGGCAAGGGCGGTGTTGTAGCCAAGCGTCCAGGCCAGCTTCTCGAGCTCAAGGCTCCCCGGCTGAATTATCTCCTTACGTTCTCTTCTAATGGTCTTGCAGGCCCTCTTATAGGCCTTCTTTACCTTAGGGTCCTCTGGAGCCGAACTGCCGTATTTGATAAAATTCTCACTTATCTCCCTCGAGAGAACGTTCCCGGACTTCCATTCCACGAGGAGCGCCCAACGATATTCCTTGAGCATGTCCCTGAACTCTTTGACGGCGGGAATGAAGGGGGGGCAGACGCGGCTCCCCCATCCGTCGCAACCAAAGATGCATTTCAATATCGTTCTATCCTCGACAACGATGCTCTTTGCCGGTATCATCAGGGCAGTGCTGGCTCCCAGTTCCCTGGCCTTCTTCTCAAGGAGTTCTCGATGTGTTTCGGGCATCATATTCAACAAGATTAAATTGTGCGCGGGGCAGAAAAGTATTTTTCTTTCGCTCATGCAAATTTGGCGATTTCGGCATCTTCCCCTTTTGGTTAACAAGATTATCATTAGTGGGGTGCAGATCTTCTGTCCCGACTAGATCGAGAACCACTTGTTCCCCCGCTTGGTCATCCTCCCTCTCCTCTCGAGGTACCTCAGGTAGGCTATGGTCTGCTTCACGGGGATCAGCCGCCTCACGAAGTTCTTCTCGGTTATTGTGCCGTGGAGCTCCTGCACGATCTCCTTTAGGGTCTTTCCCTCAACTGTCATCCTGAGCAGTTGGTTTGTCCGCGCAGTGAAGTGGGCTTGGACACCCTCGATGTCCGCCCTGGCGAGGGGGGTCCTCCCATGCCCTGCGTAGACGGACTCGAATTCCTTCAGCCTGTGGAGGGAGGCAAATTCCTCCGTGAGGTTCACGACATTTGCCCTGCCTTCCAGCGCGGCGTCCCCCGAGAAGACCGCATTGCCTACGGCGTAGCCCGTGCTGCCCATGGTGTGCCCGGGGAGTGGTATCGATCTGACGGGTATGCCGTCGAGCGTGAGATCGAGATCTCTGAAGGTGGAGAAGCTGGAGGGCTTGGGGATAAAGTCGGCAGCCATGGAGAGCAGGACATTCACCTCGTCAAGCTCGATCCTGTCGAAGCCCCCCTCCACGCTCAGCTCGTATATCTCATCGAACCAGGCCTTCGTGAATGCCCAGTAGTCCCTGAATGCCAGCGAGTCGGCTTCTGGGATGAATATCTTGGCGCCCGTCTCGTCCTGTATGTAAGGGGCGAGTCCGAAGTGGTCGTGGTGCCCGTGGGTCACCAAGATGATCTCTGGCCCCCACACCCCTGCGCCATCCAACGCCCTCTTTATGTGATCCCTGTTCTCCCCGCTGTCCACGCCCGAGTCGATGAGTATCTTCTTGTCACCCTTCAAGAGGTAGGCGTTGGTGGGGGCGCCACTCCCGTACTCCTTTGGAAAGGGGACTTCAATCCTAATAATCTCCATCGACTAGCCCTCATCGGATAGGGTTTCGATCGCTCTCTCCTATTAAATGTGAAGTATAACCGAGGGATAGCAGCTCAGACTACTTCTACGATCCTCAGACGGTTGAGCCTCGCGTAGATGGTTGCCTCCTCGCCCACGCCCTCGCCCTCAACGAGGTACCGGTTCACGTACACCAGGCGATCGTTCCTCAGCTCGACCTCCTTCTGTTTTGTTACCTTCAAGCCCCTTCGCCGCAGGCCTGCACCCATCGCCTTGAAGACCCTTGCCGGCAGGTCAACCATGGTCGGGGAGTACAAAACTATCTCGTCTTCGTATCTGAAGCATTCGTATAACTCTTCACGTAGTGGAGATCCGATGGTCGTGGTGCGGTGTTCGGCGGCTTCTACGGCATCATCGAGAAGCCTCTTGATGGATCTCCGTCCGCGCCGCCTCACCAACATTGACACCTGAAATAGATTTGTTCGATTTAGTAATTTAGGCTTTGGGTTTAGTGGATACGCTTGCCGAAGACGAAGGAGGGCAACGGTATCATCTTTTTTTACCTTAGAAATGCTCGGAATGTTTGTCAATCTCGTCCGCCTCGAATGCGGTTGGCTCCTTTCGATCATGAACTGAAATCTTCGAATTTTCGAATTTCTCTTTAATTTCTAGACGGAAGAAGGGGTTAAAAGTCTCTTCCACGAGGATTTTTGATGGTGACGAAGGTGGAAAGACTTCAGGTTTTATCCTTTGGAGTTCTGGCGATCCTAATTTTGAGTTTCAGCAGTGTGGCTACCCCAGTTTCCGCCCAACCGCAGTCAGCAGCGAACGGGGCGGAAAATACACTACAGGTCACTTACGATGAGAACTACACGAGGATACAGACAGACCAGTATACCGTTATCTTTCCGAGGAATGGCACTAAGCCAATGTTCGTTTGGTGGGCCAACAACGAGACCGACAAGGTATACGTTGTCCACTACAAAGGCCTGATAGAGTACACAAATATAAACGGCTCGAGCTTCATGCTCAGGAATATGGCTGAGGGCGAGCTATTCGGGAGGCTCATCGGTGAGATGAACGCAAGGGACACGCGCAGAATGGAGGCGATGGAGAATGGAGTGGGGGTCGCTATTAGAGTAGGCGATTTGCTCGCAGCGGCTCACCTCATGGCCGGAATGGGTCAGGCAAATAAGATGGATATCTCCTCCAGACTTCAGGAGGCGATTGTTACCCTTCAGGACCTCAGGGAGACCACCGACGACCAAGCTCTCGTTGCCGAGATAGACCAAGTGATAACGAGTATAAACGCGGCGCTCTCCATGATAGACAATGGAACGAATCCGGCACTGGCTCTGAGGGATGTCAGGGAGGAGATCATTGATGTCCTCAAGGCGGGCATGGAGGGGGCCAGGGACATGATCAGGGAGAGGATATCCGATAGGGAGAGCCTGATGCAGTTGGCCTCCGAGTTCCACCATGCACTTCTTCCGTTTGACGGGACAAGGTGGCAGCTCAGCGAGATCCAGCCGATAACGAAGGACGGCAACACCATAGGGCTGAGCTTCACCCTTAGCCTGACGGAGGCACCTCCAAAGTTCGACTTTGCAGAGAACAACGTCAAGCTGGCGGTCAGGATCTACAACGAGCCAGTCATGGAGACGTTCAGTTCTGGCGGGCAGACCCTCTCCTACAACATCGCAGAGGGAGAGATGAAGATGGATTTCATAGTCAGCAACTGGTCGTGGAACTTTGAACCAAGAACCATCGAGATGATGAACGCAACCGACGTGACGATCTCTCCGGCCCTCGCATTGTGGATCGATGCGTCCTCATTCAACGCCACGGGGATCAGTCCAGAGTCCTTCTTCATGAACATGGAGGAGATAAGGGCGACTAACACCATCCAGACGGCCAGCTTCAGCGCTGGCGACAGCAGATCCACAATCCCAATCCAAGCGCAGAGTGTAGAGGCAAACCAGCTCAACTTCTCCGCAAATGTCGTGAACCAGAGGGTGGCGGGCGTGGGCGTAAAGCTCGCTCCGCACGCAAAGCTCAGCCTGACTAGCGAAGGAACCCTTGGAGGGTTCTTCAGGTTCGTCCCCTTCGCGACTGTCGACAATGGAACGGTAACGGTTGTGCCAGTCGGTGCCTCCTACTTTGAGGCGGGCAACCACCTGAGGATGTACTTGACCTACCCGTACTTCACAGGGACCCTGACCCACGACCCAAGCATAGGGATCGAAGGTGCTCCGGAGGCTCCCGCATACATGGTGACCGCAGGGACGACTGGGGTTTTGAACGTACAGCAGATACCAACGATCTCGACATGGCCGACCATAGAGGGGGCAGGGCTTGCAGGCGCACTGGTGTTGGTTGGGGCGTTGATCTTACTCCTTACGGTTAGGAGGTACCCAACCATAGGTAATCCGTTATCCGCCACTCCTTTTTATTCTCCACTTTACTATTCTATAACTCAAAGGAACCTGACTGCGCCGCCTTGCTACACCAATGTATAGAAGAGTATGTCGAAGTAGAGCATTATTAGACACATTATGATGGAGACTTCCTGCCGAATCCCCTTAGAAAGGGAGATGAAAGTTGAGAGGATGCCGATGGAGATGAGCTGCCCCACTGCAAGCGTGATTACGGACAATGTTGCCGAACTCACGCCCAAAATTGGGACCAGCAGGACCAGCATCAGGGGGAGCCTAGAGAACATTATCCCGTTTATGAGGGACAACTCCCCGCCCACCCTTCTCGTCAGAACGTACGAGAACGCCTCCAAAATTACGAACAGGAGAAGGACATTGCCGAGGTAGTAGATCGGAAGGGCACCGACCTCGATGGAGCGGGAGTAGCCGAACAGGTATGGCTTGAAGTACTGGAGGAGACAGAGGAGCTATTCAACCACCCCGATGACGACGCTTATGGGCAACAGCCGCTTGGGAGATGAGATCTGCCTTGACAGGAAGAGGTAAGGCATTAGCCGACCGACAGGCGCGCGGGTCGCCACATCCTCCTTCAGGGTCTCAAGGTACACGGCAAGACCCTTCTCCGTGGCTGAGAACTCGCCGCGCGAGGACTTTACTACGAGACCCTTCATTATCTCAAGGTGGTAGTAGACTGTGGGGATCCCTATCTTCAGCTCCTCGGAGATCTCCTTTGGCGTCGCCGTCTTCTTATTGTAGAGGATCTCCAAGATCTTCCGTCTGTGAGGATTCTTCAGGACGTCTTCCATGTGGATTCCTCTTTATCTCCGTTCCCTGCCTTATTATCCTCCAATCTACCATTTTAACCACTTGAGCATCAGGAGAGACCCAGCGATGCCATTACTGTTCCTATCCGCGACACGGCCTCCTTGAGCTTCTCCATGGAGTTGGCGTAGGATATCCTGATGTGCTTGTCGAAGCCTCCGAACGGCTCGCCCGGCGTGGTACTGACGCCGTACTCCTCTAGAAGGAGATCACAGAACTGCGCCGAACTCATGCCTGTTTTTGATATGTTAGGGAAGATGTAGAAGGCGCCCGCCGGCTTATCGAGCTTGAACGCCTTTAATTTTGCTATGGCACCGCAGAGGTAGTCCCTCCTCCTCCTGAATTCCTCGACCATGGGCTGAACGGGCGTACCTGGTTTCAGCGCCTCCAGCGCTGCCCTCTGCGCGAACGATGCAGGACAGCTAGCAGAGTGTTGCTGGAGCTTGTTTATTGCAGAGATTATGGGCTTCGAGGCGGCAACGTACCCAAGCCTCCACCCTGTCATAGCGTACGCCTTTGAGAAGCCGTTGACCGTTATGGCGTACTCCTCCATCCCGGGGAGGGACCCTATGCTCAGGTGGGAGCCTTCGTAGAGGAGCTTCTCGTAGACTTCGTCCGAGAGCACGTGGATTCTGGCGTCCTTTGCGATCTCTGCGACAGCCTTCAGCTCCTCTCTGGAGGCGACGTAGCCGGTCGGGTTGTTCGGGGAGTTGATGAGTATGATCTTTGTCCTTTTCGTTATCGCCTCCTTCAGCCCCTCTATGTTGAGGCTGAACCCCTTCGCCGACGGAACTTCCTTTGCCACGCCCCCGGCAACGGTGACCATCTCCATGTAAGAGGGCCAAGCAGGAGTCGGTATTACGACCTCGTCGCCCTCGTCCACGAGCGCCATTACGGCGTAAAAGAGGGCCTGCTTTGAGCCAGGCGTGACAATGACATTCTCCTTCTTTACGTCGACTTTGTTCTCCTTCAGAAGCTTGTTCGCTATCGCCTCCCTCAACTCGGGTATGCCGGCGCTCGGGGTGTAGTGCGTAAATCCCGCGTCGAGGGCATCCTCAGCCGCCCTTATTATGTTGTCGGGGGTCTTGAAGTCAGGCTCTCCGACATCCAACTGGATTATGTTGATGCCCCTGCTCTGAAGCTCCTTCACCTTGTTCATAACCTTGAGCGTTCCGGATTCCTTCAGGTTCATGATGCGCCGGGAGAACACGGCCGCACACCTCTCATTAACTAGATCACCAGTTGATAAAAGATTAGTGCTACATAGTTGGTGGGAAAAGTTTATAACCGTAGCTACATTCGAACATTCGAAGAGGCGGGTGAGTGGTGCCTTCCACCCGTTCCGCCTTAAAAACCCCGGAGTAGGGAGGCAAAAAGATTGAGAAAGAGCCTAGCCGTATCGATTGCCGCTATCTTCGCGGCTCTATACGCCATAATAACAATCGCAGAGACGACCCTTGGTGGTCCTTTAACATATGGTCCCATCCAGGTCAGGATATCCGATGCGCTACTCCCCTTGCCCATTATATTTGGGCTTCCCTCAGCCGTTGGTCTCTTCATCGGCACGGTGGTCGCCAACGCATACTACATGCTCAGCCCCTTGGACATACTCTTC
>Ga0233423_10001345_pt1 | contig 12375 bp, 13 predicted proteins | sample Watercolumn_Mata_FD_180713 | JGI IMG/M metagenome (GOLD analysis project Ga0233423, IMG submission 180713) | Freshwater microbial communities from Lake Matano, South Sulawesi, Indonesia - Watercolumn_Matano_2014_112_MG | ecosystem: Environmental > Aquatic > Freshwater > Lake | place: Indonesia... | reverse complement strand
GACCTGGAGTCGGCTTTCGTCGACCCGTTCGCGCAGGAACCGACGGTATCCTGTTTCTCGGAGATGTACGAGAGCGACGGCGTCACGCGCAGCGAGCGGGACCCGCGGGCGATTCTCGCCCGGGCGGTAGCCGCGCTGAAGAAGGAGACCGGCGCCGATGACGTGATGCTCAGGCCGGAGTTCGAGTTCTACCTGTTCAACAAGGCCGAGTTCTGGACTGACCAGTCGTCCGCGGTCTACCGGATTGAGACCGACGAACTGAAGCACGACGACCCCTCGGGTTTCTCGCTGTTCAAGGGGCCGGCGTACCACGTGGCGCCGCCCTTCGACCGCAGCTCCGATTTCCGCTCCGAGCTGTCGCTCTTGATGGCCCAGTGCGGTGTGCCGGTGAAGTACCACCACCACGAGGGCGGCAGGTACTCGCAGGTCGAGGTCGAACCCGAGTACCTTCCGGCTTTGCATGCCGCCGACGGCATTATGCTCGGCAAGTACCTGGTGCGAAACCTGGCATTCAAGCACGAGAAGAGCGCGACGTTCATGCCGAAGCCCATCTTTGGTGAGGCCGGGTCGGGCATGCACGTCCACATGTACCTGCAGAGAAAAGGGGTCAGGGGTCAGGGGTCAGGGGCTGGGGAGGAGGCAAGAACGAGGAACGATGGACGAGCGACGACGAGCGAGGCCGGTGTCTCGCTGTTCGGCGACGACCGGGCAGCGGGCAGGCTTTCCCAGTTGGCGCTGCACTACATCGGCGGCATCCTGAACCATGCGCCGGGACTCTGTGCACTGACCAACCCGAGCACCAATTCCTACCGGCGACTGGTGCCGGGGTACGAGGCCCCGGTCATAGTCTTTTTCTCTTTTGCCAATCGGACCGCTGCCATCCGGATTCCCGGCTACGTTACGTCAGCGTCTGAGATGGCGATCGAGTACCGGATACCGGACGCCACGGCCAACCCTTACCTTTCGATGGCCGCGGTTCTGGCTGCCGGACTCGATGGCATCCGGTCCAAGATCGACCCGGGCTCGCCGTTGAAGGGCCGGCTCGACTCTCTAGACACTACGCTGGGCAAGAAGGCGGTGCCGTTCTCTCTGATGCGCGCGCTGGATGAGCTGAAGAAGGACAACGCGTACCTGACCCGGGACAGTATCTTCTCCAAGGATACGATCGACAAGTGGGTCGAGATCAAGATGGATGAGGTCGAAGCGGTGGCTCGCCGGCCCCATCCCTGGGAGTTCAGTCTCTACTATGGCTGCTGATTTCGGACCGGTTGGTGATTTCGAGGACTTGGTGGCCCGGGCCAAGGCCAGGGGTTCGCGACGCTGTGTGGTGGCTTGCGCCGAGGACTGCGCGAGCATCGAGGCCCTCCATGCCGCCAAGCAGGCCGGCATTGCCCAGGGCATCCTCTACGGCGACGAGCAGCGCATCGCCACCATCTGTGAGAGCCAGAAGTTTTCGCCTACGGATTTCGAGATCCACAACACTGCCTCGCAGGCGGAGTCGATCCGGCAGGCCATCTCCGACGTGGCCGGCAAAGGCGGCTTCCTGATGAAGGGGCAGATCGATACCGCCACTTTCATGCGGGGCGTGCTCGATGAGGGACTGGGTTTGCGCGGCGACCGGATCCTCAGCCACGTCGCCCTGCTTTGCCTCGCTACCTACAAGAAGGTGCTGTTTGTCACCGACGGCGGCATCAATGCAGAGCTGGACCTGCGACGCAAGATAGACATCGTGCGCAACGCCGTCGAGCTGGCGCGGCTGCTGGGAATAGCCAGGCCCCGGGTCGCGCTTCTTTCGGCGGTGGAGAAGATAACGCTGGGCATAGCCGAGACTCTCGACTGGGCGATAGTGACGAAGATGGGCGACCAGGGCGAGTTCGGAGAGGCGGTGGTCGAGGGACCGCTCGCACTCGATATCGCATTCTCGCCCGAGGCGGCGAAGATCAAGCGCGTCGCCAGCGAAGTGTCGGGGAACGTGGACATTCTCGTCGTCCCATCGCTTGCCACAGGCAACATCCTGGCCAAGGGTCTGCAGTACCTGGGCGGGGCAAAGGGCGCGGGCATTATCGTGGGCGCAAAGAAGCCGATTGTGATGCTGTCGCGGGCCGATTCCTCGGAGACGAAGCTCTACTCGATAGCTCTTGGCAATCTGGCATCATAGGCAAAGTCCGAAGTCCGAATCACGAATGACGAAATGAGGAGGCCAGTTGGATAAAAGAACAGCGATTCTGACCGACAAGGCACCCAAACCGATCGGGCCCTATAGCCAGGCTGTCCGATTCGGCGACCTGGTTTTCACCTCCGGCCAGATACCGATTGACCCGGCTACCGGTGATCTCGTCACCGGCGACATCGTGAAGGAGACCGAGCTCGTCTTTGCGAACCTGGCCGCGGTCCTGGCCGCGGCGGGCACCTCCCTCGAGCGGGCGGTGAAGTGCACCGTGTTCCTTACCGACATGGGCCAGTTCGGCAAGGTGAATGAGGTGTACACCCGGAACTTCCGTGAGCCGTTCCCTGCCCGGTCTACGATTCAGGTCGCCGCCTTGCCCAAGGGTGTTTCGGTTGAGATCGATGTCGTGGCCGAAGTATAGCCTGCTGGTCGGCCTGGCCTTCGTGTCGGCGCAGGCCGCGCCTTCCGGCGACCTCATCCGGGCCCGCGACTTCTGCTACCAACAGAACTACGATTCGGCCCTGGCGGTGGTCCGAGCTATGAGTATGTCCGATACCACCGATCCCGCTCCCTACTACTGGTTGGCGAGCATAACCCAGCTGCTCATCCACGACTCGGGCAACAAGCGGCTCATCGACTCATTCTATGCGCTGAGTGATAGAGCGGTGGCCAAGGCACAGAAGCGCCTCGGCCGCAATTCCCGTGATGCCCAGGCACACTTCTACATCGGAGTCACGCAGCTCAACCGGGCGAACCTGCTCGCCTGGCAGCGGCGTAAGTTGCCGGCCTTGAGAACTCTCTTCGCCGTCACACCGCAGTTGCGGGCCGCGTTGGCCGATGATTCCGCGCTGGCCGACGCGTGGTTCGGCATCGGCGTCATTGAGTACTTCAAAGTGAATGCCGACCGCTACGTGTTCGGAATGGGGCTGCTCGGTTCGCGCAAGAAGGCCTACCAGTTGGTGAAGGCCGTGGCCGACCGCGAGTGCCTGCTGCAGCCGGCAGCCCGGTTCCTGTACGGGTACATGCTTAAGGAAGATGGCGACTACGTCGCTGCAATCCGGGCCTGCCAGGACCTGCTTCTTCAATACCCGTACAACCGCACCGCCCTGCGCATGATGCGCGACGCGCAATTCCAGGCCGGGAAGTACTCCGACGCGGTGGCGACCGGACGGGTGGTCGAGCAGGAGGTGCTTCGCGCCTGTCCGGGCAGCCGCTACGCCTTGTCCGAGAACTGGATTGTCTGCGGCAAGGCGTTTGCCGAGGCCGGCCAGAACGACAGCGCCCGGGTCAGATTCGACCGGGTCATTGCCTGGGAGCCGCATACCGGCGAGGTTCCGTGGTTGTCCAACTACGTGCGCGAAGCGAGGCAGTGGCGGAAGAAACTCTGATCAAACGCCAAATGCCGAACGACGAATGTCGAATACCGGGTCAGAGTTACCAGTCGCCAATCGCTTGGCCCGTTCGGTAGCGGTCCTCGGAGTAGGTAACCGTCTGCGCGGCGACGATGCCATCGGCTGCATCGTCTGTGACGAACTCAGGAAGGAGAGGATTCCAGGATCCCGGGATTCAGGCGGCCCGGTACCGGACGCTCGAATCCTCGATTCCTCGACCCCTCGATCCCATCTCGACGGGGATCGTTTTCTGCCGGATGGCGTCTTCGTGCTCGACTGCGGCAATACCCCGGAGAATTACGTGCAGCCGATTGCCGACAGGAAGCCGGGTCGGATACTGGTTGTGGACTGCTGCGACTTCGGCGCCGGGCCCGGCGAATACCGCCTCTTCACCCGTCCGCAGATCGAACAACTCTCCTACGGGCTCATGTCCACCCACACGCTGCCCCTGACTCTGACCATCGAGATGCTATCGCTTGAGACGAAAGCAACCATCGAGTTGCTGGGTATTCAGCCGAAGGGAATCGAGTTCGGTGTCGACTTGTCCGCTCCGGTCAGGAGCGCACTGCCGGCCGTGGTTGAGTTAGTGAAGCAGTGGGCCCGCGAGTCTCAGGCCAAGGCCTAGGCGGCGGGGTCAGCGGCCAAGCCACGTTTCCAGGAAACCGACAACTTCCTCTCGCACCCTGGGCCAGGAGTACTCGTGCTCGCGAACGAACCCGGCCTCGGCCCGCAACTCTTCCGCGGCAGGCCGGGCCAGGGCACGACGGAACACACCCTGAACCCAGGTCCGTATCAGAATCCACCATTCGCCGGTCACGACCGGATCCTCTCCGTGATTGACGAGACGAAGTATCGAGGCGCCGGCATCGGACGGGCCGAGGAACGGCGGTCCGACCTCGATCGCGCAGACGCGGTCCTGCGCACTCGCTGACAGTCGTTCCATCACTTCGTCCGCGAACGCGGCGCCGTACGACAGCCCGATCATGATCACCCGTTGCCCCGGATGGCGGGCGAGAAAGAGATCCAGGTCTCGGGACAACCGCGTCGCGTCACTGTGATGCAGTTCGAACATCTCGCTGAGGGTCAGCAGTTTGCCGATGGCCCCGCCTCGCGACCGATAGAAGGGCACGAGTATAGATTTCGTTCCGGCACCGCTCAGGTGCTTCCTGACACCGTCGATAACGGGCAGGATGTCGTGCGCCTGTTCGATGGGGACATTTCCCCAGCCGCCGAAATGGGCCAGGACGATGACCTGGCTGCCCAGCGGCAGTTCTGCGAGTTCGGCGAATTCGAAGTCGCGCGGTATCGGGTCGCCGCCGAACAGGGGCGACAAGCTTGTATCCGGGACTGAGTACCAGGCTCGCGCGGAACCCGGATTGGAGGTTTCGAGGATTGATGCTTCGGCGACCAGTGTGTTGCTGATCAGGCTCTCGCGTGGGCCGCGTCCGGCCCGAGGCAGCGGTTCGTAGCCCACCTGCAGTCCTGCTGGTTGGCCGGGGCCTGAAACTGACTCTGACGTTCCGTCCCAGCATTCGACGAGCGCCCACCCGGCGCTGTCTCGTTCGCGGTACAGAAACGCACACCCGGGAGCCGTGGAATCACCGCTCGCCGGGATAGAGCACGGCCGGGCGGCTTGGCTGGGCTGTCCTTCAAAGTTAAGGACCACATTCGTTGCCCGGGACAGGGGTGGGAGAGCAACCAGGTATCTCTGCGGGGACGGCCGCTCAATCCTCAGTGGTTGCGCGACCCGGCCAGTATCGACCGCCAGCGCCAGTCGCCTTTCGGCCGGAGAGAAGTCGAGGACCATCTGGCCCGCCGACAAGAGGCAGGGCAGCAGCAACGCCCACACTATCCCTGCGTGACTTCGGCAGCGGCACGCCTGGCGGCGGGGCGTCTGTCTTCTTTGTATGCTCTTCGCGCGGGATTCCGCTGACACGTCACCAGGTCCGCGTCCGACAAGGTCGGACAGGGTTACGAGTGCCATTCCGGGCGAAGCGTACCAACCGGCGTCCTGGATGTCAAGGTGGCGGCGTGCGGTGAGGCGCGGGTTCGCCCGGCGATGCGGGCCGCATTCCGCTGTCCGGAGCACCCGCCACCGGCCCCGGGTCCGGCTACTTCCTGACCGGGTGGTTGCCGAGAGTGTAGAGTTTCTTCGAGCCGCGGCGTTTGATGGCGTTGCGGGCGTCGAGAATCAGCCGGCTGTGCTGGAAGATGAAGTCGTAGTCGAAGCACTTGTGGTCGGTTAGTATGACCACGCAGTCGGCCGCTTTCAGCGCCCGGGCGGTAAGCGGCACCGACTTGGACCGGCCGCCGTTGATATCAACCTCCGGTACCCACGGGTCGTGGTAGGTGATGCTCTTCACTTTGTGCTGGGTCAGTTCCATCACTTTGATTGCCGGGGAGTGGCGGGTGTCTTCGACGTTGCCTTTGAAAGCGGCCCCGAGAATCAGCAGCTTCGCCCTGGAGGCGGCGACGCCGTTGATGCCGAGCACCTCGATGATGCGGTCGGCGACGTAGAACGGCATGGACTCATTCGTCTCGGCCGCGAGTTCGATGAAGTTGGAGTGGAAATCGTACTCGCGGGCCTTCCAGGCGAGGTAGTAAGGGTCAATCAGGATGCAGTGGCCGCCGATGCCGGGGCCCGGATAGAAGGGCATGTAGCCGAATGGTTTGGAGGAGGCGGCGTTGATTACTTCCCAGATGTCGATGTTGCCCATCCGGTCGCACATCATCGCCATTTCGTTGACCAGGGCGATGTTGACACTGCGGAAGATGTTCTCGAGCAACTTGGACATCTCGGCCGCGCCGGGAGAGGAGACGCGGACAACGCTTTCCACGAACAGGGAGTAGAAGGCGACCGTCAGGTCGGTGCAGGTCCGGGTCACTCCGCCGACGACGACCGGCGTGGTCCGGGTGTTGAACTTGTGGTTGCCCGGGTCGATCCGCTCCGGCACAAACGAGAGGTAGTAGTCCCGGCCGACCTTTCTGCCGGGCGTGTCGAGTATGGGCTGCAGTACCTTCTCGGTCGTCTCGGGATAGGTGGTGGAACGGAGTATCACGAGTTGCCCGGGTTTGAAGTACCTGGCCACCTGGCGGCCCGCATCTTGGATGAACGAGACGTCCGGATCCTTGCTGGCGGTGAACGGCGTCGGCACGCAGATGTTCACGATGTCGCAGGAAGCGAGGACCTTGAAGTCGGCCGTGGCGGAGAACTTCTTGCTGACGGCGGCGATGTCCGAGTCCTTGACATCGCCGATGAAACTCCTGCCCTTCTTGACCGCCGCAACTTTGGATTGGTCCACATCGATGCCGACAGTGGTGAATCCGGCGCGGGCGATCTCGATACTGAGCGGCAGTCCGACGTAGCCGATACCTATGACTCCGACTTTTGCGGTCCTATCGTGAATCTTCTTTGCCAGGTCCATGCGTTCTCCTCTTGTTATCAGGTTCCGGGGTCTCGGCTGGCAGGATCCCGAAATCCGAAGCACGAATGACGAATCAAATCCGAATCTCTAATCACAGACGGTTATTCTATGACAAAGTTAGGGAAACGTCAAAGCTCGAAGTCCGAAGCACGAGTGCCCGGATTCGTCATTTGCCCTACCAAGCCGTCCGGTCGAGGGTGCGGTACTGCACCGCTTCGGTGATGTGGGACGGCTGGATGCCTTCTTTGCCTTCCAGGTCGGCGATGGTCCTCGCCACCTTGAGCACCCGGTGGTAGGCGCGGGCGGAGAGCCCGAGCCGGTCTATCGCGGCGCGCAGGATCTCGTCGCTCTGGGCCGACACCGGGCAGAAGCGGCGGATGAGTTGCGGCCCCATCTGGGCGTTGGAGTAGACCGGGTGACGCGCGCTGGTCGCAGAGAACCGGGCTAGCTGGACTTGTCGCGCCCGGGCGACCCTGGCGGCGACCAGGTTCGAACTCTCGCCTGTACGCTTGGTTGAGATGTCGTCGTACTTCAAGGCGGGTACCTCGATGTGGATGTCGATTCGGTCCAACAGAGGACCGGAGATCTTGCCGCGGTAGTGGCGTATCTTCTGCGGCGAGCAGGCGCAAGCATGACGGGGGTCCCCGGAGAATCCGCAGGGGCAGGGGTTCATGGCGCAGACCAGCATGAACCGGGCCGGGAAGGTGAAGGTCGAGCGGGCCCGGCCGATGGTGACGTCGCCGTCCTCGAGCGGCTGACGCAGCGCTTCGAGCACGTCGCGCCGGAACTCGGGGAGTTCATCAAGGAAGAGTACGCCGTTGTGGGCAAGTGACGCCTCACCGGGCCGGGGCACGGTGCCTCCGCCGATCGCGCCAGACTCAGAGACGTTGTGGTGCGGAGAACGGAATGGCCGGGTCGCGACCAGGGGTCGGGACGGTGAGAGCGCGCCGACCACGCTGTGAATCCGCGTCGCCTCCAGCGCCTCGGCCAGGGTCATCGGCGGCAGGATGGTAGCCAGTCTCCGGGCGAGCATCGTCTTGCCCGAGCCGGGTGGGCCGATCATCAGGGCGTTGTGCCCGCCCGCGGCGGCGATTTCGAGTGCGCGTTTGGCGTGTTCGTGGCCGTGGACTTCGGCGAAGTCAATTGGCTGGACAGCGGCCTGGGCGAAAAGGGCGGCGACGTCGATGTGCGAAGGTTGTATGCTGGTCAGCCCGTTGGCGAAGTTCACTGCTTCGACCAGGGAGTTGACGGGATAGACCAGGAGATCCTCGACCATCGCGGCCTCGGGTGCGTTCTGGGTGGGAACGACCAGCCCGCGCAGGCCCGCGAGTTGCGCGGCGACTGCCATGGAGACCGCACCCTTGATGGGGCGGACCGAGCCGTCGAGCGAGAGTTCGCCGAGAAAGGCCAGGTCGCGCAGCGCTCCCGGCTGGACGGTTCCGCCCGCGGCGAGGATGCCGACCGCCATCGGCAGGTCGAAAGCCGCACCCTCTTTCTTGACGTCGGCCGGTGCGAGGTTGACGGTGATCTTGCGGTTGGGGAAGGTGAAGCCGGAGTTCTTGATTGCTGCCTGCACCCGGTGCTGGGATTCCTTTACTGCGGCGTCAGGCAGGCCGACGATGTTGAACGCCGACAGGCCGTGGGTGATGTCGGTTTCGACGGTGACGATGTAGCCGTCAACTCCGAACACGGAGGCGGACAGCACGCGCGAGAGCATCAGAGGGCTCCGACGATGTGATCGAACTTGGGCCTGCGGGCGCTGAGCGTGACGCCGACGACATCGAACCGGACTTCCGCCGATTCCTGTCCATGTTTCGCCAGGTACTCTTCCACCAGTCGGCGCAGCTTTGCCTGCTTGCGCTGCGTCACCGACTGGTCGGGCCGGGCGAAGTCGGTTTCCGTGCGAGTCTTTACTTCGATAAAGACGATCGAGTTGCGGTCCCGGCAGACGAGGTCGATCTCACCGAGTTTCGTGCGGTAGTTGCGCGCAAGGATCTCCCAGCCCAGATCGCGCAGGTAGGAGGCAGCAAGGTCTTCTCCCTTCCGGCCCAGTGGCTTGGCTTTCACTGTCCGCCAGCGGTGAGTGCGGCGACCGGTTGGAAGGTTCGGCGGTGGATGGGGGAGGCTCCGATCTCGCTGAGTGCCTGCAGGTGCGCCGCGGTGCCGTAGCCTTTGTGGCGATCGAGACCGTAGCCCGGGTAGCGCTGGGACAAGCGCGTCATCAGCCGGTCGCGCCAGACCTTGGCAATGATCGAGGCGCAGGCGATCGACAGGCTCGACCTGTCACCGTGAATGATGCCCTGGCAGGGGAGGCCGATTCCCGGGATGGCCCAGCCGTCGGCGAGCACGAGTTCGGGCCGAACCCGCAGCCGGCGGACCGCCAGGCGCATGGCGTGGAAAGTGGCGCGGGCGATGTTGTGTTGTTCGATCAGGCGGTGGCTGGCTGCAGCGACGGCCCAGGCCACGCTGCGGAGCTTGATCTCGGGCTCCAGTTGCTCGCGTCGGAGCGGGGTCAGTTTCTTGGAGTCGTCAGCGCCGGCTATTTCGGCGTGACGTGGCAGGATTACGGCGGCGGCGACAACAGGTCCGGCCAACGCCCCCCTTCCCACCTCGTCAACGCCGCAGAAGAGGGTGTTACTTCGCCACAGATCCCGGTCTAGGTTGTGCCTCACCCCGCTGCTCTTGGAGAATCGCCTCGCGGCCGGTCCGCTTGCGCAGGTAGTAGAGCTTGGCCCGCCGGGCCTTGCCGTGCCGTTTCACTTCGACTTTGGCGACGGCCGGTGTGCCGTAGGGGAAGATACGCTCGATTCCGTAGCCGCGACTCACTTTGCGGACCGTGTAGCTGCGGTTGGCGCCGGCTCCGCGAATCTGGATCACCGTTCCCTCGAACAGCTGCAGGCGTTCCTTGTCGCCCTCAACAATCCGCACGTGGACTGCGACGCTGTCGCCGGGACGCAAAGGCGGAATCTCGGCCGGCTCGTGCCTGACAGGTGCGGCGGCCTTGGTTTCCTTGGCGGCTTCTTTCTTAGCCATTGATTGTCTCCTTTTCCAGTTCGCGGCAGAGGAACTCGCGCTCGGTTTCGGTCAGGACCTCGTGGCGCAGCAGTTCGGGCCGGCGCTGAGCAGTGGTTCTTAAAGCCTGTTCCCGTCGCCAGCGGGCGACCGAGGCATGGTCGCCGGACACCAGTACTTCCGGGACTGCGTGGCCGCGAAACTCGCGCGGCCGGGTGTAATAGGGGGAGTCGAGGATGCCGGCCGAGAACGAGTCGGTCGCAACCGAATCCTCGTGGCCGACGGCCCCGGGCAGGAGCCGGGCGACAGCCTCGATGATGACCACGGCCGCGGCCTCGCCGCCGGCCAGCACGTAGTCACCGACTGATACCTCGCGGTCAACCAGCGTGCGGATGCGTTCATCGACGCCCTTGTACCGGCCGCAGACCAGCACCAGATGCTCGGTGCGGCTGAACGACTCGGCCAGTGGCTGGGAGAAACGTTCGCCCTGCGGAGAGAGGAGCACGGTCAGGCTGCCGGGCCGGCGGACGCTCTCGATTGCCCCGTAGAGCGGTTCCGGTTTCATCACCATGCCGGCGCCGCCGCCGAATGGGTAGTCATCTACGGTGCGGTGGGCGTCGGACGTGAAATCCCGGGGGTTGGTGAAACTGACTTCGAGCTTGCCGTCAGCCCGCGCGACGCGGGTCGGACCGCAGTCGAAAGGACCGCGGAAGTACTCGGGGAACAGCGTGATGACGGCTACCTGCATCGGTCGGGATGGCGGTGTTGTCCGTCTAGCCGATTACGTCGACCGTGGCGTGCTTGTCGAGTTTGCGGGCCGCAGCTCTGACAATCGCTCGGACTGCGTCAATGGTATTGCCCTGCCGGCCGATGACCTTGCCCTGGTCTCCGGGCATGACTTTGACCTCGTAGGTGAGCGTCCGCTCGCCGGCGAGTTCAGTAACCTTGACCTGGTCGGGGTGGTCGACGAGCGCCTTTACGATATGCTCTATCATCTCTTTCATGGCCTACTCCTTCGGTGTGTCCGTCGCTGTCGCGCTCTCCGGGGTGGAAAGAAGTTCGGTGGATACGGTTGTAGCTGCCGCGGTGTCGCCGTTGGCGGCCTCGGTCGTGGGCGCGTGCTGCCGGGCGTAGCGGCTGATCAGCCTGCCGACCGTGTCGGACGCCTGGGCGCCCTTCGAGACCCAGTGCCCGATGCGTTCGGTTTTCAGTTCCAGCAGTTTCGTCCGCGGGTCATAATGGCCGACCGACTCCAAGTACTCGCCGTCCCGGGCCTTGCGCGAGTCGATCACGACAACCCGGTAGGCAGGCCGGTTCCGAAGTCCCATGCGCCTTAGTCGAATTCTAAGCAAAGTTTGCTCCTTATTCTGAATGCATACGATAGCGAAAACGCTCGGATTGTCAATCAATGCGCCTGCTCAAAGCCGTGTTGACTTGCCCTGCCCAACGGCTACAATTGAAGCTGGAATCGCGTGCCTCGAAGTTGACCGTCGGCCGCGGTTCGCCACCGATCGGGCAGGCGATGTAACCACAGGAGGTATTCGTGCGGAGCTTGGCATTGATACTGGTGATGGTGCTGGCCGGGACGAGTTCCGGGATGATAAGCCCGGAACTGCAGCAGCGTCTGACAGCCACTAGGGATGGGCAGAGGTTGCCGGTGCACGTGGTTCTGAAGGAGCAGTTCGATTCCGAGTTGCTCGACGACCTCGTTGACGGCATGCCGAAACCGCAGCGCCGGGCCGAGGCCGCGCGCATACTGCAGCGTTTCTCCGCCGACCAACAGGCCGGGATTCTCGCGTACCTGGCGTCAACCGACGCGCAGAACAGCCAGTCGTTCTGGATCGTGAATGCGGTCTACTGCGAGGCGACGCCAGAGGTTATCCAGCAGCTCTCGGCACGGCCCGATGTGAACTACGTCGACTATGACCGGGTCTACTGTCCTGAGTTGCCGCTACCGGAACAGCAGGAGGGAGGAACCGAGGAGGTAGCATGGGGCGTGACCAAGATAAACGCGCCCGCGGTCTGGACTCAGGGGTACACAGGTGCGGGAATCGTCTGCGGTCATATCGACACGGGGTGCGACTACACTCACCCTGACCTGGCCGATCACCTCTGGACCGATGCCAACTATCCGCATCACGGCTGGAACTTCGAGTACAACAACAACGACCCGACGGACCAGAACGGTCACGGCACACATACGGCAGGCACAGTGGCCGGCGACGGCGCCAACGGTACCCAGAGCGGCGTCGCCCCGGACGCGCAAATCATGATCTGCCGGGTGAAGAACAACGTGGACACGGCCGGCCAGAACCAGATGTGGAATGCGGTGCAGTTCTGCGTGTCGCCGCCGCTGTCACCGACCAATGGCGACGACCTC
>Ga0233423_10001344_pt1 | contig 12376 bp, 9 predicted proteins | sample Watercolumn_Mata_FD_180713 | JGI IMG/M metagenome (GOLD analysis project Ga0233423, IMG submission 180713) | Freshwater microbial communities from Lake Matano, South Sulawesi, Indonesia - Watercolumn_Matano_2014_112_MG | ecosystem: Environmental > Aquatic > Freshwater > Lake | place: Indonesia... | reverse complement strand
TAAAAATGCTTCCGCAAAAACCTGACGACGATTTGATTCGTCGAATCTATCGCCATGCTGCCAGTTTGGGCAGTATTCATCCCGTTGTTGCCTGTGTTACTGCCCAATAATTGGCGAAGGTATTGACCCGGCTGACCAACATCTGGTGTTCTATGCCCCTGCTGGAGAAATGAACAAGCGTCTCCCGATCAAGGGCCTTTCGGTAGCTGACCTGATGGGCGAATTGGGGCCGTTGGCTCATCTGCACCAGTTTCAGCTCGCTCTACCTTTCACCTGGAACGAGTGGCGGGTGATACGACTTTGTGAGACTTTGGGTGATACGACTTAATGAGACTCAACAAACGTCAAACGTCAAACGTCAAACGTCAAGCGTGGTGCGTGTTCCGGCTAGACGTGGTGTGTGTTGCGTGTTCCGTTTCTCGTCATTCAACGAGGAACACGCAACACGGACGTACCAAGCAGGAGGCAAAGTCTCCTCTCCCTTGTGAGCTTTCAGAAATTGGCACCGCGAGGTGGCATGGCTGCAACCAAAGACAACAACGAATTGAGAAAAGAGCGAACCGGATAAGAATTCGTTTGATTCTCAATTCGCTGTTGTCTTCATGTGGTTGCCATCCCACACCCGGCCAGTCGCTAGAAGCGACCGGCTGAATTAGCCGACGAATTACATTCGCCAGCCAGGAAGTAGGGCGAGGCATTATCGAGAACATCCGGCATTAGTCACTAATGCCTGCGCGACGAGATACAGCGGAGTTGAAGCAACCTCCAAGGAATGCCTCACGCACCACGAACGCAACACGCACCACGCACCACGAACGGAACATTCAACACAAACGGAACACGCACCACGCAACACGCCATCCATAACACCCCAACGCGTATAAGGAGATTCACGATGGGAAACCTGAAAGCAGGAACCGCCTACACCTCTATCACCCCCACCGAGCACTACGCCATGGGTGGCTACCACACGTCGGAGAATATCCTGCTGGCCCTGCTGCGACCCCGGCGCTCCACCGGCGTCCACGACGACCTCCAGGCTCGCGCCCTGCTCCTGGGCGATGGGGAGCACCTGCTGGCCATCGTTACGGTGGACCTCATCGGCCTGTTCCAGGACGACGTGCTGGCCATTCGCAAGCTGGCCGCCGAGAAGACCGGCCTGGCCTCCCTGGATATCATCGTCGCCGCCGTGCACACCCAGGCCGCGCCGGACACCTACGGCATCTACGGCGGCGTGCCCCAGCGCTATCGGCGGCTCGTGCAGGAGCGGGCGGCGGAGGCCATCGCCCAGGCCGTGCCGAAGCTGGCGCCGGCGCGCCTCGGCTTCGCCGCAAGCAAGCTGGAGGGGCAGGTGGCCCGACGTCGCGGCAACCAGGAACGGGTAGATCCGGCGATGACAGTCATGGCCGTGCAGGGCGCCGATGGCCAGAGCATCGCTACCCTGGTCAACCTGGCCTGCCACACCAACATCCTGGGCGCTCAGAACACCCTGCTCAGCGCCGACTGGCCTTTCTACCTGCGGGAAGCCCTGGAAAAGGCCAGAGGCGGTATGGCCTTTTTCGTCAACGGCGCCGTGGGCGATCTGCATCCCCTGCCCACTCTCCAGGATGCGCACAACGAGCAGGGCACGCGCACCTTCCCGGAAGCGGAGAAGATGGGCCAGATCGTCGCCCAGACAGCCATGGCGACCCTGACCAACGCCGAGTTCGTGGACGAGGCCAAGATCGCCATTGCCAAGCGCGACGTCTACGTGCCGGCGGGCAATCGCTACCTGAAGATCCTGCGCCTGCTGGGCATCATCAAGCGTGACCTGTACGACGGCCAGGCGCGCACGGAGACCTGGGTGGTGGGGCTGGGGCCGGCACAGATCGTCACCATCCCTGGCCAGCCCTTCTACAAGCTGGGGGCCGAGGTCGTGGGGGCGATGAGCGGCAAATATCGCTTCCTCTTCGGCCTGGCCAACGATGAGCTGGCCTACATCGTGCCGCCAGACGAATGGGATCCGGCGCGGGGGGAGGAGATGGTCTCCGTGGGCATAGAGACCTGGCCGGCCATCAGAGGGCAAATACCCTTGTAGACGATTGGCGATTGCCGATTTTCGATTGGCGATTGGGCGATTGCTAAATCGAAAATCGGCAATCGGAAATCTCACTTCAGGTGCTGGTCGAAGAAGTCGGCGATTAGCCGGGCCAGCTCGGCCCGTGTCGGGCTGATGGCGCCGCCTGCTGGCTGGAAGCCGTGCCCGGCGTTCTTGACCACGACCAGCGTCGCCGGCACACCAGCAGCCTGCAGCCGCTCGTACAGGATTTGTGATTGGCTGAGCGGCACCACCTCGTCCTGCTCCCCGTGCAGGATCAGGAACGGCGGATCGTCCGGCGAGACGTACGTCACCGGGCTGGCGCGCACCAGCACCGGATCGTCCGGGGAGGTGGCGCCAAAGACGACCTGGGCCCCATTGCCCAGGTCATCGGCGAAGGCGGGCAGATCGGCCGGGCCAAACAGGTCCACCACGGCCTGCACACGTGACGACTGTTCGGCGTAGCCACCATGCCCCTCCAGCCCGGCGCTGGCGTCGCTGGTGCCGAGCAGGGACACCAGGTGCCCGCCAGCACTACCGCCCCAGACGCCGATGCGCTGCGCATCCAGACCGTAGGTCGCCGCGTTGGCGCGCAGGTAGCGAATGGCGCACTTCACGTCCTCGATCTGCGCCGGGAACTTGTACTGCGGAGCCAGACGATAGTTAATCGCGACCACCAGATAGCCCCGCCCCCGCAATTCATCTAAGGCCAGCATCCCCGCCCCACTCTCCTTGTCTCCCCCTACCCAAGCGCCGCCGTGCACGTAGACCGTCACGGGCAGAGGCGTGCTCTGCGCTTTCGGCGGGAAGTAGACGTCCATCTTGAGGGCCACGCCGTCCACGGTGCAGTAGGTCACGTCACGCTGCACGCTACCCCACCTTCTGAGTGCCGTCGCCGTGGGCGTGGCGACGGGCGCTGGGGGCGTGACCGCCACGCCGATAGGAGTGTCCTCGATGAGGCGGCAACTCGCCCCGGAGCACGTGCTGAGTTCTCGCAGCCGCGTCGAGAGTTGCTGGAGCAGGTTGGGATCGGCCTGAGCGGCCATGTTCTGCAACTGGTACGGATCGGCTGGCACATCGTACAGCTCGCGTTCGCCGGTCACGTACTCCACATAGGTGTACCGCTGCGTGCGCAGGCCCTGGTAGGGCGTGATGCCAGCAGCGCGGGCGGGCAGCGCCGTGAGACTGGCCACCTCGGCGGCCGGCAGCTCGTCCGGGGGTTCCAGCAGACCGGCCATCTCCGGCGGATAGTCGTAGGCGGCAGCGTCGGCGGAGGCGCTGCGCTTGGCGGGGTTGCCGTGCTGCAGGAGATAGCATTGGCGCCAACTGTCAGGCGCTGGTGGGCTGGGGCGCAGAAGGGGCAGCAGCGAGCGGCCATCTACGAAGTCCGGCGTCTGGGCCCCGGCCAGCTCCGCCCAGGTGGGGGCGTAGTCTACGTTGCCGGCGATGTAATCCAGCTTCACGCCCCGGGGCACCCCCGGCCCGCGCACCACCAGCGGGACGTGGATGTCCTCCTCGTAGGGGGCGACCTTGCCCGTGTCCAGCCGGTGGTTGCCCAGGTGGAAGCCGTTGTCGGAGCTAAAGAAGATGTAGGTGTTGGCCAGTTGCCCGGTCGTCTGGAGCGTATCCACCAGCGTGCCGATCATCTCGTCTACGGCTTGCAGCGATTGCAGGCGCTTACGGTACAGCTCGTCAATCTGGGCGATCTGGGAGTTGTTCAGCGGCGGGCGACTGCGGATGTATTCCGGCTTATCGCTCACGTCCGCCTCGTTGAAGTTAGGCGTACGCGGCGCTTGGGCGTTGGGGAAAAGGTCGGCGTGGCGCGGGGCCGGCGTGGCCGGACTGTGCGGGGCGTAGACGGCGACGTAGGCGAAGAACGGCTGGCCGTCCTGGGCCGCCCGCTGGATGAAGTCGGCCGTCTTGCGGGCGTAAACGTCGGTGCCGTAGTCTGCCGGCTGGTTGCCGTAGGCCACCGGCTGGCCATTCTCGTTGAGGGCGTATTTGAACTCCCCGTAGGCGTTGCCTTTGACCGGGCTGTACCACTCGCTCCAGCCGGGCGGGACGAAGGTGGGGGCGACACCATTGGGATAGCCGTTCAGGTATTTGCCGGCGAGCATCGTGCGGTAGCCGGCGGCCTGCAGCCACACAGCGATGGTCGAGCTCTCGTCGCCGTTGGTGTGAAAGGTCTCGAAGCCGCCGCCGGGCGGCTCGTTGCCGAAGATCTGCGTGTTCTGGCAGTACTGCCCGCGCAGCGTGGTGGCCCGCGAGGGGCAGCAGAGGGAGACGTTGACGAAGAAGTTGTTGAACCACGTGCCCTGGTCGGCCAGCAGGGCTTGCAGCCTGGGCATGTAGGCCGTCTCGGCGACGTCCAGGTCATCGGCCAGGATGAAGAGGATGTTGGGGCGGACGGACGGCGCGGCGGGCGTGTGCGCAGGCCCAGCCGCTTGGCTGGTGGCTGGCGGGGTGCTGGTGGCCGTGGCCAGGGCCGGGGTTTTCGGCCACGGGGGCACGGCGCAGGCGGTGAGCAGCAGGCAGACAAGTAGCAGAAGCGAAAGCAGCGGGAAGCGTTGTTGGCGCATGGCACTCTCCTGAGCTAGTTTTATTGGGGCGTCCCCATGGTGTAAAACGAGAGAACGGCCAAAACGTGATGCGCCTTGCTAGCGGATTACTGGCAACGGATTCTGGGAACGGATTGAGCGGACACACCCAGTCCGTTTAATCCGTTCTCCGCATCTGTTGCCAGCAATCCGCTACCACAATCTCAGCCGCGTAGGGCGGCTTTCCCTAGCCGCCATGTCAGCCAAGAGGCAGGTATGGAAGACTTTGTCGAAAAATGGCCCTTCGAAGGGGCAGTGCCCCACTGGGTGGCTCTGGAATCCCGAACTTGTTCGGGCGTCTCCCACTCGACAGCCAGAAGACGCCTCAACAAGTTGAGGACTCCCCACTGCTGGTCATTTTTCGACAAAGTCATGGAAACCTGCCCTACTGCTTCACCGCTTCTGGATGACCGGCAGGTAGAGCAGATAGCCATTGGCCACGGCGACCGCCTGCCGGGGCAGCACGTGGCCCAGCCCATCGTCTAGCAGCGCCGTGTTGACGATGGCCCGCGGCGTGGTGAGCTGCCCGCTGACTGTGACGCCGCAGGTGATGGTGACCGGCACGCTGGCGGGCACAGTCCCCGTCCAGGTGATGACGCCCCCCGCATAGCCATAACTACCCGACGAGGCCCACAGATTCCCCCCGTACTGCGTCTCGGCCGGCAACGTATCGGTCACACGCACGCCGGGCAGCGCCGGGCCGGGGTTGTGCAGGGCGATGGTGTAGGTGAGCACGCCGCCCGGAGCGGCCCAGCCAGAAGACACGCTCTTGCGCGCCTCCTGCAGCGAGCCGGACAGCGGCGAGCCGGTACGCTGGTAGTTCCCCCGCCCCGTGCCCCACAGGATGCGCGCCTGCGCCGTGCCGGGCAGGTCGTAGGCGACCAGGCCAGAGTGGGCCGTGTTCAGCACCACCTCCAGGTCGGCGTCAGCGTCAATGTTGGCCAGCGTGGGCGCCGCCAGCGCCCCGTTCCAGTCCCAGCTCCCCACCGCCGCCGGCAGGTCTACCGGTGACACCAGATCGTCGCCGCTGGCGCTCAGAATGTGCAGCCTGCCCGTGTGGTTGCTCCCCTTCTGCGTCCACGAGGCAAAAATGACCTCTGGCTGGCCATTGTTGTCCAGGTCGGCTACCACCGGCTCAGAGGCAAAGCGATAAAAGCCTTCGGCGGGATGGTAGACGGCGTAGGGCCAGTGGCCGTGCTCGGTCTTGTCCAGCCAGAAGGCGTGCAGCTTGCCATCGTAAGAGGCGTAGAGGATCTCCAGGCGGCCGTCGCCGTCCAGGTCCACCGTCACCGGGTTGGGGGCCACGCTCTCGATGACGTTGTAATCCTCGCTCAGCGGCGCGCCCGTGTTCAGCGGCGGGGTCGTCCAATCCAGGCTGCCGGCTTGGAAACGGCTGCGATCGGCGTTCAAGATGTAGGGCGTGTTGTAGAGGTTGGTGTAGGGGCTGGTGTGGCAGTCGTGCACGTTGCCGATGACGACGACCTCGTTCCGACCATCGCCATTCACGTCCACGACGTTGGCCGGGCCGTCGGCGAAGTTGGCGCGAGCGGTAGGCTCGTCGTAGCACGGGCCCCAGCCCTGGATCTCGTAGGCCAGGTTGACGTAGGCCGGCACCTCGCCCCAGTAATCCATGTCGTGCCCGGCATGGCCGTGGTAGATGGCGTTGGTGGGCATCTGGCGGCCATCCGGCTCGTAGGCGCAGATGGTAATCGTATCCGAGGGGACGACCAGCTCCAGCGTGCCGTCGCCGTCCAGATCGCCCAGGCTGATGGTGTTGTTGTAGATGCCGGCGGCGGAACCTTCGCTGCTGTTCAACTGCGGCCAGCCGGGGCGCAGGCTGCCGCTGTGCTCCCAGACCCAGACGTTGAGGCGATTCAGGTGCGCCCGCCCGGCAACGATCTCCAGGTCGCCGTTGCCGTCCAGGTCCGCCACGGCCAGGGCGCGCAACTCCTCGCCGGCGGGGTTCTGCGACCAGACGATGTTGCCGGCGTGGTCGAAGACGTGGACGTAGCCGCCCCCGTGGGCCGTGACGATCTCCAGATCGCCGTCGCCCTCCAGATCGGCCACGACGACGCCCGGCCAGGCCCGGCTGCCGGGCGGATCCACCCGCCGCTCTAGCGCCCCCGTCGCTCCATCCAGGATGACAACAGAATAGGTAGCGCCGATGACCTCGGCGCGGCCATCGCCGTCCAGATCGGCCACGGCGGGGGAGGAGTACCAGCCGGTCTCGCACCAGGAGGCGTAGCAGCCGCCGCGCTGCCACTTGAGGACGGGCGGCTGGATGGCGGCCGGCGCGCTGTTTTCCGGCGCGGGCGATACCGGCCCCTGCCCCGCGGCGGCAGGGGGCCTGACCGGTCGGCCCGCGACGGCGCCGCCGGCCCACAGCCAGACGGCCAGCCAGAGGCCGGCCAGGACGGCCACTCCTCTCATTGGCTTTTCCTCATCACCAACGGCAGGTAGAGCGTGTAACCTTGCTGTCCCGGGCCGGGCCAGCCGGCCAGCCGGGCCATCATCCACCAGAAGGCCTGGCCTTTGAGCTTACAATTGAAGGGATGCGAATGGGCGCAGGAACTGGGCAGATTGGCACAATCGGCCGGGTGCGCGTTGCACCAGGTGGTGCACCAGGGGCAACTGTCGTCGGTGTTAGGATAGTAATTCCCGGCCGGGTCGTAGCTTTCGATGTCCGCAAAATCGAACAGCACCTTGCCGTTGTGGCGCACGTAATCCCTGACCAGGTTGTTGTTGCGCACCAGGACCTGGTTCGTCCCCCCATCGGTGTGGCCGGTCATGTAGATGAAACGCATGTTGGGATATTGCGTCTCGAGCTGGTGCAAGGTGTCCAGGTAGGATTGCACCGTGGCGGTGGGGTTCGTGGACTGCTGGCCACACCACGACCACATAGAAAAGCCAAACAACCCCGTGTTGGCGACGGCGCGGGTCCTGGCGACGCCGTCCGCCGTGCTCCAGTAGCCTTCGGGCGTGATGTACGTCTCCGGCGGGTTGCCATCGTAGAGACGCAGCTCACCGGGATCGCCGGGCAAAGAGGTTGGCGGGGTGGCGCCGGCGTAGGTGATCCGGACGTTGTAGGTGGGGCTGATCTGCTCCAGTTTCTGGATGCCAGAGACGATCTGCGAGCCATGCGAGGTGTGGGCGTAGTGCAGGGTCAGGGCTTTGGCTCTGTCCAGCCAGTAGCTGGGGATCTTACTCAGGTCGGTGCAGGTGTGGTCAATGACGATCGCCGCCCCGACCTGAGCGGCTGGCCCCGATACATTGCATTGGCTGTGATGTATCGGGGCTGGCGGCCCGGCAGGCACAGCGGGCCAGGGCGAGGCGGGCGTATTGCCGGCCGCATCGTCCGCCGTAGCGGGGGGCCAGCCGGCGTGGGGAGAGGCGATTGCCCCCTGCCCCAGCCACAGGGCCAGCACCACGGCCAGAACCAGGGTCAGCCCCAAGAGTTGCGCTTTCATCGTCTGCTCCTAAGAGGATTTGAGATTAGCGATTGGAGATTGGAGATTTAGCCGCTGGGGGTGAGCTATCGTTCCGCTTGTGGGGCCATTTCACCGCTGGCAGCCAGCGAGGCACAGAGCGGCAGTAATGCACGTAGGCCTCGCCGAACCGGCGCCGCAGATGCGGCTCTTCGTAGTGCACAACAAACAGGTGGAAGGCCAGGAGGATCAGCGCGGCGTAGCGGAGCATAGTTGGCGAGGCAAAGACCAGCGACTCGCCTAACAGCACGAGCACGACTCCCAGGTACATGGGGTTGCGCACGTAGCGGTAAGGCCCGGCGACGACAAGCGCCTGCGGCGGGTCAATAGGCGCCGGTGTGCCTTGGCCGACGAGGGCAAAGCTCGCCGCCGACCAAAGGTAGGCCGCGACGCCCAGGAGAAGCGGCAAGAGCCCCACGAACCGCAGAGGGCCGAGGCTCGTTGGGGACGAGGCAGAGGAGAGGAGCAGGTAGGGCACGAGGACGGTGACCGTGCCGGGCACCAGGATGGTGAAAAGCAGAGTACGCAGGGCAGGTATTTTGCACCTCCTATACCCGGACAAGCCGGAAGCAAGACGGGATTTAGAACCACCAAGACACCAAGACACCAAGTTTTTAATTTTTCCTCTCTTCGTGCCTTTGTGTCCCTTCGTTCCTCAGGGCATGCTTCGTGGTGAATTTTCTTGCTCAGAGTGGGGGTTTATTAGAGTTGTTGCGGAATAAACCGGCGGACACAGAATCACTGACTGGTTCTCACACACCACCAATCCGAATCCCAACGGGTGCTCACACCCCACCGATCCGAATCCAGAGGGTGTGAGCACCCGTTGCCAGAGCGTGTGAGAACCAGTCAACACAGAAGGACACAGAATGGGAGTTTACGTGCCGGTTCACGTGATTTTTCTGTGGATTTCTGTGTCTTTCTGTGGCTGAACCCCCACCAGCGCTATTCTGCAACGAGTCTATTCTTTCGCCGCCACGCGGCGGTAGATGCTGGCCTGACGCTGCAAAAAGCCGTAGTCTACCAGCAGCCGGCGCAGCGTGGCCTGGTCTACCAGATGGCCCTGTAAGAGACGGTTGACCTCGCGCTCCGGATAATCCACACCAACGGCAAACTGCGCCGCCAGCCACTCCAGAACTAACCGTAGTTTATCCGGCTGGGCGGGAAGCTGCACCAGTTGCTCCCCGCGCACAAAGCGCGCCAGCACCCTCTCGCGGGGCGTCGCCGACTGGGCAGGCGGTTCCGCGGCAAACAACCGGCGTTTCCACTGCTGCATAGCGCCCACATCCAAACCGTAGACAGTCTCACCTGCTGCCGTACGCTGGGCGACGAGACCCACTTCTTGCAGCACCTGCAGATGGCGCCGCAGGCGTGCTTCTGGGAGCTCAGTCTGCTGGCGCAGCGTGGCAACCGTAGCGGGCTGTTGGGCCAGCAGCCCTAGCAGGCGCAACCGTTCCTCATCTAGCAAGGCCTTGGCGAGGGCCTGGAGTGGCTGCTTCTCATCGCCGGGCGTGGTGGGTGCGGCATGTGGCGCTTGATTCGCCTGGCTCATCTCTTCACCCCCATAATCTTTCGTGCGCTACAGGTGTGTCATAGCTCGGAGTATAGCACAAGTAGATAAATTGCTGGCCGAGCATCGCAGGGGAGCAACACCCTCCGTGCGAGCTGCCAGGCGGGCTCAAGCTTAAAATGGAATATCAGCGGGCTCCACTTCTTCCCCCTTCACAACCTCTTCCCCCTGCAGGAATGGGGTCCCATCAGGCAACCAAATCGCAGGATTATCGGGATCAGTTAAGTCTTTCAGGTTTTCTGCAAACTCCTTTTGCCATTCCTCTGGGAAGTAGGAGTTGCGTATCGAGTCTAGCAACCGTTGTCGCACATTCGAATCACCATGTCTTACAGCGGAAGATATTACTTGCACAAACTCCCGGATTTCCCAGTCTTCGGTAATTACTTCAGGCAAAACACTAAAGAAGAACCTTACTACATAGCTGCGATCCTCTAGATTCTCTTCACCATAGTCATAGTCATAACCTTCCTCGGGCTTGGATCTTAGCTTGCTTAACAGGATCCAACTAACTTTTTCTCTAAGCCTGAAATATCTTAGGAAATCTCTGGCCCAAATCCCCAAAGCACCCTCTTTATTTATATCATCTTTATCGTCTGAATATGATTTGCCCTCTTGAATCGATCGAATAAGTATGACTTCTATCCTCAACCGGGCCACCTTACTGATCTTAGGCCACAATTCAGGTGGCAGGATCTGCAGATTAAGCCTGATGACTTCCTCCTCTTGTGTCGTCTCCAACTCCTCAGAAACAACAGCAAGGAATTGAGCGATTTGCTCATCTGAGAGCTTTTTTATGATTGCTCTAACGCTATACGCTATTTTCTTACTATATACCCCGATCTGCTCTCTATACTCGATGGTCTTCCTATAAATCTCAATCAGAGTGTCTACAAGCTTTTTCGCAGGTATTCTATCCACTAGCCATTCAGCATATTGCTCAGACTCTACAAAGTATGGATCGAAAACTCGTGCAAGAAACTTGGGAAGCGTGAATGGTTCTTCCGATTGGTCAAGAATACCTAAAAGATAATTTATAAAATGAATGACGGAGTCAGCCGTATCCTTTGTATCCTTAACCTGTTCATGGCTTCTAGGGTTACGAACAGCCAAATATAAACCTCTGAGTATTTGCTCAAGGCCCTTTTGAATATTGCGCTCTGTTTCAGTTTGCAGCCTAGTTATTCTCAGCCGAGGTGAATCACCGCCAAGAGCCTGACCTACGAGGCTCGCACCATCCCCGTCAACGTTTGTCTTTTCACGAAGAATGTTGCTCAGATAGTGCATTGCGTCCAGAATTGCGTTACTGTAGTTCTCAGCTTGATATGTATTTGAAATTGCGAGCCACAATTCTGGTCTGATGTGGGTCTGCAAATTCATGACTGTTACCTCCCCAAGTCCTAAAGTGTTCTGAATCGTTTTGTAGAGGCCTCTCGGAAGGCTCTACAGGGTGATTTTGAGGCCTTTGAAGTGGGTTCGTTGTGTCATAGCTCCCCGGCCGCCCGTCTGACGGCCTGCTCCAAGTCTCTTTTGCTCGGTCGGGTATAAACCCTGGTGGTGTCCAGGCTCTCGTGGCCCAAAAGGGTGGCTACCTGGTCGAGCGGGGCGCCGGCGTCCACCAGGTTCTTGGCAAAGGTGTGCCGTAGGGTGTGGCTGGTGCAATCCTCGAGCTTGGCTTGGTAGGCATACTTGCCCACCAGGTAGTTGATCCCGGCCTCGTTGAGGTCCCCTCGTTGGCCCAAGAAGAGCCTTTCCGACCCGTTCTCTCGCCGCTCCTCAAGATAGCTTGCCAGGGCCTGGCGGGTTCTGTTATCCAGGGGTATCTCCCTGGCCTTGCTCCCCTTGCCCTCCCGCACGTGGAGCCAGCCGCTGCGTTCGGAGATCTCCAGATCGGCAATCTTGAGGCTTGCCAGCTCCGAGATTCTTAGACCGGTCCCTAAGAGCGTCTGGATGATAGCGAGGTCTCGTTTGCTCTCCCCTTTCCTGACGGCCCGCAAAAGGGCTAATTGCTCTTGGCGGTCCAGCCAGCGGGGGGCGGTGTTTTGTTGTTGTTTTACCAGGATTTTCTCGATGGCCTCAAAGGGGCTGTCTTGCGCCAGTCCCTCTTGTTTGGCCCAACGGAAGAAGCGGCGCAGGGCGATTAGCCGGCGGTTGATGGTGGCCGGACTCTGCCCCTGGCGCACCAGGTGGCCTTTGTATTCCTGGAGGTCTCTGGGGTCAACGGCCTGGGGGTTAAAGCTCTCGCCGGTCGTCTGCTCGAACCAACGGGTGAAGGCGGTTAGGTCGTGGCTGTAGGACTTGACCGTGTGGGGGCTATTTCCCGCCCGGGTCAGGTAGTTTTGGTACTGTTGCGGAAGGCTCTTTGGCGTGTCCATAGAATATTATCTTAGGAGTTTTTCTCCGCCTAAAGGGCGCTTGGGGCGGGGTTATCCTAGGTGATCCCCGCCTTTTTGCCCAGATAATGCGTGTTATCAAAAGGGATTATATCAGGAGCTCGAGAGGGTGTCAAGAGGTTACGAGGAGGGACTCGGTTGCATCTGGTGTTGCCGATTTTGGGGATGTGTTGCTGGCAGGTTGGGCGAGCAAACTTGCCCCTGTCTGCCTTCTCCGCCTGGAGGGCAGCACCAAACCGTCCGCTGGGTCAAACCGC
>Ga0233423_10001341_pt1 | contig 12383 bp, 14 predicted proteins | sample Watercolumn_Mata_FD_180713 | JGI IMG/M metagenome (GOLD analysis project Ga0233423, IMG submission 180713) | Freshwater microbial communities from Lake Matano, South Sulawesi, Indonesia - Watercolumn_Matano_2014_112_MG | ecosystem: Environmental > Aquatic > Freshwater > Lake | place: Indonesia... | reverse complement strand
TCTGCAAATCGCATCCTCCGAATCTCCTGCATCAATTCTGTCCGTCTCATCTGTCACCTCCACGATGACTTTTAAACCGGACAGATTATGTGCTACAACTCCGGACAGTTTATTTGCTTCTAACATGAGTTCCTCGAGACCTTGAAATAACAGACCAGGAATGTTATATACCCATGCAAACAATCTTGACCGGGAGCACATCACGATGTCAAAAAAGGTGTTGACCCTGTGGAGCGGTGACGTGGTGAATGAAGAGGAAGTCTCAATCCTGAGAAGCCGCTCTAAAGAGGTGCCTGTTCCCTTCAGTAACGACAGGAAAAAAGATATCAAGACGCTCATCGATGCCTTCCTCACACGGGATGATGCCGTAGGTCTCGCTGCCCCGCAAATTGGCATCAGGAGGAGAATAATCATTTTCAGAAACAAGGGCTTTGACGAGAAAAAATGGTCCAGGAGTGAGGAGGACTATGATGTCCTCATCAATCCACGGATTACCCAGTCACGGGGAGACATGGTCACAATGTCGGAGGGGTGTCTTTCATGTCCTGAAATCCAGGTCGAGATCAGCAGGTCCCACGAAATAAAGGTGAGGGCATACGACGTCAATGGCAGGAAAATGAGCAAGCGCTATACGGATTATCTCGCCCGGGTAGTACAACATGAAATGGATCATCTCAACGGAAAATTGATTATTGATCACGAGGGGACACTTTATATCCCCCAGCAAAGTCAGGAATCCTTCGTAGACGTTATCAGAAAAATGCGAATCCCCGGGGAAGGGTAATATCTCCCGATACCTTTACCATCTTTCTCTCTTCAGCCAGGCCTCACGATAAAATCTTCCAATACAGAAAAAGACGGCAAGGAGAAACAAGCCGATCATAAAGGTCGGCGACGTTCTGAATAACTCATCAAGCCAGTAGCCGACATAGAGAAAGAGAAAGGAAGCAATGACGATCGCAAAGCCCCATGCGCTCAACGTCAGTATATGGGTGTAGCTCATTGTGTTCTGGTGGGAATGACGTGTCTGCATCGTACCTCCCGGAAACCTCAATGAAACGGTCATAGAAAGAAAAAAATCCCCGGACATATATCCGGGGATCGGTTCGTTTAGCCCACGAGATTCTTGAGAGCATCCACGACGGGTGAGGTAAAGAGGGCCACGAGAATGGTATAGAGGGCGAACGAGCCAACTGCCTCACTGAGATATATTTTACTGTATTTGTGCTTCAGGGAAATAATGATCAATCCACCCACGATCAGGCAACCGAGATGAAAAAAGGGGAAATTCACCGGTCCTGCCGCAGCGTATTCAGCATAGCCGAATGAAGCGGTGGTCAACACTACAAAGGCTGCAAGTACTGTCGTCTGAATTATCTTTTTCATGATCTATGTCCTCCTTCTCAAGGCTTATACTTTCTTGTGTATCCTGTAATGATGAAATAACCATGCCAATTGAGGGAATCCCCACAAACAATTCATAACGTATTGATTATAAAGCGCTTTCTCTCATGCGTTCCAGACCGATACAGGGAGCAGATAGGAAGATAAGGGGAACACTTTGAAAGAAATGTTCAGGGTCGTTGAATGAAATATTACAAAAAAGAGGTGTCCCGGAAGGGGCGATACCGGCTATTTACGCCATGTGAGACGCTTTTCAAGCCAGCGAGAGAGGCTGGTGAATGCGAAGCAGATAATGAAGTAAACAACCGCAATGAAGAAGAATATTTCGGTGGGATAAATCATCGTCCGGTTGTTGACCTGCGTGGCCACATGGGTGAGCTCCGAAACACCGACGATGAAAGCGAGTGAAGTATCCTTGATCATGGAAACAAACTGATTTACGAACGACGGTATCATGTTGCGCAGCCCCTGGGGCAGAATGACATAGAACATGGCATGCCACGGGTGAAGGCCCGTTGAGAGCGCGGCTTCCGTCTGTCCCCTGGGAATACCCTCAATCCCTGCCTGGACGATCTGCGACATGTAGGCGGATGTGAAAAGAGTCAATGCCGCGATAACCGTCCAGCTCTCCACAACAGGCCTTCCCATGAGAGCCGGCAGAAGAAAGTACATCCAGAATATGACCATCAAAAGAGGCATGCCCCTCACGGCATTCACGAGGGAGAGCGTCGGATATTTTATAATTCTCACGTTGGAAACACACATCAGACCCAACACGAGACCGCCTATGAAGGAAAGGATGCACGAAACCACCGCCAGATAAAACGTCAGCAGCAAGCCCCCTATGGGACCGCTGGGGTAACGACCTACCATGAAGTGGGCGATGTTGTTCCAGATGACGGTGAAATCAAAACCGTTTTCCATGTCTATTTGACTCCCATCGGACTGAGCACCCTTTTGCTATAGAGTGTCACCAGCCCCGTGATAATCAGGGACATACCGAGATAGACCAGCGTCGCCGCCGTGAAGGCTTCAAACCCCTTGAAGGTGTAGCTCTCCACCTGACGCGCCTGATAGGTAAGTTCAGCGACACCGATAGTCATGGCAAGCGACGAGTTCTTTGTCAGGTTGAGGAACTGGTTAATGAGCGGAGGAATCGTGATCCGCACGGCCTGGGGGAGGATGACGTACTGCATCGATCTCAGGTAGGAAAACCCCGAGCTCCTGGCGGCTTCCATCTGCTCTTTCGGAATCGAGCGCACTCCGGAACGAATATCTTCCGCAATGAAGGCTGATGTGTAAATGGTGAGTGCGATGACTGCTGCGGCAAACTCAAAGTCCATTGTGTTAAGCCAGTCATTGACCACTTCGGGGAGTATTTTATAGGAGCCGAAATACCAGAAAAAAATCTGTATCAAGAGAGGGGTATTCCGGAAAAATTCAAGGTAGGCATGGGAGAACCAGAGGAGCGGTCGTGCATTGCTCATGCGCATCACAGCGACAAACAATCCCAGCGCAAAAGAGAGGGCAATCGACACCACGGACAGTTCCAGTGTGATCTTTACTCCCGAAACAAGCCATTCGAAGTACTGTCCCGAGGTGACGATTGCCCAATCGAACTTATACGCAAACACAGGCTGTTACTTCTCCCACGGCAGTTTTTCCGAGGTAATTTTGAAGTCCCTCTTTAACGGTGTAGGTGACTTGGGACCAAACCACTTGTTGAAAATCTTCGCTGCCTCACCGCTCTTTTCCATTTCCAGGATGGTCGCATTTACGAAATCCAGGAGTTTTTTATCCCCCTTGCGGACACCCAGGCCATAAGGTTCATCGGAAATTCGGATGCTCGGTATCTCATATTTTCTCTTATCAGGTGCCTTGGAAAGGATGTTCGCCAGAATGGACTCGTCCGTCGTCACGGCAGCAACTTTACCCTGCTGAAGCGCCAGGAATGCCTGGGGATAATCGTCAAAGGAAAGAATGGTTGCCGTCGGCAGGGACTTCTTTGCATTCTGCTCAGAGGTCGAACCTTTTGCCGTTCCAATCTTTTTACCGTCAAGATCGGACAATTTTTTCACCTTTCCTTTGGGCGTAATGAATTTCTGTCCCGTGAAAAAGTATGTGTAGCTGAAATCGATCTGTTTAGCCCGGTCCGCGGTTTTCGTCATGGTAGCGGCAGCGATGTCTATGTTGCCGGCCACAAGTTGAGGTATGCGGCTCGCTGAGGTGACGGGCTTCAATTCCAGTTTCACACCAAGTCTCTTGGCGATAGCCTTGCAGAAATCCACATCATAGCCAACAATTTCACGGGTTTTTTCATCGATGTAGCCGAATCCCGGCGTTGAATCCTTGACCCCCGCTACCAAAACCCCTTTTTTCTTTACCTCATCCAGAGTATCTCCTGCCACGGCAGTGCCACACATACTGCCGATAAACAGAAGGGTGAGTAACACAATGCCAAACCTTTTCATCGTCTTTGCCTCCTTCTTTAAGTTAGTGCATCGGTGAGAGTATTTCCTTCAAAAATTGCCGCGTCCTGTCATGCTTTGGGTTTTTAAAAAACTCTTCCGGTATAGCCTCCTCAAGAATAACACCGAAATCGATAAAGGCTACCCGGTCTGCCACTTCGCTCGCAAATCCCATTTCATGCGTTACCACGATAAGGGTCATCCCGGTGTGAGCAAGACCTTTCATAACCACCAGCACTTCGCCGATCATTTCCGGATCGAGAGCAGAGGTCGGCTCATCAAATAACATGATTTTGGGTCTCATCGCCAGTGCGCGGGCAATAGCCACTCTCTGTTGCTGACCACCAGAAAGTTGAGCAGGGTAATCGTCTCTCTTTTCCGTAAGCCCGACCCTTTCAAGGAGGGCTATAGCCTGTTCCTCAGCCTCTCTCACGGGGATCTTTCTTATCTTTATCGGGGCTAATGTAATATTTTCCAGAGCAGTCAGGTGAGGATAGAGGTTAAACTGCTGGAATACGAAGCCGATCTCCGCACGGAGCTTATTGATATCCACCTTGGGATCGGAGAGATCCATCCCATCAACAATGAGTTTCCCCTCATTGATCGGTTCAAGTTTGTTGATGGTCCGTATCAGCGTTGATTTTCCGGAACCCGAGGGCCCGCAGATGACTACAACTTCCCCCTGTTTGATATGCAGGTTTATATCGTTCAAAACATGAAGTTTTTTAAACCATTTATGGACTCTCTGAAACTGGATCATGTTGCGACCCCTGATGGAAATATAAAAAATTTAGGTATGGCTTTACGGATTGTAACTTGAGGTGAACATACCGCAAGCATGATTAAAAAATTTAAGAATAAATGTCAACGTTTTTTGCGCACTTTTATTCCTTGAAATCCCCTATAACCTGTGGTACGGATTTGTCGCGCAAGGGGTGGCCATAACAGAAGGACATTCAGACAATTTGATTTACGCTTCGCCGCAATAATGGAAACAGTTCATGTTAGTGATTAAGTGCCCGGATTGTGCGCACAATTTTGTCTGGACAGATACCATGCCCCTCAAAAGTAAGTGCCCCACGAACGGCTGCAGCTGGACTTACGACGTTCACATAGAATTAAAAAAAAGTGTCCTGGCAAAGACCTCAAGCAAGAACGAATCTCTCCGGTGTCCCCACTGCAAACAACAGATCAAGGCAAAATGGACAACCTGTGATCACTGCGGGTGTTTCGTTGCAGGTTCTCGATCTTTTAAAAAGACTCATATTTTTCTCTATGCAGCGATTATTCTCATAATGCTTTCTTTCGTATACAAATACCGGTCATAAACCAGGTGCGTGTTTTCGACAAAAACCAGTCAATCGGACAGGACATCCTGAACATACTCCTGTTCACGCCCCAAAGGAGAGCTATCAATGAAAAAAACGCAGCTATTCGACCGTCACCTCGAACTGGGAGCAAAAGTAATTGATTTCGGTGGGTGGGCAATGCCTGTTCAATACACAAATGTGATCGAAGAACACCAAGCAACCAGAACGAAGGCAGGGCTGTTCGACACCTGCCACATGGGAGAGATTGAGGTGAAGGGGCCACAGGCCTTTGAGCTGCTGCAGTGGGTATCAAGCAGAAATTTAGCGGAACAAGCAATCGGCCAGATGAAATTGAGCGTCATAACCAATGAGGGGGGAGGAATCATCGATGACGTAACCATCTACAGACTCGGCGAGGAACATTACATGATCGTAACGAATGCCGGCACCAGGGAAAAGGATTATTCATGGATAGAAAGGCAGCGAAAAGAGAGAGGTCTCAACGGTGTTCAGGTAACCGATATCAGCAATGAGACAGGCAAACTGGATCTGCAGGGACCTCTGGCACAGTCAATCCTGCAGAATTTAGCGTCGGATGACCTGACTCCTCTTCAATACTATCATGCGGTCCACGCAAGAATTGCTGATGTCCCTGTACTCATATCGCGGAGCGGATACACCGGCGAGAATGGGTTCGAGATATATGTGGAGAGTAAAATGGTAGGAACTCTCTGGGATAGTCTCCTTGAAACCGGTGCGGGATCAGGACTGAAACCCGCCGGACTGGGCGCCAGGGATACACTGAGACTGGAAGCCGGTATGATGTTATACGGGAATGATATCGATGAAACGATAACTCCTCTGGAAGTCGTCTATGGTTGGATTACAGACCTGGAAAAGGAATTCGTTGGCAGCGATGCATTGAGACGTTTGAAACAGGCGGGCATTACCAGAAAAATCGTTGGCTTCGTGATGGAGGAAAGAGGAATCGCCAGACATGGATACAAGGTGTTCAAGGAGAATAAGGAAATAGGTGAAGTGACGTCCGGGACATTTACACCCACTTTGCAGAAGGCGGTGGGCTTTGCATTTGTACCCACATCATACAGTGAACAAGGAACAGAAATTTTCATACAGATCCGCGATCATTTTTCACGGGCCAGGGTTGAGAAACTGCCATTTTATCGGAGAAAAAAATAAACTGAAGGGGGAAATGATGTCAAAGCCAAATCCAACAGACAGGAAGTATACGAAAGAACATGAATGGGCGAAAAACAACGGTGACGGAACAATTACGATGGGGATAACTGACCACGCGCAGGAATTGCTTACCGACATCGTCTTTGTGGAGCTTCCTGCCATCGGGAAAAGGGTCAGACAGATGGAACCTGTGGCGGTTGTTGAATCGGTAAAATCCGTGTCTGACGTATATTCACCGGTAAGCGGGGAGGTGGTTGCAGTCAATTCAATCCTTGAGGAACATCCGGAACTTGTCAACCAAGACGCCTTCGGAGAAGGCTGGATGGTCAAACTCACAATGGAGGACCCGTTGGAGCTGAACAACCTTATGGATGCATCCGGATACGAGGAAATGATAAAAGAGGTGAAACACTGATTATTGGCCCGAGCAAGCCCTACTCCCATGTTCGCAGAGAAAGGATGATAATATGGATTATGTGCCCCATACCCAGGAAGATCAGAAACAGATGATGGAGTCGATCGGAGTGCAGTCGATTGAAGAACTTTTCATCGATATTCCAGAAAAATTTCGACTCAAGGAGCTCCTCAATCTGCCACCAGCACTCTCCGAACAGGAAGCTTCCCGTTTGATGAATGCACTCAGTGCAAAAAATACCATCCCCCCGATCACACTGATGGGTGCCGGAGTCTACCATCATTACATCCCCGCCGTGGTGGGGCATGTCATCTCCCGGTCCGAATTCTACACCGCATACACACCCTACCAGGCGGAAATCAGCCAGGGGATCCTCCAGGCAATCTATGAATACCAGACAATGATCGCGAAACTCACGGGAATGCAGGTCGCCAATGCCTCTATGTATGATGGCGCCTCAGCCATGGCGGAAGCCGCAGTACTTGCCGCCAAAACGTTCAACCGGACAAAAATCGTGATCGTCAGAAATGTCCACCCGGAGTACCGGCAGGTGGTGAAGACCTACGCATGGGCAAACGGTTATGAGGTGATTGAAACTCCCTACGGCAAGACCGGTCAGTTCGACCGAGACGCCCTTCTGCAGACGGTAGACGAACAGACCGCCGCCGTTCTTGTTCAAAGTCCTAATTTTTTCGGAGTCATTGAAGATGTTTCATCGATCGAATCAACAATTCATGAAAAGGGCGCCGTTCTTGTCTCGGGATTTACGGAGGCAACATCCCTGGGAATCCTGAAACCGGCCGGTGCTATGGGAGCCGATTTTGTCGTCGGGGAAGGACAAAGCTTCGGGAACGCCATGAACTACGGCGGTCCCTACCTGGGCATATTCGCCAGCACGAATAAATTTCTGAGAAAGATCCCCGGGAGACTTGCCGGAGCCACCGTAGACAGAGAAGGTAAGAGGGGGTTTGTGCTCACGCTCCAGACCCGGGAACAGCACATCAGAAGGGAAAGGGCCACATCAAATATCTGTTCAAATGAAGCCCTCTGTGCCCTTGCAGCCGCTGTCTACTTGGTGAGCCTCGGGAAAAATCTCAAAAAACTTGCCGAACTCAACGTTCAGAAGACGCAGTACCTCAAACAGAAATTCTCCCAATTCAAAGGCTGGGAAACATTATTTTCCGGCTCCGTGTATAATGAATTCACCATTCGCTGTCCCAACCCGCAGCAGGTCAATCAGAAACTACAGGCAGAAGGAATTATTGGTGGCTATGAGATAGAACAAGCTTACCCTGAACTGAAAAACACACTCCTTTTCTGTGCCACAGAAATGCTGACAAAAGACGATATGGACAGGGTCGTCTCCATAGTAAAGGCTATTTGACAAATAGTCATACCATATGTCAATTAGTAATTGACAAATGGTCATACCATGTGTATAGCAGTAACTCATGAAACCGAGACTAATCTTCGAAGATATTAAACGATACATACATAGTCCCGAAGCTATTGTGCTGACCGGCATGAGGAGAACGGGTAAAACCACACTTCTTCAGTACATTTATGAGCAGACGGCCTCCAGGAATAAAATTTATCTGGACATCGAGAATCCCATTAACAGAGGCTATCTCGAGGAACCTAATTACGAACGTATCAAAACTACCTTTGAATTTCTGGGAATCGATTTCAAACAGAAATCATTTATTTTTCTCGATGAGATACAGTTTATAAAAAATCTTCCTTCGATTGCGAAATACTTTATCGATCATTACCAGGTAAAATTTTTCCTGACAGGATCGGCAAGTTTCTACATGAAGAACCTTTTTACAGAAAGCCTGGCGGGACGGAAGTTCACTTTTGAACTCTTCCCTCTGAGCTTCAAGGAATTCCTGACATTCAAGGAGGTTTCATTCAATGTACCGGATGAAGCGAGCCGGGTAACCCAAACAATCTTTGACACGCTGTCACCACTTTACGAAGAGTATTTAACCTTCGGAGGCTTTCCCGGTGTGGTTCTGAAAAGCAGTGCTGAGGAAAAACGGAAAGCCCTGGATGAGATTTTCTCTTCATTCTTCCAACTGGAAGTGCTCCAGTTGGGGGATTTTCGAAAAAACGAGGTTATCCGGAATCTCATGTTGCTACTGATGCAGCGGGTTGGTTCCAAGCTTGATATCCAGAAAATATCCAGGGAACTGGGCGTTTCCCGTCATACAGTAAACGAGTACATCGCCTTTCTGGAAGATACGTACTTTATCAGGATCATAAGACCATTCGCTATGGGAAGAAATGGCGAAATAAGAAAAACACCGAAGATCTACATTTGTGATACGGGACTTGCCAACCACTTCGCCAGACTGGATATGGGAGCACTATTTGAAAACAGCGTCTTTCAAAATTTGAGACTGTACGGAGAACTCAGTTATTATCAAAAGAAAACAGGTGTTGAAATTGACTTTATTCTCAATAAAGAGAAGGCCTATGAAGTAAAATCTCATCCGTACCACTCGGACTTAAAAAGACTGTCGGGCCTTGCTCGGGGATTAAAACTCGGAGGATATAAAATCGTCTCCAAGAATTTTTCCGATTTGGAAAACGTTATGTACGGCTTTATATTATAGGGAAGTTTGATACAAAGCGTTCAGCGCAATTGGGAAAATTTGAAAAGTTTTTAGAGAACTTTCAAAAAAGAGGATAGTATTTCGTAAAAGATCCGACATTATAGAAAATAAATATAAGTCAATAACCAGAGATTTTACCAATCTTCAGTAAGCGAGGCGACTATGGAACTGATATTTGAAAAGAGCAGGCCGGGAAGAACTGCAACAACCATTCCGAAAAGCGATGTGCCGGAAGTGGTCATTGAGAGCATCATCAACAAGAACCTCATCAGGGAGGATGTGGACCTGCCCGAGGTGGCGGAGGTGGACCTGATTCGCCATTACACACAACTATCAAAACGCAATTTCGGTGTCGATGTGGGGTTCTACCCCCTGGGCTCCTGCACGATGAAATATAATCCCAAAATCAACGAGGAGGCGGCAAAACTTTCTGGGTTCACCTCGCTCCACCCGTACGCGCCTGTTTCATTTTCCCAGGGTTCAATGCAACTCATGTATGAACTCCGGCTGTATCTCAGTGAAATATTCGGTATGGCCGATTTTGCCCTCCAGCCGGCCGCAGGAGCTCACGGCGAGCTTACCGGTGTCATGGTCATGAAAAAATACTTTGAGCAAAAGGGGGAAAAACGCACGCAGATACTAATCCCGGATGCAGCTCATGGAACCAATCCCGCCTCGGGAGCGCTATGCGGATATCAGGTGGTTACGGTACGATCCAACGCTGAGGGTGGTGTGGATATCACTCACCTGCAGGAGTTGATGACCGAGAACGTTGCCGGTCTGATGCTCACAAATCCCAACACCCTGGGTCTCTTCGAACGGAACATCGAGCACATTGCCGGGATTATTCATCACAGGGGAGGCTTTCTGTACTGTGATGGAGCCAATGCGAACGCCTTCATGGGGATCACGAAACCGGGACATCTGGGAATCGACGTGATTCAACTTAATCTCCACAAGACGTTCTCAACACCACACGGCTGCGGCGGGCCAGGAAGTGGCCCCGTAGGCGTTGGGAAAGACCTGGTTCCATATCTCCCGGTACCACGAGTCGTGAAAAAGGGTAAAGTGTACGACTGGAACTATGACTACCCCGGCAGTATTGGCCGTGTGCGGGCCTTCTACGGTAACTTCAACGTCATGGTAAAAGCGTATACCTACATCCTGTCATCAGGACCGGATGGCCTGAAAAGGGCAAGCGAAATCGCCGTGTTAAATGCCAATTACGTAAAAGAACAGTTAAAGCCCTACTTCGACATCGCCTATGATAGGATCTGCATGCACGAATGTGTATTTTCGGGCAGGCGGCAGGTTAGAGAGAGTGGTGTCCATACCACGGATATCGCTAAACGCCTCCTTGATTACGGGTATCATCCACCCACTATATATTTCCCCCTGATAGTACCCGAAGCGATCATGATCGAACCCAATGAAACGGAAAGCAAGGAAACCCTGGACGCCTTCTGCGATGTCATGATCACTATCGCGAAGGAGACAAAGGAAACTCCCGATCTGGTCAAATCCGCGCCCTTGACCACTCCCGTCAGACGCCTGGATGACGTGAAAGCTGCGAGGGAGCCTAATGTGTGCTGGGAAAAATCCCATACATAAAGAGAGCGTCCTGAGGAAGATGACCTGTGAGGCGGAATGACATGGAAAGAGATAAACTCATTGAAAAACTGAAAACCGTCAAAGACCCCAGAGAAAGAGACAGGATCATTTGGGCTCTCTCCGGTCAGGAAAAGGGGACGTCGGACAAAGTGCCTGTTACACCAATGAAAAAGCCGTCTGCCACCGCCCCAGGTGCTGAAAGAGAAGAAAAACTTCCCCAATTGCCATCAGGTATTCGCAGTATCTTCGCCTATGTCGTTCCAGGCTTTTTCATCTTTTTCGGTCTTGTGAATATCATCCAGGCAGTAATGCATTTTCTCGCAGGAGAGGGGGAAGCTGCCGTGCCTCAGCTCATCATGGGAGGAATGTTCGTGTTGTTCGGTATTATCAGTTTTGTGAAAGCGAAGAAACAGGCTAAAGGTGTGAATGCAGATCAAAAGAAAACCTGATTGGTTGAAGGTAAAACTTCCGGCTTCACGGGAATTCACGCACGTGAAGGAGATTCTGTCATCTTTTCATCTCCATTCCATTTGTGAGGAAGCCCGCTGTCCCAACATGACTGAATGTTTTCATTCCGGTACAGCAACCTTCCTGATACTGGGCAATATCTGTACCCGCAACTGCCGGTACTGTAATGTCCGGCACGGTAATCCCGACGGCGTAGATGAAAGTGAACCGGAGCGGCTCGCCCAGGCAGTGAAAAAACTGGGGCTTCGTTACGTCGTTGTCACCTCGGTGACACGGGACGATTTACCCGATGGAGGTGCAGAGATCTTAGCCCGCTGCGTAGAAAGACTCCACCGGGAAATACCTGGATGCCGGGTAGAAGTTCTCATTCCAGATCTTCAGGGTAACCGGAACGCCCTGGATCGTATTATCAGGACACGCCCGTATGTGATCAACCACAACATGGAGGTTGTACCCGCCCTCTTCAGTGATCTTCGTCCCCAGGGAAATTACGAAACCTCATTGGAACTGCTCCGCCGGATCCAACGGTACAACGAACATCCGCCAATGCCATCGTCCCATATAAAAATCATCACCAAGTCGGGATTCATGGTCGGATTGGGAGAAAGCTGGGAAGACATCGTGATGCTGCTTCACGACCTGGCATCCGTTGGCTGTGAAAGGGTGACTATCGGCCAGTATCAACAGCCAACGCGCAACCACTCGCCCGTAGTGAAATACTATCACCCCGACGAATTTGCGTTTCTCAGGGGAATGGCGTACAAAATGGGGCTGAAGCATGTCGAAGCAGGCCCCCTTGTCCGAAGTTCCTACCGTGCCGCAGAAACCATGTGAAACCAACAGCAGGTCAGGCCTCCCGCCTGACCTGCTGTTCATACGCTATCTTCCC
>Ga0233423_10001340_pt1 | contig 12384 bp, 13 predicted proteins | sample Watercolumn_Mata_FD_180713 | JGI IMG/M metagenome (GOLD analysis project Ga0233423, IMG submission 180713) | Freshwater microbial communities from Lake Matano, South Sulawesi, Indonesia - Watercolumn_Matano_2014_112_MG | ecosystem: Environmental > Aquatic > Freshwater > Lake | place: Indonesia... | reverse complement strand
GTCTTATACGTGCTGCAGAAAAATTTGATGTAGAAAAAGGCTACAAGTTTTCGACCTACGCTACCTGGTGGATTCGTCAGGGCATTACCAGATCCATAGCCGACAAGTCTCGTACCATTCGAGTGCCGGTGCATATGGTCGAGACCATCAACAATCTGCGCAAGGTCACTCGCAAGCTTTCGCAAGAGCTGGATCGTAGGCCCTCGCTCGAAGAGTTGGCCAAAGAGATGAATATCACTCTCGACAAGGTGCGCGATATCCTTGCGGCCAATCGCTCACCACTCTCGCTCGATACTCCTTATGGCGAAGAAGACGACAATTCTCTGGCTGAGGTCGTCGAGGACGAAAATCATCAGTCTCCAGAGAGTTCGGTCGCTCAATCGCTTTTGACTCAGGATATACGGGGTGTGCTCAAGATGCTCACTCCTCGCGAACGCGAGATAATCATCTTGCGATTTGGTCTCAATGATGGCAAACCGCGCACTCTCGAGCAGGTGGGCAAGCTCGTTGGCATCACCAGAGAGCGCACCAGGCAGATCGAGATCAAGGCCTTGCGGTTTTTGCGGCAGTCGGACGAAGGATCGCAGCTAAAGGATTATCTATTTGAGTAGGTCTTTGAGTAGGTCTTTGAGTAGGTCTTTGAGTAGGTCTCATATTTTTATAAAGACCAGTTTAAAGTCCAGATTAAAGCTCAGTATAAATCCCAGAACATTGTCAATGCAATAAAATAAGGCGGGCGTCATGCCCGCCTTTATTGTCTGGAGTCAATATTTTGTATGAGCGAGCGTGCCGAAGTCATCTCTAAAGCAAAGAGGATTGTAGTAAAACTTGGCACTGCGACTTTGATGAATGACGATGGGGACATTGCTCTTTCTCGCTTTTTTGGTTTTGTCGAGCAATTGGTACGTCTTAAAAAAAGTGGCAAAGAAGTGCTATTGGTGACTTCTGGTGCGGTAGGACTTGGACGCAAGACTCTGCAAAATGTACTGGACCCGCGAGATAGTCAGGCTTTGCCAATCAAGCAAGCTTGCGCAGCTATAGGCCAGGGTCGATTGATGTCTCTATATTGCGATGCCTTTGAGAGACTGGGAGTCGTGGCTGCGCAGGTACTTTTGACCGAGAGTGATTTTACCAATCGCAGACGCTATCTCAATCTCCGCACTACTCTCAACAAATTGATCGAGCTAGGAGCTCTGCCGATCATCAACGAAAACGACACAGTCTCGACTGATGAATTAGAGATGCTGAAGAATGCACCCGATCTCAAAGTCAATTTTGGGGATAACGACAAATTGTCAGCGCTTGTAGCCAGCAAGATCGAGGCCGACCTCTTGATCATCCTCACTGATGTGGATGGCATTTATGATGCCGATCCTACTCTCCCTGGAGCTGGAGCTAAGTTGTATGCCAGGCTCGATGCCGGTGGTACTGAGATAGATGATTTGCTGAGGGATAGTACTGAGACCTCGTCCAGCCTCATCTCTGGTGTAAAAAAACCAGGACGTGGTGGCATCAAGACAAAATTGTCCGCTGCACGGGTGGCTGCATCTACAGGTTGTGCCACCATTATTGCTTGTGGCAAGCAGATCGACATACTGGATCGTTTGCTGTCTCAGCAAGAGCAATATAATCTGGGCACACTGATCATGCCCAACCGATCTCTCAAGGGCAAGGCTCGATGGATTGCTTTTGCCACCACCACCAGAGCCGTTCTTGTCGTCAATGCTGGTGCCCGTAGTGCTCTTGTCGAGGGCAAAAAAAGCCTCTTGCCTGCAGGGGTAATCGAAGTGAGGGGAGATTTTGACCGTGGCGATGTGGTCGTCGTCCACGATCAAAATGGTGTCGAAATCGGTAGGGGCATGGTTAATTACAGCAGCGATGAGGCACGCAAGATCTCGGGCAAGCATAGCGACGAGATCGCTCTCTATGTAGCCGATCATCATTATGATGCCTTGATCACTCGAGACAACTTTGTTTCTTTTCTAGGAGAAAAACAACAGTGACGCTCCCAAAAGCACGAATGGCAAAAAATGCGGCAAGTCGTCTGAGCAGTGCGAGTAGCGATGTGCGCAATGCTGCGCTTGATCATTTTGTAAAAAATCTACAAGATGGACGAGCAAAAATCCTTGCAGCCAATCAAGTCGATCTGGATGCAGCAAAGCGAGACTGCATAGCAGATAGCTTGATCGGACGTCTAAAACTGGATGACAAAAAATTTGACGATCTGCTCAAGGGGTTGGGAGTCGTGATGGCATTACCAGACCCGGTGGGCAAATGTCTTATGCATCGAGCAATCGATGACGATCTCATCCTCCAAAAGATCACTTGCCCCATTGGAGTGGTGGCGGTGATCTTTGAATCCAGACCAGATGCATTGCCCCAGATTGCAGCTCTTGCAATCAAGTCAGGCAATGCAATCATTTTAAAGGGGGGGCGCGAGGCAATCCACACCAATACTGCATTGTTTGACTGTCTAGAGCGGGCTGTAATAAAAGCCGGCCTACCACAGGACTGCGTTCAACTACTCATGGATCGTAAGGATGTGGATGCTCTGCTTGCTGCAGACGATTGTATCGACCTCATCATACCGAGAGGGTCGAGCGATCTAGTACGTTATATCCAAAAAAACACTGATATCCAGGTCCTTGGCCACGCCGAGGGGATCTGTCACGCTTATGTAGATGCCAGTGCCGATCTTGATCTGGCAGCCAAGGTCCTGATCGATGCCAAATGCAATTACCCAGCTGCTTGCAATGCTATAGAAACAATCTTGTTTGATCAGTCATTGCCCATTGAGGCAATGCAATCCATAGTGGCTGCGCTTAAGGAAAGGGGAGTGGAGGTCAGAGCGCCGGAGGAGGAGGATCTAGCTCGGCAGGTCGGCGCCGATGTTTTGCCGCCGCAAGGCGCTTATGTGACCGAATACGGCGACCTTATCGTCGCCCTTGCCATAGTGGCTGGAGTCGATGGAGCCATCGAGCATGTAAGACAGTATGGATCGGGACATACTGAGATTGTTATTGCGCAAGACCAAAAGATTTTTGATAAGTTTTTTGCAGCCGTCAATGCTGCTGGCATCTATTTAAATGCCTCGAGTCGTTTTGCTGATGGTTTCCGTTACGGATTCGGCGCCGAAGTCGGCATCTCTACCGGCAAATTTCACCCACGTGGACCTGTAGGCATCGAAGGCCTGGTATCTTACAAATACAAGATCATCGGAAAAGGAAATACCGTCGGCGAATACGCCGACGGTACCAAAACCTATAAGCACAAAGATCTTTAAATCTAGATCCTGATTTCCTGAATTACGCCGTCCTTGACCAGGATTTCTCCACCTTCCAATCTTTGAAAGATGTTTTCGCCGATGCGAACTTCGACGGGATTTTCGACTGTAAATTGGGTGACGACGGAGCCGACGGGCAATTCGGTTAGAGCCTGAGCCTGACCCTGCATTTCTTCTTTCAATTGCAGGAGGCGTACTTTTTCTTGTTCTACTTGGGAACGGATCGTATCGATCTGTACGCGGGCATCAGCCGAAACCATGCCGCCGGTTTTCTTTTCGATGTCAGCGATAGCTCGCTTGCCCTTGAATTCTAGTTGTTGCAATTCGGCATCGATCTGCTGGATATTGCGAGTGATTTCGTTAGAAACCTGGGTCTTAAAATTGTCAGTAACTATTGCCCTGACGGCAATCTGACGAATAAGGCTAATGGACTCAGCCATTTATCCTCCAAGGGAAGAAATGGGATACGAATGCAAATTTTAGCAGATTGACATGCTATTGCAGTCTAAGTGAAACGCCGAGCCGCTTTTTGGGCGGCTCGGCATTTGTACGAAGCACTAAAACCTTTCGGCCACTGACTTTGCTTGAGTAAACAACATGAGATAGTCGCGTCCGCCAGCCTTAGAATCAGTACCTGACATATTAAAGCCGCCAAAAGGGTGTACTCCTACCAGGGCTCCGGTACATTTGCGATTGATATACAGGTTGCCGACATGAAACTCACGGCGTGCCCTCTCCAGCTTGGACCGATTGCGCGAATAGATAGCACCTGTCAAGCCAAACTCTGTATTGTTGGCGATCTCGATGGCATGATCAAAATCCCTGGCTTTGATGAAGGCAAGGACGGGACCAAAGATTTCTTCTTGCGAAATACGTGCCATAGGATCGATGCCGGAAAAAATAGTGGGCTCGATGAAGAAGCCACCATCTATGGTGCCACCTCCGTGTTCGAGCTTGCCTTCTTTCTTGCCGATTTCGATGTATTCGTTGATGCTCTTGAAGGCTGATTTGGAAGCCACTGGACCAAAATTATTTTCGAGATGCTCGGCCGGTCCGATTTTGAGTTTTTTGGTTTTTTCGACGACTTTTTGCAGTACCTCGTCATAGACGGATGCATCGACAATGGCACGCGAGCATGCGGAACATTTTTGCCCCTGGAAACCAAATGCAGCCTGCACTATGCCTTCGGCTGCCAATTCGAGGTCGGCCTCATCGTCGACTATGATCGAGTCCTTGCCGCCCATCTCGGCGATGACACGCTTGATCCACAACTGACCTTTTTGTGGCTTTGCTGCCAATTCGTTAATGCGCAAGCCGACTTCTTTTGAGCCGGTAAAGGCAATAAATCTAGTCTTAGGATGCGAGACCAGATAGTCGCCGACCGACGCGCCTGGACCTGGCAAAAAGTTGAGGACGCCCTTTGGCAGACCTGCTTCTTCCATTACTTCAAAAAACTTGTAAGCGATGGCCGGGGTTTCAGAACTCGGTTTGAGGATAACAGTATTGCCTGCGACGATCGAGGCTGTAGTCATGCCTGCAAGGATAGCTAGAGGAAAATTCCAGGGAGGAATGACAAGGCCGACGCCGAGTGGAATGTAATACAGTTCATTTTCTTCCATGCCATTGACGGTGAGCGGTTGTGGACCACCAAGTCTCATCATTTCGCGGCCGTAAAAGTCGAGAAAGTCTATAGCTTCAGCGACGTCGCCGTCGGCTTCGGCGTAGCTCTTGCCGATCTCGAGCACCATCCAGGCCGTGAGCTCGGCCTTGCGCGCACGCATGATCGCTGCGCCTTTGAGTAGATATCTTGCGCGCTCGGTGGGACAAACGGTCTTCCATGATTCAAAGGCTTTCAAAGCTGCGCTCATCGCTTTTTCGGCTAGCTCTGTGTCGGCCTTGGAAAAGCGTCCGATGACTTCTTTGGGATTTGAGGGATTGGTCGATACGAGCACATCGTCTCGATCGATCTTTTCGCCATCGATCACGAGAGGATATTTTTTGTCCAGCTGGGCCCGGACTTTTTCGATCGCTTGTTTGATTGTCTTTTCGTTTTGAGCCTGGCTAAAATCAGTAAAAGGCTCGTTGACGAATTCTCTGATCATTATTAAGGTTCCTCGCCAAAGTGTGACCTTTGAGCATAGAACCTTTGACGACCGATCGAGCCAGTCATAAGCTTCCTTAAAGAAATAGGCAATGTATAATTGAGATCTTTCTGCAGCGGAGTCAGACGTGAAGCAATATCTGGACCTTATCAAGTACGTGATGGAGAACGGCGAGCGTCGTGACGATCGTACAGGGACCGGCACGATTTCGGTTTTCGGCATGCAGACCAAATACGACCTGCGTCAGGGCTTTCCGCTTTTGACAACAAAAAAGGTCAACTTCAACGCAGTCGTGCGCGAGTTGATATGGTTTCTCAAGGGTTCCACCAATATCCATGATGATTTGCACGAACACACTGCTATCTGGGATGCATGGGCACGCGAAGACGGATCGCTAGGTCCCATCTATGGCTATCAATGGCGCCAATGGCCCAAATACACTCTGGATCCGGCGACAGGTCTATATACAAAAGGGCATATCGATCAGCTCGGCAATATCATCAATGAGATCAAGACAAACCCGGATTCTAGACGTTTGATCGTGACAGCCTGGAATGTTTCTGATCTCGACCAGATGGCTTTGCCACCTTGCCACATGATGTATCAGTTTTATGTCATCAATGGTCGGCTTGATTGCCAGCTCTATCAGCGTTCGGCGGATCTTGCCGTGGGCGTGCCGTTCAATATAGCCAGTTATGCTCTATTGATGATGATGGTGGCCCAGGAATGCAACTTAATTCCAGGCATTCTCACTCATACTTTTGGTGATGCTCATATTTATATGGACCATCTAGATGGGCTCAAACAACAACTCAAAAGAGAACCAGGCACGCTGCCTTCGGTAAGCATGGCCAAAAAGCCTGTGTTCGAGATGACCTTCGAAGACATTCAACTCTCCAATTACGTGCACCAGGGATTCATCAAGTTTCCCGTGGCTGTGTAGAAAAGATATCCTGCTTCAAAAAGATGCGAGATCGTTTTGACATAGTTTTAGCTTGTGACCTGGCCGGTGGGATTGGCAAGGACAATGCCTTGCCCTGGAAGCTCTCCACCGACCTCAAGTACTTTCGCGATCTGACCACATCCACTCCAGTGCCCAATGTCCTCAATGCTGTAGTGATGGGACGCAAGACCTGGGAGTCACTGCCTCCTGCAGCCAGGCCTCTCAAGGGGCGCATCAATGTGGTGATTACGCGCAATCCTGATTATGTGATGCCTGAGGGGCATTTTGCCGTTGACTCTCTCGATGCTGCTCTCGATCTATTGGTGCAAGGACCTGTCGATCGAGTTTTTGTCATTGGTGGAGCCCAGATTTTTGATGAGGCGCTCAAGCACGAACGTCTGGGTTTCCTGTATCTTACAGAGATAAGGGCTCATTTTGATTGCGATACCTATCTGCCTGATTATCGACCCTTTTTGCAATTGATGTCTTGTTCCGAAGTGATGCACGAAAACGATATAGACTTTGTCTTTAAGGTATATCAACTCAATGTCCCGGATTATTTTGACCCACAGTATCTCAATCTCAACACTTAGCTCTTCGAGCCTTTTGATCTTTTCGGCCCTCATCTGTCTTTTGTCTTGCACTCTTGCGCCCATGCGCGCAGCCGATAATAAGATTGCACGGGATCTCACTCCCAAAATGGCCTTTGTCAAAGGCAGTTGCTGGGGGTGTCATGCCCGGGGCGAAAATGCCATCAATGGTGATAAACCCTTAAAGGGCAGTCTTTTTTTGAGAAAATATCCCGACGATATTGGCTTGGCTGCAACCATAAGAAAGGGCTTCCCTAAAAAGGGTATGCCAAGCTTTGCAAAAGAGCGGTTGAGCGATGCCGATCTTGCCTTGATCATCAAGTACATTCGTTCGTTGACCCCTCCGGTGGCATCTAAATGAGTGCAGATAGCAGCCGGATAGACATTGATCTACTTTTGTCAGCTTATTGCCAGGGGATCTTTCCCATGGGTGATGATGATGGAACGATCCGATGGTATTCGCCTGATCCTCGATGCATTTTTGACTTTGATCAGTTTCATGTCTCTAAGAGATTGATGCGTACTTACAAGCAAGGTATCTACCAACTCGCTGTCAATCGTGACTTTAGAGGTGTGATGTTAGCTTGTGCTGATAGGGATTCGACATGGATCAATCAGGAGATCCTTGATCTTTATTGCCGGCTCAATGATCTAGGTTATGCTCACAGTGTCGAAGCCTATTTTGAGGGGCAGTTGGCTGGTGGCTTGTATGGTGTCGCCATTGGTGGCGCATTCATGGGCGAATCTATGTTTTTCAGACGGACAGATGCCAGCAAAGTAGCCTTGATCTATCTTGTACAGCGTATGCAAGAGAGAGGTTATGTCTTGCTCGATACTCAATACAACAACAATCACCTTCAGCAGTTTAATCCTCTGCTCATCTCCAGAGATGAGTATCTCAGTCGACTCGAAAAAGCATTGAGGATCGATTGTCGTTTTGCTTAATCGTATCCTATATATAGATACAATTTTTTTGATCAAAATCCTGACTCGCCACCTGCACCTCCTTGTATTCGGTCACCTTGCACTCGGTCTCCTTGCTCGCCAGTATTAGAGTTGTTTGGATTTTGATTGTTGTCGATTATGCTCGCTCTAATCATTCGATCACCAATGCCGATGCGATTGACGGTATCCATGCCTCTGACTACACCGCCAAAGATCGCATACTGTCCATTGAGCTGAGGCATTTGTTTTTTGAGGATATAAAATTGACAGCTTGCCGAATTTGGGTTGTTTGAGCGAGCCATGGCAACAGCTCCTGGGACATGACCAAAATTGCGATTGATCTCCAGAGGGATTTGTCTGACCTGACCAGTCTGAGGGTCGACATAGTTGCCCTGACCATTACCGATGGGACATCCTCCCTGGATCAGCCAATTTTCGACGCGATGGAAGGTCTTGCCGTTGTAATAGCCACGTTGCACCAGGTCGATAAAGTTGCGGGCAGTATTGGGTACGCTGGTATAGATCCGTAATATTATCGGGCCTTTGGTCGTCTCGATTAAGACAAAGACATCACCTCTCTGAGCCGAGGATTGGTTGCGATCGATAAGTAAGGCAAATATGAGAGCTAAGACAATCAAGCTCGTTCTGAGTACGTAGGTTTTCGTTTTTTGCATTTCGTGGAACATCGGACTGGGAGATTATTCATATACCCTGAAAGGTGGCCAACAAAATGACTCTATATGCAGACCTTCACAGACACCTTGGTGGAGCCTTGCATCCTAGGATCATCTACAAGTTTTTGCAGCGTAGAGACCACCAGGTGCTGAGTTACTTTCCTGACTACGATGGTTTCTACAACTGGTTTACACGTCCGTGTCGTACATTGGAAGAGTTCGTAAAGATCCACTCTCTAGTCGAAGAACTACAGAGTCTGGAACATCTTCCGTATTTTTGCCTGAGGTTGTGTCGAGGTGCCTACACTTTTGAAAACCTCGGTTATCTCGAATTGAGATACAACCCATTTTTTAGAACAGATCACAAACAGTCCAATGATAAACGCGTTGGTCAGATGAACGAGATCGTCGAAGTGATATCGGCCAATCTCAGACCAAGTGAATACCCAATCACGGTAAAGCAGATACTTTGCTTTGATCGCCGATTGCCCACCGAACTCAACGAAGCTATCCTCAAGGTTGCCCAAGACAATATTGGTCCTGTCGTGGGAGTCGATCTGGCTGGACCAGAGATCAATACCGAAAAAACAGAGGACTGGATCAGGCTGATGGCCAAGGCACGTGCTTCAGGACTCAAGACAACTTGCCACCTTGGCGAAACAAGTATCGACAATGTCGATCCTCGATATTTCCCCACGCTTGATCGCATCGGTCACGGCATACATATTCCTCTGTCTCGTCCTGAGATGCTAAAAGAATTAGCCAAGCGACAGATCACTCTCGAAGTCTGTCCGACTAGCTACAGGCAAACGGGTGTACTAAAAGATTTTGCTCAACTCAAATCAGTTTTTGCTCGCTGCAAGGAAGCAGGCGTAGCAATCGCTATCTGCACGGACAACCCTGGACGCAATCCCGCACCTTGCACCCTGCCTGGAGAATACGAGAGATTGATCGATCATGACGTCATCGATTTTCATCAGCTCAAAGAGTTGCAAGCCGAAGCTTTTAGATCTGCGTTTGGTTTTGTTGGAGCAGCGCGCGTCTAAAATTGCGTAGAGATTTTTACGAAATCGAAAAAATTTTTTGCGGGATTTTTTAGTCGCAGCGAGAGGCACCACGCATAGTGTGCTCTCTCGAAAGCTGCATGATGAGCCAATTTTGAGCGATGAAGTATTTTGGCAGCAGCGCTCGCCTCGATCGGTGAGGTCTTATTTGGTGCCAGGCCTCCAACAAAATATGTTGCTTTTTGCATGGATCGAATGTACTCTATGCAGCGTGTGGTGTGAATGTCGAAATTTTGAAAATTCAAAATCGCGACACAAATTTGGTGAGGGCCGAGAGCTCAAGCAATCGACAGAATAGATAGCTCGAAAATTTCAGTGACAAAACATCCGCAATAGAAAAGTCCTAAGACTTACCGAAAGTTTTTAAAGTGCTTTCGCCTGCTTAGACTTTTTTGCTTCGCTTAGATTTGATGTCCTTGATGATTCTCCTAATATCTCTCCATCGTTTTATGAGTTCGGTCTTCACTTTCTACCGTTCAGGAGGAAAATAAATGGCCGTTAAAACGACTAAAAAGAAGACTACCAAGCGTACTAATCCTGCCGCTGCCGTAGCCGAAGAAACCAAGAAAGCAGCTGCCAAAAAGACTACTGCCAAAAAGGCAGCCCCTAAAAAAGCTACTGCTAAGAAAGCCGCTCCCAAGAAAGCAGCCGCCAAAAAGACTGTAGCTAAGAAAGCCGCTCCTAAAAAAGCAGCCGCCAAAAAGACTGTAGCTAAGAAAGCCGCTCCTAAAAAAGCAGCCGCCAAAAAGACTGTAGCTAAGAAAGCCGCTCCTAAAAAAGCAACAGCCAAAAAAGCAGTAGCTAAGAAAGCCGCTCCTAAAAAAGCAACAGCCAAAAAAGCAGTAGCTAAGAAAGCCGCTCCTAAGAAAGCAGCCGCCAAAAAGACTGTAGCTAAGAAAGCCGCTCCTAAGAAAGCAGCAGCTAAAAAGACTGTAGCTAAGAAAGCCGCTCCTAAGAAAGCAGCCGCCAAAAAGACCGTTGCTAAAAAAGCAGCTCCTAAGAAAGCCGCCGCCAAAAAGACTGCAGCTCCCAAAAAGGCTGTAGCTAAAAAGGCCGCTCCTAAAAAGTCCGTTGCTAAAAAGCCAGCTACCAAAAAGCCTGCCGCTAAAAAGCGTGTAGTAAAGGCAGAGGTATCAAGCCCGTCCATGGACTCAACCAACGAAATGTAATTTGGAGCAATCCAGATCCCATCTAAAGAGAAGGACCGCTTACGCGGTCCTTTTTTCTTATTAGGGTAAGCGGTCCTTTTACTTTTGTGTATAGCCGTACCAGGGGTTGCTATTGATCAAAGATGTCAGTTGCAGATCTAGCGAGCGAGTGTCTGTGGCATCAGCCTTGGTGACTAGTATCTTGTCTCCAGCCGTGTAAAATCCGCAGATCCATAGACGATTGCCTTCTTCGATGCAGCAGATAAATTGATGAAAGTCTCTCGGTTGGATCAAGTAATAGACAAAGCCGCAAACTTGCTTTTGGCTAAAAAACTGGATCAGGGTTTCTTTCCATTTGTGCTTGTCGATCAGATAGATCGTCTGCTTGACGGTGTTGCCAGTCTCGTCGTAGATCTGGCAGGCATTTTCCAGACATTCTATTTTTTGCCATTGCGCAGGCAGATAGACAAAGACAGGAGCATCCAGACCAAATCTCGAGCTATCCTTGGTGGGTAAATTGAGAGGTTTGAGTGACCATGAAGGCGTCTGTGATGAATGGATAAAGTTGTCGAATGAAAACTTGTCGCTTGGGGTATTTATTTTTGCAGCTAACGAGGGCAAGCTCGCTTCGACAGTTGTATCAGGAAAGATCCCCTTTTCGACAAAATCAGAAATGAGTTGCTGAAAGTACGAGTTGACCGTGGTCTGAGTCATTGGATCGATGCCTTTGGTGCTTAGCTAATTGTTAAAGGACTGCCCTCAAGAGTGCTAATGATATAGGAAACATTTGGACGGAATAAATAGTCTTTGCCCTAAGTTCTCAAAATGGGGACATGAAGATGATGTCAGGAGGGAAAGTGTAAAGATTTGTTTTTTGGCAAACGCCCGCATATCTTAGATTTGCGCAATTTACCAGAAGCTTACCTTTCAATACACTGTTTTTAATACTGCTTGCCTAGCATCATTTTCACTACTGAATGTTTGTTTTTGATAAACCAAACGTTTAGTGTTTGCTAGTACAACTCACTGTTCTGGAGGTCTTAAATGACTAAAACCCAACTCGCAGCCGCTCTCGTTGCTGTACTCGGTCTTTCGTTGAACACTGCTGTCAAGGCAGCCGACTCTACCGAGACTACCGAAGTCAAGAAAGAATCGTCGGTCAAGACTGACAAAGACGGCAAAGAGTGCAAGAAAGAAGTAAAAGAAACCAAGAAATCTAAGAAAGAAAAGAAAGAAGGTTCTGAAGCTTCTTGCAAAGGCAAGGAAGGTTCTTGCAAAGCCAAGGGCGAAGCTAAGTAATCGACCTTGTGGTTTTAGGTGTAGGGAGGACGCAAGTCCTCCCTTCTTCTATTTGTTTGTTTATTACCGGAGTGCTTGGACATGGGCCTCAAAAAAAGTGCCTTCATGCATAGTAAAGACCAGTTGCCTTATCTAGGTATTGGTCTGGGACTTAGACGCGAGATCGCCAGCGAGACTCTGAGGAGCGACAAAATCGACTGGCTCGAGATCGTGCCCGAAAATTATATGCGCATAGGTGGACATGCTCGCCGCAGGCTGGCCAAAGCCAGAGCCAAGCATACTATCGTCACTCACGGGGTCAATCTTTCAATTGGATGCGCAGATCCGCTCGACCAA
>Ga0233423_10001339_pt1 | contig 12385 bp, 11 predicted proteins | sample Watercolumn_Mata_FD_180713 | JGI IMG/M metagenome (GOLD analysis project Ga0233423, IMG submission 180713) | Freshwater microbial communities from Lake Matano, South Sulawesi, Indonesia - Watercolumn_Matano_2014_112_MG | ecosystem: Environmental > Aquatic > Freshwater > Lake | place: Indonesia... | reverse complement strand
AATCGGCTTTTCCGAGTAAACCTCTCGTGGGGTTCTCATGGTTTGCTCCCTCCTTACGCAAGATGGAGCTATTATGCCATGAGATCCCCATCTGTCAAATCACGTAGCAAGTTTTGCGGTACTGCGTATAATGTCAGTGGGGGAAACACGATGCTAACGCAACAGCAAACAAAGGCAGTAACCAGAAAGCGCAAGCCGCGTGTGGACGTGGCAGGCCTGGCGGACTTTTTCGCCCAGCAGCCGGACGTGGTGGTCGCCTATCTGTTCGGTTCGGTGGCCAAAGGGACGGCCCGCGCCCAGAGTGACGTGGACGTGGCTGTGTTGCTTGACGAGCGGCTGGAGCCTAGGCAACAAAGCGAGCGCTATTTGGCTTTGTTGGGCGGCGAGGTAGACCGCTTCGCCGATCGTCCCCTTGACGTTCGGCTGTTGAATGGGACAACTCCGCTTTTTTGTTCCCAGGTCGTCAAACATGGTCAGGTGATCTACGAGCGTACGCGGGCCGAGCGCATCGCCTTTGAGGTATCCACCATGGCCAATTATGCTGACACGAAACCGATGCGTGATTTCTTCGCACATGACCTCTATCAGCGTATTCGGGAGGGGAAACTTGGTGAGCGACGAAGAAGGTATCATTCAAGCACGCTTGAAGCTGCTCGACGACTTCAAGAGCAAGTTACTCGAACTACAGCCCACTGATTTCAACGAGTACGTCGCCAACTATTTTATTCACAAAACAGCAGAGCGTTTGCTGGAAACGGCGATCGCAGCCTGCCTGGACATTGGTCGTCATCTGATTGCTGAAGAAGGATTTCGTTATCCAGAAGAAAACAAAGAGGTCTTCCGTGTGTTGGCGGAAGAGAAAGTGATCCCGCCTGATCTGCTGGCGCGCCTGGAAGATATGGCCGGGTTCCGCAACGTGCTTGTCCATGGTTATGCCAGGATTGACAACCGCAAGGTGTACGATATCTTGCAAACAAGACTTGGTGATTTTGACGAGTTTGCCAGGGCGATTGTGGCTTACTTGAGTCGTCCGGTTGTAGACGAAGGCCAAACCGTGCGCGAGCGCCGGGCCACCTACGCCGTGCGCCGCAAACGCCCAGCCACCAGGTAATACCACCTCCCGGACGTCAATTGGCGCAGCAGGCTATGCACCTGCTGCGCCCTGGCATTTTTAGCCCTTGACGCCGTGGGCAGTGGGCAGTATAATACAGGCCAGAGGACAGTATTCAGTTATGGAGAGACCTGTGAAGAAGGTCATGACCATCTTCGGCACACGGCCGGAGGCCATCAAGCTGGCGCCGGTGATCCGGGAGTTGCAGGAATACCCAGGCAGGTTCGAGCTTGTCGTAACTGTGACGGCGCAACATCGGGAGATGCTGGATCAGGTGCTGCGTTTGTTTCAGATCGTGCCGGATTACGATCTGGACATCATGCGTCCCGCCCAGACACCTTTTGCCGTGATGGCCCGATCGCTCACCGGGCTGGAGCCGGTTCTGAGGAAGGAGAGGCCAGATTTAGTGTTGGTGCAAGGGGACACAACGACCGTGATGGCCGCTGCTCTGGCCGCTTTCTACCTGCAGATACCGGTAGGGCACGTGGAGGCGGGCCTGCGCACCTATGACAAGTTCCAGCCCTTTCCGGAAGAAATGAACCGCCGCTTGGTCAGTCACATCGCCGACTGGCACTTTGCACCTACCGAGACGGCCCGGCAAAACCTGTTGCGCGAGGGCATCGCTGACGAGCGCATCTTCGTAACGGGGAACACGGTCGTTGATGCCCTGCTGAGTGTGGTCAAGCCGGATTACGTGTTTACCCATCCTGTCCTGAGCCAAATCAACTTCACGGCCCACCGGGTTATCCTGGTCACAGCTCATCGTCGGGAGAACTGGGGCGAGCCCATGCGCCACATCTGCCAGGCCATCCGCCAGGTTGTGCAGGAGCACCCGGAGGTGGTCGTCGTCTTCTCCGTGCACATGAATCCCGAGGTGCAGCAGGTAGTACAGGCGGAGCTGGCAGGGGTGGAGCGGGTGCACCTGTTGGAGCCGTTGGCTTACGAGCCTTTTGTGCAACTCATGAACCGTTGCCAGCTCATCCTGACCGATTCCGGCGGCATTCAGGAGGAGGCGCCCTCTCTGGGCAAGCCGGTGCTGGTGTTGCGCAACGTCACGGAGCGGCCGGAGGGTGTGGCCGCCGGCACCTTGCGCGTGGTAGGCACCGAGACGGCCAGCATCGTGGCGGCGGCCGAAAATCTGCTTAACGATCCGGCCGCCTACGCCAGGATGGCTGAGGCACGCAATCCCTACGGCGATGGCCAGGCCAGCCGGCGGATCGTGGCCGCCATAGCCCAGTCTTGGGGGCTGTGATGGCTGGGGTGGGCCCGTGGACGGCTCTATGGCGGGAGCGGCTTTGGCCAGAGGCACTGGCTATGGCCCGCTCGCCCACGGCGCGGAATTCGGCCATTGTCTTTGCCGGGCACCTGCTGACGGCCGGGCTGGGGTTTATCGCCGTGCTCGTCGTGTCCCGCACCCTGGGGCCGGCCAACTTCGGGCTGTTCTCGGCTGCCCAGGCGGTGATCCTGGTCGTCTCCGGCGTGACTGACCTGGGGCTGTCCGTCACGATGGTGCGCTTCGTGGCCCGTGACCTGCCTGTGGATGAGCGTCGTGCTCATCTGACACTGCAGACGGCAAGCGGTGTACGGCTGGCCGTGGTGGTTTTGATCGTGCTCCTGAGCTGGCCACTAGCCCAGGCTACGGTGCGCTGGGGGCTAGGGGGCCAGGGTTCGCCGGCTTTCGCCGGCCTGGCCCTGATCGGCGCGGCGGGCATGCTGGCTTTGAACTTCCAGGTGGCCATCTTCCAGGCCTACCAGCGCTTCCTGCGCCTGTCGGCCTGGACGGTGGGCATGAACGTGCTCAAGCTGGCGCTGGTGGCCGGACTGTGGTGGTTGGGCTGGCTGCGGGCCGGCAGCGCGCTGGTGGCTTACGTACTGGCCACCGCTGTGGCCGTGCTGGTTGCCTGGCTCTTTCTGCCGCGCCGCTTCTTGCGCCAGTCGGCGGGCCCTGGTGAGCGGCGGACGATCCTGGCGGTCCTTTTGGGCTTTAGCAAGTGGGTCACGGTCGGCTACGTGGCAGGCATGCTCATGTCCCGGGTGGACGTTTTTCTGCTGGCTCATTTCCGGGGACTGGAAGAGGTGGGCCTCTATTCGGCCGCCTTTCAGTTGGCCATGATCTTCCCTCTGCTGGCCGGGGCGCTTTTTACCGTGCTCTTGCCCCACGTCAGCCAGATGCAGGGGCAGGCGCAGTTGCGGGCCTTCATAAGACGAACGCTGGCCGTGTCTGGTCTTGGCCTGTTGCTGGCGCTGCCGGCCGTTCTCTTCGCTGGCCCGCTGGTGCATCTGCTGTTCAGTGCTCGTTACGCCGCTTCAGCCGGCATCTTCCAGGTGCTCTGCCTGAACTTTGTGCTGACCCTGGTGACCCAACCGCTCAGCACAGTGCTCTACGCTACCGACCGGCCAGACGCCATGGCCGCGGTCGCCGGTCTCCAACTGGCCCTGGCCGTGGCCGGCAACTGGCTTCTGGTTCCTCTCTACGGGGGATTGGGTGCAGCCTGGGCGACTGTGGCCGTTACTCTGGGCGGCGGGGCGCTGACCATCGGCCTGGCCTGGCGACAGGTTCACAGTTGAGGGAAAACCGCCATGCTGTCTGTACTGATTGTGAACTGGTCTGGCCACTATGGCGGGGTGGAGAAGCACCTGCTCATGCTGGCGGGAGGGCTTGATCCCCAGAAATACCGGCTGGTCTTTGCCTCCCCGGACAACGGTCCCTTCCCGGCGATGCTCAGGGAAGCCGGATATTGCTGGTACAACGTCCCTATGCGCTCCGGCCTAGACGGGGCGAGCGTCCGCCAGTTGCGCCGCATTATCCGGGCGGAAGGGATTGATTTGCTCCACGCCCAACAGTCGCGCGGGCTTTATTTGGGGGGACTGGCCGCCCGGCTGGTCGGGGTCAAGGGCATCATCCAAACCGAACACAACGTCTCCCTTGATTGGCACCGGCGGGCGAGGATTCCCCTGCGGGTGCGTTGGGGGAGTAATCTCTTGCGCTATTTTTTCGTCCGTTTCGTGGCCCGCAAGATCATTGCCCTGTCCTCCGGCGTGGCTCGTTTCTACACCCAGGTGCTACGAGTCGAGCCCCGTAAGATTACCATCATTCCTCATGCGCATCCCGTGGCTGCCCGACCAGTCCGGCGAGAGCTTGATCCCCAGTCCCCTGTCATCGGAACAGTGGCCAACCTGACGGAGCAAAAGGGACTGCCTTACCTCATCGAGGCCGCAGCCATCGTCCGCAAGACACAGCCGGCAGTTCGTTTCCGGATCATCGGTGGCGGCCATCTACACGATCAACTGGCCGCGCAGATCGCCCGGCTGGGGCTACAGGAGACCGTGGAACTGGCCGGGTTCCAAGACAACGCCTCGGCGCTCATGCCTGCCTTTGACATCTTCGTGCTACCTTCGCTTTGGGAGCCGTTCGGTCTGGTGTTGCTGGAAGCGATGGCCAGCGGGCTGCCCATTGTGGCCACGGACGTGGACGGTGTGGCCGACGTAGTCGTGAATGGCGAAACGGGCATCGTGGTGCCCCCGGCTAATCCGCAGGCGCTGGCAGAGGCTATTGTGCAACTGCTGGAACGGCCAGAGGTGGCTAGTAGGATGGGAGAACGAGGTTGGGAACGGTGCGCCCAGGAGTTCACCGTGGAACGAATGGTGGCGCGCATGGCCATGCTCTACGAGGAAGTTGCCGCTGGGTTGGGAGGCTAGCCGATGGCGGGTCCTAAGAGTCGAGCGACTATCTCCGCCACTGTCATTACCCTGAATGAGGAACGAAACATCCGCGCCTGCCTGGACAACCTGGGCTGGTGCGATGAAGTAGTTGTGGTGGACTCGGTCAGTAGCGATCAGACTGTTGCCCTGGCACGCCAGCAAGGAGCGCGGGTACTCACTCGTCCATTTGCAGGTTACGCGGACCAGAAGAACTTTGCCCTGGCTCAGGCCACCATGGACTGGATCCTCTCCGTTGACGCCGACGAACGCGTGACGCCAGAGTTGGCTGCCGAGATCATGGCCGCGCTGGCCAATCCGGGGGACGTGGTGGGCTTTTTTCTGCCCCGCCGCAACCATGTCTTCGGACGGTGGATCAACCATGGTGAATGGTGGCCCCAATACTTACTGCGTCTGATTCGCCGCGGCCAGGGGCAATGGCAAGGCGCTGTTCACGAGGTGCTGCTGGCCGATGGCCCAGTCCGCCATCTCCGTACACCGCTTCTGCACTACCCTAATCTGAATCTGTCTGCTTACCTGGCGCGCATTGATCGCTACACTACCATGGAGGCGCAGGCCTGGTACGCCGCAGGGATTCGCCCTAGCTTGTGGAAGATGCTCCTTTATCCGCCCGGCTTGTTTGCCTACGAGTACATCTGGCGGCGTGGGGCACTGGATGGCATCTACGGCCTTGTTCTGGCCATCCTCATGGCGTATTATACATTTCTCAAAAGAGCCAAACTGTGGGAATTAGCCCTGCACAAAGAGTCTCTGCCACCACCGTGAACGCCTGCAGGAGGCGATGTAGGCTGAGTGCATCTGCTGAGGTTATTGCTGTGAACAATCAAGGATTTCTAGGTACGCCTGGCACTGGCTGTCCCGTATGTGGTTATCTGCTTTCGGTTCCCGTGCTGGTGAAGAATGGGTACACAATTGTGCGGTGTAAGAAGTGTGATGTCTGGCACGTAAGCCCAATTCCATCCGCCGAGTCTTTGAGCACCCTATACGAAGACCCTAACTACTTCTCCGGTTCGGGAGATTCGGGCTATTTCAACTACATGGGTCTACGGAAGGTATTAATCCCCAAATCCAGGCGGCGCCTAGGCGTCATCAACAGCCTTATGCCGCGTGGACGCTTGCTCGATTTTGGCTGTGCGGCGGGCTATTTTCTGGAAGTTGCGCAGGCCGATGACTGGCAGATCGCTGGCGTCGAATTGTCGCCGCGTATGGCGGAAAGCGTTGCGCGTGCCTTGCACATTCCTATCGCACCTTCCCTCAGCGCTTTGCCTGAAGGCGATTTCCACGTTATTACCTTATGGGAAGTGATCGAACATCTACCACAGCCTGTGGCGGAATTGCATCACCTCCATGACCGCCTGCGCCCTGGTGGCCTGCTGATGCTATCTACGCCGAATGCTGGTCACTGGCAGGCTGTGCGCGAGCCGGAGGGCTGGAATGGTTATTGCCCTCCTTCACACCTCTTGTTCTTTACTCAACAAACCCTTGAAGATGCACTTAGGCGCGCTGGCTTTGAGCGGATAGCTGTGCATAAAATTGCCCCCTTGCCACCACTGCCCGGCTGGTTGCGTCGTCTGAGCACCCCGTTGCAGCACAGCGTCAGTATTGGTCAAGCCAGGTTTTGGCCAGTGGCCCTGTTCAGTTGGCGCGCTATCCGTGGCTTTGGTTGGGCCTGGCAAAGGATCATGCACCCCAACGATGACGTTTTTACTACCCTGGAAGCCATTGCCTTTCGCCCGCGATGACGCAAATCTAGTTGTAGGAAGAAGCAATGCGCATCGGCCACGTCACCTATCGTTATAAACCCATAGTCGGCGGCATGGAAACCTACGTGGGGATGCTCTTCCAGGTCTTTCAGGCCGCCGGCCACTCGCAGCACATCTACCAGGTGGATACGGGCGTGCCGGGCCAAGAGTTCCGCTTTGTGCCCCGGCCACCCCTCCTGCCCAAACAAGTAGGCTACAACCTGGGCCTGTTGGCCCAGGCACGTAATCTAGCCGGCGAGGATCGCCTGATCATCAGCAATCCCGAGCACTATCTGCCCGTGGCCTGGCACCCTAGCACGATTGTGCTTTGCCACGGCGCCACCTGGACGGCCGATGCCAGCCCCCGCCGGCGGAGACTACGCCGCCTGGCCGCAGAGATAGCCTTTCGCCGGGCGCGGCAATGGGTGTCCAACGACACCTTCGCCCTGCGCGAACTGGGCGTGCCCCAGCCACCGCGCACCGGGATGTTCTCCCAGGTAGCTCCTGGCAAGTGGTTCATCCCCAACTGTGTGGACGCGGCCCGCTTTCAGCGCACGGCAGGCAGGGAGAGCCTGAATGTCCTGCAACCCATCCTGGTGCCGCGCAATCTCACGCCGCCGCGCGGGGTGGACCTGGCCATCCGCGCCTTTGCCGCCTTTGTCCGGCAGTACCCAGAGACCAACCTGGTAGTGGTGGGCGATATCATCTACGATAACTTGTGGTCTTTCCGCTACAAGATGGAGCTGACACGGCTAATTAACGAGCTGGACTTAGTGGGCAAGGTATTTTTCTTGGGCAGTGTGCCAGGGGAACGCATGGTTGATGTCTACTCCTCGGCTTTGCTGACGGTGATTCCTACCCGCGCTAGCGAGGGTACCTCGCTGGCCGCGCTAGAGAGCATGGCCTGCGGTACGGCCACCCTGTCTACAGCGGTGGAAGGTCTTTTGGACTTGCCGACAGAGCGCTGTCCGCCCGAACCGCAGGCGATGGCCGAGGCGATGCTGGGCCTTTTCCCTCATCGAGAGGACGTGGGGCTGAGACAGCAGCAAACGGTACGAGCGACCTACAATCTGCAAAACTGGGCCGCCGCCTGGTGCCGGGTTCTGGAGAGCTAGCATGCGCATTTGCCTGGACCTCTCCCCCGTCGTCCAGCGCAAGGCCGGGTTGGGCACGTACGCCCAGCGCCTGGCCGAGCACCTGCTGGCCGTGGATCGGGAGAATGTCTACAGCGCTTTTCACTACGGGCGCACCGTCAAGGAGCCCCTGCGCCCACCGCTGGACGCCCTGCCGCGGCGCGTGGTGCCCTGGGACGCGCGCCCCTGGCGACTGGGCGTGGCCGCCCGGCATTTCCTGGGGCTGAACATGGATCGCACGTTCCCGGACGTGGATATTTTCCACGCCACGGAGCACCTGCTGCCACCGCTGCGGGGCGCGCGCACCGTGTTCACCTTCCACGATGCCATCTACGCCCTCTTCCCACAGTATCACCTGCCCATGAATCGCCTCTTTCTTGGCTCGATGATGCCGCGTTTCCTGCGGCGCGCCGACGCCATCGTCACCGTCTCCGAGTGTAGTAAACGCGATGCCGTGCGTCTGTACGGCATTGACCCCGCCCGCATCCGCGTCATCTACGAGGGCGTGGATGCCCGTTTCCAGCCTGTGACCGACCCTGCTCGCCTGGCGCAGGTGCGCGCCCGCTACGCCCTGCCCGAACGCTACGTTCTCTACGTCGGCACCATCGAGCCGCGCAAGAATTTGACCACGCTGCTAGAGGCGTTTTCTGCAACCTACAATCGGCAATCGGCAATTGGCAATTGGCAATTGGTCATTGGGGGCAAGAAAGGCTGGCTCTACGAAAGCTTCTTCGCCCGGCTGCGGGAACTAGGGCTGGAAGATGAGGTAGTGCTGCCCGGCTACATCGCCGACGAGGATCTGCCGGCCGTGTACAGCGCAGCCAGCGTCTTCGTCTTTCCCTCCCTGTACGAAGGTTTTGGTTTGCCGCCCCTGGAGGCCATGGCCTGCGGCACACCGGTGGTGTGTTCCAACGCCTCCAGCCTGCCGGAGGTGTGTGGCGAGGCGGCATTGCTGGTGTCACCGACAGACGTGCCGGCCCTGGTACAGGCCATGGTCCGCGGCTTGAGCGACGAACCCTTGCGGGCCACCCTCCGTGCCCGTGGCCTGGTGCAGGCGGCGAAGTTCTCCTGGGAGCGAACAGCGCGGGAGACGCTGGCGGTATACCGGGAGGTGTACCGGTGATCAGCGAATCGGCAGATCAGCAAATCAGCAAATCGCCAATCAGCAAACCGCCAATCACCAATCGCCAATCGCCAGTCGCCAGTATACTGCTGATCCTCCTCGTGGCCGCCGGGCTGCTGTTCGCCAGCGTGCCTGGTCGCAGCTTGTGGATAGACGAGCTATACACCGTGCGGGAGGTTGTTGAGCCGTCAATTCCTGTCCTGGTGGAGCAGGTTATTCAGGCGGAGCGGCGACCTCCTCTGTATTTTCTGACCCTGCACGTCTGGTCGGGTCTGCTAGGGTCTGGCGAGACGGCGCAGCGCGCTTTTTCCATAGCCTGCCTGCTCCTGTCCCTGCCGCTGGTCTATCTCCTGGGCCGCCGCCTGGGGAACGAGGCCGTAGCGCGCTGGAGCCTGGTACTCACCGCCGCCTCTCCCTTCCTCACCCTGTACGGGCCGATGGTGCGGGCGTATTCCCTGACCCTGCTCTTCGGTTGCCTCTCCACCCTGGCCTTCTTGCGCTGGCGCGAACGTCCCACCGCGACCTCCTGGCTGGGGTACGTGGTCGTCGCCCTGGCCCTGATCTACACCGACTACGTGGGCCTGGCCCTGGTGCTGGCGCAGGGGCTGGCCTCACTCCTAACCCCCCAGCCCCCTTCCCCCTCTCCCGTTGCCAACGGGAGAGGGGGAAGGGGGTGCAGGGGGATGGGGATGAGGTGGTTGGCCGCCTTTGGCCTGCTGGCGCTGGCCTACCTGCCGTGGGTGGGCGTTATCGTGGCCCAGGCGGGCAGGCCGGTGCTCCCCGCCGATTTTGCCCAAAGCCTCTCCGGGTACGTTCTCAAGCTAGCCTATCCATTCTATTCGTTCTCTTTGGGGGAGACGATCTTCCCCTGGCAGCCGGCAGCGGTCTTAGGTGGCCTGGCGGTGGCTCTTCTGGCTTTTATGGCTTTGGCCTTCTGGCGAGAGAAGCCAGCCAGCGCCTGGACGCTGGTCATCTGCCTGGGTGTACCGTTGGCTTTTACCATCTTCCTGTTCTCTACCTTTGCCACGGACATCACATTTCTCAACGTGGCCAGCCGCACGGCCCTGGCCGCCCCGTACTTCTACATTTTCCTGGCCGGCGGGCTGGCCAGACCGCCTAGACCTGACAGAGCCTGCCCTGAGCTTGTCGAAGGGCCTCTAAAGACCTGTCAGGTTTGGGCGGTAGCCTTGCTAGCCATCGCCTGGGTGGTGAGCCTGGCTAATCTCTATACCAGTCGCCAGTATCACAATCCCATCTACGCCGTGCCCATGCGCCAAATCGTCCAGCAGGTAGTGGCCGACTCCCGCCCTGGCGACGTGGTCGTGGCCGACCCGGATAGCATCTTCGATCACTACCTAGCTCAGACGAGCAGCGCTTTGCCCCTGCTCTCGTCGGTCGAGGCGGATACTTTGCCCGGCTTGCAGGCGGCGCCGCCCCTGCGCCTCTGGCTGGTGACCCTGGGACGCGATCGCACGCGGGCGATGGAGCCGAATACTCTACTAGCCTGGCTGGCGGAAAACTATCGCCTGGCCGAGAGCCGGGGCTACGTGCCACAAGACCCGCTCTACCAGCGCTTCAAGCAGCTTTTGCTGCACCGGCCCGACTACGACTACAAGGCCCTGGTGCGGTTGTACGTACGACGGTAAGATGGTACAACTAAGGTCTCGTTTTAGCCGATGGATATGGGGTGATTTCCGCCTCCTCCTCGTGGGGCTTATCCTCTCCCGCCTGGTCGTCCTGCCCTGGCGGGTATCTCTGCTTGTCGGCTCGGCCAAGTACTACGATTACCGCCACTACTTTGAGCTGGCCCAGATGTCCGCGCAGGGGTTCTACCCCTACGTGCACTACTGGATGGAATACCCGCCGGTCTTCCCCTGGCTGGTAGTGGCCGCGTACAAAGCCAGCACCTGGTTGGCCGCGGGACCCGCCGCCGAGGCCGGGTTCTATGCTCTCATCAGTGGCCTGCTGGTGGCCTGTGAGGCGGGGAGCTTCGTGCTGTTGTACCGCCTGGCGCGGGTGCTCCGTGACCAGGCAAGCGCCTGGCGCAGCGCACTGCTCTACCTCCTGCTCTTCGTGCCGGTGTACCTGTGGACAGGCTGGTTCGATAGCCTGCCCACTTTTCTCTTGCTGAGTGCCTTGTATCTACTCGTCACGCAGCAGGAGCGACTGAGCGCCGTGGCCGCGGGCCTGGGGCTGGCCACCAAGGTTTTCCCCGCCCTGGCCTGGCCCCTGGCTCTCTGCAGCCTGCCCGGCCTGCGCCGCAAGCTGGCCTACAGCGCTATTGTGGTAGCGGTAGTCGGTATAATTGTGTGGCCACTCCTGGTTGTGAGCCCGGGGATGCTGCTTGTTTCCGTCCAGGCCATGCTCAGTCGCCCCTCCTGGGAGACCGTCTGGGCAGTCTTGGAAGGCTACTACGGTGGCGGCGCGGTAGCCCACTTTGCCCAACGCCTGGATGTGGCCAGTGCGACTGTGGGCAGTCACGCCTCCAGCCTGCCCTGGGCGCTGGTGACGTTCGTCTGCGGCCTCCTGTATCTGGTGTTTTATATTCGATTTTGGGGCACCAGGAACCGCTTGCCGATCGTCGCCGCCGCGGGCTTCACCCTGCACCTGCTGCTACTCTACTCCAAAGGTTATAGCCCGCAGTACCTCACCTGGCTTGCGCCCCTGCTGGTCATCGTTTTTCCTAACCACCGCGGGGCCGTCTATCTGGGATTGCTGAGTCTGATCAATCTGTTGGAATACCCGGGTTACTTTCACTTTTTCCCGGAACAGCATGCTTTGCTGGCCGGCATCGTCCTGGCGCGCGCTGCGCTGCTCATCGTTGTCGCGCTGGATTATCTGGCACACGCTCTCCCCCGGCGAGAGCTTGCGCCAACTGGGTAAAGGGTTTTTATGCGCATCGGCATTGATGGGCGATACATTCAGGATCATTTCCCTGGCATCGGGCGCTACACCTACAGCCTGATCGAGGCCCTGGCGCAGGTGGCGGGCGATGAGTCGTTCATCGTTCTACACAACCCGGCGCTGCGCAACACTCGCTACGACCTGGCCGCCCTGGCGCGGCACCCCAACGTCACCCTGGTGCCTGTGGACGTGCCCACCTTCGCCCTGGCCGAGCAGGTCCGGCTGTCGTGGCTCGTCCGGCGGCTGCGGCTGGACGTCCTACACTCGCCGTACTACATCAAGCCCTATCTGCTGCCCTGTACCTCCGTGGTCAGCCTCTACGACCTCATCGCCACACGCTACCCGCAGTACCTGCCCTCGTCCTGGGCGCGGCTGGCCTTTGCCGTCACCACCCGCCTGGCCATCGCCACTGCCCGCCGCCTCGTCACCCTGTCCGCGGCCTCCCGGCGCGACCTGGTGGAGCTGTACGGCGTGCCGCCGGAGCGGGTCGCCGTCACGCCACTGGCCGCCGACGAGCGCTTCCGGCCTATCGCAGATGTGACCACCCTGGAGGCCGTGCGCCGCAAGTACGGGCTGCCGGAGTACTTTGTCCTCTACCTGGGCAGCAACAAGCCACACAAGAATCTGGGGCGGCTCGTTGAGGCATGGGCCC
>Ga0233423_10001338_pt1 | contig 12398 bp, 14 predicted proteins | sample Watercolumn_Mata_FD_180713 | JGI IMG/M metagenome (GOLD analysis project Ga0233423, IMG submission 180713) | Freshwater microbial communities from Lake Matano, South Sulawesi, Indonesia - Watercolumn_Matano_2014_112_MG | ecosystem: Environmental > Aquatic > Freshwater > Lake | place: Indonesia... | reverse complement strand
CCCAGACTAAATTCTCTCTCAGGGAAAAAGTCTTTGCGAAGTCTTTGGCTGGAAAGGAGAAATCCATGGCTATCGGCAGATGCGCCGGCCTGTTCTTTCAGAAAGTGCTTCTAATTGCGCTTGCTGTGGCCGGCACAAAAACCATCCTCAGCGGGATTCACCAGCTGCTTGAGTATGGCAGCATCTTTTATGCGTTTGAGCTGGCGGCCGGATCAGTCTTGATGCTGGCTGTCTTTCTCATGGTGGACAGCATCAGCACCCAGCAGGGCAGGAAGATTGTCTTTTGGGTTGTCATCTCTCTGGTCTGCATGCCAATTGGGATGGCGGTTTTTGTGCTGATCGCCGCTGTCGGTGCATTGGGAACAGCAGTTCTTGTCATTTATGGCTTGTCACTGTTTGCGCGATTGGCGGCCGTAGTGGCCATCAATGCGCCTGCCGTACTCTGGAAACAACACCTGTCAAACAGGAAGGAGAACCGATGAGCGACAGGCAGATGACGATTACAGAGGTTGCTGAGAAGATCGGCGTGCCGCCCAGAACCATCAAGCGCTGGGAGGAGAGCGGCAAAGTGCCTAAGCCAAGGCGTGATTGGCGCGACCGGAGGGTTTACCTGCTGGCCGACCTTGAGGCACTGACAAGGTTCAAGGAGATTTGAGGAGCACGCGAAGCAGCCCGATGCTGCGCAGGCCAGAAATCAGATTCTCATGGCAGCAGCAAAGGCGAATGAGGGACAGGCAACTGTTCCGGAAAGGAGCGTGACGTGAAAGTCAAGCTGGACGCGGCGCTAATTGAATGTGTTGGCGGAGCAATCGCTGTCATGGAGGAAAAGGGGAAATGCTGGGCGGCTCAGACGAGCAGTGTGACCTTCAGAGGAGGCGAGGTAACGGTTGCCCTCGGGCAGAAGCACGGTGTTGCAGGAGGCACAAAGAAGATATCTTTCAGCGACACTGAATGTATCTGGAGATATCTCACCGTATGCACGGTTGTCAAGCTGGACGATGGCCGTGTCTTCGTCTTCTGCCCGCTGAGCCGCCGCAGGAATACTCGGACGCGGAACAGGGAAAGTGACACACTGTACGCTGAGACCGATTGAGACTACACCCCTAACCTCATAAAAGGGAGGTGAGAGCAGTGAGAGCGAAACATGTCGTATGCGAGTGGCTGTCGATTCTGGCTCTTTTCATGGTAGCAGCTCTGATTTCCGCGGTGGAATGGGCGCTTGGACGCGAACCAGCCACCCATAAGTGCGGCGCTCCAGACTGTTCGTAGAACGTTGTTGTCTTTCTGCCGTTTTCCAAGTCATCGGTTGCCATGATAGGAGGTGAGAGTCGATGACTGCTGTGTTGGTGGTGCCCGGATGGGTGCTGGTTGCCTGTCTCGTGTTCAAATGGGCGCTGATTGCCTATCTTGCAGTGGCGGTTGCCCTGCTTCTGTGGGATCTCAGAGAGCCGGTGTACAGGGGCAGGCGAATGCCCAGGCTGAGGTACGCGTTTCTTGCCGATACCTGGATATTCTCCTTTGGCTGGCCAGCGGTAGTTTTCTCATTGTTGCTTGACTGGTTTGAGGACTGGCGCTATCCAGTCTATGTGCCCAATGACTGCGGCGCCCCGGATTCATGAGATGCCTGCGCAGCTCCGAGAGGAGGTGATAGTATGGGAGCGAAGCGGAAGAAACGGACGCAAACCCGCAGAGGTCGTGGGCAGAGGTTCATCGTAGTTGGCTGCCCACCCGGTGAAGGGCTTTCAGAACTTGGGGATATTCCCACACTCCTCGAAGAATTAGAAGCTCTGTACCGCAGAGTAGAAAAAGCCCGCAAACCCAAGCCGCTCTCCTGAACTGTGGCAGTGATTCGAGGCGTAACTGACCACAAGAACACCCAATGGAAGGAGGTGAGAACATTGGGACAAGTGAGAACTTCGACACGGCTCTGGAATTTGGCACAGAGAGAGAAGCGTGCCAAGGGCGAGCCGGTCGGCACAGAGTCTGTTGCTTCGGCATCGGCGGGAATCAGGTTTGTGTGTTCGAAGCGGGCTGGCGGTTGCTGCCTGCCCGACCGGCCGCAGAAACGGATTTCTGTGAAGAGCGTTCCGACACCAGTCAGGAAGTTGCGCTGCTCCAGGGCGCGCCCGCCGCAGTGTGTTTGAAGCCTTTGTCAGTTGGCAATCTGTAGAGGGCTTCACCAGAGGAAGGAGGTGCGAGAAACCATGGTGAAGCTTTGCCGTTTTCCAAGTCATCGGTTGCCATGAGAGGAGGTGAGAAACATGGCGACAGCAATTGATGTATCTGCGCTGAGAGTTGTAGCAAAACCAGCAGCAGAAGTCCAACAGCGACCCGAACATCTTCCGCTGTGGAGCGTGCTCGAAAAGCTCGGCTTAGAGCCGTTCGCTTCTGAAGCCATCGAGCTCCACAAGGAGACGGAGCTGGAGAAGGCGAACAAAGGCGTCTGGCGTGACCGCCTGCTGATGTGGGTATGGAATGCGAAGGAAAACAACGGTCTGGTAGAGATATGGTTGATTTACTTCGCTTGTGTTGCGTTTGGCCTAATCCAGCCCTCTGAACCAATCCCAGCGCTGTTCTATTGGGGAGTGTTTGCCATCGGTCTGGCTTCTCTGGCATTCGGTTCTGTGTTGTATCTGACCTGCAAATGGCTTTACGGCCGTGAGCTGAGAACCGGACAGGCTGAGTGGCGCACAAGCGACAGCGCGTTTGACATCAGACAGTCCTTTGCCCCTGCATGGGTCGTTGAGCTGTTCCAGAAAGTTCGGGTGGCTCAGCCATCAGTAACCTGTCGTATCCATATGCTGGTGCAGGGCAAGATGAAACTCGACCCGATTCTCGAAGTAGTGCTCGGCAAAGAGTCCTACTTCATTGCGGTCTGGAGAGCGGACGACTCCAACGCCGGTGAAGAAGTCCGGCGCCTTCGTGCCTGAGCATGCCGCAGCCGGAGGGGGGTATGGAAATATCAACAGGTTTGTGCTGCAGAATACGCCGCACTGGCGGTGGTTTAATTCTGCATTAACTTTCTGCGAAGAGAGCCATGCTTGGCTGCAGCAGTTCTCTATGCCCCTTTCCTTTTTTCGTACGGGTGACCCATGTGTGCCCGTTAAGGCCCTTCTGCCATTGCACTCGCATCTATGGCGGACTGGTTTGCACGCCCCCTGCAAACAACTGGCAGAGAGTTCGCAACAAGAGTTGGCAACCATGGGACTCTGCCATATGAATGTCAAATTAAAGGGTTTAAATAGCAGGCAAAATAAGGGGCGGCAAAAACGGCGAATCAGTTCCATCAAACTCTTTGATTTTACCGCAGAGATGCAGACGCTGTGGAAATACTAAGCTTTATATATATGTTTAAACAATGTATAAACATGGAAATTGTGGGCTATGCGAAAAAGTGGGGCAACGGCTCAGGCGTGCTCCTGCCCAGGGAATGGGAAGGAAGCGAGGTCAAAGTCATACTGATAGACAGGACTTTGCAGATAAAAAAAGAGGTTTTCAGCATGCTTGGCGACTGCCTTGAAGACATAGCAGGGATTTATCTGGCAGGAAGCCATTCAAGGGGGGAGCAGGAGAGCGGCTCAGACATAGACATAATTGCGGTGTCCGGGAAGACAAAAAAAGAGATTGTTTCAGGGCGGTATCGTATAAGCATTTACCCCCTGGAAAGCGTCAGAAAATCACTGGCCGGGAACCCGATGCTGATATACCCGAGGCTTGCTGAGGCAAAGCCCATACTGAATGCAGCCCTGCTGGCTGAGCTCAAAAATGCCGGCATAACAAAAAAATCGTTCAGGCCTTTCATCACAGATACCAAAAGGATAATAAGGATAAACAAAAAGCTTATTGAAATGGCCGGGCCTGAAAGCAAAATATCCGACCCGCCTGTCGTTTATTCGCTTTTGCTGAGATTGAGGGGCATTTTCATAATCAAAAGTCTTTTGGGGAAAAAAGCCGGATACTCAAACAGGGCGTTCAGAGAGTGGCTGGGCAGGGAGCTGGGGGAAAACATAGGAGATGCATATCAGGTTTACAGGGATGTAAGGGAAAACAGAAAACCCGGTATAAAAATCAGAGCAGAGCTTGCCAGGAAGCTTCTGGCCCTGCTCGAAAAAGAAGTAAAAAAATATGGCTAACAGAAAGAAGACGCTTGAGAAGGGGGTAGAGTCTCTGGAGAGGGAGATAAAATTGCATGAGGAGAAACTGGAACAGGCAAGAAAGGATGGGAAAATCGACCTGGAAAAATATTACCAGAAGGAGATTGAGGGCTTGAGGAAAACAAAAGAGAGAAAAGAGATGATGCTGGAGAAGTGATTATTAATATTATTTTCACATATATTTTATCATGAATATCATACCACTGGCTTCAGCCAAACGCTTATCGTAGAAGCATATAATAATCTGTGCTGAAACTGGCAAACACAAACATAAGAATGTAAAGGAGCATTAAACATGCACATAAAAATCGGCCTTGAAACCCATATACAGCTGAACTCGAAAAGCAAGCTGTTCTGCGGCTGCAGGAACCCGGCAAACCTTGAGGAGGACCCGGACCCAAACACACTGACCTGCCCGACCTGCCTTGGCCTTCCTGGCTCAAAGCCGAGGACGAACAGAAAAGTAGTTGAGATGGGCATCAGGCTTGCCCTTGCGCTGAATTCAAGGATTGCAGGAAAGACATACTTCTCCAGAAAGACCTATTTCTACCCGGACATGTCCAAGAATTTCCAGATAACGCAGTACGAAGTTCCGCTTGCTTCAGGGGGGTTTCTACAGACCGGCATAAAAAAGATATCAATCAGCAGGATAAACGTGGAGGAGGACCCGGCAAAGCTTGTCCATGTCGGCGGCCTTGGCGGGAAATACGTCCTCGTGGACTACAACAGGGCAGGCATACCTTTGCTTGAGGTTGTGACAGAGCCTGTTTTTGCAAGCCCTGCAGAGGCAAGGCAGTACATACAGAAGCTTGAAACAATACTGGAATACCTGGGCATCTACTACTCCTACTCCAGGGCAGTGCTGAAGTCTGACGCAAACATCTCCATGGAAGGCGGGGCAAGGGTTGAGATAAAAAATATCACAGGCAGCAGGGAGACAGAAAGGGCCCTGAACTATGAGATTGTCAGGCAGAAGAACCTTGTCAGCCGCGGGACAGCTGTAAAAAGGGAGACAAGGATGTGGAATCCGTCTCTGGGTGTCACGCAGGAGATGCGCGGCAAAGAGGAGGAAGAGGAATACGGCTACATCTTTGAGCCTGACCTGACTGCGATAGAGATTGGGATGGCTGAAACAGAAAAAATCAGGAAAGAGATGCCAGAGTTGCCGTCGCAGAAATACAGCCGGTTTGTCCGCCAATATAAACTGCCGGAGGCAGTGGCTGAAAGCCTGACCTCGGAATTGGATATTGGCAACCTGTTTGAGGCGGTTTCAAAGAAGGTGGAGCCGAGGCTTGCAGGCACATGGATTGCCGGAGTCCTGAAGAAGACGCTGAACTGGAACAACCTGAGATATGCGCGGTCCGGCCTGAAGGATGAATGGATAACAGATTTATTGAAAATGTTCAGCGAAGGGAAGCTAACAGACAGGAACACAGAGATTGCAATAAGGAGAATGGCTGAGGAGAAGAGGCCGCCTGCGGAGATTATAAGAAAGCACGGTCTGGAAAAGAGGGAGATAGGGAACCTTGAGGATATAGCAGAAAAGATTCTTGCCTGCAACCAGAAGGCAAGGTCTGACTACCTGTCCGGAAAAAAAGAGGCGCTGAACTTCCTTGTCGGGCTTGCCATAAGGGAAACAAACGGCAGGGTGGAGGCGAACGAGGCGAGGAAGGCTCTGGTTAAGCTCATCGGGAAATAGGTTTCCATGGTGTATAATTTCTGGAAACCTGGCTTAACAAGAGTATAAAAAGCTTAACTGCAATTTCTACTATGGCGGTAATCTCCATTTATGGAAGGCCGGACTGCGGGAAGTGCCATACTACAGAAAATAAAGTCGCGCACTTCCTTAAAGAATGGGGCACAGAAGATAAAAGTTATGGAGAATTTGCAGTAGTTTCCCATGACATGTCCACAGCAAATGGAATGGCAGAGGGGCTTTTTTTTGATGTATGGGATATCCCGGCAACTATTATATCAGATGGGTTTTATAAAGGGTTGCGGTTTGAAAACTGGGAGATAAAAGGCGTGCTTGCAAGATGGGATGGCATAGTGCCTGATTCTGAATATCTAAGAGACGCTATGGACGCAGCGCTTGGCAAATACATGCAGGTTGCAGAAAGATGGGAACGGAGAAAGCCTGCTAATGGCAGGGAGAAAGCATTTCTAAGCCAATTGCTGGGCGGCTTAAAGTGGCATGCCGGCAAACCTGAAGTTGAGCATCTTATAAAAACGCTGAGTGCTGCCCTGGATATTGAGTAAACCGGTTCTGCAGGCTTATGGGAAAACAAATGCCTATATAAATCCAAAATTCTCAAAAAACTTGTGGGTAAAAAACCGGTAATATTGCAGCTCCTTGCCGAGGCGATAGCTGTGGAATTTCCAGATGATGAGAGAATACCAGACAATTAGAGGGGGCAGAGAGTTTCTGTGTATTTTGATGGAAAAGGATGTTATAGTAATGGTAAACAACTAACTGGTTTTGCAGAAGAATTTGCATTAAAAGCAAGAGGCAGATATCCCTTATAATACCTGCCAGCATCTGTTCTACTCCTCCTTCTTCCCGGCCCTCTCAAGCAGGAACGCAACAAGCATCAGCACAAACCCGGCAGCTATTGTTATCGCGAAGTCAACGAAGGTGACAGAGGGCTTCACTATGAGCTCGCCTGCCGAATACACTACAATGGACACTGCAAAACCGAAGATTATGACTGCCAGTATCTTCTTCCATCCCCTTTTTCTGACCCCCAGATTCCTTCCGAGCCAAAGCGCCGCGAAGCTGATGAAATATATGTAGATGCTTGCCATAAGATAGCTTGCTGCTGTTTCAAAATAGCCGATGTGCAGGAAATCTGTTGCAACAGTGTAGCCCCTGTATGTTGCCAGCAGAAAGATAAGTATTGCGAGTATGTACAGGAAGAAACCAAGCTTCCTCTGGATAAAGCTCACCTTTACCTCCCTGGCCATATTGCCCACATAGTCCTCCAGCTTGAATCCCTTTACAATAAGGTATACGCCGAGAGCGCCTATGATTATTCTCCACCCCTCGATGCCGAACACAGCTATCAGAACCAGCGCGATTGCAGGCAGACCAAAAACCAGCCTTGCATACTTCGGGTTGTCCAGGGTTTCAGATATGAAATCCTTCAGCTGGTAGTAGCCTGATTCCAGCCTTTCGGATTGTTTCACAATGACCCTTTTCACAGAGATTATAGGAAGCTTTGACTGTATTATTGGCATGACATGCTCGTCGTCTGCGCCGTCTGTAACAAACACAACGCCATCTGCATGGAATTGTTTCATCACTCTGGACAGCTGGTTTGCTATCTCTATGTCCGATTCCATGCCCCTGTTCTCATGCCCTGTTATTGCAGCAACCTCTGCAACATTGTTTTTCTTCAGCTCCTCATACACCTTCACAGCCTCAAAAAGCGCGTTGAAATCAGAATCCTCCGGGTCGCTGAGCCCGAGCTCATTCGCGCATTTCAAAACACTTTCCTTCCCGATCACTGGGCCTTTGAACTTTGTCTTCCTGCCAATATCATTGTCCCTGTCTACGCTGAGAACCAGCACCCTGTTTTTTTCAGGCATACTCCCACCTTTTTACAGACATCTGCTGAAATCGGCACCATCCGAATCCACTATATAAACTTATGGGGTAGGTATAAAAAGGTTTGTGGATTTTTAAGGGAATTGACGAAGCTTTTGTCATCAAAAGCTTCAGCAAAAAAGGAGGCTAATTTTTTGCTCAGCCCCCTTCGACAAAAAATTTACGCCTTCCACTGAGCTTTTTTCAAAAAAGCTCAATCAAAAAAGGAGGCTAAAAAATTCCTCAGTCCGCTTCGAGAATTTTTTTACCCTTCCACGAAGTTTTTTGTCAAAAACCGAGAACAGTTTTTATCACAAATATGCCACGCCTTAACAGCAGTTCACGGAGACATGCTAATGATAAAACCAGCGCAAACCGCATATATAAACCTTCCATTTAAAAGTTTCTATGGCCAGGCAGCTGTTTGTTTTAAGGAAAGAAATTGACAGGATGAACATGGATATAGTGGACATGTTCTGGCTCAGGCTGAGATATCCTTTCTGCGGGGATGTTTACAGACTGCCCAGATGCGAGTTGTCAGACCTTGGTTATGGCCGCGGCAGCTATGATGTCTGGGTGCCGTTGTATGCCAGGCTTTTGGAGCCGGTTTGCAGGCCGGGCAGCCCGGACCAGACAATCGGCATGGCTGGTTTCCTTTCTGCTGACCTCCCGCTTTTTTACAAGATTATAAAGCGCGTGGAGATTGGAAAAGATGTGGCAGAGGCAAAAGCCGCAAAAGGCATGCCAGCATCTGACAGTAAAAGGGAGGGAGACATTGTAGCAGAAATGCAGGAGCGCGGGGAGAGATACGGCATTGGCCCTGGCGATGTTGCCATCCTGTTCAGGGGAATAATAAAATGGAACAAAGAGATTCAGGCTGCCCATAGGGCAATGATGAATTCAACCCCCAGAACAGTCCGCACGTGCAGAACTTCCTGCAAAGGTGATGATGTTGTGATAAGGGCTATTGTTGCTGGAATGAAACATGAGGCAGAAATTTTGTCAGGGGCAGAATTCATGGAGCAAGATAAGTACGGCGTATCTGTGGATGAGGAAGACGGGCTGACTGTTGCAGGATTGTGTGAAATGTAGTGTTTTCAGTCCTGAGTTCTATGTTTTAGTTTACAATTTTGATTTTCTGTTTTAGCTGGTTTAATGCCAATTTCAGTAGATTTTTTTGATGGGGCTGCCCGGATTTTCACGTTTTTATTGGAAGCCGTAATTTTTTTGTCGAAACGGATTGAGCAAAAAAATAGGCTCCATTTTTGCTTGAGCTTTTTCGTGTCTCGTAGACACGAGATCGTGTGGCTTTGGCACACGAGTTGTGCCACATCTCATGTGCAGAGGCACATGACATCTCTGCATCTCAACTTTCCCGCAGAGATGCAGATCTTGAAAAAGCTCATTTGAACCGGGGTCTGAAGCTCCCAACAAGCAGATGCTGCAAGCAACACCTTAAGCTCCGATGCTGGACCAAGCTACACCACAGCCCCAACAGTTATTTATATTATACTTACTTCTAATTTAAACAATAATAAGTTGCGTGTGTTATGCCAGAGGAAAAATGCCTGTTTTGCGCAATAGCAGCGAACGCAGTGCCTGCCAAGAAAGTTTACGAGGATGAGTCAGCCGTGGCATTCCTGGACATAAACCCGAGGAATCCCGGCCACACAATTGTCATACCAAAAAGGCACTACGGCACGCTTTTCGAGATGCCAGCTGATGATGCAGGCCTGTTCTTCCAGACAGTAAAAAACATAGCCTCAATGGTGCTGAAAGGCACGCATGCGCAGGGCATGAACATACTCCAGAACAACGGCCTTGCCGCAGGCCAGATGGTCCAGCACCTGCATTTCCATCTCATACCAAGGTTCCAGAACGAGGGGCCCGTAAGCCTCGAAGGCATGCTGCAGGTCAAAAGGATGGACGAAAAAACGCTGGACAAGATATCCGCTGCAATAAAGGCAGGCGCAGGCAGCCCTGAGCCCGGGGAAATCGAGGAGCCCGAGCCTGTTGTGAAAAAAAGCTTTGCGCCCCAGAAGCCGAAGGGCGGGGAGCAGGAAGCCGAGGAAGAATTTGAAGAGATTGATTTTGAGTAGGCGGAAATTAATTCTAAGAACTTCTGAAGAAATATTATTTTCTTTGGGTAGAGATGAGTTAGGAGAAATAGTACTGTCTGTGCAAGTATGAATATGATACCCATGTGCTGTTAATCAGGTTAAAAAGATGCTGAAACTATTAAATATTAAGGGGTTAGTTGGTGGATAGGGTGTTGCTTTACCCACTAATATATAACATGTTACTTCTGCTGATAGGTGTTTATTCATTAAGTATCTATAGTTCTCAAAATTCATCCCCCGGAAACGACTTTCACTACCTCTATCCTGTCGCCCGGCTTTATTGCTTCAGTGTCAGGCACAATCTCCCTGTTTTTGATGGCTATGACAATTTCCGGGTTTATCCCAAGCTTTTCCAGAAGTTTCCCGACTGTAAAACCCCTCTCTATGCTGACTTTTTTTCTTTTCCCGAAAACAGAAACACAAACCGCCTTCATATTTCAAATATTATAAAATCAAAATATAAGCATGCCGGGATGGCAGAGTGGCTAATGCACTAGTCTCGAAAACTAGCGTCCGATAAGCAATCGACACACTACAGAGTTGCATAAGTGCGTCCAATGGTTGATGGACTTGCAGGTTCAAATCCTGCTCCCGGCGTGCAGTCATCTCATGCACGCTGTCTTTGAACCGTCCTGTATGTGGTATCTCAGACACTCGCAACATACGCCATGCCTCTCGCAGTCTGTCTCAGTGCATGGGCAACTCTTATCGTTTTCTGCCCTGTTCTGGCATCTCCCCTTTTCCATACTTTTATTTAGCATACGCAATTATATTTATGAAATGCTCGTTCTGCGCCAAGCCCGCTGTAATCTTCCGTAAATACGAGGGCACACACCTGTGCAGGGACTGCTTCTGCAAAAGCGTGGAGGCGAAGGTAAAGAGGAACATAAGGAAATACGGAATGGTAAAAAGCGGCGATAAGATAGCTGTGGCCCTGTCAGGCGGAAAGGACAGCTCAACGGTCCTGTACATTATAAAAAACCTGTTCAGGAAGTGGAGAGGCATGGATATCTTTGCAATATCCATAGACGAGGGGATAAAGGGATACAGGCCCAGCACGCTTTTATATGCAAAAAAATTGTGCAGGCGGCTTGGAGTGAAACACCATGTATTTTCCTTCAAAAAGGAGTTTGGCAGAACTTTGGATGAGCAAATGGGGATTGTCAGAAAGAAAAAGCCGGATATAAAAGAGCCATGCACATACTGCGGCGTGAGCAGGAGGAATCTGCTGAACAGGGCTGCAAGGAGGCTGGGGGCAACAAAGCTCTGTGTCGGCCACAACCTTGATGATGAGGTGCAGGCCATACTGCTCAATTTCCTGCGCGGAGACCTGCCGCGCGCTTCCAGGATGTCCGCGCTGCTGGAGCCAGGGGAAACAACAGGGAAAGGGCTTTTCATCCCAAGGATAAAACCGCTGAGGGAGCTGCCTGAAAAAGAGATTGCCCTGTATGCAATGCTCAAAGGCATCTACCAGAAACGGGCGGAGTGCCCGTATGCAGGCGGGATAAGGTTTGAGGCAAGGGACTTTCTGAACCACATGGAGGCAAAATACCCCGGGATAAAGTTCTCATTCCTATTCAGCTTTGACAAAATAAAACCGTGGATAGAGGAGGGCATTGGGACCGGAAGCGGTGTTGTGGAATGCAGCAAGTGCGGTGAGCCGGGCTCAGGCGGGCTCTGCAGGGCGTGCGAATTGCTGGGAAAATAGAACAGGTCTTCTATTTTCGGTCTTGGGTTTTCCAACTTCTTGGTATTATCACCAATTTCAGTAGAATAAGTATTCCTCTGCTGAGCAGATATGGTAATATTACCAATTTCCGTAGAATTCATTTTTCTTTGCTGAACAAGGCTCAGCTTTTCTGTCTTCGGTTTTCCGTCTCCAGTTTCAATATTATTATCAATTGCAGTAGAATTGTTATGCTTCATGTTTTAGCTTTCAAACATACAGCAAATACTGCCCTTTCTGTCGCCGGATCAACAGTGTTATATACAATTCATACGCAATTACAATATAAAAACCTGCACGGGAAAAGTCCCACACCCCATTGCAAATTTATATATCTTGCGCCCAATATTAAATATAGTTTTCAATTACCAGAATTTGTCTTATATGTCTTCCCCTTTGGGAGAAGGCATTTTTCGTTTTGTAGTTAGGAAATTGCTGTTAGTTCTGAAAATAACTGGAAGAAAATCCACGAAGACTTCTGTCAGTCTTCGGTGAGAATTTAGAACAGCTTGTGGCAGAGTCCCGGGAACGCGCCATCTGAAGCAAGCAATTGCTGTAGAGACTCTGTGCCACATTAAGCATCTCATCGTTTCTGTCCCTCTAATACCCATTCCCAGAAAGGAGGTGAACCGGAAATGGGCCAGCTATTCACAAAGTTTCGCAAAGGTGGCAGGGTTCGACTCTTGGGTACGAAAAAGACTTCTGGTGATTGTCCTCGCGACCGTGCACAAGAGCGGATTTCTGTGGAGTGTGTTCCAGATCATGTCGGTTCAGAAAGCGTTGCTTCTTCCCCATCCAGATAGCTCGTCCGC
>Ga0233423_10001337_pt1 | contig 12401 bp, 5 predicted proteins | sample Watercolumn_Mata_FD_180713 | JGI IMG/M metagenome (GOLD analysis project Ga0233423, IMG submission 180713) | Freshwater microbial communities from Lake Matano, South Sulawesi, Indonesia - Watercolumn_Matano_2014_112_MG | ecosystem: Environmental > Aquatic > Freshwater > Lake | place: Indonesia... | reverse complement strand
CGGGGCCATGGCGAGATTGTTCTTCTTTGCTGATCGGCTCGGCAAGACCGCACGCAGTGTGTTCGACAAAAGTCCGCTGGCATCAGGCAAGGCCTGCTCATTGTGGAACAACCTTGCTCAAGCTATCGAGATACTGGAGGCGATTGAGCAATCGATAGTGTTCGTCGAGCAACTTGCTGCAGGCGGCTTCGAGTCGGAGGGGGCAACACATCTGGATGGATTGGTAAAGGCCGGGCGAGGAGTAGGCGCCGTAGAGTGTCCGCGAGGCACTCTGTATCACTACTATGAGTTGGACGAAAAAGGAAAAATTGTAGCCGCAGACATGATTACGCCATCAGCGCAAAATACGGCGCAGATCGAGCTTGATATTTGCACGGTCGTCGAGCAGCAGATGGCTTTGGACCCTGCTTTGCTGCAGAGCAGTTTAGAGACGCTGGTGAGAGCATATGATCCGTGCAACACTTGCGCAACTCACATGGTGCAGATCAGGAGTGTAAAAGCTAAATGAGTAAAGAGACATTGTTGGCTGAAATGGCAGAAAAACATGAGGGCAGGATGGAGCATGCGTGGCAGAGTGACTACGCACAAAAGGTGATGAGAGCATCGGATGCTGTTCAGGTGATCAAGTCGGGTGATTCTGTCTACATACATTCCCATGCCGCTGCACCAGAGATCCTTATCGACGCCATGGTCCAGAGAGCGCCGGAGCTAAGGGGGGTAAAGGTCCTCCATATTTTGACTTTAGGCAAGGCTGACTACGTCAAACCTGAGTACGCTGACTCGTTCAATGTTCATGCGCTTTTCATCGGTCCCAATGTCAGGCAGGCGATCAATGAGGGGCGCGCCGACTACATGCCCATTTTTCTGAGTGAAATCCCTGGTTTGTTCGAGTCAGGCGAGGTTGCTGTGGATGTCTGTTTGATGCAGGTATCTCCACCTGACGCTCACGGCTTTTGCAGCTATGGTGTATCTGTTGATTGTACGATCTCTGCATGCAAACAAGCTCGATTTGTGATTGCCGAAGTCAACAAGCAGATGCCACGGACGCTAGGGCGTTCATTTGTGCATGTAAGCCAGCTTGATCGAATAGTGGAGACCGATCGCCCATTACCTGAGCTGGTGCCCGCCATACCTACAGAAGTAGAGGAAGCAATTGGGAAAAATGTGGCAGACCTGGTGGAGGATGATGCCACTATTCAACTGGGTATCGGGATGATACCCGATGCGGTGCTCAAATATTTGAGCGACAAGCGCAATCTGGGCGTACATAGTGAGATGCTCTCAGACGGCATCGTCGACCTCATTGTAAAGGGTGTCATTACCAATGAAGCTAAAACTGTCCTACCAGGGAAGGTCGCTGTGAGCTTCATTATGGGGACCAGGCGCCTTTATGACTTTGTGGACAATAACCCTTTGATTGAGTTTCAGCCCAGTGATTTTATCAACGATCCTGTGATAATTGCGGCAAATCACAAAATGACGGCGATCAACTCGGCTCTGCAAGTAGATCTCACTGGTCAGGTCGTGGCCGACTCCATTGGCGATTATCTCTATAGTGGCTTTGGTGGGCAGGTCGATTTTATCAGGGGAGCCTCGCGTTCCAGGGGTGGCAAGGCAATTATTGCCATGCCATCCACTGCTAAAAGTGGCACAGTCTCAAGGATCGTTGCGCGGCTTGCGCCGGGCAGCGGTGTGGTTACGTCTCGTGCCGATGTGCACTATGTCGTCACCGAATATGGTGTTGCTCAACTTTACGGCCGGACGCTCAAAGAGCGCGTGCGAGCCCTTATTGGTATTGCGCATCCTGACTTCCGAGAAAATTTGGAACAAGAGTCGCATTCCTTTCCCTGGTTGCGCTGACGTGAAAAGCAGTGCCGAAGCTCCACAATTTGAATCATTGGATGCTGTCATACAGCACTATTGTGTCGATCCGAGTGTGGGCCTGAGCGAAGGTACTGTAGCGGATCGAATCAAGCAGTTTGGCGCCAACCAGATGAGAGGGCGCAAATCGCATGGCCTTCTGACCATTGTCATCAGGCAATTTCAGGGTACCGTCATTTTGCTGCTCGTTTTCGCGGCAGCTATTTCTTATGTCTCTCATGAGGTAATGCAGGCCGCTGGCATAATGATCGCTGTAGTGATCAATGCAGTGATTGGCTTTATTACTGAGTGGCAGGCAAAAGTCTCGCTGGACAAACTGGAGGCACTGGCAGGACCGACTGCTCGCGTGCTCAGAGCTGGTCACGAACAGGAAATCCCGGCGCACCGAGTCGTTCCAGGGGACATCGCCATCCTGGAACCTGGTGCACGCGTGCCTGCAGACTTGCGCCTTATCGATAGCTACGGACTGAGTATTGACGAATCATCCATGTCTGGCGAAAGCGTGCCTGTCTTTAAGTCTGCCACCAATATTGGTGATAACGATCCGGATGCTCAGATTGCCTTGCAAGGCACGCTCATATTGGCCGGCCGGGGGCGTGGTGTGGTCACTGCCACAGGCAATCAAACGCGCCTTGGACACCTGGGATGCCTTTTGACAGAGGCAGTCTCAAGGCGCACTCCCCTCGAAGAAAAGCTCGAAGAACTCGGGAGGCAGCTAACCGTCGCGATCTTTGTTCTGTGCTCGATCCTGGCTGCCGTGGGCATCTGGCATCAAGAAGATGTCTGGATGATGATTCAGACGGCTATTGCACTGGCCGTTGCTGCCATTCCAGAAGGAATGCCCGTTGTCGCTACTCTGGCACTCGCTGTCGGTACTCAGCGCATGGTGCATGCTCGAGCTCTCATCCGACAACTAGGCGCTGTAGAGACATTGGGATGCACTACCATCATTTGCAGTGATAAGACAGGTACCCTGACGGAAAATCAAATGGTACTTACTGATCTTGTCTGCGGTAGCAGACACCTCAAGCTCTCAGGTGCTGGATATGAGCCAAAGGGTGAGATCACCGAGGATGGGCTGTCGGTAAGTGCAAGCGATGACGGCATGGTCGTCGATTTGCTAAGAGCAGCAGCACTATGCAATGATGCAAAAATCGAGAATCACGATGGTGGCACACAATGGCATGTCCATGGGGATCCGACCGAAGGCGCTCTAATCGCTGCTGCAGGCAAAGTAGGGTTGGTGCATGATCATCTGGTGGGCACCTATCCAAGAACAGGCGAAATACCATTTGACTTAGAGCGAAAAAGAATGAGTACTGTGCATCGTACTCCTGATGGGGGTTGCGTTGTATACACAAAGGGCTCGCCTGAGTCCGTCATGAAAAGGTCTTGTTTTGTGCGTATTGGTGCCGGAGATCGGCCCCTTACGGATCTGGAGCGGGATTGGTTTATCAATAAAAATGATGAGCTGGCGAAGCTTGGTTTGCGGGTCTTAGCAATTGCCCATAGAAAATTTGAAAGCGAACCTGCCGAATTGATGGCAGCTTTTGTAGAAACCGATCTGACGTTGCTTGGACTTGTTGGAATGTCCGATCGGCCACGGGAAGGCGTACAAGCTGCCATTGAAAGTTGCAAGAATGCCGGGATCAAGGTGATCATGGTCACAGGCGATCAACCTGCAACCGCGCAGGCTATAGCGCGTGATCTAAATCTGCTTGATCCACGCACCTCGGGTGATCCAGTGCTGACGGGCAGCGAGCTGAGCAAGATGAATGAGTCTGAGCTGCGCTTGGCCCTGAGAGACGCAACGGTGCTTGCCAGAGTGACACCAGAAATGAAGCTAGCTGTGGTCAGAGCATTGCAGGCTGATGGAGAGATCGTAGCAATGACTGGAGACGGAGTTAACGATGCACCAGCATTACGGCAATCAAACATTGGCGTAGCGATGGGGAGGAGTGGCACTGCTCTTGCTCGTGAAGCATCCAGTATGGTGATCACGGACGATAATTTTGCCACGATGATTAAGGCCATTCGTCAGGGGCGCATCATTTACGCCAATATCAGAAAATCAATTGCATATCTCTTAACTGCCAGCGTGGCATCGGTGATGTGTGTCGCCGGTGCCGTACTGTTTGACATTGGCCTGGTGCTCACTCCCTTGCAGCTGCTCTGGTTAAACTTGATAATGCATGTCTTTCCAGGATTAGGCATAGTATTGCAGCGTGGCGATAACGATGTCATGACAAAGCCGCCGCGCAGCAGCTCCGAACATCTATTGAGTAGTGTGATAAAACAGCAAATCGGCATTAGGAGTATAGTGGTTGCTAGCGCTGTTTTGTTTTGCTTGTATTTGCATGTGTGCATGGGTGGGGCAGTCGCACACAAGAGCACTATTGGACTCGCTACTTTGTCTTTGGCTCTGCTGCTTCAGGCTCTTTCCTGGTCAGGATTGGGTATGGGAAAGGCAATGACAAATATGCCGATGATAGTAAATCTGGGCATTTCTGGTATTTTGCTGATGGCGGCCATTTATGCGCCGGGGCTGCAGGGACTCTTAAACACAGTGGCTCTCAATGCGACTGAGATGCTCCTCGTGGTGCTCGGGGCCTTGTGTTCTGCGATTGCCACCGGCCTCATCATGCGACTGCCAGTTTGGGCAAGGTAATAGATCGAATTATCTTATAGGCTCAGAGTTGCAAACATCTTGGGCATTTCTGCATTTATGTCGTATAACTCACGAATCTTGTATGCAAGTTGGTGTCTCTGGTGCTCTTCACCATGGGTGATGATCACATGCGGATTGTTTTTTGCCATAGGCGAGAGCCACCGCAATAGGTCAGTTTGTCCTGCGTGTGCGCTGAAGCCACCGAGTGTGCAAATTTTTGCACGCACTGGGACAGTCTCACCAAATATCTTGGCTGATGTCGCACCATCGACTAAAAAGCGGCCAAAGGACCCTCGCGTCTGGTAGCCCACGATCATCACGACTGTTTCGGGTTTACTCAGGTTATGTCTTAGATGATGCAATATGCGGCCTGCATTGCACATTCCAGCGCCAGCGAGAATGATGCAGGGACCGGTGACAGTGTTGAGTGTACGTGATTGGTCGGCTGTTGGACAGGGGATGACAGAGGTTAGATCCGATTTTAGTTGTCCTGAGCTGTGCAGGGATACTGCCTCCTCATCCATTAATTCCTGGTGTTTTGTATATAGTTGGGTGGCAGCAATGGCCATTGGGCTGTCGAGATAGATTGGAAACCGCTTGACCTTGTGTTCGCGAAACATGGCGGCCAGGTGGTAGAGAATCTGCTGAGTGCGGCCGACGGCAAAAGTAGGAATGAGAATCTTGCCTTTGCGTTCAACTGCTGTGGTTATCAGTTCTTCAAATTCGGCCACCGTTTCGTCCAAAGGTCGATGGTCACGGTCGCCATATGTTGACTCGATAAAGACAGTATCGGCAGTATCGATGCATGCTGGATCTCGAACGATTGGCGAACCCCAGGCGCCTAGATCTCCTGAAAAAACAATGGTCTGTGATAGATCTTTGTCTGTCACTCTTAACAGCACACTGGACGAGCCGAGGATGTGTCCGGCCTCTACTAGTTTGACTGTGATGCCATCGGCCACATCATGCCAGGAGTCGTATTGAATGCTGCGCATCTGTGCGCATACCCTTTCAACATCGCGAGGTGTAAAAAGGGGCTCTGCCTTTGAAAGACCGGCGCGTTTGCGAATGCGTGTCTCATGCTCTGCATCCTGGCACTGGATTTTAGCGGCGTCCTCCAGAATTAGTTTGGCGATATCAATGGTCCCGTCTGTGGCAAAGATCGGGCCGCGATAGCCGCTTTTTACGAGCAGTGGAAGTCTGCCGGAGTGATCCAGGTGAGCGTGAGTAAGGACGACTGCATCGATGTCCTGTACTGCCAGAAGGCGGGGGATGTGGTTTAGGCGCTCGATTTTACGAGAACCTTGAAACATGCCGCAATCAATCAGGATTCGTGCGGACGAGGTTTCGACAAGATAACATGACCCGGTGACTTCACCTGCGGCACCTAAGAGGGTGACTTTGACGGGAGCAAGTTGCCGGATGTCGTGGGGCGCCTGGAGGTCAACCTGTTGTGGCGATTTGGACAAGTCGAGTCCCTCCGAGTGCCAAAAGACTATATCAATCCAATTTTTTCATTTTGGCGAGTGGCTGGCATGGTTCTAAGGGATGATTGGTTAAGGGAAAACGAAGAATTACTTTCGATTATTGCAAGGAGTCCTTATTTTTAGGATAGAGCTGCATGGAGGCCTCTATACCTGGCCAGCCAATATTCTCCTTTCCTCTGTCGACCAACATGTTTGTGGTTACCCATGGAGCGCCACAACAATCGTCGCCGGATTTCCAGACCTCCCGCCACCTGGCGACCAAGTTTTGATCAAACTCGATTTCGATGCCAATCCACGAGTTTCCACACATTCCATGACTGATCCAGTAAAAATTGGCTCCCTGGCCAGGTCGCTCGGAAGGTCCTAGCAACTGCTCAACTTGAGCTCGTGACATGGCAATCAAATCATAGTCATTCAAAAAATTAGCAAATTGATCGGCACGATTCATAGTGGCTACGTTCATAGGGCTAGGGTCGTTCCAAGCCGCAGCCACAAAGTGATCATTTCGGACGTACTTGAGGATGCGATCCGCTGACACAGCAGAAAAAAACTGTGAGGTCTGAAGAACATGACCGTTTTCATCAACTAGCTCCCATTGCAGCGGAGACTTTTCCACCTCCTTTGGTGCAACGGCCAAACCAAATTTAAAGTCCAGCGGACGATTATTATCTCCGGAGCGTACAAGTCGTCCCGTACGATCTACAAGTAGAGACCTCTTGGGCTGGCCTGGTTGGCTCTGAGTTCCACAGATAATACCCGCACTTATTGGATATACACGTTTGGTATCTTTCGGTAATGAAAAAAGTAATTTCCCGGAAGGACTAATTGCTTTCCATTCATCGCCTTCATTTTTTTGAGCTGCGTAAATGCCTTCGAATAGTCGCTGTAGATGCACATATTCCGGAGCCAAAACATATTTAAACTTTCTATTGATCAAACCCTTGCGATATTTCTTCTCGTGCAATATTTCAACAATCGCCAGGTTGTCGAAAAAATCGCCTGCAAGTGCATAGGTTGGCGATACTACCTTCCCTCTTTTATCAATGTACGCGTTACCCACTCCAGTCTTCAAAGAAACACGAGCTAATCCATTTGCGGCAAATTCGTTTGCATTTGCGAACGCTGGCTCTATGAGCACCTTGCCGCTGGGGCCCATATAACCCCAGACTTCACGGCCTGACCGTATTACTACAAATGGCACCGGTGCACTGTGATTGGTATCATTTATCCTGGCATTAGATGGCGCGTCAACTCGCTTACCAGTCTTGGAGTTGAGCATAAACAATAACGTTGTGCGGTTAAATGGATTGCCTTTCGACACAGGAAAGCAGCCTTGAATCGGAGTGCCAATCGCATCATACTTAGGCTCTAGGATGAGGGTGCCGTCCAATCGACATAGTCCAAAGCCGTCGGGGCCGTGAATCTCCAATATCGTTCCCAGTGGCAGTTTTTTTGCATTTTCTTTGTCAGTTGTTGAGCTTGGCAAATGCACCTTAGACAGAGTGCATTCCACCGGCAGATTTAGTGGTATCGGCTTACCGTCGCCATCTACGACGAGTCCGTCGTAAGAAAACCTCAATGGATTATTTTTGTCTAAATTTGCAAGATAAAAGAAACCATTAGCAAGCCGCTCAACTCGATAATACTCACAGGGGACGATTGTTTTGCCAGCGCGATCAATTACACCCACAGTGTTATAAGCTGTTGCGCTAATTCCCGTACCTGCAGTGCAGAGTATCGCGAAAAGCATAGGGTAGATTTGTCGCATGATGCTCGGTCCTTTGCGAACAGTCAGATCATCATTCATATCAGTTCTCTTCTCGACACTTTGATTTGAACGTAGATGCTCGAAATGAGCCAGGGTTTTTATTTAAAAGGTCAGTGAAACTCTGTTTCGCTTCCTTTGACTTGCCCAACGCCAACAGCGATATCGCTACGGTCATTGGTTTTTCGGAGGAGTCTGGGGCTATCGCAACTTTCAACAAGGGCTCAGTGTCTGTGACATTTCTCTTTGGATACTTTAGAGCATCCATGCACAGGCGCTGAATAGCTGCAGCATGAGCGTTTCCTTTGTTGATTTCCAGTGCCATCGAGGATGCCTGCAGCGCGTTTTCATTTTTCCCTTGCAAATACCAGCATTCGCCAAGCAGACCAAAGTTTTCCGAATCGGGGTCGGCTCTCAGTGCTTGTACAAAAAGGCGTTCTGCTTCAGATAGCTTTCCTGTATCCAAAGCAGCCAGTGCTTTATCCGTGAAAGTCTGGCCGTCCATCACAATTGACAGACGTCCGTTATCCTTACCTCTTATGACTATTGAATTAACTCCATTAATTTGAACCGTTCTGCCATCACAGATTGCTCCCATTCTGCTTCCTGGTTGTTCCTCTGTGGATTCTTCATAGTCAATGGCACCATTGGGTAGGTCAAGTTTAACGAGTGCTGGATACTTGGTGGCAATTATGCGTCGTAACTTAATGTCTTCAATAGAGCTGCCGGCCTTAGCAGGATTCGTGCTTCTTTGCAGGCACTCATCGAAAAGCCCCATTGCCTTCTTTTTCAATTTTGCGCTCTGATTCTTATCGGTCAAATGCCTTTCATGACTAAGTAGTAGTTCGGCGAAACTCATTTTGATGTCTGCGTGTTGTGTAACATCAGTGACTGTGGTCTTGGTAAGCCTATTTAAGACATAGTCGTACAGGGACTCTGCTTTCGTAAAGCTTTGGGAGTCTTCGTAAACAATGCGCAATCTGGATAGCACCGCAGCGAAAGGTGACAAGTCCACACTAGTGGTGTTAGATGCGGTGCTCACAGCCTTGCGCAAATATTTGTCTGCTGACGCGAAAATCCCTTGCTCTAGATAGCCGTCTGCAATTGCCAAATATTGTGCCTGCAAGATAGCCTTATGAAACGATTCGGGACAAGGTCCTTTACCTGACTCCTGTTCCAATTCTTTGAGCAATTGTTCGCTCTGTCTAGTTTCCTTGGCGCTGATAGATGCGAGCACCTGTTCGACCTTAGTCGAGGCTTGAGATGAGGCATTTAACAGAGTTGCTGTCATTGGGTTCGTTTTGTCTGCATAGTTGTTATCGGGCCTGGGAAAGCACTCTGCAATATCCTTGTGTTGTCCTTTATCCTGGTAGGATTTTGGCAGTCGAGTGCGGAGTGACTTTGGATCAATGCCAGTTGTCGGTTGCAGCTCCTCGCGAATATTGATGAGCTTTTCCAACATCGCTATTTTCGAGTCTTCTCCTCTGCACAGATCGATAAAGGCATTATCGCGTTCACGCTGGAAGGACTCGGTGTTGCAGAATAGTTCAGATCGCTTCGCAACTTTTTCCATTCTCTCTTGAAATTGAGAACCTCCAAACTCTCTAAGCTGGTGTATAAGACTGCGCGTACATGCGTCGTAGTCAGGCTGAGGCTTATAGGTTAAATAGCACTCAATGGCTTTGTCCAGATAAGACTGTGCGATGCTCCTTTGCCCAAATTTTGAGGCGGTGCTAGACACGTTCAGCAGCGTCAAAATGTACGCACTCATTCGTGCTTGTTTGTGCGGAGCCGCAAGAATCATTTCTGTAGTAGCCTTCGTGATTGACTCTTTGTCGCGATTTGCTTTTGCGAGTTCGCGTTGCTGCTTTTGCTGTTGCAGTTGACGCATTATGAGTGCTGCCTTGGCGGGCTCAGCGTCTATTTTTTCATTTCCCTTCCCTCCGATTGAGTCGAGTAGCTTTTCCGCCTCGTCTCTACGTAAGATTCGCCCTTCATCGTAAAATTTTCTGGAGGCTTTATTCAAATCTTGCCTGGCATCAGCAATTTGTTTGAGTCCTATCTCAGACTTGGCTCGTAGTAACAGTAAATCAGCAGACAGATTATCTGGAAAAGCTTTCTCAAACGTCTTGTAAGCGTCTTCAAATTTACCCTGTTCAAGTAGATAACTACCTCTTCGAATCAGCAGAACGTTCCCTGTATACTTTGTATCCAAAAGATTGTCTTTGTCACTGTATTTGATGGCAGTATCGATTGATGCCAATGCGCCATTCACGTTGCCTTTCTTTGAGAGTATCTCAGCCTGAAACATGTGCGCTCTTGGATCTTCTGGATTATCTCGAAGCCATTCATTGACAGCTTTTTCTGCATAATCCAAATTGCCACTTTCTAGAGCGTTACTCACGCCAGTATGACGTAAATAAGTCTTTTGACTCTCCGTGACACTTTGGTCTCTTTGTTTTCTGGGAGGTTCAGGGAATATTGCATCTTTCGAATACAGCTGTGCCGACGAAATCGAGTCGAAGCCACCATTGCGAATGCTTAAAACAAGCGTACCAGCAGGCACTCTATAGCCTTCGATATATGCGATTTCTTTACGCCAGTTTTCCGGGACCTCTACGGGATTGTTCAGCAGACCTTTCAAGGCAGACTTGTTTATCGAACATAACACCGGCTCTATATTTATGTTAAGCCTTTTGCCACCACTTTCAAGTTTGTCTATAGTGAGGAAAGAGATTTCTGGAAAGTGAGCTTTGTAGGGATTTACGAAATATGCGGTGCTGTTCTCCTTAAATGACGCTGCTCCAGTTAGCTCTTTGAGGACGTCGAGGTCAAAGACGTCAGTCCTTGTGGCAAGAGCTTTCAATAGTTTTTCGATGTTTTCGTAGTTAGACCTCGGCGGTTTAAGGTCAGTAACTTGCAACATTTGCTTTTTCTTTTCAGTCTGACCGCTTATTGCTGAAACCTTGTCAAGGCAGGCTTTGGCAGGCAGAGACATCCCAGCCGCAGCAAATAGCGTGGCAGCTTCTATAAATGTTTGCTTTGTCAGGTCCTTCTTGCCCTGCTTCTCTTGTATGATCGCGAGAAGATACGAGTAGTAGGGCCTAAAAAATGTTTGCCCTGAGCTGACTGCAGGCAAGACCGATTGCGCTCGCGAATACTTGCCGAGGTCAGTAAACAGTAAGGCCGCATTAAATTTGCTCTGATCGGAAGAGCGTTTGAGTGTTACGGACCTTTCGATATCAGCGAGGGCATCATCAGTGCGTCCAAGCTTTATAAACAGCCGGGCGCGGCTCAGCAGCCATGCAGGATCAAGTGTCATACCGTGCCACTGAGCTTTTTGGTCATCATAGCTATCTATCGCGCGCGTCCACTCCCCAATGGCTTCGGCGAAATGCTTGGTTGCGGCAACATTTTGTGCGCGTCGAGCGTTAAATCCACCTGGCGTGTTGCTTATGCCGGTAGTGCATCCCCGCAATTTTTGATCCCAATCTGTAGGTGGTACACCCTGCTGCCAGGGATCTGTTTGCATAACCTGATTGTAGGTCATCGAGTCTGTCACGCGTTTATCTAAATCTTGCTCGATTGCAGCATTTACGTCACGGGTCGAAACCGTCCAGACAAGCAGGGACAGCCAGAGATATTTGTACGGTGATTGGGCGGGTTGTCTCACATGAGTGTCCTCGAATTGCAAGATTTATCGATCAATTTATGGATCTTGATTTTAGTGCATCAATGAGGTCTTGTGTTCGATCCTAGAGCTGACAGCTCGATTCTTTGGATGGAGTTTCTTCATCCTGCGCAAGTACTTCAAAGCCTCTTTCTCGCAGCCGAGAGGGAAATAGTGGTTGAGAGCCAGGTGCATCTTAAGATTCTTGGGGTACGCAAAGAGCTGCATCTCGGCTGCTTTGAGGAGTATTGCTTGTTCTCTAAGATCAGGGCGGCGCCGGGGCGTGTCACTTGAGAGATCAGTTGCCGCACAATATAGATAATAGTCGGGAAGATTTGCTATCCACCAGAGATTGTGTCGGATCAACGGATCCAGTACGTCTGGTGTGTATCTGCCAAAATATATCTTAAACTGGTCCAATTTATCGTATGCCACCATAATTTCTGCTCTCAGGACTAGATCGTTCGGATTTATTGCTAGAGCAAATTCATTTGACCAGATTGTGCGCGCAGGGATGTCCATGCCAAATAGGGATTGTCCATTTAAATCAAGTTTGTGGGCAATACGGGATAAAGTGGTGCTGCGTTTGCCGGCGACAAAGTTGTACGTTTTGATCGCTCGGGTAACGTCTATTGGCTGAGGAGCCTCTCCAGTCATCAGGCAAAAGCGGTCGTACCAGGCACGGCTCAAGGGCTTAATTTTTTCGTTTATACGGGCTGTTTCTTTTTTGTCAAACTCACTGAACAATGTCGCGAAGCTGATGAGAGAATCGAGATCTGGGCTCTGTTGTGTAAGTTCGGTTTCGAGGCGTTGCTGAATATGTGCAAAGAGACTGGGACGCTCTGAGTGGATGCCCTGCATGTCATATCGGCAAACGCTGAATAAACGTGATTGCGGGAGATGATCGATAAACCAGCGTAGCTGTCGTTC
>Ga0233423_10001335_pt1 | contig 12407 bp, 8 predicted proteins | sample Watercolumn_Mata_FD_180713 | JGI IMG/M metagenome (GOLD analysis project Ga0233423, IMG submission 180713) | Freshwater microbial communities from Lake Matano, South Sulawesi, Indonesia - Watercolumn_Matano_2014_112_MG | ecosystem: Environmental > Aquatic > Freshwater > Lake | place: Indonesia... | reverse complement strand
GATGTTCTCGAAAATTGGTCTCGATGTTCTGGCGATATTACTCGCGTTCACCCAAGTTCTGTGCGCAATTGTCAACCTGACCTTTTCACCGCCATCCCCCGCAGCCATTCCAACCCCCACCCTCGCGCCTTCTGTGCTCATCGCAGCCGACGCGTACCACATCGTGTTTGCCTCCGATCGCGATCGGCGTTCCTATTTGGATATTTACACGATGAACGCCGACGGCTCAGACGTCAGACGCCTGACCGACAACCTCGCCGACGACAAGACGCCGGTCTGGTCGCCGGATGGCAAACGCATCGCGTTCGCCTCTGATCGCGACGGTAATTACGAGATCTACGCCATGGACTCCGATGGATCACGCGTGACACGCTTGACCAACCATCCGGCGTTCGATTGGCAGCCGACCTGGTCGGCGGATGGTCAGTGGCTGGCGTTCACGTCCAATCGAGCCGGCAATTGGGAAATCTATAAAATGCGAGCAGACGGGGCACAGGTAACGCGCTTGACTTGGGACGTTGCGTTCGATTGGGAGCCGGCGTGGTCGCCGGACGGGCAGTCCATTGCGTTCACGTCGGATCGCGATGGCAACTATGAATTGTACCTGATGCGCGCGGATGGTTCTGCGCTGCGTCGTCTGACCTACGACTCGGCAGTTGATCGCGACGCAGCGTGGTCGCCGGATGGCAGGCGCATCGCGTTTCTGTCGCAGCGCGATCATACGTGGGATATTTACCTCCTGCAAGTGGACGGCTCTGCGCCGGTGACGCGCGTAACGCGGAATGCAGGAATCGTGCAAGCGCCGGCGTGGTCGCCGGATGGCACCCGCATCATCTTTGAAGCGGAGACGCAAATCCTCTCGGTCAATGCGGATGGCTCTGGACTAGTCCACCTGTCGGGCGGAACCGGAGTGAGCGTGCATCCGGCGTGTTTGCCCGGAACGCGCTAGTCCTACCATGTCAAGTCAGCCACGAAAGACACAGAGGGAATATAGATCGCGGAGGCAAACACTCGACTGATGATGAGGTTGGCCAGAAGAGACTTTCTTTGGGAACTCTCACTTAAAAAGACGAACGTCATCGAAAAGGATCACCTGCTGATTCTTCGTTGGAGGCGCCGTAGGATTAACCGATAAATGATAACCAGCGATACCATTCAAGTGCAGAACGCCATCTCCTGTAGAAATATCATCTCGCCACAGAAAACTGGCAAGCGGAGCGCGGATATTATTCCACTCTCCGATCTTCAGCCCCGACCAAGTGTAGATCCATAAATCCCCATCCTGTTCCGCGAGTTCAAGACGAACGCGCACATCGTGGTTGGGCAATACCCAAAACCTGACATCCGTGAAACCAGTCCAGTCTTGACCGATGTCACTCAGCACCTTGAACATGAATCCTGTTCCTGTATAAGCATAGGTCACTTGTAGTGCTGTACTGCCATCCTGGGAAGTCCCCTTCTCAAACGAGACTGTGGCTGAGAGTCCCTCGCCGGTCGTCCGCTTATAGGTCTCTACGCGGTAATCTTCTTTTACGATGTTTTCATAATCATCAATGACGCCGTTGAAAGGCAGAAAGAGGATCGCGTTATCGCAAGCCACGTTATTCTTCGATCCATGCTCGATATATATACCTTCCAACCGATTGTTTGAAAGTGTATTATCACTAATGCGGTTCGCCATACTGTCAGCTTTAACCCAGATACCGCGAGCACCATTCCCCGTGACTATGTTCTTTACCAATACATTCCCGGACGAGCCCGAGATGACTATTCCATTCGTTCGATTGTCAATCACCTGATTCCCCTCAACGACCAAGTTGGTTGTCCCGTAGTACAAGCTGATGCCATCTTGTTCTGGGAACGCCTCCGACAAATGATTTCCGCTGATGACATTGTCCGCAATCGTAGAGTGGCTGGATTCCATGACCTTGATTCCGGCGGAATTGCCAGAGATTCTGTTCTTGAGGATAGCGACGTTCTTGCTTGCAGCAAGCCGTAGCCCATCGCGTGGATGCCCAGTGATCACATTTCTTTCAATGACCACATTTTCAGCTTCCGCCACGAGTATGCCCCGAGATCGACCGGCTCCGTTTCGAACAACACTATCGCGCAGGATGAATCCATCGGACGAGATGGTTAATCCGCCGGTACTGGCGTGCTCTCGAATTCTTGCCGAGCCGAAATTCAGGTCATTATGAGACACATATTCAATTGTCGAGCGCAAGATCATTCCTTTCGATCCATGGTAGTAAATAAACTTGTAGCCCAATGTAGGTGAGGACGCGGTAACTACGCTGTCCTCAATCACCAAGCTTCCCCCGGACAAAACGTCAATGCTAGAGATTCTCTTGGTGACGTCCAGCATGATCAGAGTGCTGCGTACCAGGCGCAGATTCCCGCTGGCTTCAACCTTGAGATTGCCGCTCACGGTAACTGTTTTATCCGTAATTTCCATCGGCTCTGATACTGTCCAGCCGTTCCCATAGTAAACTTTCGGAGAGTCTAAAGTTGGTGTTGGAACACGCGTCGAACTTGGCGCAGCCGTGAGTGTTGAGGACAGTGGCGGTAAAGGCGTTGATCCTGGGGTGACTTCAACCTGCGGCGCTGCTGACCTACATGTTGCGAGGAGAAATGCAACAGAACAAACCACGATGACTCGGACACATTTGCGCATGTGGTCTCCTTCAATACTCGTACACACTTCCGCCAATAAACTCGCGCAGCACCGAGTCTGGCGGCACCGGCGAATCATCTTCTACCGGCGTCACGGCTTGCAGGAGCGCGTGGACGCGCTTGGCACGCACATACGCATCTTCATGCAGTGGATCGTTCTGGAATTCCTCTTCCCAGCGCGTGAATTGATCCAGCAGGCGCGGGGGATAGAGGGGTAACTCGAAAGCCAGACCGGTGTTGACGATGCAACCCGTCTCGGTGATGCGCGGGATGATGTTGCGCATCTCGCTGCCGCGGACATAGTGCCAGTGCAGAAGTGTGCGGCGCGGATCGTACGCGCGGTGCGCCGCGTCGCGCAGCATCCGCCGGATCAGCCGCAAGTCGGTCCACCGCACGTACTTGTTGTCGGGTCCCTTCATCTGGAGCAGCGGTTCAAGGTAGAGTTTGAATTTCTGTTCAGGCGGAACATCCTTCGTCATTTCGGGAAACAAGCCGTGCAAACTGTCTATGAGAATGAGGTCGCTCGCCTGCAGTTTCATCGGCGTGCGCTCCAGATAGCGTTTCCCGGTTTTCATATCGTAGAAGGGAATCCGTACCTCTTCGCCGGCGATCAGGCGCGCCAAATGCTGACTGATTAGCGCCAGGTCGAGCGCGTGCGGCGTTTCGAAATCGTAATCGCCAAACTCGTCTTTGGGGTGCAGTTCCAGATCGAAGAAATAATTATCCACGTTGAGCGTCACGAGGTTTAGCCCGGCGCGCTTGAGCCGTTCGCCAATTTTGATCGTCGTCGTCGTTTTGCCGGACGACGATGGTCCCGTGATGATAACCGTCTTTAATTCCGCGCGACGCTCCAGGATCAGCGTTGCCGCGTTCTTGATCTCTTCGCCGTACATCGCCTCGGCTTCCTGAACGATGGATTGAAATTCACCGCGCGCGATGCGCGCGTTCAAGCCCGCGACGGTGTTGACGCCGCGTTCCACCGCCCAATCGAGCGCGTGCCACAATTTCGCCCACGGAATGCTCGCCGCATCGCGCGGCGTTTGCCCCGTATGCGCGTACGCGTGCCGCAGCCGCGCGCGCTCGGCGCGATAGAGAATGTACGCCTTGGCGACCCGGGCATGTCCATTCTAGATCAGCACCTTTTCGACGATATCCTGAATTTCCTCGACCGTCGGAAGGTGTTCCGGCGGCGTTTGCGCCTGCAATATCTGAACCACTTGCTGGCTCAAGCGTTCCGCCGTTGCGCGGTCTCGCCCACCCATCTCCACCGCCGCGCGATAGATCGCGTTCGTTATGCGATCCGGATTGAACGCGACGATTGCGCCATTCCGTTTGACTACACTCTTGATCGTAGACATCCTATCCCCCGCAGATGGCGTATGGCATATAGCAAATCGCGTATTGCCACAAGCCAGACGCGATACGCGCACTACGTGTATCCGCGCTTCACCACCACGCGATCCAGATCATTCGCCACAAGCGTGTTCGGGAAAATTGCACGCGCTTCCGCTTCGATCACCGCGCCGGAGTAGCGGCGCGAAATGTGCGTGAGAAACAACTGCTGGGCGTGGGCGTCCCGCGCGCAGCGCGCCGAGTCGGCGGCGGTGATGTGACCGAATTGCCGCGCGATCTCCGCGTCCGCTTGGACGTACGTCGCCTCCATCACCAGGGCGTCCGCGTCGCGCGCTGCCTCTAGAACCTGCTCCGTGCGCGCAATATCGCCGACATAAACGAGTTTTGTCCCCGGCACCGGCGCGCCCAGGACATCCTCCGGCTTGACGACCACGCCGTTCGCCAGCGTGAGCGTTTCCCCGGCGACGAGGCGTTTGCGCTCAGGTCCAACCGGCACGCCGAGTCTCTCCGCCTGCTCGACGAGGAACGGGCGTTTGGTCTTTTCCTGAAACACATAACCGAAACAGCCGCTGCCGCGATGAATCACCGGAAACGCGGAAATCGTCAGGTTCTTTTCCTGCACCAGCACACCGGGCTTGACCTCGACGTATTCGATCTCCATGTCGACTTCTTTGCCGCGCAGCACGACCTTCATTAAATCGCGCACGCGGTCAATCGCCCAGCGTCCTCCATAAATCTCGATGAACGAGATGGCTTCCCAGCGCCCGAAGGTCGAAACGATGCCGCCCAAGCCCAGGATGTGATCGAGGTGACCGTGCGTCAGAAAAATGCGGCGCATCTCTTTGAAGCCAAGCCCGCTTCGCAGAATCTGACGCTGCGTCCCTTCGGCGCAATCCAGCAGAAAACGCTGTCCTTCGTGAATCAGCAGCGTCGAGGTCATGTTGCGCTCGATGCTGGGCGCGGACGCGGATGTACCGAGAAAACAGAGTTCAAACATGCTCTTGCGACCTCAATCCTGCCAGCTCCCACGCCTCGACGACTGCCTCGCGTCCCTTGACGTGGAAAGGCATGATCGGATTTGCCGTGATCTGCTGGCGGATGCGCGCATAGGTTTGCGCGCTCAAAATGACCTGCCCGCCGCCCGCCCATTCCTGTAAACGCTTCGCCAGATTAACCGCGTCGCCGATCGCCGTGTAATTCATTTGCTGTTCCGTGCCGATGTTGCCGACGACCGCTTCGCCGGTATGAATGCCGATGCCATAGTGCAGGCGCAGTCCCTCCGGCAGCCGGCGATGGAGACGCATCACGGCGGCGCGCATCGCGAGCGCGGCGCGCGCCGCGCGCAGGGGATGATCGCTTTGCGGGAGCGGCGCGTTGAAGATGCCCATGACCGCATCGCCCATGAATTTATCCAGTGTCCCTTCCTCCTGCAGAATCGCGTCGGCGGCGAGGGCGAGATAGCCGTTCAAAATGTCCACGAGTTTTTCGGGCGGCAGTTGTTCGCTGAGGGACGTAAAGCCGCGAATATCCGCAAAGAGAATGGTGATCTCCTGACGCTTGCCGCCGAGTTTCAATTGATCGGGGTGATCCTCCAGGCGATCCACGACCGCCGGCGCGACGTAACGGCGAAACATTTCGCGCATTGCCTGCAGGCGTCGTTTTTCGGTCAGGTCGTCCACCACGATTGTGATCCCTTGCGGACTGCCTGCCATGTCGCGCAGTGACGAGATACTGAAACTCAGATGCACCGTCCCGCGAGAAGGCAGGTCCGATTTGATCTCCGCCCCAACGTACTGCGTCCCCGCGCGCTTGACCTCCTCGACGAGATGCGGCAGGGGTGTGGCGGCGAGCGGCGCGAGCGTCTCTCGATAATGCTGCCCCAGCGACTGAGCGGCGGGCATCACGAAAATCGTCTCGGCGGCGCGGTTGAACGCAGTGATCCGGTCCTGCAGGTCGGTTGCCAGGACGCCCGAAGCAATGCTGGCGAAGATATTATCCTGAAACGTCTTGAGCGCGCTGATCTCCTTCATCTTTTGCTCTACGTTTTCGAACAGGCGCGCGTTTTCAATCGCGATCGCGGCTTGGTCGGCAAAGGCGCGCAGTGCGTCGAGATCGGCGGGCTGGAACATGCCGGCGTGCAGACGATGATCCACGTACACCACGCCGATGACGCGATCGCGCGCGACCAGCGGGGTGCAGAGAATCGAGCGCAGGTTCAGACTGATGACACTGTCTTGCTCCGCAAAGCGCGGGTCACGCTGTGCGTCCGTCGTCAGGATCGGCTGCGCGGTCTGCGCGACGAGTTCGACGATGCTGCGGCTGACGTGAAACGCGGGGCTGGTGATTGTTTCGCGATCCATGTTCCGCGCGACCTGGAAGACAAGGCGCCCGGCTTCGTCCGTGAGCATCAAAAAGCCGCGCTCGGCATGAGTGACCTGAACGATGGTGTCCATCGCGCGGTTCAACACCGTCTCCAGTTCCAGTGTCGAATTGACCGCGCGGCTCACCTGGAACAAACCGAGCAGTTGCGCGCGCTCTTTGTCCTGCTGTTCCAGTCCGGCGTTGAGGCGCTCGAGGAAAAGCGCGAGTTGCGAAACGCGGGCGCGCGTTTCGCTCGCGTGAGGTATCTCGCTGCGGTGTTCTTCGAGCCATTGGGCAAGGTCATTCAAGCCGCGCCGCAGGTCGGCGATATCCGCGCGCGCGCGCGCGATGGTGGTGATGGATACGTCTGACATGGTTCATTCGGCGAATAGCGAACCCTGGCACTCCCTGGCACTTGCGTAACCGCAGGTGCAAGTGTGGCGAATTACGATAGCAATCCGCTGCACGCCATACGCGAGATGCCGTCTGCTATTTTCCGCTCAACCCATTCAACTGCCTTTGGGCTTGCTCTTTCAAGTCGGGCGGCGCGCTGGGGTTGCTGACGACCATCTGGAACTGACGTCGGGCTTCATCCTTGTTGCCGCGCTCCAGCATCAGCATCCCCATTCCGAAATGCGCGTCGGGCAAGTTGGGGTCAATCGCGATCGCGCGCGTCATACTGCGCAGGGCTTCTGCCGGCTGTCCCTGCATCCGCTGGACATTGCCGAGACGCCACAGGGTTTGAGCGTTGTTCGGATCGAGTTTCAACGCCCGTTCGAAATTCGCGCGCGCGTCGTCGTATCTTTTCCACTTGACGAACAGATCTCCCTGCCCCGTCAGTAATTCCAGATCGTCTGGCGCCAGGTCACGCCCTTGGGTGAAATACCTATTCGCGCGCTCGAAATCGCCGAGCAGCGTCGCCAGTTCTCCGGCTTGGGCGTAGGCATGCAGGAACTTGGGAGTCGCTTTGATCACCCGGTCGTACTCGGCGAATGCGGCGTCGAAATCCTTGCGGCGCGCGTACTCATCGCCGAGGTGGACACGCGCCTGCGTATCCAGGGGATTGAGGGCAATGCGGGTCTTTGCCGCGCTTTGCGCATCCGGTGTCGCCGGGCTGAAGATTTTCGAAAGCGGCGTGCGGAAGACGAACGCCAAACTGCCGCACAAAACCAACGCCAGGATGACTACGCCCAACACAGCAGCTATCTTCCAGCGCGCTGCCGGCGCGGGTTGCATAGCCGTCGGTTTGATCCGACGGCTCACTGGCTTGGGCGGCGACTCGACCGGCGGCGCGACCGGCTCCGGAACCGTGGGTGGCGGAGCGGCGACTGGCGCAATCGGCGTCGGCGGCGGAGATCGCAAAGCATCCCGTGGGGAAAGCGTGGCGACGCTTGCCGCTTGCATGCTGGCGGCTTGCTCCAGCGCGGTCATCAGTTCGGCTGCGCTGGAATAACGCGCGGCGGATTCTTTCGCTAATGCTTTGAGCAGGACACGTTCGATCTCTTGGGATAGATCGGGGTTGAGCGAGGTCGGCAGCGGCAGGGGCGTATAAATGTGATCGTGGATGACCGCGTAGGGCGTGTCTGCGTTGAACGGCACGCGCCCGACGAACATCTCGAACAACATGACGCCGAGCGAATAGATATCGCTCCGTTCGCTCGCCGGATCGCCGCGTGCCTGTTCCGGCGAAATATACTGCGGCGTGCCGATTAGCATATCCTGCGACATCGTCGAATCGCCGGCTTGGGCGATGCGCGCGAGTCCGAAATCGGTTAGAAAGATGTGACCGTCGTTCGCGCGGATTACGTTCGACGGCTTGATGTCGCGGTGCAAGACGCCGTGCGTGTGCGCGTGCGCGAGCGCCTGGGTGACCGGGTGAATGATGGCGAGCACGCGCGGGATGGGGAGCAAGCCGTCGCGCAAAACAGCTTTGAGCGTCCTGCCTTCGACAAAGCGCATGACGAGGTACGGCGTACCTTGGTGTTCCGCGAAATCGTAGATCGGGACGATATTGGGGTGGTCGAGTTTGGCGACGATGCGCGCTTCGCGCACAAAGCGCGCATTGAAGTTGGTGTCCTCTTTGAATGAGGGATGCAGCACTTTGATCGCGACGTTACGATCGAGCGCGGGGTGATACGCCTTGAAGACGGTTGCCATTCCGCCTTGCCCGAGCGCCTCGATAATCCGATAGGGACCTACAATGTCGCCGGGTGAGATCGGCATCGAAATCTCTCCGCCAAAAGTAGACAGGTAGACCCGTAGACAAGGAAACAGGTACCTTGTCTACGGGTTTCCTTGTCTACTTGCCCACTTTTCTACGGACCAACGCTGAGTGTCTCGTAGGGCCAGCGCTCGCCGTCGGCTGGCACATTATTGATGAGCAAGCGCTGATTCGAGCCGTCTGCCCGCATCACGAAAATTCCCCATCCTTTCCCATCTTGGTCGGAGCGATAAAAGATGAGACTACCATCCAGCGACCAGGTGGACTGAGTCGCTTTGCCTTTGCCGAAAGTGAGCTGCGTTTTTCCACTCCCATCCGGGTTGATCACGAAGAGATTGATCTGTCCTTGCCCGCTGTCAGCGGAATAGACGATCTTGTCTCCCCGCGGCGACCAGCGCGGGATTTTGCCATCGTCGCGCGTGATCATCGTGGATCTGCCAGTGCGGATGTCATACGTCCACAAACCGCACTGGGTCGTATTCGGCTCGCACGTGGAATAAACCAGCCGATTGCCATCCGGCGCCCAGACGGGGCTGAAGCCTGGAATGAGTTCCGTTTTGCCGGTGCCATCGGGATTGATGACCATGATTTTCGTATCACCCTTGGTGAGTTTGCCTTGCAGATATACCAGGCGTTTCCCATCAGGTGACCATTGGACGCAGCACGATTCGCCAGGGACGACCTTGCGCGGCGCACCGCCGTCAATATTCGCGACGTACAATCCCTCGTCTTTTATCCGATAGTACGCGAGGCGCGCCCCGTCCGGCGAGATGGCAGGCCACAGGGCAAATTCGATCACGGCGTGTGCGTCCGTGCCATCGGCATCCGCAATAAACACGCTCCGGCTTTCCGGCAGATCGCCCGTCACCGTGCTGTACGCGATCTTGCCGCGCAAGCCGGTGACGACCGGCACATTGGTTGGCGCGCCGCTGGTGGTCGCGGTTGCCTGCGCGCGGGTGGGTGACGGCACAGGCGTGGAGGCAAGGGTAGGACCGGCAGGGCTCGCCTGTGTCACCGAAGGGACTGAGGCCGCCGCGCGGGTCGGCGTTGTGAGAACGACGCGCAGCGGCGTTGGTCCAGAGGGGAACATCTGCGGAATCGTGATTAGCGCGATGCCGATGCATCCAATCAAGGCGAGTACCATCAGCAACGCCACCGCCAGGGGAAACCAGAGACGATTCTTCGGCGGGCGCGTCGCGTCTCCCGGCGGCGTTTTCTCTTTTGCCCGAAGCAGCGGTCGCGCGCGCGGCAGGGCGATTTGCGCTTTCGGTTTATACTCGAGCAGTGGAATCGGCGCCGCCGGTTCGTCCTCCACGCGGGGACCGCGCACGGCGTTCTCCAATGCGCGGATCATCTCGCGCACGCTGGCATAGCGATCCTTGGGATGCTTGGCAAGCGCCTTGAGCAAGACCTGTTCGACCGCCGGCGGGACTTTGGGATTGAGCGAGCGCGGCGCGGGCGGCGGATCGTTGATCTGCGCGAGGATCGTTGCATACGTCGTCTCGGCGGAAAAGGGCAAGCGCCCGGTGAACATCTCGTACAGGATAATGCCCAGCGAGTACACGTCGGTGCGAACGTCCACCGGTTCGCTCTTGGCTTGTTCGGGCGAAAGATAATGCGGCGACCCGATCATCATATCTTGCGAGGCGGTAGACTCGCCGCTCTGCGCGATCCGCGCCAGACCAAAGTCGGTGAGATAGACATGCCCCTCGCCGTCAATCAGGATATTGGACGGTTTGACATCGCGGTGCAGCACCCCGCGCGCATGCGCGTAGGTCAGCGCGTCGGCGACGGGATGGATGATGTTGAGGATTTGCTGCTTGTTGAGTTTTTGCTCTTTGAGGACGTCTTTGAGGGTTTTGCCCTCGATGAATTGCAGAACCAGGAAGGGCGTACCCTCGTGTTCACGGAAATCGTGCACGGCGACGATGTTCGGATGGCTGAGTTTGGCGATGACGGTGGCTTCCCGCTGCAGGCGCGTCACGAAGGAGCGATCCTCTTTGAGCGCGGGGTGGATGACTTTGAGCGCCACATAGCGGTCGAGCGTCGTCTGGTAGGCTTTGTAGATCGTCGCCATCCCGCCCTGACCGATGTGGGAAATGATTCTGTATGGACCGATGGTGTTGCCGACCGTGAAACTCATCTACGTCCTTCTTCTGAGGGTTGACGCCATTATAACGCAATTCCCGTGATAACACAATTCAGAACTTGTTCCTACCGTGAAACAAGACCTTCGAGGCTGGGGCAAACCTCGAAGGTCGGTGGAGCATCCTACAACTGCGATGTGCAGTTGGGGCAGCGCGTTGCCTTGAGCGGAATCTTTGACAAACAAAAGGGACATTCTTTGTCCGTCGGCGCCGCGGGCGGAGCCGGTTTCTCTGTTAGCCGGTTGACCGCGCGGATCAGCAAGAATAACACAAATGCCACGATGATGAAATTGATCACCGTGTTGATGAACGCGCCATAGTTGATCGTCGCCGCGCTCGCCTTTTTGGCTTCTTCGAGCGTCTTGAATCCTTGCCCCGACAGATCAATGAAGAGGGATTTGAAATCCACCTTGCCCAGCGCCAAGCCAATCGGCGGCATGATCACGTCGTTGACCAGCGACGAGACAATCGCGCCAAACGCGCCGCCCATGATGAAACCGACGGCAAGGTCAATGACATTCCCCCGCATGGCGAACTTTTTGAATTCCTCTAGCATGACTCCTCCTTGAGAAAATGATTTTGACCAGGACTGGCGAGTATGCTATACTCGATGCGCGGATCGTGAGAGAGTGCTTCGCCTCGAATATAACATATCAAACCGTCAGCGTCAATAGCCCAACCCATCGAGCGAGCCAGGTTTCTGCGAGAAACCCGGCTTTAAGCCGAGGATCGTGTGACCGAACCACCTTTTCCAACCACGCGCCTGCGCCGCCTGCGCGCCAGCGCGGCGCTGCGCGATCTAATTCGTGAGACAGAAATCCGCGCACGCGACCTGATCTATCCACTCTTCATCGCCGAAGGCACCCAGGTGCAGCAGCCAATCAGCGCAATGCCGGGGCAGTATCGCTGGTCGGTGGATCGCCTGCCGAGTACAATCGAAAAGATCGCCGCGCTGGGGATTCCCGCTGTCCTGCTTTTTGGCGTGCTCGAGGCCGCAAGCAAGGACGAAACCGGCAGCGCGGCGTGGGAGGATCACGGTGTCGTTCAGGAAGCGATCCGCGCGCTCAAACGCGCCGCGCCTCACGTCGTGGTCATCACCGACGTTTGTCTGTGCGAGTACACCTCGCACGGGCACTGCGGCGTTGTCAAAGACGGGCGCGTCCTGAACGACCCGACGCTCGAACTCCTCGCGCGGCAGGCGGTCAGCCACGCGCGCGCGGGCGCGGATATCGTCGCGCCGAGCGATATGATGGACGGGCGCGTCGCGGCGATTCGCGCGGCTTTGGATCGGGAGGGATTTGCCGACACGCCGATTCTCGCCTACGCCGCCAAATTCGCCAGCGGTTTCTATGGACCTTTCCGCGAAGCCGCCGCGTCCACGCCGCAGTTCGGCGACCGGCGCACGTACCAGATGGATCCCGCCAACGCGCGCGAAGCGCTGCGCGAGATCAAACTCGACATCGCGGAAGGCGCGGACCTCATCATGGTCAAGCCCGCCCTGGCGTATCTCGACCTCATCGCCAAGGCGCGGGCGTGTTTTGACCTGCCGCTCGTCGCCTATAACGTCTCCGGCGAGTACGCGATGGTGAAAGCCGCCGCCGCGAACGGGTGGATTGACGAGCAGCGCATCGTCTTGGAAATCCTCACCGCGA
>Ga0233423_10001332_pt1 | contig 12421 bp, 12 predicted proteins | sample Watercolumn_Mata_FD_180713 | JGI IMG/M metagenome (GOLD analysis project Ga0233423, IMG submission 180713) | Freshwater microbial communities from Lake Matano, South Sulawesi, Indonesia - Watercolumn_Matano_2014_112_MG | ecosystem: Environmental > Aquatic > Freshwater > Lake | place: Indonesia... | reverse complement strand
GTGATCGGTTGTGGGCGACTTCCTATCACGCTCAAGGATGGTCATTTTTCTTCATTTGTCAAGGGACTTTGCACCAACCGTAGCTAGCGGGTCAACGTAGGTTGACTTTGCCATGCGGAGGTGCGAATTCCATTCGCCGTGTCATCAGGTTGACTTCGCCATGCCGAGGCGCGAATTCATTCGCCGCACACCATGGCGATGCCGATCAGAGGCGACTAAAGTCGCGGCTCTTCGTCGGCAAGCGAGTCAACGCAGGTTGACGTCGCTATGCCGAGGTGCGAATTCCATTCGCCGTATCGCCGTTCCATTCACTGTCCACAAACGGAGGCATCATGCGTGAACCCTTCACCCAACTCTACGTGCACTACGTCTGGTCAACGTAGGATCGCCTGCCGTTGGTCACACCCGACATGGAGCGGCGTCTTTACGGCGCGATCATTCACAAATGCCGCGAGCACAGTTGCATCCCGATTCGTATTGGCGGCATCGAAGATCATATCCATTTGCTCGTGCGATTGCCAACCACCATTACCGTGGCGAAACTGGTTCAGGAAGTGAAAGGTTCGTCGCATTTGATGCCGCATGAAATCAAACCGGGTGAGTTTTTCAAATGGCAAGGTGCGTATGGCGCGTTCACCCTGCGCTATGAGGACGTCCCTGTCCTTAAAAAGTACATCGTCAACCAGAAAGCGCACCATTTGGAAAATTCGTTCCGTCCCGAATGGGAGAAATCCGAAATCGCCGATGAAATAGAACTGCTATTGGAAGAACTGTCTGATGACGAGATAATGGGATAGTAGTCAGCGGAGGCTGACTTGGCTATGTGTAGAAGCAAATTCATTTGCTCAGCGAGCTCAGCGAGCATCGCGTTCGTCGCGTTGCTCCTCCTGTTATCCAGCACCCTGCCCGTGCTTGCCGCGCCTGTCATTTCCAACGTGACGACAACCAATCTCCGGGACGTATCGTTCACAGTTTCTTGGATAACTGACGTGGCAAGTACAGGTTCGGTCAACTATGGAACATCCGCCGCGCTCGGAACGACAGCCAACGATGACCGTGGCGCGGCTGTCTCAAGTACGACGCACCATGTCACAATCTCGGGCCTCAGCCCAAACACTCTGTACTATTTCGACGTCATTTCCGGTAGCACCACAGATAACAACGGCGGCAGTCACTATGCCGTGACCACGGGTCCGACTCTGGCGTTGCCCGGTTCAGACACAGTATATGGGCAGGTCTACAAGAGCGACGGCACGACGCCGGCGACAGGGGCAATTGTCTACATCAACCTTGCGGACAACGACGGTTCTGGAAGCCCCGGACTCTCTGCGACAATGTCCGCTTTGGTGGATGCGTCAGGGTATTGGTACTACAACCTGGGCAATGCGCGCGTGGCGGACGCGAGCGCGTATTTCGCGTACTTGGCAGAGGGAGGGGACAACTTGCGCTTGATCGTCAGCGGCGGTGCGGATGGCAACGCATCTCTGGCGACGGTAGATACCATGAACGACAAACCCGTTCCCAATATTTACCTTGTTGCACAGCAACCGACCAGCACGCCAACACCAACTGCAACCAACACGCCGGCGTTCACGCCGACACCGACTAACACGCCGACTGCAACCAACACGCCAACACCAACTGCAACCAACACGCCGACGTTCACGCCGACACCGACTAACACGCCGACTGCAACCAACACACCGACACCGACTGCAACCAACACGCCGACTGCAACCAACACACCGACGCTGACCGCGACTAACACGTTGACGCCGACTGCAACCAACACACCGACGCTGACCGCGACCAACACGTTGACGCCGACTGCAACCAACACACCGACGCCGACGGCGACCAACACGTTGACGCCGACTGCAACCAACACACCGACGCCGACTGCGACCAACACGCCGACTGCTACGCCAGAGCGCACCAACGGCGACGCCCAATCAACTTTACCTTCCGCTCATCAGTCGCGATGGCGCGGAGGCGCAATCGTATGAGATGACTGCCACGCCGACGCCGACGCGAACACCTACTTTTCAGTCGTCGCCGATTCCGTTGCCAAGCCGAATACCCACTCCAGCGCTGCGCCGGTGAAAAAAGACCTGACAGGTTTCCTAAACCTGTCAGGTCCGAACATCCTCGTACACTTTCTCCACCTGCTCCACCATCTTCTCCACCGTAAACTCCCGCACTCGCGCACGCCCTGCCGCGCCCAGACGCGCGCGCAGCGCGGCGTCTTCACTCAGTCGCGCAATCGCCGATGCGAGCGCGTGTGAATCGCGCGCGGGAACGACGAACCCCATCTCGCCATCCACGTTCACGAAACTCGTGCCTGTGCCGAGTTCGGTGCACACCACCGGCTTGCCCGCCGCCATCGCTTCGAGTTGCACGACACCAAATGCCTCACTTCGCTCCGACGAAGGCAACACAAACACATCGCAGGCGGCGTAGTACGCAGGCAATTCTCCATCCGCAACCTCACCCGCGAAAGTCACGCGCTCGTCCACGCCCAATTCGCATGCCAGCGCGCGCCATGCATGTCCCATCGGTCCCGCGCCGACGATGACGAGGCGCGCGGCTGGCAGTTCGTGCATCGCCTCAAGTAGATAGTTCAATCCCTTGTAGTAACGGAGGTGACCGACGAACAGCAACCTCACTCCCTTCCCCCTCTCCTCACAGGAGAGGGGGGTAGGGAGAGAGGTCAGAAATGGCGTCGGGTCAATACCAAGCGGGACGACGACGCATTTGCTCGCGAATTTCTGTAACACGAGTGACGAGCGAATGTAGTTGGGGCTAGTCGCGATGATGCGATCCACGCGCGCCAGAACGCGGTACATCAGTGGACGATACAGGACGCGGGAGAATCTTTGACGGATGATGTCGCTGTGGTACGTGATGACCGTTCGCCGTGCACGCCCGAAAAAGTGCTGCGCGAGTTCGCCCCAAGGGTACGGAAAATGTAGATGCGCGACGTCGGGACGTTCGCGCGCGAGCGAACGCAGCAGCGCGATGCTGATGGGTGCGGACGAGAGGGTGGCGAGCCGTGCGGCGAAAATCACGCGCACACCATTCAGTGTCTCGACATGGGTGTGGCGATCGCGGCTCGTCACGAGCACGCTCACAGCATGCCCGCGCGCGGCTTGATGCTCTGCCAGCATCTTGACGTGGTTCTCGATTCCGCCGACGACGGGATAATAGTCTTTGTAGAGGTGGAGGATTTGCATCGTATGTAGCAGGTAGACAGGTAAACACGTAGACAGGTACTTGTCTCCTTGTCTACCTGTTTACTCGTTTACGTTTACTGTCCGTTCCAAATTCCGTCCGCCATATTCACTGGCTTGCCGATCCGCGCCGACTCGTACATCGCGAGCACCAGCGCGACCGACTTGCGCGCTTCGGTACCGTTCGTGGCTGGAGCGCGATTCTCCCGGATGGCGGCAACCACGTCGGTGATGATTGCTTGGTGACTGTAGCCGTACACCGACGGTGGATCCACCTGATCGCGCGTCAGCAGTTCGCGCTCGTGCTCCAACTCGCCTTCGATTTTCCAGATCACCTTGCGGTTGAGGGCTGTGCCGCCAACTTTTACCGAGCCGCGCTCGCCGAAAAGCGCGACCGATCCTTCCAGGTTTTGCGGGTATGTGATCGTTGACCCTTCAACAGTGCCGAGTGCGCCGCTCTTGAAACGAAGCGCGACCACGCCGACATCTTCGGTTTCTATCTTGTGCGCGAGCGTCGCGGTGTACGCAAACACGCTTTCCACATCGCCCATCAGCCATTGCAGCGCATCAATGTGATGGATGGATTGATTCATCAATGCGCCGCCATCCATCGCCCACGTGCCGTGCCAGCCATCCTCGTAGTACTCCTGGGGGCGATACCACCGCACCGTCGCATTGCCGAGCAGCAACCGCCCCAGTTTTCCTTCGTCCACCACGCGCCGCAAATCTCGCATCGGTGGATTGTAGCGGTTTTGCAGCACGACGCACAATTTGACGCCGGTGGATTTCGCCGTCGCAATCATTCGATCCGCGTCCGGCAGATTCAACGCCATCGGTTTCTCGACGATAACGTGTTTGCCGGCTTGCATCGCTTCAACCGCCATTTGTGCATGCATTCCACTCGGCGTGCAAATGCTCACCGCATCAACGTCGGGGCGATCCAGCAGACGCCGGTAATCCGTGTGCGATTCCGCTTTGTAGTCCGTGGCGAATCGCTGCGCGCGTGCTCCGATAACGTCGGCAACGGCGACCAAGCGCGCGTGCGCGAGGGTACTGAGTGACTGCGCGTGGCGCGGTGCGACGCGCCCGCAGCCGATCAGACCAAAGTTGATTCGGTTTTGCACAAAGCCTCCAAGTCAGTGAACGGTGAGCAGAGTATTCAGTGTTCAGTCTTCAGTGAGCGGTAGACGGCGAGTGTTTCGCGAGCGGTCCGCTCCCAGGAAAATTGTGCGGCGCGAGTGAGCGATTCGGCGTGCAGCGCGTCGCGCAATGTGTCATCACTCAACACGCGCGCGATGGCAGATGCAAGTTCGTCAGCATTGCATGGATCGAATAGTATGCCCGCATCGCCAACCACTTCTGGCAATGACGAGATGTTCGACGCGATGACCGGTGCACCACATGCCATCGCCTCAAGTAGCGGTAAGCCAAAGCCCTCGTACAGCGATTGCATCACGAACACCGTCGCGCCCGCATACAGCGCAGGCAGATCAGCATCGGCGATGTTATGCACGAACCTGATTTGGGACTGGTTTGGGATTTGGGATTTTGCGCCATACCGTGCATCCCACGCGCCAGCGATCACCAGTTGAATTTCAAATTGCTCACACACCTTGATCAGCGTCGCGAGATTCTTGTGCGGCTTGTTGATGCCGACACTCAAAATACATCGCTCCGGCAGTGCGTATTTCTCGCGCACGCGCGTGATCTCCGAGGTTGGCTGTGGCGCAAAGCGCGCGTCTGCTGCGAGTGGCGTCACGGCGATTTTCTCGTGTGGCACGCGCAGGTGCGCGACCAAATCATCGCGCGTGGCAAGCGATGGCGCGATCACGCGCGTCGCGGTCATGGCTGCCAGCCACACTGCCCATCGAAAAAAGAAACGCGCCTGCGCGTTCGGCAGATCGTCAGGAAAATGTAGTGGAATCAAGTCAAAAATTGTGACGATGGAGGGAACAGACAAAAAATAGGGTTTGACGTAGTACGGCGAGTGGAGTAGCGCGTATTGCGTATTGCGTAATGCGTATTGCTCACGCCAAGAAAACGTCGGAACGTCCACGCGGCGCAGCTCGATGTTGGAATAGCGCGCGAGCGCGGCGATGTCGTACCGCGTGTTGCGGAGTGCAGGATTGTGCAGCACGACGAATGAATCGTCGGGCGCGACGCGAGCAAGCGCATCAATCAGGTTGTAGGTGTAACGCCCAATGCCTGGGAAATGGTCTTGGATGTAGCGACCGTCAATGGCGGAACAAGTCTCGGGTTTCAAGTTGCAGGTCTCAAAAACGAGCCAACGGAACACGCACTACGCACCACGTATTGCGTGTTGCGTGTTCCGTTGGCTCTCACAATTCCTTCTTCGCAAAGACACGTTCATAGACATCAAGCGTCTCTCGCGCCGCGCGCTCCCACGAGAATTTTGCTGCTTGTGCGATCCCCCTCGCGCGCAGTTCGTCGCACAGCGCGTGATCGCCGATCACGCGCTCGATGGCTGCTGCAATTTCGCCAATGTCGCGCGGGTTCACGTACAGTGCGGCATCGCCAAGGACTTCTGGTAGACTTGATGTGTTGGACGCGATGACTGGCGCACCGCACGCCATCGCTTCGAGCGGTGGCAAGCCAAAGCCCTCGTAGAGCGATGGAAACACGAATGCACTGCACGCGGCGAAGAGCGCGGGCAGGTCAGCGTCGGGGACGTAATCGAGAAAAACGATTTCGCTTTCCATTCCCATTTGCTTCACGTGTTCGAAAGTATCTTGGTACAGCCACCCCTTGCGTCCCGCAATCAGCAAGCGATGCGGCAAGCCGCGCGCGCGTAACTCGCGCAACGCATCAACCAGCGCGATGAGGTTCTTGCGCGGCTCGATGGTGCCTACGAAAAAAATGAATGGCTGATTGTCGGCATAACGCGCGCGGGCTTGTGCGATGAGGTTCGGATCGTCAACCGGATGCAGCGCGGGGTTGACTCCCTCGTAGATCACCGTGATCTTTTCGGGTGGCACGTTGTAGACATGAATGGCGTCTCGCTTGGTGCACTCCGAGACTGCGATGATCGCGTCGGCGCGGCGGACGAAGTGTGGCATTGCGTTCGTGAGGAACCAGCGATTCAGCGGCAGGTGGTACTCAGGGAAAAACTGAAAAATCAAATCGTGCAGCGTGAAAACTGTCTTGGCGTTTTTCAGCGGCGGCAGAAGATGTTCCGTTGCGTGAAAAATGTCCATGCGCGGGAAGGCACGGTCGAGCGGAATGCCGAGCGCGTGCGCAAGCCACACGCCCATGCGCCACGGACGCGCGTCAAGCGGAATGTTCGCGCGCGGCAAGGCGCGCAGTGCGGGCGAAAGCGTGTCGGCGTTGAAATATCCGTACGCAAACGCGCTGTACTCACTCGCGCGATCCTGCGCGATCAGGTGCTCGGCGAGCGTGCGCGCGTAACGTCCCAGCCCAGCTTTTTGGTGGATGGCAGGTGAGAGGTCAATGCAAATGCGCATGGGTCAAATGTGCCGAACGTGCCGAATCAGCCAAAGGCGAGACGATAGGTATTTTCCATTCGATGCGTCATCGTTGCGAGCGTGTACTCTGTTTCGGCGCGCTGTTTGCCAGCCGCACCCATTTGCGCGCGGCGATTCGCATCGGTCAACAAGTCGGCAAGCGCGTTTGCCAGCGCGTTTGCGTCACCAGGTGGCGTCAAGATACCGGTTTGACCATCCATCACGATCTCGGGCAGCGCGCCTGCGTTCGCGGCAACCACCGCACAGCCAGCCATCATCGCCTCGATCACAATGCGCCCGAACGGTTCGGGAGATGTGCTGGTATGCGTCACCACATCTGCCGCCGCGTATATGTAACCTGGCTCGCGCACGAAACCGGCGAACGCGACCGGCGCAGCCAGTTGATCGGCGAGCGCGCTCAGCTCGTCGTAGTACGATTTGCCGCCGCCAAGCGGTCCCGATCGTTCGTCCTCCTTGTGCCACGCGCCGACAATCAACCCGCGCACCTGCGGAACGGTTTGCGCCGCTTGCGCCAGCGCACGGATGAAGATATCTTGACCTTTCCAGCGGACCAGTCGCCCAACGTGTGCGACGATCAACGCGTCGCGCGGCAAGTCGAGTTTTGCGCGCGCGTGCTCACGCGAGACATCCATCGGCGGGCGCGCGCCGTCGGGCACGAGTCCGTCCAAGTGCAGGCGCGGATAATATCTGGTGATCCAGCGCGACACGGCGACAATGACGATGCGTTGCGGTATCCGCGCGAACAACGACAGCGCCCACGCTGGCAGCGTGTCATCACAGATGCGCCAGACGATTGGGATGCTTGCCATGCGTGCTGCAACCGCGCCGATCAGGTGGGCGCGGGCGGTGAAGGTGTGCAACACGTCCGCACGCTCATTCCGCGCGACGCGCGCGAGGTGCGCGCCGGCATCCAGTAAGCGCCATGGAAAAATCGGGCTGCGGTTGATTTGTGGCAGCGGCGTCGTGACAACGTGCTCACCAATCGTCACGAAGCGCTCGAGCACGGGGCTGCGCGGATCAGTGACGATGATCGGCGTGAATGCTTGACGATCGAGCGCGGTGAGCAGGTCGAGCAGGAATGATTCTGCGCCGCCGAAGAAGGGCGCGTGATCAACCAGCAAGATATTCATGCCTTGCTTGCCTCGACAAAAAGCGTTTGGTCCGGACTGTGATCGAGCAAGTTGAGATCAGGTACGCCCCCGTTTTGGTATTCGCAACGCTCAATCTGGGTAAAGCCAGTTCGTTCGAGTGACGCCGCGAGCAAATCGAAATCGTACATGTATTCGTGCCGTCCCAGGAAACCTGACCCGGCTGGCAAAAAGAACAAGTTCAAGGCTTGTTCTTTCGCACCTCGACCATAGAGTTTGAACGCATGTTCCAGGTCTGGGACGCCAATGCGAATGCGCCCTTGCTTCTTGAGCGCACGCAACACGTCCTGCAACAATCGTTCGGCTTCTGCTTTGAAAAGATGCTCCAGCAAGTGTGAAGCATAGAAATAATCAACCGAATGATCGGGGAACGGTACTCCATAAGCTAAGTTGTGAAAAACAAACGTATTATTCTTGAGAATGGCGATGTACTCTGCCTGAGAGTAGAACTCTTGCATGCTCGTAAAACGGTACGTTACCTCTTGCAACGGCGTTGGGAAATGAGCTATCAACGCGCTCAAACTGCCGTCCACATTGATCCAATCTGGTGCGACACGCAAACCGCTGCCCAAATTGACTTTGACGATTCCCGGTGGCGGCACAATCTGTTGACGGCAAAATAACCGCGCCAGGAATCGGGTCAGCGTCTCTACGAGTTGTCTGGACATGGTCTACGGAATCCTCTGCATCAAGGCGCAAGTCGTCAGCATTCTGACTCGACGCGTTCATACACCGCAAGCGTTTCGCGCGCCGTGCGTTCCCACGTAAACATCCTTGCTCGCTCGAATCCGCGCTGGCGGAGATCGGCGGCGCGGGCTGGATCGGTCAACACCAAGCGAAGGGCCGATGAGAGCGCGTGCGAGTCATGTGGATCAATCAGCAGTGCGGCGTCGCCGGCAACCTCGGGCAACGATGTTGCGTTTGCGCAAATCACCGGCGTGCCAGATGCCATCGCTTCGAGCACGGGCAAACCGAACCCTTCGTACAACGAAGGTAGGACGAACACATCGGCAGCGCGATACCAGCGTCCCAAATCGGTTTCAGACACAGACGTGATTTGCGTGATGAGGTCGCTCAAGCCCAACGATTCGATCAGCGTCGCATCGTCTGAGCCGAAGCGCCCGCCGATTTGCACGAATCGAATCGGTAGCTCGCGCAGTTCGGCGAGCGCGCGCAAAATCAAAGCAACGTTTTTGCGTGGCGCGCACGACCCGACGTGCAAGACCACGTACTGAGACGCGAGATGATGTTGCGCGCGTAAATCGCTCACGTCGAGCGGCTCGAAGAACTCGGGGCTGACTCCAAGCGGTGCTACGTGGATCCGCTCGGCTGGATAATCAGAGTGCTGCAGGATTTCCGCGCGCGTGTGCGCCGAATCGGCGACGATGCACTCCGCGCGCAGCATAGCACGAAATGAGCGATCCCACAAATAGCGGCTGATGCCGCGCCCGCGTTCGTCGAGTGCGAGCGGCGCGATGTCGTGGCAAGTGACGACGGTGCGGCGCGCGTCGAGCGCGTGAATCAAGTGTGCATAGGAATGATCAACGATGTGATTGACCTCGCACTGCTGCGAACACGCTGCCAACGGATAAACGACAGAACGCCAGACATAGTTGGCAAGTGCGTTTGCTGTACCGCGCAACTGCGGGAGCGGACGCGCTGCCGCGAACGGGTGAACGTCGCAGCCGATTTGCCGCAGCGCGGTCGTCAGTTCGTCGGCGTAACGCTCCATGCTCCACCAACGTTCCGTCGGCAGATCACGAAACAGCGCGACTTTCACAGTCCCAACACCTGCTCGAAGAATTCAACGTTTGCGGCGGCGATGCGCGTCTGCGTGTAGTGCGCCATCACGCGCGCGCGCCCGGCTTGTGCGAGTTGTTTTCGGCGCGCGGCATCGGCTTGCAGCACGGCGATGGCTTGGCGCAGCGCGGCGACATCGCCTTCAGGGAAAATCACGCCGGCATCGGCAATCACTTCGGGAATCGCACCAGAGTTGGCTCCGATCACTGGCACGCCGCACGCCATTGCTTCAATGAGCACGTGTCCGAACTGTTCCTTCCAGGTCGGCGTCGTCTGCGACGGCAGCACCAGCACGTCGAGCGCGTTCAGGTAGCGCGGGATCTCCTCGTGCGGGATGGATGAAATGATGCGGACGCGCTGACTGAGACGATGCCCAGTTATCCAGCGCTCTATCTCCGCGCGCAGTGGACCTGCTCCGACGATCAGTAGTCGCGTGTCAGGCAATTCGCGGATTGCCGATAACAGCGTCCACAGCCCTTTTTCCACCACCAGCCGTCCAACATAGCCGATGACAAATCCATCTTGCCCAAGCGACTGCCTCAACTCGATTGCCCGCGCTGGCTTAAACAAGTCCACATCGAGCCCGAGTTGGGGGATGATGGCGATAGGACGCGCAAATCCTTTCGCGCGCAGCACTTGCGCGGCTTCTGCGCTTCCTGCAATTGCGCCGTTGCAGTGCCGCAGGTTGTAGCCCTCCAGCCCAGGCAGACCGATGCGGCGCAAGATGTTCTCCCAGGTGAAGAAGACGAGTTTGCGATGTTGCTTCAAGAACGCGCATTGGGTCATTGCGAAACTCGCCGGTTCCTCTTCAACGTAGATCAAGTCTGGCTGCGCGCGTTCGATGATGGCTCGCAGTGCGACGAACGGATAAAAGTAGCGCAGGATGTGTCCATCGAATCGAATTGATAGAGAGTGTAATTCGTATGCAGCAGATGCCTGGGCGGTCTGCGGCAGCGTGAAAAGTGTATCGCGCCAGCGATTCGGAACGACGGCGGTGAGCGTCACGCGTTGCGCCAGTGCATCGAGTTTCGCGCGGTTGATCGGCGCGGTATATGTGTGCGAGACGAGCAGCACGCGCATCACTTGACGACTCGCAGAGTGAAATACAGGTCGCGCGCGGGGAAAGTGAACGCCAGGTACGCTTCGTAAAAATACGGAAAGCGATTCGCCAGCCACTGGATGCCGGTCAACCGAAACGGACGACCGAAGCGCAGAAACGCGCGCACCTTCTCGAATCGCGCGGCTGAATAGAAATCGGCTAGTGGCGACTGCGTCTCGAACGCACGGCTGAACAGCGGTGGATTGAACGGCGGATGCTCGATGAAATAGTCAAACGCGAAAAGCGAAAGATGCCGCAAGTGGGTCGGGTCGGTGTACGAGTAGCGATTGGAAAAATGCGGCGTGAGAATCTCAACCAGCGCGCCTGGCTTGCCCACGCGATGAACTTCTTCTATGAAGCGAATCAGGTTGGCAACATGCTCGACAATGTGATTGCACACGATTTGGTCGAACGTGTTGTCGTCAAGCGGCCAAGGATAGTGGTCGAGATTGTGAATGATGTCGGCGGCACTGCGCGCGTTATAGTCAATGCCGATTGCGCCGGGCATTTTGGCAGTGCCGCAACCCACGTCGAGGATTTTCATTCAGACCTTTTCTGAACGCTGGAAGATGAGATTGCGCGTTTCCCCAATGGGCGCCGATTCGCGCGTCAATACGAACCCTGCTGCCTGTAACGCGCGGCTGACGGTCTCGCGGGTTGTCGCGTTAGTTTCAATCAGCACGGATTTCAGTCTTGGATTTTGCAGAGTGCGCGACATTCCACGCACGAGATGCTCTTCAAATCCATCCACGTCAATTTTCAGGTAATCTGGAAACGTGCCGACGTGCTCGACGAATTCGTCCAGCGGCATGCCCCAGGTTTTGTAGGCAATTTTGTCGTAGGGCGGGCGTTGCGGCACGCAAGCATAGTTCGTGTGTTCTGAAGCGACGATAAAGCCCGGCTCCGCCGACAGCCCTAAATAGTATTGCTCTACATTCGAGAGGCGGTTGATCTGCAAATTGTACGCCAGATTGAAACTCGCTTGCAGATCAAGATCGAAGCAGATGATCCGACGCGGTCCATTGGACTTGAGCGCGGCGTACAACGTTTCGTTGCCAAAACTCGCGCCAACGTCGAAGAAGACGCAGTCCTTTTCAAACGCGTCAATCCAATCCAGCGTTTCCGGCTCGCGCGTCTCCCAATTCTTGAAACTCTCAAAGACGCCGGCTTGATTCAAGGGAATGACGATTTTGATTGGCACGCCGCGCACGCACGTCGTCGGCACCGGCAAGATCCGCGTAAAGACGCTAAAGACCACTTTCGACCAGCACGATTTTTCGGCAAACCGCGCGAGCAGCCAGTTGATGGGCTTGAACACCGCCATATTCTCGTTCACACCCGCTTCAATTCATCCCACTGTCCCGCCACACTCCACGTCATCTCGATTAGCCGCGCGAACGCGAACGGTTTTTCCGGCATTGTGAGCATGTCTGGGATGAACTGCAGCCAGGCGCGCGCCAGTCGCACGATGAGGATGGATGCGCTGGGACGTCGTCCGTGTCGAATCTCGAACTGAGTGCGTCCCTTACCGCGCATGAAACTCTGACGACGAAGGTGCGCCCATGTGTACTCCTGCAGGTGAGTGACTTTGAGCGGGATGTACAAAAGCGTGTACTTATGCTGGCAAATGCGCCATTTCAG